>Ga0209062_1000542_pt1 | contig 106958 bp, 100 predicted proteins | sample Coa_R2_2_FD_187158 | JGI IMG/M metagenome (GOLD analysis project Ga0209062, IMG submission 187158) | Surface soil microbial communities from Centralia Pennsylvania, which are recovering from an underground coalmine fire - Coalmine... | ecosystem: Environmental > Terrestrial > Soil >...
GGATTGCGCCTTTCGGCGCTCTGCCTCCCTTCCGTATCTGTCGAGGCGGATTCTTTCGCACTGGCGTTTGGACTGGCGTGTTCGTGGCGGCAAAAAGCTTGCCCGCACAAACGCGGCGCGAGGACGGCAGCGCTTTGTCTCCGTCAAAGCGCGAGCGGGCGGAGAAAGGCGCGAAGCTCGCGCGGCGCGCCGCCTGGAGGGAGCGTCTGGCGCGAAGCCCGGTTGCCGTCGCAGGGGAAAGAACATGCGTGACGTCGGCACACACCTTGCAGCGTCGGTACTGCATCGAGTCGCGCCCTCCTTCTATCGCCCTTCGGATGGTCGACCTCCCGCGCCGGCGCGGGGGCGCAGGAACCGCTCGTCACCGGTCGCGCATGCGATCCATGAGCACTTTGTCCTGGCCGCCGTCGATCTCGATCATCGTGCCGTTGACAAAGAAGGCGAGGTCGGAGGCGAGATAGCAGACGAGATTGGCGACCTCATCGCATTCGGCGATGCGGCCGAGCGGGATGCTGGCCGGGGCAAGCTTGTCGGCCTCTTCGAAACTGAGCTTCATGTCCCGCGCCATCGCCTTGACCAGGCCGGTCCAGCGCTCGGTGCGCACCGGCCCCGGATTGACTGCGACGAAGCTGATATTGTCCTTGCCGTATTGGCTGGCGAGCGACTTGGTCAGATTCTGCCCCGCGGCATTGGCGGCGCCCGGCGCGATCTCCCAATACGAGACTTTCACGCCGTCATTGCCGATCAGATTGACGACGCGGCCCTTCTTCTGTCTCTGCATGATCGGCAAAGTGTGCTTCATGCAGCGCACATAGCCCATGAATTTGAGCTGCAGCGCGCGCGCCCAGTCGTCCTCGGTCAAATGTTCGATGACGCCTCCGGGCGCCGAGCCGGCATTGTTGACCAGAATGTCGATGCGCCCAAGTGCGCTGTGCGCTTGTTTGATGAAGTTCTCGGCGTCCGCAGGCCTGGTGAGATCGGCGACGAAAGGATGGATCTTGCGCCCCGTCGCCTTCGATATTTCGGCGGCCGCGGCGTCGAGCGGCTCCTTGCGGCGCGCGCAGATCGCGACATCGACGCCCTCGCGCGCCAGCGCCAATGTGATCGCCTTGCCGATGCCCTCGCTCGCGCCGGTGACGATCGCCTTCTTTCCTGTCATGCCGAGATCCATGGCCTGTTCCCCTTGGTACGAACATCATGCGTGCTGCCGCCGCGGCGAGCGTTCAGGTCCCGCCACTTCCGTATTGCAGGACCCGAACCTTCTCGATGGTTACGAGCCCGCTCGACATCATGCCATCAAGCACCGGCAAAAAGGCATCGATTTTTTCCTGGCTGTCGACGATTTCGACAACCACCGGCAAGTCCTGCGACAGGCGTAAAATCTTGGTTGTATTCAACGACAAGCCGATAATTCGCACGGAGGCCGCGTTCGCGCGGGCGTCACGCGCGGTTACAGCAAGCGCATTTTGCAGACGGCGGAAGGCGGGGAAAGGCGCTTACCGACACCAAGCGTCCGGCAGGAGTCATCAGCCTCATCGGCGGTTACAGGGGGACTCCATCCCAAGCCGATTGTAGCGGGCGCGATGATATGACAATCCGGACCGCCCGCATTCAGCCGGCGCGGCGTACCGGCTCGCTGTCAGCCTGGGAGGGAGGGGACGGGGTCTCTTCCGGCTTGCACGCAAGATCCGGAAACAGCCGGTCCGAATCGCCGCCGCTATAGCGGAATTCGTGTTGCACGATATTGGCGTTGTTGAGCTTGCGCAGCGCCGCATCCGCTTCGCCATAGAGAAAGGCCAGGAAGGCATAGCGCTTGCCGCGGGTCGCCGGCGTGACCTGGTGCAGCGCGCCGCAGGAGAACACGATGGCGCCGCCATGCGGCGCGCGATAAGTGCGCCTGCCGAATTCCGGAAAGGTCAGATCGCAGCCGTCATAGTCGCCATTGAGATTGATGGTGAGGGCGAAGCGGCGATGTCTGGCGCCGGCATTGACGTTGTCGCGGTGCCGATAGAAGTGTCCGCCGATGGCGCTGTCATAGCAGGCTACGATATAGCGATCCATCCGCGTCGCCTGGAACTGGAAGAAGCGATCGATCGCGGGGAGGAGGCGCCTTACGACCTGGCTGCGGATCGCTTCGCGCACCTGCGGATGCACGATGGTCAGATCGTTGCGGCGCTTGAGCCGATAGTCGACGACAGTCGCGGTGCGTCCGTCCTTGTCGAGCAGAAAGCCGGAATCGGCGCCGCCGAACTTGTCGTAGAACTGCACCAGAAAGTCGCACAGCGAAAAATCGAAGACGCGGGGCACGATCAGAACCGGCGCGGTGAGCGGTACGCCGGCCGAGTCGTCGACCGACGGAAGACCAGTGAGCACCTGCCGGATGGTTCTGGCATGGCCGGCAGAAAAATCCCAAGGAATGTCGGCGATGGCGCGCAGCATCGGATCGAGCACGATGGTGCGCGGCGTTTCGCGAGCGCCGAAGGCGGCGCTGATCGCGCCGTCGTAGTCGGCAATGAACGAAATGGCGAATGTGCTGAGTCCGATATAGTAGGCCGGATCGCTCGGCGGCTTGGTAAGCACGCCATAGAACACGATGCGGTCCTCATGGAACAGCTTTGCGTCGTGCAGCAGCTGCGCCAGCTCGTCCTTGGCTTTCGGATTCTCCGGCGAGCCCAAAAAGCTCAGCACGACCCAGCGGCCGGCGGCGACCTGCAGATTGAAGGCGCCGTCGCCGACAAGCGGGGCGCTGAACCATGGCACCGGATCGCCCAAAGTGATCGCGCCGCTGCCGGTGTCTGCCATGATGCGACCCTTGGTTGGCGAAAATCGCCGGCCCATCGTGGGTTCTTATGGTTAACAATCCGCTAACCGCCGACCTGCGGTGTCACGCGGCAAGCGACGCGCATGCATGATCGCAGCGCTCAGAAACGGTCTGCCGTTTTAACCCGGATTAAGGTGATTACGGCGGGTGGTGCCTGAGGCCACGAATCGCCCGGCAGTTCCGCGCAGTCTTTAATGATGTGCTAACCCTGCTTGCCCAAATTGTGGGAGCCAGCCCCGGGCAAAAAGCGCGGGGGCCACCCGAGCCATGCAGGAAGCGCCGGAATGATAAAGTTTCGAACTGCGCTCCTCCTTGTCGTCCCGATGATCGCCGGCGTCGCTCATGCCGAGGACGGCGTTTCCGACCACAAGATCGTGTTTGGCCAGGTCGCCGCGCTGAGCGGACCCGCGCGCGATCTGGGCGAAGGCATGCGGCAGGGCATCCTGGCGGCCTTTGACGAGGCCAATCGGCGCGGCGGCATTTCCGGCCGTAGCCTGGAATTGCAGTCGCTCGACGACGGCTACGAGCCGGAGAAGACGATCGAGGCGACCAAACAAATGATCGAGCAGGACAAGGCCTTCGCCATTGTCGGCGCAGTCGGCACGCCGACCTCGAAAGCGGGTCAGCCGATCGCCACCGAGGCGAAGGTGCCGTTCATTGGCCCGTTCACCGGCGCCCAGTTTTTGCGCGATCCGTACAATCGCTATGTCGTCAACGTGCGCGCATCCTATTACGAGGAAACCGAGGCCTGGATCGGGCATCTCACCGGCGACCTCGGCATCACCAGGATCGCAATCCTCTATCAGGATGATGCTTTCGGACTGGCTGGTCTTGACGGCGTGCAGCGCGCAATGACCAAGCGCCATATGGCGCTGGTTGCCGCGGGCAATTTCAAGCGCAACACGACCGCGGTGAAAACCGCGCTGCTCGACATCATGAAAGCGCGGCCCGAGGCGGTTGTCATGGTCGCGCCATATCGGCCGGTGGCGACCTTCATCAGGCTCGCGCATCAGGTCAGGCTCAATGCGCGCTTTGTGGCGATATCTTTCGTCGGCTCGGATTCGCTTGCCCAGGAGCTCGGCAGCGAAGGCGCCGGCGTCATCATCAGCCAGGTGGTGCCAAGCCCCTGGGACAGCTCGTTGTCCCTGGTGACAGCCTACCAGAGCGCGCTTGCCGCCGCAGACGCCAATGCCAAGCCTGGCTTCGTATCGCTCGAGGGCTATGTGGTGGGCCGCCTCGTCGCCGAAGCGCTCAAGCGCGTCAGCGGCGAGCCGACGCGTGAAAAGCTGCTCGATGCGATCGCCGCCGCGCCGTTCGAGTTCGGCGGGTTCACGCTGCGCTACGGACCGGATCGGAATCAGGGCTCCGACCGTGTGTTCTTCACGGTCCTGCAGGCGGACGGCTCGTTCAAGCCGGTCGATCGTCTCGTCGGGATGGCGGGCCAGTGAGACAAGAAGCTGCATCATCCGGCTTTGGATCGAGCGGTGGCGGCGCGCCCGAGCGCATATTTCCGTTTTCCTGGCTGCGTACGGTGCGGGCGCGGCTCTACCTTGCCTTCGGCCTTGCCGCCGCGATCACTGTGATCTCATCGCTGTCTGCACTGATCGCCTCGACCAATATCACCGCCACTTTGAACGAGATCGTCGCGCGCAGCATGCCGGCAACCGTCGAATCGTTTCGACTCTCCGACGAAACGAATCGCTTGATCGCCTCCGCCCCGCGTCTGATCGCGGTCGACGACGAAAGCCATCGCGCCGCGATCTCGGCGGAGATCTCGGCGCAGTCGCGCGCTATGCAGGGTCGCATCGATCGCCTGCGCGCGCTTGATGCAAGTGAGAGTGATGCGATCTCGCGGGCCAAGGCTGCCATGGACGAGCGGCTCGGCGCGCTTAACGAAGCGGTGGCCGATCTGATCCGCGCGTCCGATCAACGGCGCGCGCTTGTGATTGCGGTGCGCAAGGCGCATGAGAATCTGCTCGATGCGCTGATACCGGCAATCGATGACGCCAATTTCGATCTGATGATGCAGGCCGACGCCGTACAGAACAGGATGACGTTGAATCAGTCGATCGACGCGCTGCGGCGCCTCCTGCAAATCCAGGCGGATGCCAATCAGTTGACCGGCCTGCTGATCGAGTCCTCGATGGTGGCCGACATCACGCGATTGCCGCCGCTGCGCGATCTCATAGGGTCCGCCGAACGCAATGTGGATAGCAATCTGAAAGCGTTGCCCAATAGCGAGCAACGCGAAAAGATCGCCGCTCTGTACCGCAAGCTGGCGATGTTGAGCGGTGAATTCGGCATCATCGCCCAGCGGATGAAGGAATTGCAGGGCCAGCAGCAGGCCCAGCGGGTCTATGCGGCCGCGCTCAGCGATGCGCAGACATTGCGCAATGCGGTGGAGAGGCTCATTCATGCGCAGGGCACGAGGGCGCAGGACCTTTCGGCGCGCGCAACGGCGCAGCTCAGGCTGGGCCGGATCATTCTGATCGCGCTCAGCCTCGCTGCGCTTGCAGCTGCCGGCCTGATCGCCTGGCTCTATGTCGGCCGCAGCATCGTCGGTCGCCTGACCGGGCTCAGTTCGGCGATGCGACGCATTGCCGCCGGCGAAACCAATGTCGCCGTTCCCGTTCGCGGCCATGACGAGATCGCCGGCATGGCCGAAGCGCTGCTCATCTTTCGCCAAGCCATGGATGACGTCACGGCGGCGCGGCAGGGCGAGAAAGATCGTGCGCGTGACGCAGAATTGCGCCGGCAGAATATCGAAGCGGCCACCCGCAATTTCGAAAATGCGGTGAATGACATCATCGGCGCGCTCGACGGCGCCTCGAAGACCATGGACAGTTGCGCGCAGATCATGGCAGAGGCGGCAAGCGACAACCAGATGCAGGCCAATGCGACTGCCGCCGCATCGACCCAAGCGACGTCCAATGTCAACAGCGTCGCCATGGCCGCGGAAGAGATCGCACAATCGGTCGAGCAGATTTCCAACCAGGCGCGGGAGTCCGCCGACATCGCGCGGCGCGCGACCGCCGAGGCGAAATCGATCATTACCACCGTCGAACATCTGGCGGCGACCGTCGGTACCATCAACAGCGTGAGCAATCTCATTCGCGATGTCGCGGCGCAGACCAATCTGCTCGCGCTCAACGCCACGATCGAAGCGGCACGGGCCGGTCCGGCCGGCCGCGGCTTTGCCGTGGTTGCGCAGGAGGTCAAGACGCTCGCCTCGCAGACTGAAAAGGCGACCGGCGACATCACCCGGCAGATTTCCTCGATCGAACAGACGACGACGAGCGTGGTGCAGGCGATGCAGGCGATCGCCGGAACCATCGCGCAGCTCGACGAGAACGCGAGCGAGATCTCGATCGCGGTGCAGCAGCAGGATGCGGTCAGCAAGGAGATCGCGCGTAACGCCAGCGCCGCGGCGGAGCGCACGCGCGAAGTGTCGGCAAGCGTCGCACAGGTGTCCGACGCGGCGAGCAAAACCGGCCAGGTCGCGAAGTCCGTGCTCGATGCCGGCAGCGCGCTTACGGCGAAATCGGGCAAACTGCGCGCCGAAGTGCAGCATTTCCTCGCGCAGGTTCGTGTCGCTTAGCAAGGCACGCTACACCGCAACTCCCGCGCAACCTCGTCGGACAGTTTTTCTCAGTCGGGTCACCAACAGAGACCGGCACCGTTCTTGACTTATACCAATTCAAAAGTGTCCACCTTCGCATTATTCTAATTCGACCAAGTATTTCCTAGTTTGAAGACGTTCTAAATATTTGCATTTTTCTTGACGCCAAAGAATTACTCGCTTCTATACAGTGCATCGAAAACTATTTCGCAAGCCGTCGCACTTGCGTCCTGAAAGCGACGAGGAGGCGTCCGCCATGCCGAAAAAAACGCACATTGCAAAAAAAAGCAGCGCCTGTGAGCGATGGGTCGCCCGCGCGCCGCTTGCTCCGGTCGTGCTTGCGGCCGCAGCCTCGCTGCTGGCTGTTTGCGACCGGGCGCTGGCGGGCGAAAGCGATGTCGCTTCGATCGCGCCGGCGGGCGGCGATGTTGCGCAGGCAGCGCTCCTGAGAAAGATCGATGTCATGGAGCAGCGCATCAAGGCGCTGGAAGCGCAGCTTGGGCAGAAGAAGGCGGCCAATGTTTCGGCAGCCAATGCGTCGGCGGCGAGTGGTGACAGCAAGCCGGCGACGAATTCTGACGGCAAAACCAAAAGCAGGTCGACCAATGCCGAGCAGCCGACCGCTGCACAGGAGAAAGCGCCGGCCGCGGATCGCGGCTCGGCAACGCAGACCACGGCCGCTCAGGCTAGCGGCGCCGCGAAGACGACGGCGCCGGCCGCAACCGGCGACAAGGGCCTTCTCGGCCTCGCCAGCTCGCCCGTGCCGGGCCTTTCGCTCGGCGCCTATGGCGAGGTGTTTTTCGGCGCCAAGCAGAATCCGGCGGCCGCCGGTCAATGGCAGAGCGGCTTCGACGCGCGGCGTTTCGTCTTGCTGCCGACCTATGCCATCACCGACAACATTATTTTCAACGCCGAGATCGAATTCGAACATGCCGGCTCCGGCTTCGACAATGACGATAAGCTGCACGGCACCGCCGAGATCGAACAGCTCTGGGTCGACTTCAAGATCGCCGATCCGTTCAACTGGCGCGCGCCGGGCATTGATCTGGTGCCGATCGGCTATATCAATCAGCATCACGAGCCGACCGAGTTCTACAGCGTGCTGCGGCCTGAGCTCTATAACGGGCTGATCCCGTCGACCTGGAAGGTGCCGGCGACCAGCGTCTACGGCACGATTGCGGACGGTGTGAAATATCAGCTGATGCTCTCTACCGCACAGGAGGATTTTGGCGATTCGTTCGATTGCCGCACTGCCGCGAATACAGTGCCGCCGGGCAGCGGCACGACACCATGCACGGCTGGCGGCGCAGCCTACTTCCCAGGCATCGACGGGCTGAACGGGCTCGCCTTCTCCAATCCGCCGCTCGGCGACTTCTCTCAGCTGTCCAATTCGCTCGCCGTGTCCGGCCGGGTCGACTTCATGGAGCCCGCATCGATGCCCGGTCTCGCCTGGAGCATGAGCGCCTATTACACGCCCAATACGACGCCGCGCGGCGCGCACGGCGATCTCGGCAATCCTTTGGGCTCGTCGAGCCTGGCAATGTTCGATGCCGAGTTTCGTTATCGCGTGCCGAATACCGGCTGGGAATTTCGCGGCGAGGGTGTCTATGCGACTTTTGGCAATCCGGCCAATCTGCGCGCCAACAATGATACCGATCCCACCGACAATGTCGGCAAGTCCATGTATGGCTATTCCGCGGAGGCCGCCTACCACATCCCGCTCGGCACCATCCTGCACAGCGAGTGGGAAGCCGTGCCGTTCTACCGTTACACCTACCAGAATCTCCAGACCGCAGGCTTCGCCGGCACCGACCCGAACATGCCGACGGGCGCCGGCCGAACCGAATTCCACAATGTGGGCGTGGCGGTATTTCCCTCGCCCAATATTGTCCTGAAAGCGACCTATCAAAAGGTAATCAATCGCGATCCGGCAGGCGCCAATTCAGATTCCATTCTGGGCGCCGTTGGTTTTTTCTTTTAGATCGCGATCATCCCGGAAGGCGAGAAACGATGACGCAATGGATGCGATGGACAGCGCCGGCCGTGGCTACGCTGGTGCTCGCGGCGCCGGCTCATGCGGTGCAATATCTTTCGGTGCAAGAGGCGCAAAGGCTCGCCTTTCCATCGGCGAGCTTTACCGAGGTGCAGCCGGGCCGCGTCTGGAAAGCGAGCACTGGCGGCATTTTTGTTCTCGATCATGTGATCGGCAAGCACCTGTATATTGACTACGCGGTCGCGCTCGAAGGCGGGCGTATTCGCCGCGTCGACATACTGCAATATCGCGAATCCTATGGCGGCGAAATCAGAAGCCCGAGCTGGCTCGCGCAATTCGTCGGCAAGAGCAGCGCCAGCCCCCTCAAAGTCGGCAGCGACATCCGGAACATTTCCGGCGCCACGCTGTCGTCAACCCATGTGACGGAAGGCGTAAAGAGAATTTTGGCTGCCTATGGAAGCCGCTAGCATCCGCCGCGCGCAGCCGCTGCTCGGCACATTCGTCGAGGTCGCCATTTCGGGGGCGGCTCATGCCGATTTGAATGCGGCCGCCGACGCCGCGTTCGGCGCGGTGGCGCAAGTGCATCGCTTGATGAGCTTTCACGATCCGCACAGCGAGCTCAGCCGGCTCAATACGGCCGCGTCGCCCGAGTCTTTGACTGTCCATCCGTGGACCTATCAGGTCCTCGAAGCGGCGCGGGATCTTCATGCGCGATCGGCAGGGCTGTTCGATGTCAGCGTCAGTCCATTGCTGCCGAAAAGACGCGCGCCCACCTCGCCATTCCCGTTCGAACTTCTTGATGGTCATCGTCTGCGCCGCCGCGTGCCGCGCCGGCGCATCGATCTCGGCGGTATAGCCAAAGGTTTCGCCGTCGACCGCGCCATTGACGTTCTTCTCGCCTGTGGCGTGCGGCGCGGCTTGGTGAATGCCGGCGGCGACGCGGCGCAATTCGGACCGCGGCCCGAACCGGTTCATCTTCGCGATCCACGCGATCCACGGCGTTTGCTCTGCAGCCTCACGATCAATGATGCGGCGCTGGCCTCGAGCGGCCGCGGTTTTGATCCGCTCCGTTCCGGGAAGATCAGTGAAAGCGCAATCATCGATCCAAGAACGGGGCGGGCAGCCGATGCAATCGCCGGCGCCACGGTACGTGCGCCATCCTGCATGATCGCCGACGCGCTGACCAAGATCGTCATGATTGCCGGCAAAGACGCGGCGGAACTGCTGCAATATTATCATGCGAGCGCGCTCGTCGTGCTGGAGTCTGGAGATGTCCGGGTCACATCGGATTGGCAGAACGTCATCCGCCCTGCAGCTTGATCGGCGGCTGCGCTGGGCGCTGTACGCCGCGTTCACGGTGCTGTTCGTGACCGGCGTGATCTGGCTCGCCGCGCAAGCTTGGAAGGATTCGCCTGCCGGCGATCTCTGGGAAGCGGTGAGCGCCAACATGCTCATGATCCATGGCGGCGCCGCCATGCTGACGCTGGTCCTGCTCGGCGCCCTAATTCCAATTCACGTGCAGCGCGCCTGGCGCGGCCGGCGCAACAGGCTCACCGGCTCGATCATGGCGACGGTCAACGGCTTCTTTGTCGTCACCGCTTTCGGGCTTTATTATGCCGGCTCTGACACGTTGCGCGCCTGGATCAGCGATCTGCACATCGCCATCGGCCTTGCCCTTCCAGCCGTGCTCATCGTCCACATCCGGATCGGCCGATGCCGCAGCCGCGCATCGGCCGGCGTGGAATCCATCAAATCCGCCGATAGGGCGCGTAAACCGGCTCCCACATCTTCTCCGTGATCGCGTCGGCGATTGCCGCCTCCGACATCGCTTCACCTGCCGCCAGCCCTTCGGCTTGCGCCTGTTTGGCGACAGCGACGGCGACGTGAAAGGAGAGTTTGCGAATCTCAACGAGAGGCGGCAACAGATTCGCGTTTGGATCGCGCCGTGCCGGAGAAAAGTCGGCGATCGTGCGCGCGGCGGCAAGGAACATCGCATCCGAAACGCGGCGCGCCTTGATCGCGATCGCGCCGAGCCCGATGCCCGGATAAACATAGGCGTTGTTGGTCTGGTCGACGCGAAACGATTTGCCGCTGCGTTCGATTGGCGGAAACGGGCTGCCGGTGCCGATTACGGCACGGCCTTCCGTCCATGTCATGATATCTGCGGGCGTAGCCTCGCTACGCTCGGTCGGATTGGACAGTGGGAAGATGATCGGACGCTGCACATGTTCGGCCATGGCGCGGATCAAGCCTTCGTGGAAGGCGTGCGCCTGTCCGGACGTACCAATGAGCACTGTCGGCCGCGCATTGGCCACGACATCGGCCAGCGTGATCGGACCGGATGCTGCCAGCGTCCAGCCAGCGATGCGCGCGCGGCTCTGCGCAAAGGGCGTCTGGAACGGCTGCAGTCCGCTCATGCCCTCGACCAGCAATCCGTCGCGGTCGACCAGGTAGAAGCGGCTGCGTGCTTCGCGTTCGCTCAGCCCGTTGTCGGTCATGGCGCGAAGGAGCAGGGCGCAAATTCCGGTGCCGGCCGAGCCGGCGCCGAGAACGGCAACGCGCTGCTCGCGCAACGGTGTACCCGTGACATTGATTGCGCTCAATAGCGTGCCTACGGCGATCGCCGCGGTGCCTTGGATGTCGTCGTTGAACGTGCACAACTGGTCGCGATAGCGTGCCAACAGCCGATTGGCATTGCCGAGCGCAAAATCCTCCCAGTGCAGCAGAACGTGCGGCCAGCGGTCGCGTACCGCGCCCACAAAGGTTTCGATCAGATCGTCGTAGTCGGCGCCGCGCACGCGCGCGTGCTGCCAGCCGATATAGAGCGGATCCGCAAGGTGTTCCTCGTTATCGGTGCCGACGTCGAGCAGGACCGGCAGCGTCGTCGCCGGGTGCAGGCCGGCGCAGGCGGTATAGAGCGAGAGCTTGCCGATCGGAATACCCATGCCGCCGGCACCTTGATCGCCCAGCCCGAGAATGCGCTCGCCGTCGCTGACGACGATGGCCTCAACCCGGTCGTAGCGCGGATGACCAAGAATATGACGGATCGCATCTTTGTGCGGAATGCTCAGAAACAGACCACGCGGCTTGCGAAACAAATGGCTGAACAATTGACAGCCGAGGCCGACCGTCGGCGTATAGACGATCGGCATCATCTCTTCGATATTGCGCGTAAGCAACGCGTAGAACAGCGTCTCGTTGGTGTCCTGCAGACCGCGCAGGAACACATACTTCTGGATATCGCCACCGAGTGCGCGAAAGGCATCGAGCCGCCGCTTGACCTGATAGTCGAGCTCGGCGACATGCGGCGGCAGCAGCCCGTGCAGGTCGAAGGCGTCGCGCTCGGTCTCGGTGAAGGCGGTGCCTTTGTTGAGGAGGGGATCGTTGAGCAGCTCATAGCCGCTCAACGGCGTTTTAACGATATGCGCCTTGCTCTGCATCAGCCCCGTACCGAACGACAAGCCCGACGATAGCCTATCGCGCGGAAACGTCGGCGTCACCGCCCGGTCACGGCAAGCATCGCTTCCCTGATTTTGGCGAGTGCGAAATCTCCGATTTTGTCAAGCTCCGGACGCGGGAAATTCGGCATCTCGCTGGCGCTCTCGACGCGATCGACGCTCGCAGCAGGCAGACCATGGCGGCCCTTGCCAACTAGGTATTGGCCGAGCGGCGTGGCACCAAGAGATTGCCGGTAAAGATCTGCACGGTCTCGTTGTTTTGATTGTATGTCGTCGTGCGCACGCGGATCATGCCGCGATCGGGCCGGGATTTCGAGGGCCGCACGTCGAGCACTTCGCTCTGCGCATGAAGCTCGTCGCCGGGCCGCACTGCGCGCGGCCAGCTCAACGCATCGAAGCCGATCCCGAGAATGCCGCCGGCGGGCTTGAACTCGCCCTCGACCAGCAGCCGCATGGTCAAGGCCGCCGTGTGCCAGCCGCTCGCCGCCAATCCTTGGAAGGGTGATTTCAAGGCCGCCGCCTCATCGAGATGATAGGGCTGCGGATCGAATTGTTTGGCGAAGGCAAAAATTTGCTCCTTGTCGATACGCAAGCGGCCGGTCTTGAAGATCTGCCCGACGGCGAAGTCTTCCAGGTAATAGGGGCCCTTCATAGCGCTTTGCTCCTAAACGCCAGAGACTTGCGCGTCGCCTTGTCAAACCAAAGACCGGCAGCGACCGCCGCAGCATTAGTGAGGCCGAAAGCGCAAAGCGCAACGGCTAGCGCCGCAAACACGCCCGTCAGACTGCCGGTAATACGCAAGGCAATAAAGCCGCCGACGGCCGCGATCACAAGGCGTGTCAGATTGGCCAGAAACGGCCACAGCAGGCGGCCCGCGCCTTGCGAGGCGAAGTAGAGCGCCATGCCGAGACCGAACAGGCCGTAAACCGGCCCGACCGCACGCAGATACCGCGATCCGGCATCGATCATTTCGGGGGCGGTGTCGAACAAAGCGAGCCAAGCGCGCGGCGCGGCGGCGGCGCAGACGCCGATGACTTCGCACATGCCGGCAGCGATCGCGGCACCGATCCAAGCGACGCGCAAAGCGCGCTCCGGCTGTTTGGCGCCGATATTGGTGCCGACCATGGCGACCAGCGGGCCGCCAAGGCCGAAGACCAAAGGGATAAGCAAATATTCAAGACGCGAGCCCGTGCCATAACCGGCAATCGCGCCGGCACCGAATGCGCCAACCAAACTGGTCGCGATCGCAACCGTGAGATTCGTCTGCAGCGTGATCAGCGCTGCAACCGCGCCGACGCGCAAAATCTCGGCGAACAAGGCCCAGCGCAGCCGAATGCCTTGGAGGGTCAGCCGCACGATGCCGCGGCCCGAGCGCAGATAGGCCGCAAGCACGGCGCCGCCGGCTGCGTAGTACAGAAGGATGGCGACCGCGCCGCCGGCAACGCCGAGCTTCGGCAATGGCCCGATCCCGAAGATGAGGCAAGGCGACAGCGGGATAAGCAACACGACGCCGACAATGGTGACCAGCGCCGGGACGGCCATATTGCCGGTGCCGCGAATGATATTGGCGAGCGAGTTGAACAGCCAAACCAAGATTGCGCCGCTAAAGATCACGTTCGAATAGGTCACCGCCGCCGCGAGCGAGGCGCCGCTGCCGCCCATTGCGGCATACAGCCGCTCGCCGCCAAGAAGGAGCGCGGTCATGAAGGCGAGGCCGAAGACCGCCGCGATCACTAGCGCATGCAATACGAGCGCATCGGCATCGGCGTGGCGTCCGCCGCCGAGCGCACGCGCGACCGCCGACGACATGCCGCCGCCCATCGCGCCCGCCGACATCATCTGCATCAGCATCACGACCGGAAAAGCCAGCGCGACACCGGCCAGCGCGGCGGTGCCGAGCTTGCCGACAAAGTAAGTCTCGACCAGTCCGACCGATGTCTGCGCCAGCATCACGACGATATTCGGCGCGGCCAGGCGCATCAGTGTCGAGGCGATCGGACCCTCGATCAATGTGCGGGTGCGGAGATCGTAACGCGGCTTGTCTGCCGCGGTGATCGGAGCCGGAAGCGCTTGCGGCGGGGCGCTCGCAGGAGCGACACGCGAAACTGCGGCAGTCGGCATGGGCATTGGGTCGCCCCGTTTCGATACGCTAGCGGCATCCGCGCTTTATTGACAGGCGAGGATATAGGAGTATATACGCCTAAATCAATCGGCGAATCGCGCATCGATGGTATCCGGGTGGATCAATCCTGCGGCCTGCAATTGCCTGGCGCTGCGCCAAGCGGCCCGCCATGTCTCGCAATTCTATGACCAATTCCTGGCGCCCAGCGGGTTGCGCACAACCCAGTATTCGATTCTTGCAAGGCTGCAGCGCAAGGGTCCGATGACCATCAATGCGCTGGCGGCCGAGCTGGTCATGGATCGCACGACGCTTGGCCGCAACATATTGCCGTTGCAGCGTGACGGCCTGATCGCGGTCGAGCCGGGGCAATCAGACCGCCGCAGCCGGCAAATGCGCCTGACCGCCGCCGGCGCCGCACGGTTGCGGGTTGCCGTCAAAGGTTGGCGCGAAGCGCAAGCGCGATTCGAAGCGGCGCTTGGCGCCAAGCGGGCGAGCCAGTTGCGGGCCTTGCTGTACGACGTGGCGACGAACGATCATATGAGAGTTCCGGCGGAAGCGGATCATTGAAATTTGCGTTTGCCGGACAAGGCACATTCGCTATCATTCCTCGGAGTGTCGCTCCCGCTGCGCCTTGGAGTTGGCGATGCGCCGGATTCTTCCAGTCGTTGAGCTTGCGGCCGCTCTCTGCATCGCCGCGCCCGCCTGGGCGGGAGACTTTTGGCGTCCTTCGACTTCGCCATGCTACTGGTGCGTCCGCGACGCCATCTATGAACGCACCAGGCTGATCAGTCATCTCGAAGCCAGCCCGGATGTCGATGACGCGGTGAAGGGTCCGCCAATTCACGCCGCACGTGCCGACATTCATCGCCTGCGTTCCTGGCTCGGGCCGGTGTGGGAGGTGCGCGCCGAGCCGTGCTGCTATTGGCGCAAGCACCTTTACATTCATTGAGAGGCGCTGGCGTTTGATCCGCTGGCCTCAGCCGAGCAGCCAGCGCACGCCGAAGAAACCCGGAGTGAGGACCCCGGTTGCCCAGACCATGGCCGAAGCAACATTGGCGATCTGAAACGTCCACCGCGGCATCGCGTAGAGGCCGGCGACCAGCGGCACGATGGCGCGCAGCGGTCCGAAGAAGCGCCCGACGAATACGGCAGCGGCGCCGAAGCGATTGAAGAAGCCAATGCCACGGCTGATCGATTCGGTGTGGGTGGAGAACGGTCGTAGCGCCAGGACACGATCTTTAAAATGCAGCGCCAGCTCGTAAGCAAGCCAGTCGCCCGCGATGGCGCCCAGCGCCGCCGCTAACCAGATCGGCCAGAACGCCAGCTCGACCGCGCCGATCAAGCCGCCGAGCGCGAACAGGATTCCGGTTGCCGGAACGAGCAGCGAAATGAATGCGAATGATTCACAGAAACCGAGCAGAAACACAATTGGTGCAGCCCAGGCCTGGTGGTGCTGTACAAAAGCAACGGTCGCCTGCGTGACATCGTCCATGTCACCTTCCATCTCGTTTCCATGTTGCCTTCCATGTCATTGTCCATCTCAGCGGTCGCCACCATACCGAATTGATGGCCGCAGGCGATGCTCAGGTCGCGGATGGTGCGCCGAACAGACGCGGCAGCAGGCGTTGCCGCATCCGCACCGACCATTGGCCCAGCCGGTCGAGATAAAGATAAACCACCGGTGTGGTGTAAAGCGTCAGCAATTGGCTGATCAAAAGCCCGCCGACGATCGCAATACCGAGCGGACGGCGAATTTCGCCGCCATTGCCGAAACTCAGGGCGAGCGGAATAGCGCCGAAGATGGCGGCGCAGGTGGTCATCATGATCGGGCGGAAGCGTAGAATGCAAGCCTCATAGATCGCATCCAGGGAGCTCAGATTGCGCGCACGCTTGGCGTCGAGCGCAAAGTCGATCATCATGATCGCATTCTTCTTGACGATGCCGATCAGCAAGATGACGCCGATCAGGCCAATAATGTCGAATTCCGTGTGAAACAGCATCAGCGCCAGAATGGCGCCGACACCCGCCGACGGCAGCGTCGACAGAATTGTTATCGGATGAATATAGCTTTCGTAGAGCACGCCGAGCACGATGTAGACGGCGGCGATCGCCGCGGCGATCAGGATTTTCTCGTTAGCGAGCGACTGCGCAAAAATCTGCGCCGTGCCGGCAAAACTGCCGTGAATCGACGCCGGCATGCGGATTCTGTTGACGGCGTCATTGATCTCGCTGGCGGCCTCGCCCAGTGTGGCGCCAGGCTGCAAGTTGAACGAGATCGTTGCAGCAACGAACAAGCCCTGGTGACTGACCGATAGCGGTGCATTGCCGGCATTATAATGGCTCACCGCCGCCAGCGGGATCATGGTTTCCTTCGCTGTCGACACTGCAGCGCCCGACGAGGTCGCGCTTTTGCCGGTATTGGCGAGCGCGTTAATCGCGGCATTGCGCGCCGAATTGTTGTTGGCAGTCGCGGCCGCGGTCTGCGTTGCGGACGCCGTCGCGCTCGGCGAGGTCTTAGCCGCGGTGACGGTGCCGGCCGGCGCATTGGTCTGCGCCGTTCCCGACGCGCTGCCGCCTGAGGTGGCGACGTAAATGTCGGCGAGCGATGCCGGATATTGCGTGTAGCGCGGGTCGATCTCCATCACGACGTGATACTGGTTGATCGCGCTATAGATGACCGAGACTTGGCGCTGGCCGAAAGCATCATAGAGCGTATTGTCAATCTGGGCCGGTGTGATGCCGAGCCGCGAAGCGGTGTCGCGGTCGATGACGAGATCGGACTCGAGCCCGCGCTGCTGCTGATCCGAATTGACGTCGGCCAAAATCTTGCTGTTCTCAAGCTGCTGCGCGAGGCGCTGCGTCCATTTGAACAATTCGTCGGCATCGTCGCCGGTCAGGGTGAATTGGTAGGCGGCATTGCTTTGCCGGCCACCGGCCCGAATATCCGAGACGCCGAACAGAAAGAGCTGACCGCCGGGCACTTTTGCGAGCTTCGGCCGCAGCCGCGCAATGACTTGTTCCATAGGCGGACGTTCACCGATCGGCTTGAGCGAGACAAAAACCGAGCCGGTATTGATCTGGCCGAAACCGCCGCCGGAGCCGACGCCGGTATAACCCACGACATTTTCGACCGCCGGATCCTGCTGCACGATCGCCATCATCTGTCGCAGCTTCTGCGTCATCAGCTGAAACGACACGCTCTGATCGGCGTGCAGCGAGCCGATCAGCCGTCCGGTGTCCTGTTCGGGAAAGAAGCCCTTCGGAACAACAACGAACAGAAAGATATTCGCAATGATGGCGCCGAAGAAGCTCAGCAGTACCAGCCGGCGATGGCGCAGCGCCCAGCCGAGCGAGCGTTCATAGCCGGCGAGCGCCCGATCGAACAGGCTCGAGCGCCGCCGCGCCTCGCGCACCGGCCGGCCGCGCAGGAAGAGGGCGCACAGCATCGGCGTCGTGGTGAGCGAGATCACAAGTGAAATGACGATGGCCAGTGACAAGGTCAATGTGAATTCACGAAACAGACGACCGACGATGCCGCCCATCAGCAGGATCGGCAGGAACACGGCAATCAGCGACAGGCTGATCGACAAGACGGTGAAGCCGACCTCGCGCGCGCCAAGCAGCGCCGCCTGCAAGCGCGGCATTCCGGCTTCGAGATGCCGCGAAATGTTTTCCAGAACGACAATGGCATCATCGACCACGAAACCGGTGGCGATGGTCAGTGCCATGAGCGAGAGAATATCAAGGCTATAGCCAAGCAGATACATCGCCCCGAACGTGCCCAAAATGGAAACCGGCACGGCCACGGACGGAATGAGGGTGGCGCGAAGATTGCGCAGGAACAGAAAGACAACGACCGTCACTAAAGCGATTGCGATCACCAGCGTCAGCTCGGTGTCGTGCAGCGATTGGCGGATCGTTGTCGAGCGGTCGATGGCGATGTTGACATTGACGTCAGCCGGCATGGCCGCTTCAAGGTGGGGCAACTGCGCCTTCACGGCGTCAATCGTGTCGATGATATTGGCGCCGGGCTGGCGAAACAGGATGATCACGACTGACGGCTGGCCATTGGACAGGCCGAGATTGCGGACGTCCTCGACCGAATCGTTGACTTCGGCGACATCGGTGAGCCGAACTGCCGCGCCGTTACGGTAGGCAATCACCAATGGCGCGTAGTCGGCGGCCTTGGTCGCCTGATCGTTGGAATAGATCTGATAGCGGCGGTCGCCGTCATCGATGGTGCCCTTGGGGCTGTTGGCATTGGCCGAGGCAAGCGCCGCGCGCACGTCCTCGAGCCCGATGCCATATTTGAACATCGCTTTGGGATTGAGCTCGACGCGCACCGCAGGCAGGGCCGAGCCGCCGATGATCACGTTGCCGATGCCGCTGATCTGCGAGAGCTGCTGCGCCAGCACATTGCTGGCGGCATCATACATCTGACCCTGTGTCAGCGTCTTGGAAGTCATCGCCAGGATCAGGATCGGCGCGTCGGCCGGGTTGACCTTGCGATAGGTCGGATTGCTGCGCAGGTTCGACGGCAGGTCGGCGCGCGCTGCGACGATAGCCGCCTGCACGTCCCGCGCCGCGCCGTCGATGCTGCGGCTAAGATCGAATTGCAGGGTGATCCGGGTCTGGCCGATTCCACTTTGCGAAGTCATCTCGGTGACATTGGCGATTTGGCCGAGATGGCGTTCGAGCGGGCTGGCGACGCTGGTCGCCATGGTGGTCGGGCTGGCGCCGGGAAGCTGCGCCGAGACCGAAATGGTTGGGAAGTCGACCTGCGGCAGCGGCGCGACCGGCAGCTTCGTAAAGGCGAGGATGCCGGCAAGCGCAATGCCCAGGGTGAGCAGCGTCGTCGCCACCGGCCGGTTGATGAAAGGCTCGGAAATATTCATTCCGCGGGCGCTCCCGGCGCTCGCGGCGCGAGCGGATTGCTTGGGCGGCGGCCGGTCAGCCGCACCGCCAGCCGGTCGAAATAGAGATAGATCACCGGCGTCGTGAATAGCGTGAGCATCTGGCTGACGATCAGGCCGCCGATGATGGTAAGACCGAGCGGCTGGCGCAGCTCAGAGCCGGTGCCGGTGCCGAGCAGCAAAGGCAGGGCGCCGAGAATCGCGGCCATGGTCGTCATCATGATCGGCCGGAAGCGCAGCAAGCAGGCCTGATAGATGGCTTGGCGCGGGGCAAGCCCTTCGGCGCGCTCGGCATCGAGCGCGAAGTCGATCATCATGATCGCATTCTTCTTGACGATGCCGATCAGGAGAATGATGCCGATGATGGCGATGATATCGAGCTCATAGCGCAACAGCATCAGCGACAACAGCGCGCCGACGCCCGCCGATGGCAAGGTCGACAGGATCGTGATCGGATGCACAAAGCTCTCGTAGAGCACGCCGAGCACGATATACATCGCGATCACCGCGGCGATGATGAGAAACACTTCGTTGCTCAGCGAGGACTGAAACGCCGCCGCGGTGCCTTGAAACGCGGTGATGAAGCTTTGCGGCAGCCCGATCTCGCTTTCGGCCCGCTGGATCGCGGTCATGGCGGAATCGAGCGAATAGCCCGCCGCGGTATTGAACGAAACGGTTGTGGCCGGAAACTGGCCGAAATGCGTGATCAATAACGGGCTTGCCTGCTGTTCGATATGGGCGATTGCCGTCAGCGGCACTTGGCCGTTGGTCGCTGATGAAGAGGGCAGATACAGCGAGGTCAGTCCGGTCAGGCTTTGCTGCAGCTTCGGATCGACTTCCAGAATGACGCGATACTGGTTCGATTGCGTATAGATCGTCGACACGATGCGCTGGCCGAAGGCATCGTAGAGCACATTATCGATTGTTGCCGGCGTGATGCCGAAGCGGCTCGCAGTCGCGCGGTCGACGACTATATTGACCGCCAGGCCCTGCTGCTGCAGGTCGCTCGCGACGTCGGTAAGCTGCGGTGCCTGGTTGAGCTGCTGCACCAGCCTCGGCACCCAGGTGGCGAACTCGGCGGGGTTGGCGTCCTCGAGAACGAAGTGATAGGGCGCGCGGCTGATCGTCGAGTCGATCGTCAGATCCTGCACCGGCTGCATATAGAGCGTAATGCCGGCAATACCCGAGGTTTCGGTCTGCAGCCGCCGGATGATCGCGCTGGCATTGAGCTTACGCGCATCGTGCGGCTTCAGCGTGATCAGGAAGCGTCCGGTATTGAGCGTCTGATTGGTGCCGTCGACGCCGATAAACGAGCTCAAGTTCTCGACATCCGGATCTTTCAGGATCGCCTCGGCGAGCTGGTTCTGCAGCCGCGCCATCGTTTCGAAGGACACGCTTTGTGCCGCCTCCGAGATGCCCTGGATCATTCCGGTGTCCTGTGCCGGAAAGAAGCCTTTTGGGATCGCGATATAGAGCGCAATCGTCAGCGCCAGGGTCAGAACAGCGACCAGCAGGGTCGCCGGCTGGCGATCCAACACCCAGTTCAGCGCCTCACCGTAACGCGCGATCACCGCATCGAACACACGCTCGGCGGCGAGATCGAAGCGTGTGCGCTCGGCGTCGGGGTGATGCCGGATGAGCCTTGCGCACATCATCGGCACCAAGGTCAGCGATACAATCGCGGAAATCACGATCGTGACGGCGAGCGTAATCGAGAATTCATGGAACAGCCGGCCGACCACGTCGCCCATGAACAGCAGCGGGATCAGCACGGCGATCAGCGAAATCGTCAGCGAAATGATGGTGAAGCCGATCTGCTCCGAGCCGCGCAACGCCGCTGCAAGCGGATTCATACCGCCTTCGACATAGCGGGCGATGTTCTCGATCATGACAATGGCGTCGTCGACGACAAAGCCGGTCGCGATGGTGAGCGCCATCAGCGACAGATTGTCGAGACTGAAGCCCAGCAGATACATCGCGCCGAAGGTGCCGACGAGCGACAGCGGCACCGAGAGGCTTGGAATGATGGTGCCCGGCAGCGTGCGCAGGAACAGGAAAATCACCAGCACGACCAGCGCCACGGCGAGGCCGAGCTCGAATTCCACGTCCGCCACGGACGCGCGGATCGTCACCGTGCGATCGCTGAGCACCGCGATGTCGAGCGCATTGGGCAGCGAGGCTCTGATCTGCGGCAGCAGCGCATTGATGCGGTCGACCACTTGAATGATGTTGGCCCCGGGTTGGCGCTGCACATTGACGATTATCGACGGCGTCGTATTGGCCCAGGCCGCCAGCTTGGTGTTTTCCGGGCCGCTGACGATGGTGGCGACGTCGGACAGCCGCACCGGCGCGCCGTTGCGGTAAGCGACGATCAAGGTGCGATACTGGTCGGCGCTGGTCACCTGGTCGTTGGCGTTGATGGTGAGCGCCTGCGTCGGCCCGTCGAAATTGCCCTTGGGCGTATTGACATTGAGCGTGCCGAGCGTGGTGCGGATATCGTCGACATTGAGCCCATAGGCGGCAAGCGACCGGGGATTGACCTGAATGCGCACGGCGGGGCGCTGGCCGCCGCTGACGCTGACCAGACCCACACCGCTCAGCTGTGAGATTTTTTGCGCAAGCCGCGTCTCGCTGACATCTTCGATCTCGGTTAGCGGCAGCGTCTTCGAGGTCACCGAGAGTGTGAGGATCGGCGCGTCGGCAGGATTGACTTTGTTATAGATCGGCGGCGTTGGCAGATCGGACGGCAAAAGATTGCCGGCTGCATTGATGGCGGCTTGCACCTCCTGTTCGGCGACATCGAGGCTGAGATCGAGACTGAACTGCAGCGTAATGACCGACGCGCCGGCCGAGCTCGCCGAGGTCATCTGATTGAGGCCGGGCATCTGGCCGAACTGCCGCTCCAGCGGTGCGGTGACCGACGACGTCATAACCTCCGGGCTGGCACCGGGATAGAGAGTCTGGACCTGAATGGTTGGGTAATCGACCTCGGGCAGGGTCGATAACGGCAGGAAAGTATAGGCGACGATGCCGGACAGCATGATCGCCGCCATGAGCAGCGAGGTCCCGACCGGGCGGAGGATGAAGGGCTCAGAGACGTTCATCGCAGAGTTCACCGCTGCGCCGGCAAACAATGCCGGCGAGGTGTGTCATCGGCTGCCGCCGCTTGCCGGAGGAGTCTGCGTCCGCCCGGAATCTTGCTCGCCGTCGGCGCCGCGCTCGCTGTTGCGGCCGGCGGCACTGCCGCGGTCCTGACCTGAGCCCGAAGGCGTAACCCGCGCGCCATTTGGCGTCACCGCCTGATCGGTCGCGACGATGACATGCAGGCCGTCGCGCAGCCGATCGGTGCCGTCGATGACGACACGCTCGCCCGGGCTCAGCCCTGAAGTGACCTGGGTAATGTTGCCGTCAACCGCGCCGGTCACAATCGGCCGCGCCGAAACGGTACTGTCGGCATTGACCACATAGACATAGGCGCCGGGCGAGCCGCGCAGAATCGCCGCGGTCGGTACCGTAGTGACGTTTTCCAGCGTCTTCTCAAGAAGGCGCACGTTGACGAATTGGTTGGGGAACAGCGCGTTGTCGGCGTTGGCAAATTGCGCCCGCACTTTCACTGTGCCGGTCGTGGTGTCAATCTGATTGTCGACCGCCGAGACCTGACCGGTGGCGAGCTCGTGCAGATTGGCGCGGTCATAGGCGGTGACCGTAAGCTTCGCGCCGGCATTCAATTGCGGCATGATCTGCGGCAGTTCGTCTTCCGGAAGCGTGAAGATCACGGTGATCGGCTGCAGCTGGGTGATGACAGCGAGCCCGGTCGTGCTCGTGGTCTGCACATAGTTGCCGGGATCGACCAGCCGGAGCCCGACGCGGCCGGTGACCGGCGAGACGATGTGGCAATAGGCGATGTTCAACGCCTGTGCATTGACCAGGCCCTGGTCCTGTTTCACCAGGCCCTGGTATTGCTGCACGATGAAGGCCTGATCCTCGGCCTGTTGCTTGGCGATGGAGTTCTGTTCGGCGAGTTTTTGATAGCGGGCGAGGTCCATTTGCGCTTGCGCGAGCAAGCCTTGATCATGCGCCAGCTGGCCCTCGTATTGCTGCTTCAATATTTCATAGGGCCGTTGATCGATCTGCGCCAGAAAATCGCCCTTCTGCACCATTTGCCCTTCGGTGAACCCGACTTCCGTCAAATAGCCGCTGATCTGTGATTGCACGGTGACCGTCGCGAGCGGTGTCACGGTGCCGAGCGCATTGGCGATGACGCGGATATTGCCCAGCGTCGCAGTTCCGGCGCCCACGGTCTGCGGCGCGCCTTGCGGCGAACGTCGCGCGGGCGCTGAACCGGTTTTCACCCACAGCGCAGCCTGATAGCCCGCCACCGCGAGCAGCAGCACCGCGATAGCGAGGACGAGCCGCACTCGCCAGCGCGGTCGCGCCTTGGTCTGCGGCTCGGGCGCGGTCCGCGGCCCAGGCGCCGTTCGGCGTAAATTTGGCGCCAAATCGCTGTCAGTCTTGCGCGTTCGCTCGTCCATGATCGGCGTTTACGATCGGGTTATGCGCAGCTTGGATATGCGATTTATAGAGGGCGCTGACACGGCCAGCCTAATGAATATTCGCTAATGCGTTCGCGCGCACGGCGCTGCGAATCGCGCCGCAGGACCATTGATGATCGCCGGCGCCCGCTCAAATAGTATGCCAAATCAAAGGTTTGGTTCATGGATGGCATGGCTTCGCGCCTGGTTCGGCGCGCCGAGAGGGCGCCAAATCTGGGCGCTAGTTTGACCCTGGCTGCCCCGCCTGGGCTCCCGGCGGGGGACCCAAAGGCGGCGGCACCAGCACGTCGGTGGGGATCGGTCCGGTCGGCGAGGGCTGCGATTCGTATTGCGGCAGCAATGCGAAGCCCTTCTGCAATTGCAGCGGAGTCGGCAGCAACAGGCTGTCCCAGCCGCCGCCAAGCGCCTCGATCAGGCTGACGCTGGCAAGGAACAAGTTCTGACGAACGGCCAACTCGGCTTCCTCGTCGGCGAGCAACTGCACTTCCGCGACGACGACCGTCGTGAACGCCACTGTGCCGGCCCGAAACTGATTCAAAAATACATCCACCGCTTTGCGCTGATCGGCCACGGCGCGGCGCTCCTGGGCGAGCTGCTGCGTGAGATAATGGATCGCCGCGAGCTGGTCCTCGACCTGTTGAAACGCGGTGAGCACGGTCTGGCGATAGCTCGCGACGCTTTGCCAGTATGCCGCGCGCGCGGCATCGACCTGCGCCGCGGTCAGGCCGCCATTGAACAAGGTTTGTGTGGCGTTGGCGCCGATGGAGCCGATTGAACGCGCCGCGCTGAACGGCAGCGGAATCGGGCCGAGAAATTCCAGCATCGCGGATAGCGAGACATCAGGGAACCATGCCGCTTCGGCGGCGCCGATGAGCGCATTCTGCTGTTGCATCGTCCGTTCCGCTGCGGCGATGTCCGGACGCCGCTCAAGCAGTGACGAGGGAAGGGTGACCGGGATTTTCGGGATGCCGCCGGCGAGGTTGCGCGGTGCAATGCCCAGCTCGGCGGGCGGCCTGCCGATCAAGACCGCGATGGCGTGCTCGAACTGTGCGCGCTGCACATGCGTATTGATGAGCTGCGCTTGAGTGGTCGCGATCTGGGCGTCAGCAGTCGCCACGTCGCCGGCGGTCACCGCATAGCCGGCTTTGAATTGGTTGTTTACAACATTGTAGTTGCGTTTGTATTCGGCGACCGTGCGGGTGAGCAGATCGATCAGCGAATCAGCCGCACGGAGATTGAAATAGGCGGTGGCAAGTGCGGCTTGTGCCGACAGCTTCGCATTGTCGAGATCGGCAGCGCTGGCCTGCGCCGCCGCTGTATTGCTCTCGATCTGCCGCCGGATTCTGCCCCAGACGTCGAGGTCCCAGGTGCCATTGAGCGGCGCGGTGTAGAGCGTGGAATAGACTGCGCCGCGCGAGGGCGTCGCGAACGTGGTGCTCGCGCCGCTACCGCCTCCGGCTGCGAGCGGCCCGGTCCGCGTGCGCGTCGCAGTATAGGCGGCCGTCGCCGTCGGAAAGAGGGCCGCCTGCGCTTCTCGAATGACGGCGCGCGCCTCTTCATAAGCCGCAGCTGAAGCGGCGACCGTCTGATTGGAAATTTCGACCTGGGGCAGGAGCGCGTTGAGGCCGCGGTCCTTATAGACCTTCCACCAGTCGCCGCGGGCGACATCGTCGCTCGGATTGGCGATCTTCCAGCCCTTGTGCTCCCTGTACTCGGTCGGCACCGGCGCCGGCTCGCGCACATAATTCGGGCCGATGGTGCAGCTTGCCAGCTCCACCATGGACAGAAAGAGCGCAAGAGCGACATACGCGCGCGGGCAAGCTCTGCTGCGTCGCACCCGACAACCCCGCTGCACACCAGCTTGGGTCAAGGCTCGTGCGGCCCCCGACCCGCTGCTTCAAGCCCCCAAGCGACGAACGACCAGACGCAGAGCGGCGCACAAGCTGGAGTTTCGCCGGCGGCGCAACCGCGCCGGCGCCTTCACACTGTGCTCGCATCCGTTGATCTCGGCCCCCCGGCGATCACGCGCCGAGCATGCCCGACGCTTCGGTGAAGATCAACCGAGCGCCGCCGGACTGAAGCCAACTCTCGCTCGGCGCCGCGCGAGCAGCCGGCGGGCTTGCAGCGCAGATCTCGTTCACATGGGAGAGCGCGACGGAAACGGAATTCATTACAACGCTGCCACAGAACACCGCCCTTGACGCGGGCAATCACAACACAGCTCCAATCGCATGATTCAGATCGCTACGCACGGCCGATCTTCATTTTCGGATTGCGTTGCAGCATCACAGTCTCGAAGGTCGTGGAACGCGCAGGGCGATGCGGCGTTTGGCGTTTGCTGGATGTGGAGGGTACTCCAATGCGCACGCGTATCAGCCATTGTAACATTAACAGCAATTCATCTCGGCTTTCTTGCTGGAAAGTGACGACAAGCGCGGCCGCAATCGCGCTGATGCTCTGCCTGGCTGCTGCTGGCTCGGCGCTGGCGGCAAAGCCAGGTGGCGGAGGCGGCGGACATCCGGGTGGCGGTGGCGGCGGACATCCGGGTGGCGGAGGACATCCCGGTGGCGGAGGCGCACCGCATTTCGGCGGTGGCGGCGGACCGCATTTCACCGCGCATGCTGCACCGCATTTCGGCGCCGCGCACGCTCATGCCGCGCCGCACTTTGCCAGCCACGCAGGATATCACGCAGGACACGCGACCGGACCCTCGTTTCACGCGCATGACGGCGCAGCAGCACGGTTTGCGCATGTCAATCATGGCAACACGAACCACGCCCTCGTCAATCAGGCCCATGTCAGCCACGCCAACGTCCATCAACTCCACGGCAACCAGACCCATCTGACGCCGTCGGCGCATTCATTGGAGAATACCGCGCATGCGCTGGCAAACGCTCATAACCTGCCGCCGGCTCACCACGCGGCGTTCCGTGCCGATCCGAAAGCCTTTGCAGAGCATCGTCGACGGTTTGCCGACAACGAAGCCTTCCGGCCGTTTTGGCGCCACGGCTGGCATCCCTGGCATCACTTTGGCTGGATCGGCCCGCTGTTCTGGCCCTATGCCTATGGCGATGTCTTCTATTACGCGCTGTGGCCCGATTATTATTACGAGATCGACCCGTTTTGGGCCTATGGCTACGGCGACATCTACACGGCGGTCTTCTCGCCCTACGACTACGAAGACTATGTGCAGGGGCCAAGTGCGCCAGCGCGCATGACACGGCTCGCGCAGGCCGTCGCGCAAAGCTGCAGCGACGAAGCCGCCGAGGTCACCGGCTGGCCGGTCGAGCAAATCCAGGCTGCCGTCCAGCCAGACCAGCAGCAGACCGCCTTGCTCGACGCCTTTGCCGATGCGCTGGTCCAGGCCAGCAATGAAGTCAAATCGAACTGCCCGACGCAGGTCTCGTTCACGCCGACGGCGCGGCTTGCGGAAATGCAACAGCGTCTGCAGGGCTTGGTCGATGCCGTGAATATCGTCAGTCCGCCGCTCGAAAAATTCTATGACTCGCTGTCCGACGAGCAGAAGGCGCGTTTCAACAATATCACGCCGCCTGCGTCCAACGCGCCGCGCCGGCAGCAGGCTGTCTTCAATCTGCAGGCGCAATGCAGTGCCGGCATCAAGCCTTGGCCGACCGATCAGATCGATCGTGTCGTCAGACCGGACGATGCGCAGCGCGCGAAGCTTGATGCGCTGCAGTCGGCTGCGTCACAAGCCGCCGACATGATCAAGGCGGCGTGTCCAAGCGAAGTTCCGGCGACGCCGCCCGAGCGGCTCGCAGCCGTCGGCCAGCGGCTCAATGCCATGCTGCAAGGCGTGAAGACCATGCAGCCGGCATTGGCGGACTTCTACAATTCGCTCAGCGACGATCAGAAGGCACGCTTCAACGGCATGGGCCGGCAGCTGTTCGCGTCGAACCAGTGAATGAGATCGCAGCAACCGTTAGCCGAAGGCGTAACGCGTCGCACAAAATTGGTGGGTTCAGCTTTGCTGAACCCACCTTACATCTTCAATGAAACAATTTCGGGAATTTCGCCTGCAGCTGAGCGCGTAGATTCGCGCTGACATCGACGACGGGCGGGAAGGTGTTTTTCAGCTTCATGTCGTAGGGAATGCACGCATCGATCAGGATGCGATTGTTGAAATTGCCGGGCAGATAAAGCGGGTCGCGTTTTGAGGCCCAGGCCTTCTGGACCAGATCGATGTCCACCTTGGGGTCGAACCGCGTGGACATCGCCCACAACACCTGGTCGAGGTCGCCGGCGTCGATGTCGTCGTCGACTACCACGGTCCACTTGCCGGCATAGGCGCCGCCCTGGCAGGCGCAGGCGACATGCAAGGCCTGGCGCGCATGGCCTGGATAGCGCTGCCGGATCTGGATCGTGGTGAAGCGCGTCGCCGGACCCGCTTCGTGGTTCCACACGCCGAGCACGTCGGGAATGCCACAGGCCTCCAGCGCCCGCCAAATCTGTGCCGCACCGGCAATGCCCTTGAGCAGTCCGGTTTCGTCGACCGGCTTGTGCTGCGGCGCGCAGGTTAGGATCGGGTCATTGCGGTAAAGGATGGTTTTGACATTGACGTAAGGCCGCTCCTGGGTGTCATCGGAGTAATAGCCCATCCATTCGCCGAACGGTCCTTCCGGCTTAGTCTGACCGGGTACCGTCTCGCCTTCGATCGCGATCTCGCAATCAGCCGGAATCGGAAATCCGGTAAACGGCCCGCGCACCACATCGATCGGCTCGCCGCGCAAGCCGCCGGCAATGTCATATTCGCTCACCTCAGGCAGCGGGCTCGACGACAGCATGAAGAGGAGCGGATCCTGGCCGCACAGGATCACGACCTTCATCGGCTCGCCGCGCGCAAAATATTTGTCGCGGTGAATGCGGCCATGCTTGCCTTCCGTGATCTGGCAGCCGACGGTCTTGCCGTCATAGACTTGGCTGCGATAGGCGCCGAGATTGAACCAGCCGGAATCCGGATCCTTGGTAACGACACAACAGGCGGTGCCGATGAAGCGCGCCTTGTCCTGCTCATGATGGCGCGGCACCGGAAACTTCAAGACGTCGATAGCATCGCCTTCGAGCACGTTCTCGAAGATCGGGCCGTCATTGACAAAGCGTGGCGACAGCGGCCGCAGATCCTGCATGCGCTCGTGATACCGCCGCACGATGTCGACCTTGCGCCGATATTCGAGCGGCAGGCCGAGCGTCAGCGCGATGCGCTTGATCGAAGAGAGTTGTCCGTAAAGAGTGCGGAAGCCTTTGGCATAGCCCGGCACGTCATCGAACAAAATTGCCGGCGCGGTGCCGCGGCTTTTTTCGGTGAGCATGTGGGTGATCGCGCCCATCTCGACGTCCCAATGGGCGCCAGAGACGCGCTTAAGCTCGCCAAGGCCGTCGACCGTGTCCAGCCAGCCGCGCAGACCACGATAGTTTTGCACTTGCGTCGCGGCCGGCATGTGCATCCCCGCAGCTGTTGAAGCCAATGTCGCGAAGGCATTGAAATGCAACAAAAATGATGAATGGTGGTCCGAGGCGTGTCAAGCTGAAGGGCGTCAGATCACATCACGCGTCCGGAGCATGCCGTGAGCATTCCAAAGCCCAATTACAACCCGCCGTTCAACATCACCCGCGCCAGTCATTGCGTGATCACGGTGACCGATCTCGCCAAGAGCCGTGCCTTCTATGTCGATCTGATCGGCTTGATCGTCAGCGACGAAGACCGCGATACAATCTATCTGCGCGGCGTCGCCGAGGCCTGCCACCACAGCTTGGTACTCAAGCGCGGCAGCGCGCCGCAAGCCGAGCGCGTCGGCATGCGCTGCTTCACCGAGGAAGATTTGGAAAAGGCCAAATTCTATTTCGAAAAGGCCGGCCTGCCGGCGCAATGGGTCGAGCGCCCCTACCAGGGCAGGACGCTGCATGTGAGCGATCCGTCCGGCGCGCCGCTCGAATTTTGCGCGACCATGACGACCAAGCCGCGCCTGATCACAAGCTTCGAGCGCCATCGCGGCGCAGTGCCGCAGCGCATCGACCACTTTCAACTGCTGGTGCCCGACGTGCAGCGCCAGTTGGATTTCTACACGGGGTTGGGGTTCCGCCTGTCCGAATATATCGCGCCTGACGGTAGCGACGAACCGCTATTCGTCTTTTTGCAGCGCAAAGGCAATCCCCACGATATCGTCTTCGCGCCAGGCGCTGGCCCGCGACTGCACCACGCGGCGTTCAGCATTCCGGAATCCTATCACTTCTTTTACGTCTGTGATCTCGCCTCGAACATGGGCTTTGCCGAGAATGTTGAATTTGGCCCCGGACGGCACGGGCCAGGTCTGGCGCTTTTTGTCTATATGCGCGATCCTGACGGCCATCGCATCGAACTGTTCAATACGCATTATCAATGCATGGACATCGAGGACGAGCCGGTGCGTTGGGACGCATCGCTCGCCGGCAAGCGCCGTTGGCAGCTGCCGGCGCGGGCCTGCTGGTTCAATGAGGCGAGCCGCTTTATGGGCGTAGAGCCGCGGGAACCCGCCCATAGAGGCAATCCGATGACACTCGAAAGATATGTCGGCGTGAAATAGCCGTGTTCCGAGGCTGAGCGGCGGTGACTTCTGTTTTACCCGATCGATGCTAGGATTGATTCTCCAGGAACAACGCGTGAGCTTGCCATGACGCTACTGACGCAAGGCGAGCCGGCACAGGCTAGCAACGAGGTCGCCAAGAATGAGGCTGCGGAAGCGATCTGGTTTGCGTCCTATCCCGCGGGGGTGCCGAAAACGATCAATCCCGACGCTTATCCTTCGCTATCCGCGATGCTGATCCAGGCATGCCGGCAGCATGCCGAGCGTCCGGCTTTCGAATGCTTAAGCGCGCGGATGAGTTTTGCCGAATGGGAACGCGACAGCCGCGACTTCGCGGCCTTTCTGGTCGAGGAAGTTGGTTGCGTTGCTGGCGACCGTGTGGCGATCATGCTGCCGAACATGCTCGCTTATCCGGTGACGTTTCTCGGCGCGCTGCGCGCGGGGCTCATCGTCGTCAATGTCAATCCGCTCTACACGCCGCGCGAATTGCAGCAGCAGCTTGCCGATTCCGGGGCGAGCGTCATCGTCATTATGGAGAATTTCGCGTACAAGCTCGAGCAGGTCATCGGCACCACGAAAATTCGTCATGTGGTGGTGGCGCGGCTCGGCGATTTCGTGCCGATGCTCAAGCGCTGGGCTTTCAATTTTGCCAATTCCTATATCCGGCATGCCGTGCCGGCCTGGCAGTTCGAAAAATTCACCATGCTGCAGGACGCCTGCGCGCGCGCGCCGAGCGCAAACTATCGCGACGCGCAGCCGCGCGGGGAGGATGTGGCGCTGCTGCAGTATACGGGCGGCACGACCGGCGTGCCGAAAGGCGCGATGCTCACGCATCGCAATCTCATCGCCAACACGCTGCAGTGCTGCGCCTGGACCGGGGAGGGCGATGATATCGAGTATCACCGCGTGCTTACCCCGTTGCCGCTCTATCACATCTTTTCGCTCACCGCGAACTTGCTGTCCTTCGCGCTGCTCGGCGGACTGAACTATCTCATTCCCGACCCGCGCGATCTGCATCGGCTTATTCGCGTGATGGGCGTCGCCAAAATCACCTGGATGTCGGGCGTCAACACGCTGTTCAATGCGCTCGTCAATGCGCCGGATTTCGGCGCGCTCGATTTCAGCGCGCTGCGCGTCGCAGTCGGCGGCGGTGCCGCGGTGCAGAGCGAAGTGGCGCGGCACTGGTTCGAAATCACCGGCAGCCAATTGGTCGAAGGTTATGGCCTGACCGAAGCCTCGCCGGTCGTGTGCATCAATCCGTTCCGCGCGCCGAAAATCGGCACCGTCGGCCTGCCGGTCCCCTCCACCGAAGTGACCATTCGCGATGACGCCGGAACGGTGCTGCCGACAGGCGAGGAGGGCGAAGTCTGGGTGCGCGGTCCGCAAGTCATGCTGGGCTATTGGCAGCAGCCGGCCGAGACCAAGACTGTGCTTACCGCCGACGGCTGGCTGCGCACCGGCGATATCGGCGCCTTCGACGCGCAGGGATTTTTGCGGCTGCTCGACCGCAAGAAGGATATGATCAATGTCTCGGGCTTCAAGGTCTTCCCAAACGAGGTCGAGGACATTGCCACCCAATGTCCCGGCGTACTTGAGGCTGCCGTCATCGGCGTACCCGATGCGCGAACCGGCCAGGCGGTGAAGCTTTTTGTTGTCAGGCGTGATCCGGTGCTCACCGCCGACGAGCTCACAGTGTTCCTGCGCAAACGTCTCGCCAGCTACAAGGTGCCGCATATTATCGAATTTCGCGACCAATTGCCGAAGAGCAATATCGGCAAGATCCTGCGCAAAGAATTGCATTAAAAGCATAGCGTCGGCGCGCAGCCTCGCTGTCGCGGACTTCCTGCCCCGAAATCAGCGTGCTACCCAGAGCCGATAGAAACGGGGAGGATGCTTTCGTTATATGTCGAAGTTGCAGCTCTCATTTGCCTGCGCGCTCTACGACCGGATGCTGCCGCTCTATACCGGCGAGGTGCGGCCCGACGGCATCGATTTGAATTTCATCGCCATCGATCAGCCGCGGCCGATCTTCGACCGCATGTCCGGCGGCCAGGAATTCGATGTGGCGGAATATTCGTGCTCGGAATTCGTCCAGCGCTTTGCCAATAACCAATGCCCGTTTGTAGCCATCCCGGTCTTTCCCTCGATCGCGTTCCGCCTTGGTTTCATCGCCATCAATCGCAAGTCCGGCATCAAGTCGCCCAAGGACCTCGAAGGCAAGCGTGTCGGCGTACCGCTCTATACAATGACGGCGGCCATTTTCATCAACGGCATCCTGAAGAACGAATTCGGCGTCGATATTTCGAAAATTCATTGGGTGCAGAGCGCGATGAACACGTCAGGCGCGCATGGCGTGCCGACGGTGCTTCCGCTATTGCGCAAAATCTCGATCGAGGACAACAAAACTAACAAGACGCTGGGCCAGCTGCTTGCCGAGGGTGCGATCGACGCAACGCTCGGCACCAGCCTGCCGAATGAGATCCGCACCAATCCCGACATCGGGCGCCTGTTTCCGGACTATGTGGAACGCGACAAGGAGCTCTACCGGCGCAAGGGGATCTACCCGATCATGCATCTCGTCGCGATCAAGAAGAGTGTGTACGAACGCTATCCCTTCGTCGCTACGAGCCTTTACGATGCCTTCGTCGAATCGAAAAAGATCGCGCTGGAGAAATTGCTCAATCTGCGCGCCCTCCGCTACATGACACCGTTTTTGATGCGCGAGATCGACGACATCTGGGAGGTGTTTAACGGCGACCCCTGGCCCTATGGTGTCGAGCCCAACCGACGGACGCTCGAAGCGCTGGTCAAGTATCAGCAGGACCTCGCCCTGATCGACAAGCCGGTCAAGGTCGACGATTTATTTGTTCCGACCTACGGCTGAAAGCATTAAGCGGCGCAAAGGCCGCAGCTTCCGGGAGGCAACACATGAGTCAGCTCGACGATCTGCTGCGCGATCTCGTCGTCGCCAATCGCATTCTCGCACACGAAAACGTGGTCGATGCTTACGGCCATATCAGCGTACGGCATCCCGATAATCCCAGGCGCTTTTTTATGGCGCGGTCGTTGGCGCCTGAACTGGTCGAGCGCCACGATCTGATCGAGTTCGATCAAGAGGGCGAGCCGGTCAACGACAAGCGTCAGCCCTATCTCGAGCGCTTCATCCATGCGGCGATTTTCGAAGCCCGGCCGGACGTGATGGCGGTGGTTCATGCGCATGCCGAAGACACGCTGCCGTTCGGCCTGATCAAGACGCCGCTGCAGCCGGTGATACATTCCGGCAGTTTCATTGGCGGCAAAGTGCCGGTCTGGGACATTCGCAAGAAATTCGGCGATACCAATCTGCTGGTCACCAATATGGCGCAGGGCCGCGATCTGGCTCAATGCCTAGGCAAAGGCAATGTCGCATTGATGCGCGGCCACGGCTTTGCCTCGGCGGCGCGGTCGATTATCGAAGTGGTGCGGCTTTCGGTCTATCTGCCGCGCAATGCCCGGGTGCAGATGGCGGCAATGCTGGTCGGCAAGCCGATACCGCTGTCCAAAGGCGAGATTGCCGCGCGCGCCGCCGGCTATAGACCCCATTCGCCGGAGACCTGGCGCGCCTGGGAATATTGGGCGAACCGCGCCGGCTGCGGCGACATGATCGGCACCCCGCACGACCACGCGCCGAAGGCGTGAGAGCCGGCGCATTGCCGCCCCGCTTCCGTCATCCGTCCTTCGTCAGATCCGTCCGAAAATCGAACCGGCCGGGTACTCGGGCGAATTTGGCCATAGTCCGGTGGCAAAATCCCGAGCAAAAGCGGTGAACAGGGGTTGGCCAGCCCGATGGAGGCGAATATGGGTCTCATGGATGTTCTCAATGGCATGCAGAATGGGCCGCGTGGAGCGCGAGGCCCGAGCTCCGGCGGCGGCATGTCGCCGATGACCATGGCTATCCTTGGTCTGCTTGCTTACAAAGCGCTGAAAAGTCTCACGAGCGGCTCGACGGCGGCGCCGGCGCGTTCCGCCGCGCCGACACCAAATCCGGGCGGCAGTTTGGGCGGTAATCTCGGCGGGCTTGGCGGCGCTGCCGGCGGCCTCGGCGATATTCTCAAAGGGCCGCTCGGGGGTCTGCTTGCCGGCGGCGCTGCCGGAAGCGTTCTGTCCGGCGGACTGAACGATCTGCTCAAGCAATTTCAGCAAGCCGGGCAAGGCGACGTCGCCAATTCCTGGGTTGGCAAGGGACCCAACAAACCGATCTCGTCGGATGATCTTGCCCAAGCACTGGGCGCGGATCAGATCAACACCCTGATGTCGCACACTGGATTGTCGCGAGAGGATTTGCTAGCCGGATTGAGCCAGCAATTGCCGGAAGTCGTCGATCATTTGACCCCCGACGGACGGCTGCCGACCGAACAGGAAATGTCGCGGGCACTCTGAATCTTCGAATTTGTGCATGTCCTTATCGGAAAACCGCTTTCCACTCTTCCGGGACACGCGCAAGGTGGCCGCGGGGCGACCTGTCCGGCAGTGAGGAAAACACCAGGAGCTTACCATGACTATCAAATATCTGACGCTGTGTGCCGGCGCGATTGTCGCCGCGCTCGCCTTGCAGGGCACCTCGGCTCAGGCGCTCACGATGGCCGAGTGCAGCGCCAAGTACAAGGAGGCGAAGGCCAACGGCACGCTCAACGGCATGAAGTGGAACGACTTCCGCAAGGCGCAATGCGGCTCGCAGGCTGCAACCGCGCCGGCAGCCGCTCCGGCCTCCGCACCCACCTCTGCGCCCGGCGCTGCGCCAACATCGGCTCCCGCCGCCGCCCCGGTTTCGGTCGGCAATGCGGTGTTCCCGAGCGCGGTCGATCCGAAATATTCGAAGGATTCCGCCGGCAAGGCGCGCATGCTGACCTGCTTGGATCAGTACAATGCCAATAAAGTCAACAACGCTAATGGCGGCCTGAAATGGATCCAGAAAGGCGGCGGCTATTACAGCGAATGCAACAAGCGGCTCAAGGGCGCGTAAGCGTTTCGCGCTCTCATGAGCTCTCATGAGTATGAGGATATAAGAACAATGAAAATTGCAATCAGTGCAGCCTTGTTGTCTCTGGTCATGGGTTTTGGACCTGCCTTGGCGCAGACCGCCGCGCCGGCTCCTGCGCCGGCCGCATCTGCGCCGTCGACGGCCGCGCCAGCGGGGACGGACAACAAAAAGGCGATCTCGAAATCCTGCAGTGATCAGGCCACGGCCAAAGGGCTGCACGGCAAAGCGCGCAAGAAGTTCAGGTCCGCGTGCAAGAAGAACGGCGGTAAGGCCTCCTAGCCGACCTGCCCGAGGCAAACAAAAGAGCCGGCTTCGCGCCGGCTCTTTATCTAATGCAGCACGATCTAATGCAGCACGAGCTCGGTCACTTGGCCGTGCTTGTCACGCCCCTGCGCATAATATTGGCCGATATTGCGCATGAGCGCCGCGTCTGACACCGAATAGATCACGGCGTCCGCCTTGCCGGTGTTGATGTGACGCCGCCACAGGAAATTCGGCACAACGAAAAGATCATTGTGGCCCCATTCGAGGCGCTTGCCGCCGACTTCGGTCACGCCCGTTCCTTCGATGCACACATAATAGGCGCTCGCCGTCTCGCGCTTGAGCTCGGTTTCCTCGCCGGGCCGCAACAGCTGGGCCGAATAGTTCAGCGTCTTGAACACCGGCTCGCCGGTGACCGGGTTGACGAAATCGACCTTGATGCCCTCGTAAGGGTCGCCCTTCTCGTTGCGCAGGCTGTGCAGCATGTCCAGCACATCGGCGCCGCGATAATGGAACAGCGGTGCCGGCGAATGGCCGACGCCGCGCTGATGATCGACGAAGACCGGCTTGATGCCGCCGTGGCTGTACAGGTGCCGCGAATAGCCCTCGGCCACGGTGACCGCCTGGACGTTCTTGTTGCTCTGCGCGCCCGGCATATTGTGATCGACCCAGGCGGCGTCGAGGAATTCCATCAGCGGCCAATCCAGCGTGTCGATCCAGATCACCGGCTCCGAGGAATCGTTGCCGTGGTCATGCCAGGTGCCGTTCGGCGTGAGAATGAGATCGCCGCGATTGGCGGTGACGCGCTCGCCTTCGATGACGGTATAGCCGCCCTTGTTCGACAGGATGGTGCGGCTGGCATTCGGCGAGTGCAGATGCACGGGTGCAACATCGCCGGGATTGTAGATCGAGATGGCGCAGCGGATCGTGTTGGTGACCTGCAGGCGCCCGTTCAGACCGGGATTGAGCAGGAGAATGCTTTGCCGATCGGCGAATTCGATCGGCGAGACGTCGGCCTTGCTGGCGATTTCCGAAATTTGCTTGAGATAGCCGCTATAGTCGTTCCACTTCCAGAGATAGGGGAGCGTCTTCATCTGGTTCACGGCGACGCGGCCGGTGGCAAGTTGGCCCGATCCTTCGCCCGACGTTTCGCTGAACCACGGCCGCTGCGCCGGTGCATTGGCCTGGGTACGGATCCAGATATTGTGCTTGCCGGCTTCGCTGTTGATGGCCTCCATCAACTCGCGCGCTTTATTCGAAAGCCCGCCCGGGGCCGGGGCCTTCATGGTCACGGTGGCCATGACATCGTCTCCTTGCGGTCGAACCTATCCCTTGTCCTTGTGAGACCTCGACAAGCCGCTCAATATTGCGCCTGGCGCTGCACGGGGTTTTTGTCCAGGTCCTGTGTTTGGTTCACCTATAGTGGCTCGCCTAATTCTTTGCAAAGCGCCCGGGGCGGCGAAGCGCGATGCGTGCCCCGCGCAAATGCATAGCCCATGAAGAGCCTAACCCGACCGACTAGCCGGCGCCCAGAAAGTCGCGAATGGCGCGGGTGAATTCCGCCGGTCGGTCCATATTCGAGATATGGCCGGCACCGGGCAATTCGACGAAACGCGAGCCGGGAAGCTTTTCGTTAAGCTTGCGCATGGCGGGGGCGGGCGCATCCTTCTCGCCGACCATGAACAGAACCGGGCATTTAACGGTGCTGATCGCCGACGCGTAATCATGATCGGCAAGCGCCGCAGCGCAGCCGACAAACCCCTCGACGGGGGTGGCGCGGATCATGGCGCGGACTTTGTCGAGATGAGGCGGGTTCTTGGCGACGGTCTCGGGCGGAAACCAGCGGGCGATGGTCGGCTCGACAAGGGCCTCCATGCCTTGCTGTCGAGCCACCGCAATGCGCTCTTCCCATTGCTGAGTGCTCTGCGGCGTCGATTGGCATGGCGAATCGCAGACGATAATGCGCCCGAACCGCTCGGGATGCCTCTCGGCAAGACCGAGCGCGGTCGCGCCGCCCATCGACAGTCCGGCAAAATGGGCCGTCTTGATCCCGAGCGCGTCCATAAGGCCAAGCGCATCGGCCAGCAGCCTATCGAAGGGATATCGGCCCGCGGGCGCATCGGTCGCGCCATGGCCGCGCTGATCGTAACGCAGCACGCGATAGGAATCCTGCAGCGCCGCGGCTTGTTCGTCCCACATCGCGAGCGTGGTGGCGAGCGAATTGGAGAAGACAAGCCAAGGTGCCCCATCCGGCCCGTCGATCTGATAATTGATAGTGATGCCGTTCGCCTTGATTCTCATGACAGGTCCCAGCGTGTCGCCTATTGCGGCAAGAAGTCTTCGAGCAGCGCAAGCAGTTGTTGCGGCGCTTGCGCCGGCATGAAATGGCCGGCCTCTTCGATCAGCTCGAAGCGCGCGCCCGGAATCTTTTTGGCCAGTTCGGCGGTGCCCGCATGCGGCCGTACCGTGTCGTGGCGACCCGCGACGACCATGGTCGGGCAGCGGATCTGCGGCAGCATGTGCAACATATTTGTACGCGCCAGCGTGCGAAAGCCGAGTGCGAAGCCGACTGGATCGTTGCCGAGATAGCGCCCGAGATAGGCGTCGTAAGCGGCCCGCTCACCGAGCTGCGGCGGATAGGACAGCGCCAGCGTCGTCGGCAACGATGCTCGCATGCCCTCGCGCATGGCAAAGGCGGCGCGCTCGTCGAGCGCCGCGGCGCGGCTGGCATCGACGCCGGGCGCTGGATTGCACAAAACCAGCGCGCTGACCTGATCGGGATGCCGTTCCAGAAAGCGCAGCGACTGCGTGGCTGCGGCGGCGACTGTGACGAAGGAATAGGGCGGCGGCAGCCCGACGGCCTTGGCAAGCGCTTCGAAATCGTCGACCAGCATGTCATTGCTGAAATCGTGCCGCACCTTTTCCGAACATCCGGCGGCGCGCTGATCGTAGCGCAGCACACGAAAGCGCTCCGCCAATCGTGGTGCGACCGCATCCCACGAATGCAGCGTGCCGCCGAGCTCGTGCAGCAGCACGACCGAAGCTCCGTTTTTGCCGGCGAGTTCGTAGTGCAGACTCACTCCGTTGGCGTCCATGAACGGCAAATCTGTCTCCCCCTCAGAAGCCGAAGAGGCGGTCGAGCGAGTAAGGGCCACCGCCGTGAACCAAAACGACAAAGCAGGCGATGGTCCACATCAGCGTATATTCAAGCCCGAGCTGGTTCCAAAAATAGCGGCCGACACGCCAGCGCTCGACATTGGCGACCAGAAGGAAAACCAGAACCACCGCCGCAACCGGCCGCGTGAATAGACCAAGGGCGAGGAGGGGGCCGCCGACAAGCTGGGTCGCCGAAATCGCCGGTGCCCAGAATTTCCCCGGACGGTAGCCGCTTTCATCAAGCTGCTTGGCAAGCGCGGAGACACTCAGCGCACGCACGCCGGTATCGGCAAAGAGGCCGAACGTGTTACGCAAGCCGTGCGGCACCAGGGCGAGCCCCACTGCAACGCGCAGCAGCATGTCGGCGAATGGCGAAAGCGACTGCAACAGGTGAGACAAGGTTGAGCCAACCCACGCAGACAAGATTCGCGGCATCAATGCGCCATCAGCACCGGCAACTTCGCATTGGCGAGCACATAGCGCGTCGTGCCGCCAAAGATCATCTGCCGCAGACGGCTTTGCGTATAGGCGCCTTTGATAATGAGATCGCAACCGAGCTCGTCGGCTTTGGCGAGGATCACTTCGCCGGCTGGGCGCTTGCTCGCCTTCAGCGTAATCGTCTCCGACGCAATGCCGTTCATCCTTAGCGAGCGCGCCATCTGCTCGCCGCTCGGGCCGGCGACCGTTGCGCCTTCAACCGTGCAGATGGTGATGCGCTCGGCCATGCGTAGCAGCGGCATTGCATCCGCCATGCTGCGCGCCTGTTCGGTGCTGCAATTCCAGGCCACAAGAACATTGGTGCCGAGCGAGCGGGGCGAGGACGGCGGCGCGATCAAGACCGGCCGACCGCTCTCGAACAAGGCGGATTCCAAGGTGATCATCGACGGGCTCTGCCACTCATCGCCCGGCCGCGCCAGCACGATGGCATCGAACACGCGGCCATAGCTGCCGACAAAATCGTGGCCGCTTGGCGCGTCCTTGAGCCAGGACCACGATAATGAAGCGGGGCCTTCGCCTGTTCGCTCCGGCAGTTGATGGCTTTGCATGAAGGAGCGGAACACCTCCTCCGCCTGCCGGACCATTTCCGCGTCGTTCTCCTTCACCGCGACCATGGTAAGCCCGCTGTCCGGGTCCATGGCGACCAGATCGGCAACCGCCGGCCGCAGCGAAAAGCCCTCGATGCAACTGCCGAATTTTCGTGCCAACAGCAGCGCCGTATCCAGCGCCGACGTCATAGCGGAGCCGTGTTCGGTCGGAACGAGAATGGCCTTCATGCGTGCGCCCACACGATTCTTTGCAAGACTTGGACAGCTGTTCCCAAAGCGCATACTGCCGCGCCGATTACCGGCGGACAAGGTGCCAAAGCGCCGTGATTTTTGCCGCCTTGCCAGCTTTGCAATGCTGCCGTCGCGGGATTAGTGCTGCGGCGCCTGTACCGCCGGTGTGGTGCCGCCGCTCCCGGGCTCGGCGCCGAAATCTTCCAGCACCGCAGCGAGCGCTTCCGGTCGGACCTTGACGCTGCCGGTGAACGGCCGATCGATTGCGATGATGATCAAAAGCTCGGAAAAGATCAGGAGCGCGAGCAGCCCAGTCATGAGGGTCTGTGCACGCAGATTTTGCGTACCGAAGAAAAAGGTGAAAACAATCGTGATAAGTGCACCGCCGAACAGGATGAACCACAAGATATCGGGGACAGCGCCTTCGGCGGCGACAAGTCTAGCGCGTCGCGCCTGCGTCATTTGGTCGAGTTGGTAGAGGATTTCGCTCAAGACCGGGTCGCCAGGCCGCTCGCCGCCGCCGGAGGAAAGGAGTTTGGCGTAGATATCATTGAGCGCCCGACGCGCGGCCCGGCTGCCGCCGACTTCGTTGCGCTCCATGGCGGGCCAGTCCTCGGCAATGGCAGTCCGCAAATAATTGGACAGGCCGGCCCGGAGCTCGGCTCCGGGTTTCCCGCCAAGACCGTCCGAGAGCCGGTAGATGGTCACGGCGGCGCCGGCCTCGCGCACCACGTCAGTCTCGGCGGCGTTGAATTTCTCCCAGACGATGATGATGGCGAAGGCCAGCAAGACCGCGTAGAGCACACCCACAGCAGCAAATTTGAAGCCGGCGATCTCGTTGTGGGCTGTCAGCTTTTCCAGCGCCACATAGCGGCGGACGAGGCTTGGCCCGCACATGGAGAGTGCGGTGCCCAGCCCGATAATGATGATGCCAGAAAGCCAAAGCGAATGGCTGGTCAGGTAATAGATCATCGCGTGCTCTGTAGGCGGCGCGCTCCCTGACGGCGCCTTGATTTTTCGCGACGCAACGCAACAAGTTCCGGACGAACCAACAGCCGTCCGACGGTTCGCAGCATCTGATAAACTGTACTTGATTCGCGGCGCAAAGACGTGCGCAGAGGGGGAAACGGGCGGCTCAAATGCGCAATTATGGCATCCGGCAGATGAGACCCGCGGCGCGAGTTCTTCTGATTTGTCCTGATTGCGGACATGAGAATGCCGAATTTGCCGAACCACTACGCAGCATGCGGGCCTATGCCTGCAACGGCGAGGACTGTGACTATATTTTCGAGCTCGCCGCTCCGCGGCAGCAGGGCGGAACAGGCTTTGCCGAGGCCTGGAAACGGCTTTACTCGGCGGTCTATGCGATGTGCGGCCACGGTGCGCGCTGATGGTCTGGGCGCCTGGCCCTCAAAAGCGCGGAGCGCCGGCGACTGCGTGCACGGCTCGTGCCACCGCTTTGACCAGTGCAACGGGATCGGTAAATGCGGGCACGCCCAGCGTCCGCAGCCGCTCGATTGCGGCCTCGGTAGTCATGCTGCGAGTTGCGGCATGGGCGGCGGCAAGTCCAACGAACAGTGGCTTTGGCAGCGGTTCCGCCCTGATCCATTCCACAAGGGACGCGATGCGCTCGGCCAGTGAGCGCGAGGCGATCACGGTCTGAAACACGATAGCCTTGATGTTGTGCCGCGCCGCGAGCATGCGCGCAATCTTCAGCCGCTGCGCCATGGTCTCATCGGGCGCGCCGCGCAGATTGTCCATAAAACTTGCCGCGCGAAGCCCATAGTCGGCGAGGAGGTCCATCATCGTCATGGCAAGCCCCGCGCCGGAGGTGACCAGCACCACATCGCCGTCAAGCTCGACAAGCTGAAAGCCGAGGTCGCGCGCGGTACGTTCGAGCGGGCTCATTGCGCGTTCGGCGAGCGCGCGGCTCATTGGAAACTGGTTCCGCTCGTGACGAAATTCGGCGCTGTCGTCGCGGATGATCTTGGCGTCGCAAGCAACGAGGCTGCCGCCGTCGGCAAGCGCCAGGGGATTGATCTCCAAGAGCTCCAGATCCTCTTGCTGTGTGAGCGCGGGGAGCCGCGCGGCATACCGTGCAATGCGCGCGGCAAGATCGGGCGGGAACAGTTTTGCGATGGCGGCGAAGATCGCATCCGGTCGGGCCGGGGTTGCAACGCGCGCAAGCCTGGCGGATTGCTCGACGTTTTCGCCGCCTTCGGGCGCGATCAGAATTTCGAGTCGCTGCCGTGTACCGTCGACGCGGACTGCGACGAAGACCTCGCGCAAGATGGGCACCGCCTCTTCAAGCAGAAGCGGCGTGTCGGCATCTTCGAGATTGGCAAGAATCAGACGCCGAGCCTCGCCCAAGCCGTCAGGCCGGTCGAATTTGCGCACCAGGCCGCGCTTACCGCGCCTGCCTTCGAGGAGTTGCGCCTTGAGCACGAAGCCGCGCCAATCCGCGGCCTCGGCGGGCACATCCTCGCCCCCGGCGAGCAGCACGCCGCGCGGCACGGCGAGCCCGTGGCGGCGCAGCAGAACTTTCCCATCGGCTTCGGTGAGACGCATGGCTAGACTTTCATCGGGCGGACTGTCGCCCCTCAGGACTTTATCCCATGCCCGGTCCCTCGATGGCGGATGATTTGCGCCTGCCGTTCCTTGCTGCCGAGCCGTGGCGGGTCGCGGTGATAAGCCCGACCGGGCGCTATGCCCGCAATCAGGTCGCCGGGATGCTGGAGGCCGGCACGCCACTGATCGCCGGCGTCGCGCTCGGCCGCGGCGGCAGCACTTTGGATGGCTTGCCGCTCTACGACCGCGTTGCCGACCTTCCGATCACGCCGAATATCGCGCTCATCTACACGCCGGCGGAAGGGGTGCGCGAGGCCATTGCCGAATGCACCGCGGCGCGGATTCCGACCATCATGGCGGCCGCCGAATATGTGCCGGTGCATGACGCGCTCGCCGCTGCGGCGGCTGCGCGCGCCGCGGGCGGCTGGCTCATCGGTCCGAATACGCTCGGCGTCTTCGTGCCGGGCAAAGGCCTGCTCGGCTCGATTGCGCCGAGTTTTTGCAGTCGGGGCAGGCTCGCGGTGATCGTGCGCAGCGGCACTGTGGCGCTCGCTCTGGCGCGGCAATTGACGCTCGCCGGCGTCGGTCAGCGTATCGTCGTCCATATCGGCGGCGACAGCGTGATCGGGCGCAATCCGCACGAATATTTGCAGGCGCTTGGCGGCGATGAAGCGACGGCGGCCGTGCTCTATTGCGGCGAGATCGGCGGCGACAAGGAATATGTTTTTGCGCAAGCCGCGCGCGGCTTCGCAAAGCCGGTCATCGCCATGGTAGTCGGGCGCCAAGCACCCACGCAGAAGCGGATGGGACATGCGGGCGCCCTTATCGATGGCGTCCGCGAAAGCGCGGCCGCAAAGCTCGAAGCGCTTGCCGACGCCGGCTGTTTGATCGCGAAGAATCTCGAGGACGTTGTATCGATCGCCACAAGGCTCGGCTTGGACTGACCGCGACCGGCTCAGGGCAAAAACTCAGCCATCAGCGGCTTGAGCCGAAAATTGTCGCGGGCGCTGAAGTACCGTCGGAAGCCAAGGTGTGCGGTCCGCAGATTGCTCGACCGAACAACTGCGGAATGCTAGCGTCCTGACCAGCCAAACGCCATTCTATCGGGCGGCTCCGGGCTGCAAGACAGCTTCTGAAAAGACCTTCGGATCGAGCAATGAAATTGCATTGGTCGCCGCGCTCGCCCTTTGTGCGCAAGGTCATGATTGTCGCGCATGAACGCGGGATCATCGATCGTCTCACCTGCATGCGCACGGTTGCCGCAACCGCCAAGCCGCATGCTGAGCTGATGAAAGACAATCCGCTCTCGAAAATACCGACCCTAATTCTCGATGACGGCACGGTGCTTTACGATTCGCGGGTCATCTGCGAATATCTTGATGCGATCGACGGCATGCCGAAGCTGTTTCCACACGAGCCCAAGGCGCGGCTGCTGGCCTTGCGCCGTCAGGCGCTGGGCGACGGCTTTCTCGACATGATGGTGCTCTTGCGTGACGAGCGCATGCGCACGCAGCCGTCGCAGGCGCATATGGCGAGCACTGCGGTACGCAAACGAGCCATTCTGAAAAGTCTGGAAGGCGAGGCGGACTCGCTTATGCGGACGGCGTTCAGCATCGGCCACGTCGCGATCGGCTGCGCGCTGTCCTATCTGGACTTTCGCTTCGCCGATGAGGACTGGCGTAAGGATCACCTGCGGCTGGCCGATTGGCACGCGGCGTTTTCGGCACGCCCGTCGGTCCGCGCGACGCAGCCTGTGGATGACTCCTGATTCTCAGCCGAGCGTCGGATCAAGCACGATCTTGCCCTGGCCTTCGTTGGCTTCGACCATGCGATGTGCCCGCGCGGCTTGCGACAGCGGCAGCACGCACTCGATCTGCGGGTTGACTTTTCCTTCCGCCGCGGCCGCAAGGCAGTGCGGCAGATCGGACGGCGTATAGCCGGGCCGGCCGCGGATCGTGATCTGCTTGTGATAAAGATGGGAAAAATCGATCGTGACGTTGGGTCCGGCATGTGCGCCGGCCGTTACCAGCCGCCCATGCATGCCGATCGCGCGAAACGCGAGCGGCAGCACAGCCGGATTGGCGATGTTGTCATAGACAACGTCGACGCCCTTGCCGCCGGTGATCTTCATGACCTCGTCGAGCAGATTGCGGGTTGAGTAATTAATGCCGTGATCGGCGCCGAGCTTTTTGCCGATGGCGACGCGCTCATCCGAGCCGGCCGCGGCGATGACGCTGGCGCCAATCACGTTCTTGGCGATCTGGATGCCGATGGAGCCGAGATTGCCGCCGGCGCCCATGATCAGCACGGTCTCTTCGCGCTTGAGCTCGGCAACGTGGAAGAGCAGATTCCAGGCCGTCGGAACATGGCGCAGCACGACTGCGGCATGGTGGAAGTCGATCCCGTCGGGCAGGGCAACCGCGGCACAGGCCGGCACCACGACCCGCTCGGCGAAGCCGCCGGGACGTTTGATGCCCATCATGCCGCGCGGCCCGTTATAATCCCTGCCGTCCTCGGCGCAGATCTCAAGCGGCATGATGCCGGCGGCGGCAACGCGATCCCCGATCCGCCAGCGGGTGACTTGCGGGCCAATGGCGTCGACGGTGCCGGCACAGTCGACGCCGGGGATCAGCGGTAGCACGGGATTGCGAAAGGTCTCCTTGCCGGCGCGCAGGCTGACGTCGAGAACGCGATTGACGGTCGCGGCATGAACCTTGATGCGGATTTCGCCGGAGCGCGGCAGAGGGTCCGCAATCTCTTCGTAGCGCAGAACGTCGGGCGGGCCGTATTCGCGGAGGACGATGGCTCTCATTTGCGGGGTCTTCACTGGGCGGCCAAGCGGCCGGCGAGGAGGGGACCGAGTAATTGCACGGCTTGAACAGCCTATCTATGGTGCGCGCACGCTTTTGGTCCAGTGCCAAGGTCGAAGGAAGCGTGGTTGAAGGAAGTGTTGCGGACAATGGACGCGCTTGCCGACAAATTTGCCATTACCGAGCTGATCTATGCCTGGGGGCTCTATCGCGACCTCGGCAAGTGGAAGGAGCTGCGCACGACCTTCACCCATGACGGCCATATTTCGGTCTCCTGGTTTCGCGGACCTTTCGAAATCTTCGTCGAGCGCTGCCGGACAAGCTCGGCCGCCGGCCATACCTGGTCGCGGCATCATCTGTTTGCGCCGCTCATCAAGCTCGACAAAGCTCGAGCTGTGGCCGAGACCAGCGCAATTATCCGTGTTCGCCAGAAATTCGGCGCCGTCGACGTCGACCTCACCTCGTGCTCGCGGTTCCTCGATCGCGTCGAGCGCCATGCCGGCGGTTGGCTGATCGCCGAACGCGCGGCGATCTATGAACGCGACCGACTCGATCCGGTCGAGCCGTCGCCTGAGTTCGACGCGCTGTTCGAAGCGGGCACCGCGCATTACCCCGAGCAATATCGTTATATGGCGTTTCGCATCGCGCATGCGGAGGGGCGCTCGCTTGCTCCGATCGTCTATCGCGACGGGGGTAAAGAGACCGCCGATCTTTATGCGCGATTCTCGGCCTGGCTCGCCGGCGGCACAGCCTGACGCGCAAGACAAGGACGATTTGGAGCTCTCGATGGCGGTCTATACCGATGTCACGGCGGAAGACCTCAGCCGCTTCCTTGCCGGTTACGATATCGGCGAGCTGCTATCGTATAAGGGCATTGCCGAAGGCGTCGAAAACTCGAACTTCCTGGTCCATGCGGGGCGCGGCCACTACATTCTTACGCTCTATGAGCGACGTGTTGCCGAGCGCGATCTGCCGTTCTTTCTCGGATTGATGGAGCATTTGGCGACGCGCGGCATTACCTGCCCGCAGCCGGTAAAAAACCGCGAGGGCAAAGTGCTGGGGCGGCTTGCCGGCAGGCCGGCCGCGATCGTCACCTTTCTCGACGGCATGTGGATACGCCGACCGACTGCGGCGCATTGCGCGGCTTTGGGCGCGGCGCTGGCGCAGCTGCATCTCGCCGGCGCCGGCTTCCCGATGCAGCGCGACAATGCGCTGTCGGTCGCCGCCTGGCGACAGCTCTACGAGCTTTGCCGAAAGCGGGCGCACAATGTGGATCATCATCTGGAGACACTGGTCGGCGCCGAACTCGACGCATTGGAGCGGCAGTGGCCACGCGGCTTGCCGCAAGGCGTCATTCACGCCGATCTGTTCCCCGACAATGTTTTCTTTCTCGGCGATCGATTGTCAGGACTGATCGATTTCTACTTCGCCTGCACCGACACATTGATGTATGACGTTGCGATCTGCCTGAATGCGTGGTGCTTCGAGCCGGACCATTCCTATAACGTAACCAAAGGCCGTGCACTGCTTGCAAGCTACGCCAAGACCCGCGCCCTGGCCCGGCAGGAATGGGACATGCTGCCGTTGCTCGCGCGCGGCGCGGCGTTGCGCTTTCTGCTGACGCGGCTCGTCGACTGGCTCGACGTGCCGGCCGGCGCCTTGGTCAGGCCAAAGGATCCGCGCGAATATGCGCGCAAGCTTCGTTTTCATCAGAAGGTCAAAAGCTTTCGCGATTATGGAGTGATCGAACCATGAGTGCAGGACCGACGCATCGGCCGCCCGTGCTGCCTCATGTCGTTATTCACACCGACGGCGCCTGTTCGGGAAATCCCGGCCCGGGCGGGTGGGGCGCGATCCTCACCTTCGGTGATCGCGAGAAAGAGCTCAAAGGCGGCGAGGTGAATTCCACCAATAACCGCATGGAGCTGATGGCGGCGATCTCGGCGCTCGAGGCGCTCAAGCGGCCGTGCCGCGTCGATCTTCACACCGACAGCGAATATCTGCGCAACGGCATCATGTCATGGATCGCGAAGTGGAAACGCAATGGGTGGCGCACGGCCGACAAGAAGCCGGTCAAGAACGTTGATCTGTGGCAGCGCCTCGACAAGGCGCTCGGCCAGCACGAGATCCGCTGGCATTGGGTGAAAGGTCATGCCGGCCACGACATGAACGAACGCGCCGACGAGCTCGCACGCGCGGCGATTGCCGAAATTCGCACTGCCGGGCGCGTCGCACGCTAGGTCGAGTGTATGCGCTGGTCCCCGCAAAGACGGGGACCAGCGCGAGATAGTTGCTTTCGCGGGAATGAGCGGATGAAGAGGAATTTTCAGAGCGACTTGAGCAGATTGTCCGCCCCAGAGATATCGGCTTTGCCGGGCGCGTCCTCGACATTGAGCGTCTTCACCACGCCGTTCTCGACGACCATACAATAGCGTTGCGACCGCACACCGAGCCCGCGCTCGGTCAAGTCCGCGGTCAGACCCACCGCGTTGGCCCAACTGCCGCTGCCGTCGGCGAGAAATTCAATGCCGTCGCCGCCGGACGCTTTCTTCCACGCGTCCATGACGAACACGTCATTGACGCCGGTGACGGCGATCGTGTCGATACCCTTGGCTTTGATCGAAGCGGCATTTTTCACAAAGCCTGGCAGATGGTTCCTATGGCAGGTCGGCGTGAAGGCGCCGGGCACGGCAAACAGCACGACCTTCTTGCCCTTGAACAATTCGTCCGTGGTCATCGGCTTCGGCCCATCGGCCGTCATCACCGTAAAGGCGCCGTTGGGTACGCGGTCGCCGACCTTGATAGCCATGATCTCAATCCTCTCACGTTTTCTATGAAATGACGCCACCCGGGCGGCGGCGGCATAAATTAGAGCATGATCGCGAAAAGTGGAAACCGGTTTTCGGGCACGATCATGCTCATGAAAATCCCGGCGCATTAATCGAGACGGACAGGAACTTCGATGGCGTCGTCGCCGGACACGGCGGTGAGCGTCAAGCTTGCACCCTGCGCTTGCGCACCAGGCGGCAGACCCTCCAGGTCGAAGGAGAATTGCCGTTTCCTTGCGCTCCTGTCGCCTGTCGGTTCGGGCAGCGGCAATGACCAATCCGGCGTCGGTCCTTCGGCGAACAGGTCGACTTGCGCGCCCGCGGGCGCCGCGACCTCGACCACAACGCGATCATGGCCATCGCCCGGCACGCGATGGGCGGAAAGGATCGCGAGGCCCTTGTCCGCAATGGGCCTGTCCGCGACGGCCCGGTCCGCGATAGCCCTTATTGGAATGCTCTGGCCCAATGCGACGCGGCGGGGCACGCGGATTTCGGCCCGTTCGATCGCCATGTCTTCGGCGCCGTTGCCGCTGAGCGAAAGCTTGAGATCCGATTCAACCGGCACGCAAATATTGCTGCAGACGTCGTAACCGAGCTTCAGCCGCAGTGAAGATTGTTTTGCTGCATTCGCCGGCTCGACCCGCAATGGCAGGATCACATGATCGAAGTAGCCGATCGAATTGCCGCCGGCGCCATCGGGAAACCGCTCGGGCGCCGGCCACAGTACCGTGACAGATTTGACATTGTCGGAGCCGGAGAAGTCGAGCTTGGGAGGCGCGCCGGAATCGCCGGGGTCGCGCCAATAGGTATGCCAGCCCGGATCGAGCCGAATCTCGACGCCAGCGCGCAGCACCGTGGCGCCGGCATTCTTGACGGCCGACCCGGCGATCAGCCGCGCCGCCGTATGCAGCTGGGCATCCCAGTCGGAGGCATCCTGTGCCCAGGCAATAGATAACGTGGCGGACGGATACGATGCGCCGCCGCATCCGATCAGTGTCGCCGTCGCAATTGTTAACAAAACGCGTTTCGACATGGCTCCTGCTGTTTATGGCGAAGCGTGGCTGCGTGCCACTGACATGATTGTGACATTGGGGACCAACCGGAACTCGACGGCAAGGCAACATGCCACCGGTGCCAAAATTTGGGCAATATGGCTCAGTGCGTATCGTGAACTTTTATTGGCGTCGTTCGTTTGCAAATGCGGATCGATGGGCTAACCTTTCCCCATGAAATTGCCGCGCGCCACATCGCAGAAGAGCCGGCGCCGAGGATATCTCGACGGCCAGATGCTGATCGCCATGCCGGCGATGTTGGATGAACGTTTCGCGCGGTCGCTGATTTACGTCTGTGCTCATTCGTCAGAAGGCGCCATGGGCATTGTCGTCAATAATCCGGCGCCGAACATCAACTTTTCCGACCTGCTGGTGAAACTCAACGTCATTCCCGCAGCGGATGTCATTCAGTTGCCCACGCGCGCCGGCGTGGTCAAGGTCATGCGCGGCGGTCCTGTCGAGACCGAGCGCGGTTTCGTGCTGCATAGTTCCGATTTTTTCATCGAAAACTCGACGCTGCCGATCGACGACGGCATCTGTCTCACCGCGACAATCGACATTCTCAAGGCAATCGCGCGCGGCGACGGGCCGGCCAGCGCGATCCTGGCGCTCGGTTATGCCGGGTGGGCCCCAGGCCAGCTCGAACACGAAATCCAGGGCAATGGCTGGCTGCATTGCGCCGCCGACCCCGAACTTATCTTCGGCACCGATATCGGCGGCAAATACGAAAAGGCATTGAAGAAGATCGGCATCGATCTGGGCATGCTGTCGAACGAAGCCGGACACGCTTAGCGGCAATCAGTGAATGGCCAATCAGAACACCTTGGTTCTGATCCCCGATTGATGATGCTTGACACCTGAGGAGTCCGGCTCCAGCAGCGCCCGCGCTCGTTCGGCGCTCATCGGTTCGCCAAAAGCATAGCCTTGCGCGTATTCGCAGCCGAGCTGAAACAGCTCGACCGCGTCGGAATCCGTCTCGGCGCCTTCGGCCACGACATCCATGCCCAGATCGTGGGCGAGCGTGATGATTGAGCGCAGAATCACCGGCCGTGTGCCCTTGGCCGTCGTGCGTACGAAGGACTGGTCGATCTTGATCGTGTCGAAAGGAAAGCGCTGCAGATAAGACAGCGACGAATAACCGGTGCCGAAATCATCCAGGGCCAGGCCAGCGCCAAGCTCGCGAATTCGCTGCAGCATCTGTGCAGCGTGCTCGGGATTTTCCATGACGACGGATTCGGTGATCTCGAGCTTCAACGATCCGCGCGCCAGCGGCGAGCGCGCCAGCACCGTGCGCAGGTCCTGAATGAGATCGTGCCGCAGCAATTGGCGCGAGGACACGTTGACGCTGGCGAATAGCGGCTCGCGCTGCCGCAGCGTCCGCTGCCAGGTCGACAGCTGGCGCGCGGTACGATCGAGCACGAACAGGCCAAGCTCGACGATCAGCCCGGTCTCTTCGGCAATATTGATGAATTCGATCGGCGACATGCGACCGAGCTTTGGATGATTCCAGCGCGCCAGCGCTTCGAAACCGGCAACGGCGCGATCGTCGAGCCGCACGATCGGCTGATACAGAATGCTGATCTCGTCACGCTCGATCGCGCGTCGCAAATCGGATTCGATCGACAGCCGATCGGTCTTGCGCGCCCGCATGGCGACCTTGAACACGTCGATGCGATCGCCGCCGCCGCGCTTGGCATGATACATCGCAAGCTCGGCATCCTTGAGCACTTCCTCGGCGTCCCGCGGCTCGCTCTCGGCGAGCGCCAGCCCGATCGATCCGGTCAGGAAGATTTCGCGATCACGGAAGGTGATCGGGGCACGCAAGGTGCGCCGGATGGTTTCGGCAAAAGCCGTGATGCGGGCGGAATCCTTTTCGGACAATAGGATGAGGCCGAATTGATCGCCGGACAGCCGCGCCAGCGTGTCCTGCGGCTTGATCAGCCGGCCAAGGCGCCGCGCCAGCGTCAGCAGAATGGAATCGCCGACCGCCATGCCGACAGAATCGTTGACCTGCTTGAAACGATCGAGATCGATCACCATCACCGTCGGCCGGATTGCCGCATCGGTCTTGGCGAAGCCAAGCACTGCTTCGAGCCGGTCGAGGAACAATTCGCGATTGGGCAGCCCGGTCAGGTTGTCGTGCACGGCATCGTGCAGGAGCCGTTCCTCGGCGGTCTTGAATTCGGTCACGTCTGTCAATGTGCCAACCAGGCGGATGACTTCGCCATCGGAGCCCACGACGGGCCGTGCGCGCAGCGCAAACCACAGGTAATGGCCATCATTGGTGCGTAGGCGAAAATCCTGCGACACGCGGCCGCGCCGCTGTTCGAGCACGCCGTCGAGGGTGGCGCGAAAGCGGTCGCGGTCGAGCTGATGCAGAACATCAAGCCATTTGACCGCCGGGCCTTCGAGCGAGCCGCGGCTCAAGCCGAGCGCGGCCTCGGTCTCGGGGCTGGTATAGACCTTGTCCGAGGCGACATCCCAGTCCCAGATCATGTCGCCAGCGCCGGTCAGGGCGAGCGCGCGGCGCTCGACATCGGAAACAATGCCACTGGTCGCGCCGCCGGCAAATGCGTGCTGCATCACCGTGAAGCCGATCAGCATCACGATAAGCACGAGTCCGCCGAGCAAAGCGGGACCGACAATATCGTTGGTGAGAAAGCCCAGTACGGTCATCGCCGCCCCGACCACCCACACGACCAAAAGCAGCCAAGTCGGAATCAGCATCACGGCGCGATCGTAGTCATGGGTGGCAAGGTAGATCACCAGCGCAAAGCCAAGCACCGCGACCAGAAACAACGAGATCCGGGCAATGCCTGATGCGACCGCTGGCGAGAACAGGGCGACTGCCACCAGCGCACCCAGGAAGGCAAGCCAGCCGACGGTGATATGCGCATAGCGCACGTGCCAGCGATTGAGGTTGAGATAGGCAAACAGGAAAACCAACAGGGTCGCCGCCAGAATCGCCTCGCCCGAGGCGCGCCAGATGCGTTCGGCACTGGACGACATGTCGAAGACCTTCGGCCAAAAACCGAAGTCAATGCCGATATAGACCAGCACCGCCCAGCCCAGCGCTGCGGCGGCCGGAAACATCACGCTGCCCTTGACCACGAACAGGATGGTCAGGAACAGCGCGAGAAGACCGGCAATGCCGATGACGATGCCCTGGTACAGCGTCAGCGAGTTGACTTTGTCTTTGTAGGCGTCCGGCTCCCACAAATAGAGTTGCGGCAGATTGTCAGTGCGCAGCTCCGCGACAAAGGTAATTACGGTGCCCGGATCGAGTGTGACCCGGAATATATCGGCATTGGCATTGTCCTGCCGTTCCGGCGGATCGCCCGAAGAGGGTGTGATCGCGACGATGCGGGACAGTCCGAGATCGGGCCAGAGCAGGCCCGAGCCGACCATCCGGTAATGGGGAGCAACAATCAGCCGGTCGATCTGCTCTTCACCGTTATTGGCGAGGGCGAAGATCGCCCAATTGGCGCCCCCGGTCCTGCCGCCGGCGCGCGCGCGAACCTCGATGCGGCGAATGATGCCGTCCGCGCCGGGGGCCGTGGAGACCGAGATGCGATCGGCTTCGGTGTGCTGGAACTCAACCGCGTCGGTCAGATCGATTGCTGCAGCGTCGGTGCGGACATTGATCGCGTCCACGGCACGGGCCGCGCTGATCCCTGTGAGGGTCGCAAGCAGAAGCGCTACCAATGCGCAAACCGGCGCAGTGCCTGAACGTGCGGCGCGCAAAATTGCCAAAGACGACCTCCGAGGCCGGCAACCGGCGCCACTTGCGCCGCAATAACGGCTCCCCGACTGAGTACCTAGCGGGCTTTGCGCCGAATTCACGACCGGCCGCTGTGGTGTGTCGTTCCAGCCGACCCGACGCGCCAGCCGCGTGCGCCGTAAGCGCAACCTTAGTAGCGGCTGGCCGCTCGCAGGGCAAGAATATTCCCGTTTACTTTCAAAGGGTCAGAACCATTTCTGTCGACGTGGTTGCCGGATCCGGGGCGCGCCGCATCGCGCTGCTTGGTTGTGACAAGCCCGATGCTGGCGGTTAAGGTTATGAAACGGGAGAGAAGCATGCCGGCCTTCGACGAAGACGAGACGCCGAAGAAGAAGACGGTGCATGAGATCGGTCAGGATCTGACCCTGCTTTCGGCGGCAGAGCTCGCGGAGCGAATTGCGCTGCTGAAGGAGGAAATCGCCCGACTGGAGGCCGATATTGCGAAAAAGCGCGCAGTGAAATCGGCTGCTGATCAGTTTTTCAAGAAATGATCGGTTTTCAGCGGCCTTGGTTCCGAATGAACTGGCGCCGCCGTGCGGCTCCTGCTAGTTCTGAAGAAGATTCGACAAGTTTTTGAGATTCCTTAACCTTTTGTTAAGCTTTCTCGTTCATTACAAAAGCATGTCCATCTTCTGGACATTGAGTGGCTCCTGTCCACTCTGTTTGACGCCTCCCTGTTATCACCTTGAGCCGCCGGCAACGGCGGCTCTTTTTTCATGTTCAAGCAGGTTTTTGTTCGGGACACTTTGTCATCCGGTCGTTTGGTCATCCGGTCGTTTGCCGCTGGCAACTATGTCAGCAGCTTTAAGTCCCGTAACGCTGGACAGCGCGCGCGCCGCGCGCGATGTTTGAGGGGGTGTGAGGCGTATATGTCGGACAAGCGTGCAGTGGAAGTTGGTGCGGTCTCCTTCAGTGAGCGGCTTGCGAGTTCCCAAATGTTCGCGACGCTGTTCCGCGATGGTATGGCGCTGGTCGAAGAAACGGCGGCCTATCTCGACGGTGCAGGGCGGCTGGAATCCAAGAAGCTGGAACGGGCGGCAAGCCTCGTCTACGCCACCGAGAGCATGCGGCTGACGACGCGGCTGATGCAACTCGCCTCCTGGCTGCTTTTGCATCGCGCCGTCAAAGAGGGCGAGATGACGCTCGCCCAGGCCAACAAGGAAAAAGGCAAGGTCCGGCTTGCGGCGTGCGAGCCGGGCGATGCCAAATCTCTCTCCCTGCTGCCGGAAAAGCTTCAGGCATTGATTGCCCGCTCGACCAAGCTGCAGGCCGAGGTGCGCCGGCTTGACGCAACGATGCATGCCGCGCCGGATTTGAAAGTCGCGCAGGACAATCCCGTCGAGCGGCAACTGGGGCTGTTGAAGGCGGCGTTTGAATCCGAGGCTTAGGCGCTCGTCCGCGGCGCGTGGCTTATTTCTTTAGGAAGCCTTCGAACTTCTTCTGGAAGCGGGACAAACGGCCGCCACGGTCGACCAGATGCTGCTGGCCGCCGGTCCAAGCCGGGTGGGACTTCGGATCGATATCGAGGTGCAGCGTGTCGCCGGGCTTGCCCCAGGTCGTGCGCGTGGTGAATTCGGTTCCGTCGGTCATGACGACCTTGACGGTGTGATAATCGGGATGCGTATTCGGCTTCATGGCATCGTCTAGGCTGGCGGTTTTCGGGAAATTGGCCGGCTGTATAACGCGTTGGCCATGCCTCGACAAGCCAAGGCTGCGTTCATTTGGCCGCGGCCAGCCTGCATTGCCAGGGCGCGGCTCAGGGGGCATTGTCCGGCCGACCCGATAGGGGCGGCTACAAGGGCTGCCGCAGCGTCGGTCCTGCCTGACGCTCGCCCACTCGCTCATTTGCATGCCAAGATGAACCTGCGCGCTCAGAGCATTTTGCATTCGCCAGACGAAGCGGCCGGGGCCGCGCCGCCGGAAATTGCGGCGACGATCGAAGCGCGCGCCGCGCCGGCCGTGCCCGCCGAACCGGCCAGACGCAAGCTCAATCTGCGGCCGCTCACCTCGCTCCTTCCCTATATCCGGCGTTACCGGGGCAGGGCGCTGGCCGCTCTCGGCGCGCTGATCCTGGCAGCGTTGACCACGCTGATCGTGCCGATTGCAGTACGACGGATGATCGATTTCGGATTCACCGCGCGCGGCATCTCGCTGATCAACAGCTATTTTCTGGTGATGATCGGGGTGGCCGCGGTGCTCGCCTTTGCCAGCGCCTCGCGCTATTACCTGGTTACGACGCTTGGCGAGCGCATTGTCGCCGACCTGCGCAGCGATGTGTTTGCGCATCTGACCGCGCTATCGGCGGCCTTTTTCGACGAGGCTCGAACGGGCGAAATGGTGTCTCGCCTGACCGCCGATACGACACAGATCAAGGCGAGCGTCGGATCGTCGCTTTCGGTTGCGTTGCGCAACTTCGTCCTGTTTGTCGGCGCCGGCATCATGATGGTGGTGACGAGCCCAAAGCTGTCCGGCTTTGTGCTGGCGGCGATCCCGATCATCGTCCTGCCGCTCTACGCCTTCGGCCGCGCGGTGCGCCGCCGCTCCCGCTTTGCCCAAGACACGCTCGCCGAGGCGTCCGCCTATGCGGCCGAGTTGATCGGCGCCGTGCGCCTGTTGCAGGCCTTCACCAATGAGCGGCTTGGCGTCACGCGCTTCCGGCAGGCTGTCGAACAGGCTTTTTTGGCGGCGCGCGACTCCATCCGGGCGCGGGCGCTGCTGACCGGCTTGGCGATCTTCCTTGTTTCGGCGAGCGTGGTTGTCGTGCTGTGGATCGGCGCGCGGGAAGTGCTGTCGCTGCAGATTACACCGGGCCGGCTCAGTCAATTCATACTCTATGCGGTGCTTGCCGCGAGCGCGCTCGGATCGCTGTCGGAAACAGGCGGCGAGGTTGCGGCAGCCTCTGGGGCCGCGGAGCGCCTGTTCGAGATCCTCGCGATCAAGCCCGCGATCTTGCGCCCGGCGCGGCCGCTTCCGCTGCCCACACCTCCGCGCGGCGAGGCCGCATTTACCAATGTCAGCTTTGCCTATCCGCGGCGACCCGGCGTTTCCGCTTTGAACGGCGTCTCGTTCAGGGTGCGGCAGGGCGAGAAGCTGGCGATCGTCGGGCCTTCCGGCGCCGGCAAGAGCACTGTCTTTCATCTCTTGCTGCGGTTCTACGACCCGGCGTCGGGTCGTGTCACGTTCGACGACGTCGCCTTGACCGATCTCGATCCGTCTGACCTGCGCGCGCGGATCGCGCTCGTGCCGCAGGACAGCGTGATGTTCGCAAGCTCGGTGCGCGACAATATTCGCTTCGGCCGCCCCGAGGCATCCGATGCCGAGGTCGCCCGCGCGGCCGAGCATGCCTACGCCGCGGGCTTTATCGCTGCGCTGCCGCAAGGCTTCGATACGCCGGTCGGCGAGCGCGGCGTCACGCTCTCTGGCGGCCAGCGCCAGCGTATCGCGATTGCGCGCGCCATTCTGCGCAATGCGCCGCTTCTCCTTCTCGACGAGGCCACCTCATCGCTCGACGCCGAAAGCGAGACGCAGGTCGCCGCCGCGCTGGCCGATCTCATGCGTGAGCGTACGACCGTTGTGATCGCGCATCGCCTGGCCACGGTGCTGTCATGCGACCGCATTCTGGTAATGAACGAGGGCCGCATCGTCGAGGAGGGGACACACCAGACGCTGGTTGCCGCCGGCGGCCTTTATGCGCGCTTGGCGAAGCTGCAATTTCAGGACGTCTAGCGGCTAAATTAAGGACGCCAGCTCATGCGGTGCACTGGCCGGCCGCTGATCGGATTTTTGCCGGCACCGCTGACGACAAATCCGCATTTGTTATAAAAGCGAATGGCGCGCGCATTGTCGGTATTTACGTCAAGATCGAGGCCGGAAGGCGAAATGCGCTTGGCCTGCCCAATCAACGCCCCGCCAAGGCCCGAGCCCCAGTGCTCAGGCGCCACCACGATCTGATCGAGGTAAAGCGTATCGGCGTCGACCGTGACGAAGCCGAGGATCTCGCCGGCGCGCTCCGCCACGATGATTTCGGCGGCAATCACGATCTCGTTGCGCCAGCGCTGCCGCCACCATTCGAGCCGTTCGGCGAAATCGATCCGCGGATAGGCGGCCTGCCAGCTGCGCAGCCAAAGCGCGATGGCCTGTTCTTCGTCGCGCGCCTCATAAGGCCGCAGCGTCATACGCGAGAGATCCGTCACGGCGCGACGGCTTCCGTTTCTTTGCCGGCCTGTTTAAGGAGCTTCAACAGCTCGCGATGCATCGTCTCGTTGCCGGCAGCGACATGGCCCTTGGCGAGAAACGCGTCACCGCCATCGAGATCGCTGACAAAGCCACCCGCTTCGCGCACAAGCAGCGAGCCGGCGGCCATATCCCAGGCAGACAAGTCGCGCTCCCAATAAGCATCGAAGCGACCGGCGGCGATCCAGGCGAGATCGAGCGTCGCCGCGCCGAGGCGGCGCAAGCCGGCGAAGTTCTGCTGCGCGGCGGCGATTTCCTTGCGCGCCAGCGCCAGATCGCCGCGCCCGTAATGCGGCAGGCCGCAGGCGACGACGGCGTCCGCGAGGCGCTGCCGTCCGGCGACGCGAATGCGCTGGTCGTTGAGGAAGGCGCCCTTGCCGCGCTCGGCCACGAACATTTCATCATTGGCCGGATTGTAGACCAGGCCGGCGACAACCGCGCCATTGCGCTCGAGCGCGATTGCGACGGCAAAATGCGGAATGCCGTGCAGGAAATTCGTGGTGCCATCCAGCGGGTCCACGATCCAGCGATGGGTCTTGTCGCTGCCTGTGCGGGTGCCGCCTTCTTCGCCGAGGAAGCCGTAGTCAGGACGCGCTTTGGCAAGCTCCTCACGCACGATCTCCTCGGCGCGGTGATCGGCGGCAGTAACGAAATTGCGCGGCCCCTTAAGCGAAACCTGCAACTGCTCGACCTCGCCGAAATCGCGCTTGAGGTGGCGCCCGGCGCGCAGGGCCGCCTTGATCATGACATTGAGCACTGCGGAATGAAGCATGTCGGCTGCGGCGCAATAACATCACCAGTGGACGCTTCGCCTAGCCTTGGCGCCGCTTCCGTGCAAGCGCAAAGGTGGTCGGCGCATGGAAGGTGGGAACTGGTTGCCCGTAAGGACATGCGCAAAATTTGACCTACCGCAAAGCGCCATTTTGCAGGTCCTGAGCGGCTTTTTGCGCGTCAAGCCAGATCTTGGCCGCTTTCTCGCCGGCGGCGCGGGTGGCCGGATCGAGCTTATCGACAAAATCGTCGAGCTGGAGATTGGTTTCGCCGTTGGCGCGGGAGATCAGGTGCCATTTGGTGGCATTGATCGGGCTGACCGGCGCGCCGCGGCCGGTGGCAAGAATGATGGCAAGCCGATCCTGCGCGATCGGGCTGTTGTGCAATGCCGCCTTGTGAAAGATCAGCGCCGCGGCGGCTTCGTTCTTCGGTACCCCATCGCCGTTATAGAGCGCGATGGCGTATTCCACCTCGGCGTCGGTGTTGTCGGCGAGCGCGGCCTGCGCCCAGAGCTTGACCGCCTCGTGCATGTCCTTCGGCACCCCCCGGCCTTCCTTGTAGAACGTGCCGAGCGCGTATTGCGCGTCCGGACTGCCGGCGTCGGCGGCGATGCGCAGCAGTTCGGCGGCGCGCTTAAAATCCTGCGGGAACAGCTGCCCCTCAATGTACAAAAGCGCCAGATCGTACGCGGCCTGCGGATGGCCGAGCTTGGCGGCGGACGCCAGCCATTTGGCGCTGGCTTGCCGATCGCGCGGCCCGGCGCGGCCGTTGAGCGCAAACATTGCGAGCGCGAACATTGCATTGCTGTCGCCGCGTGCGGCCGCAAGCTTGTACCATTCCGCGGCCTTGGCGTCGTCTTTCGGGACGCCGAGACCATTGGCATAGAGCTCGCCCAAAAGCGTCATCGATTTGGGGTCGCTGTCTTGCTCAATGCGCTTCTCGGCCAGCGCGAAGGCGGTAAGGAAATAGCCGCGTTGAAATGCGCCGAATGCAAGATCGGGCGCAGCCGGTGTCCGGGCAGCGGAGGCTACCGGTGCGGCACCCTGGGCAAGATAGCCGGGCTTTGCGGCCGGCTTGGATCTCACCGTGGATGCTGGCGGGGCAGCCGACTGGGCGCAAGCGAGGTGCGGCCAGGCCGCCACGAGATTTGCGCCAAGCGCAAGCGCCGCCAGAAAAGGGATCGGTCGGGCGGGTATCATCGCAAAATCGGTGCGGCGAGATTTTCGGCGGCTGCAGCCACGGCTCCGGCAACGCCTTCGGGGGCGCTCCATATCCACTCACCGAGTGCTATGAAGTCGGCCCCCGTGCGTGACAATGGCGCAACCTCGTCGGGATGATCGGCGTGGCCGATGCACGGGATTTCGAAGAGTTCGGCCCACCACGCTAAGCGCTCTTTCAGTTCGGAAAGCGGCGGGCGCCGGCCGCGTCGATCGGGCTCGCCGAACATCACATAGTCTGCGCCAGATTCGCCGGCGAGCATGGCATCATGACGGCTGTGCAAGCCGCCAGCGCCGGCGATCCGGTCGGGCTTGAGCAAAGGAAGCGCCGCGACGAAGCGTTCGATGCCGCCAATATGCGCGCCATCGGCGCCGGCACGCGCGGCGATTTCGGGGTGCTCAGCCAGAAGGAGTGCGACATCCCGACGCTGGACGATCGCAGCCACCGCCTTGGCGCGATTGATCAGCGTGCGTTCATCGGCATCGGCCAGACGCAACAAGACCGCGGCGATGTCGCCGGCCGCCAAGGCCGCATCCAGGTCTTTGGCGAACGATACCGGGTCTTCGATCCGCGGCGTTACGAGATAAAGCCGCTGGCGCGGAGCGCCCTCGTTGGTCACGCCGCTTTCCGCTCGAGATCGGCCTTCCATTGACCAAGCGTCGCCAGGCCATTCATCATGGCGCGATGCCCAAAAGCACGCTGTGCGGCTGCGACATTCTCGGGCTTGCCCGACCAGGCCTTCTGCGGTGCGGCCTGCAAGGCGCGTCCATACGAGAAGGTGAGGCGCCAAGGCAGAGGACCCATCCTGTTCATGGCGTCGAGATGCGCGGTTGCTTCCTGGTCCGATTGGCCGCCGGACAGGAAGGCGATGCCCGGAACGGAGGCCGGCACGCAGGCCTTGAGGACGCGCAGCGTCTTGTCGGCGACTTCTTCGACCGAGGCGCGCTTTGCCGACTTCTTGCCCGGCACCGCCATGTTCGGCTTGAGCACCATGCCTTCAAGCGCGACGCGATTGTAGAACAATTGCTGGAAGGTCTCTTTCAACACCCAGGTCGTCACTTCGGCGCAGCGATCGATGTCATGGTCGCCGTCCATCAACACTTCCGGCTCGACGATCGGCACGATGCCTTCGTCCTGACAGAGCGCAGCATAGCGTGCGAGCGCATGCGTATTGGCACTGATGCAAGTATAGCTTGGCATGACATGCATCGGACCGACATCGATTACAGCGCGCCATTTGGCGAATTTGGCGCCGAGCCCGCGATATTCGACCAGCCGCTCGCGTAGGCCGTCGAGACCCTCGGTGACGACTTCGCCCGGACAGAACGGCAACGGTTTCGTGCCTTTGTCGACCTTGATGCCGGGCAGCGAGCCCGCCTTCTCGATCAGCTTGATCAGCGGCGTACCGTCTTTGGCATTCTGTCTGATCGTCTCATCATACAGAATGACGCCGGAAATATATTTGGACATGGCCTCGGTGCTACGGAACAGCATTTCGCGATAGTCGCGCCGCGTATCGACGGTCGATTCGACGCCGAGCGCATCGAAGCGCTTCTTGATGGTACCGGTCGATTCATCGGCGGCAAGAATGCCCTTGCCCGGGGCAACCATTGCTTCCGCGACTTCGTTGAGTTCGCTGAGATTCATCGCGTTCTCCTCGACATTCAGTGCCGGCGATCCGGCGAATTGGCTCTGCGCAGCCTAGCTGGATGACGCGGGAGCTACCATGAGGACCCGCACGCCTGGCAGCATCTTGCCCTCAAGCGACTCCAGGAACGCGCCTCCCGCAGTCGATACGTGGGTCAGCCGGTCGCGGACTCCGGCGACGTTCAGCGCCGCAACGGTGTCGCCGCCTCCGGCAAAGCTAACAAGCTTTTTTGCCTCGGTCAGTTCCGCCACCGCCTCCGCAACCGCAACCGTGCCGTTGTCGAAGGGTTCGAGCTCAAAAGCGCCGAACGGACCATTCCACACCAGCGTCTTGGAGCGGGCCAGTACCGCAACGACATGCTCCACGCTCTTGGGACCGATGTCGAGAATCATGTCCTCAGGCCCGACCGCGTCCACCGAGACCACCCGCGAGGGCGCATGCGCGGCGAATTTTTGCGCGACCACCGCGTCGACCGGCAAGACGATCTCGCGACGGAGCGATTCGGCTTTCGCAAGAATTTCGCGCGCATTGGGAATGAGATCGCTCTCGCACAGCGATTTGCCGATGGCCTTGCCCTGCGCAGCGAGGAAGGTGTTGGCCATGCCGCCGCCGATGATCAGGGTCTCCACCTTCTGCAAGAGATGGCCAAGCAGATCGAGCTTGGTCGAAATCTTCGCTCCGCCGACGATCGCCGCCACCGGATGTTCAGGCGTCTCAAACGCCCTCGCCAGTGCATCGAGCTCGGCCCGCATCGCGCGGCCCGGATAAGCGGGCAGATTGGATACGGTCACGATCGCGGTATTGGCGGCATGCTCGCGGTGGGCGGCGGAAAACGCGTCGTCGACGAACATGTCGCCGAGCGCGGCGAGCTTTCTGGCGAATTCCTTGTCGTTCCTTTCCTCGCCGGGATGAAAGCGCGTGTTCTCCAGGCAGAGAATGTCGCCGTTTCTCATCGCCGCGATAGCGGTTTGCGCCTTCGGGCCGATGCAATCTTCGGCGAAGGCAACCGGCCGTTTGATGATGCGGGCGACTTCGGAGGCAACCGGCCGCAGCGAATCCTTGGGGTTCGGCGCCTTGGGACGGTTGAGATGCGACAGCAGAATGACCTTGCCGCCCTTATCCGAAAGTTCAAGGATCGTCGGCGCGATCTCCTCGATGCGGGTCGAGTCGGTGATCCTGCCATCCTGCATCGGAACATTGAGATCGACACGGAGCAGAACACGTTTGCCTTTGACGTCGGCGTCGTCGAGGCTGCGGAATAAAGGCCTGGTCAGCACGCTGGTACCAAGGTCGCTCACGGATCACACCAATTTGCCCATGGCGACCGCAGTGTCGATCATGCGGTTCGAGAAGCCCCATTCGTTGTCGTACCACGACATCACGCGCACCAGGGTGCCATCGATCACCTTGGTCTGGTCGATGGCAAAGATCGACGAGTGCGGATCGTGGTTAAAATCGCTGGAGACGTTCGGATCCTCGGTGTAGCCGAGGATGCCTTTGAGCTGCTGCTCGGCGGCGCGCTTCACCGCGCCATTAATTTCGTCCTTGCTGGTCGGGCGCTTGGCCACGAACTTGAAATCGATGACTGAAACATTCGGCGTCGGCACGCGGATCGACACGCCGTCGAGCTTGCCGGCGAGCTCCGGCAGCACCAGCCCGACAGCCTTTGCCGCGCCGGTCGATGTCGGAATCATGTTAATCGCCGCCGCGCGCGCGCGGTAAAGATCCTTATGCAGCTGATCGAGCGAGGGCTGATCATTGGTGTAGGAGTGCACCGTGGTCATGAACCCCTTGTCGATACCGACTGCGTCATTGAGCACTTTGACGACGGGCGCCAGGCAATTGGTGGTGCAGGACGCATTGGAGACAACGACATGCGAGGTGTTCAGCTTGTCATGATTGACGCCATAGACCACCGTCAAATCGGCGCCATCGGCCGGTGCAGAAACCAGTACGCGCTTGGCGCCGGCCTCGAGGTGAGCGGACGCCTTCTGCTTCGAGGTGAAGATGCCGGTGCATTCCAGCGCAATGTCGATGCCGAGTTCGCGCCACGGCAGCGTTGAGGGGTCCTTGACGGCGGTCACTTTGATCGCGCCGTTGCCGCAGCTGATCGTATCGCCCTTGACCTTGACTTCGCCGGGAAAGCGGCCGTGCACGCTGTCATAGCGCAGAAGATGCGCATTGGTCTCGACCGGACCCAGATCGTTAATGGCGACGACCTCGATATCCTTGCGTTCGGCCTCGACGGCGGCACGTAGAACATTGCGGCCGATGCGGCCAAACCCATTGATGGCAACGCGTACCGACATTTTCCCGGTCTCCTTGACGCTGCCCCAAGTTGGCCGATCGGGCAGCCCTCCGCCCCAAAATGGCCAATCGGGCAGTTCTCGGTACTATGTATTCACAACCGTCATAATCGAGCCAACACCGTTTCGACCACCTTATCGGCGGTCAGTCCGAAGTGTTGGTAAAGGTCCTTGTAGGGCGCACTGGCGCCAAACCCGGACATCCCGATAAAAGTTCCCTCGGTTCCAATGATGCTATCCCAGCCCTGGCGGACGCCGGCTTCGACCGCGACATTGAGCTTCGCCCGGCCAATGATCGTTGAGCGTTCTGCCTCGGGCAGCGCGAGCAGGAGTTCAAAGCAGGGGACCGAAACAACACGCGCGGAAACCTTGCTCCTGGCGAGGAGCCGTTTTGCTTCCACCGCAATCGCGAGCTCGGAGCCGCTGGCAAACAGCGAAACAATCGCAACATCGTCCTCGGCCGCGATGAGCTCGTAAGCGCCCCGCGCGCAGCGATTTTGCTCGTCGAATCCCTGTCGCAATTGCGGCACGTTTTGCCGCGTCAGCGCGAGTACGCTCGGGCCGTCGCGCGATTGCAGCGCCAGTTGCCAGCACTCGACCGTCTCCACCGCATCCGCCGGGCGAAACACCTTCAGGTTCGGAACCGCGCGCAATGCGGCGAGGTGTTCCACGGGCTGATGCGTCGGACCGTCCTCGCCCAAGCCGATCGAATCATGCGTCATCACATGGATGACGCGCTGCCCCATCAGCGCTGCGAGCCGGATCGCTGGCCGGCAATAATCGGAAAACACCAGGAAGGTCCCGGCATAGGGAAGAATGCCGCCGTGCAACGCCATGCCGTTCATCGCAGCAGCCATGCCATGTTCGCGCACGCCATAGTGGATGAAGCGGCCAGAATAATCGGCTGCGCTCAGCGCTTTCATCGACTTCGTTCGCGTATTGTTGGAGCCGGTGAGATCGGCCGAGCCGCCGACCATTTCCGGCAGCGCCGCAGTCACCGCTTCGAGGGCGAATTCGGACGCTGAACGGGTGGCCATATCCTTCGGCGCCTGCGCAAGTTTCTGCTTGGCCTCGCGGACGGCCCTTGCCAACGCCTCCGGCAAGGTGCCCTTCAGACGCCGTTCGAATTCGATCCGCTTTGCCGGCTCAAGCGCGGCCAGACGCTGTGCCCAGGCCAGGCGTGCCCGCCTGCCACGCGTGCCCGCGGCACGCCACTGCTCGAGAATGCTTGCAGGGATTTCGAAAGGCGGCGCAGTCCAACCGAGCCTTTGTCGGGCGGCGGCGATTTCGTCCGCGCCCAGCGGAGCGCCATGGCATTTTTCTGTACCGCCCTTGGTCGGCGCGCCGAAGCCGATCGTGGTGCGGCAGGCGACCAGTGTCGGCCGTTGCGAGCGCCTGGCGGCTTCGATCGCCGCTGCGATTGCCGCTGGATCATGGCCGTCAATGCGGTTTGCCGCCCAGCCGGCCGATTCAAATCGCCTTACCTGATCGACGGAATCGGCGAGCGCGGTCGGCCCATCAATCGAAATGCCGTTGTCATCGTAGAGCACGACCAGCTTGTTCAGCTTGAGATGTCCGGCAAGCGCAATCGCCTCTTGACTGACGCCTTCCATCAAGTCGCCGTCGGAGGCGAGCACATAAGTCCGATGATCGACGACATCGCTGCCGAACAAAGCAGCCAGATGGCGTTCGGCGATTGCCATGCCGACCGCATTGGCGAGCCCCTGACCAAGCGGGCCGGTCGTAGTCTCCACGCCGGGAGTATGGCCGTATTCCGGATGGCCCGGCGTCAACGAGCCGAGTTGCCGGAAGCGCTTGAGCTCTCCAATCGTCATCTTCTCGTAGCCGAGCAGATAGAAGAGCGCATAGAGCAGCATCGAGCCGTGGCCCGCCGAGAGCACGAAGCGGTCGCGGTCGGGCCAGGCCGGATCGGCCGGGTCGAATTTCAGAAATTGCGTGAACAGGACCGTGGCGATATCTGCCGCGCCCATCGGCAACCCGGGATGACCCGACTTCGCCTGTTCGACCGCATCCATGGCCAAGGCCCGGATGGCGTTCGCCATGCGATCGTGCTCCGCGCGTGGGGCAGCACCGAAAGCGGGAAGACTTTGAGCCGGGGCGAGACTTGCGCTCGCCGCGGAAAGACGGTCCGGCATCGTCATGAGACTGGCCAAACGCGGCACAGGGACAGGGCGGCCGCGGTCACGGGAACAGGCGGCGCACAGATAGCATGCAGGGCCTTCGAGTCAAATCTCGGCGGCCGGTCGACAAAGTCATGCACAGGCTCGTGCGGAAAACTCCTGCCAATGATTGACGCCTTCCCGCGATACGACGTAAGGTTCTACTCTTAAGCAATTGCTGTTGCACAGTTTTCGCGTTCGGTATGGGGCCTTGGATGGCCGCGGTGGGCGGCGACGCGGTAAACAGCCAGATGAGCGAGACCGATTTGATCGAGGCCGCAACACGGCGCCTTTCGCTTGCGCTGGATGCCTTGGAGGCGGCGGCGGAGCGACGTTCGGAAGCCGACCGCGGCGAGGAACTACTGGTCGATCAGGTCCAGGCGCTTGGCGCCGACCGCGCCCGGCTCGCCGGCGAACTTGACGAATTGACGGCGCGGGCACGCGCGCTCGAGGCTGCTAATCGGGAGGTCGTGCAGCGCATCGATCAGGCGATCGAAACCATTCGCAGCGTGTTGGAAGCGAGTGAGTGAGTAAGCGCGGCGCGGTGCGCGCTGAGCCGCTCGAGGAACCCGTTGCGCTGAGCAGGACCGCTCAAATCGCGTGGCGCAAAGGACTGGTCCAGAACTCATGATGCAAACGTCATGGCGCAAGTGAGCGTGACCATTAACGGCCGGCAGTTCCGGATGGCCTGCGAAGACGGCCAGGAGGCGCATCTCATCAATCTCGCACGCGAGCTCGATTCGCGGATCAATGGTCTGCGCGCGAAATTCGGCGAGATCGGCGACACGCGGCTTACGGTGATGGCGGCGATCACGGTCGCCGACGAGCTTGCCGAAGCGGGGCAGCGCGTGAAGCGGCTGGAAGAGGAGCTTGCCGCATTGCAAGATGCGCGCGTGCTCGCCTCCGATCGCAACAAGGCCGCGCAAGCTCTGATCGCTGCGGCGCTTGGCGCCGCTGCCGAGCGCATCGAAAACATCACCAAGAAGCTTAATCAGACCATCGGCGATGGCGGCATTGCGCTCGGATAGTCGCTTCCGGTGCGTGTCAAAGACGCGGGAAACGCAGTTGGCGCGGCTCGCAGTTGCACATTACATTAGGCAGGCGGGGCTGCACGGTGCGTTAGGAGACATATCCCCGGGGCCTTATCGATCCTGAAGGGAGCTGTCCCTGACCGGGCTCCTGGGCTCGGACATATGGCGCCCACCTACTTTCGTAGGGAACCCGGGATCGACGCTCCGACGGCCGGCGCGGCTCCGCACGTGGCGTCTACCCCATAAATCTGGATGACAGCCTTTGATCGCTATCGCGCCGTCGATTGCAACAGCAAGCACGATCGGTCGATCCGCCGACTCGGCGTTGGTCCCGCATCTATGACCCTAATCATGTTTTGATCGGTGACATCATCCATCAGCACTGAAGACTCGAAGGCCGCGCTTCGCGGCGAGGCGGCGGCGCGGCGCGATGCGCTGCCGGCGGCGATACGCCGAGCGGCGGCCGAGGCCATCGCTGCGCGTGGCTTTCCGCTGCCCATTGCGCAAGGGACCACCGTGTCCGGCTTCATGCCGATGAAGAGCGAGATCAATCCGCTACCGCTATTGCGTAAGCTTGCCGACGCCGGCGCGCGCCTTGCGCTCCCGGTCGTCACCGGACGCGGGCAGCCGCTCGTGATGCGCGCCTGGCGTTTCGGTGAGCCGCTTGGCTGCGGCGTCTGGGGCATCCGCGAGCCGACACCGGAAGCGCCGCAGATCGATCCTGAAATTTTGCTGGTGCCGCTCCTCGCCTTCGATCGCGCCGGCTATCGGCTCGGCTATGGTGGCGGCTACTATGATCGCACCATCGCCGGCCTGCGCGCGCGCAGACCTGTCACGGCGATTGGCATCGCTTTCGCAGCCCAGGAAGTTGCCAAAGTGCCGACCACGCCCCGCGACGCGCGGCTCGATCTCGTGCTAACCGAGCGCGAGGTCATCGACTTCCGGGGTCGCTAGAGCATGCGCATTCTTTTTGTCGGCGATATTGTCGGGCGCAGCGGGCGCACCGCATTCTGCGAGCGCCTGCCCAAGCTTGTGCGCGAGTGGAAGCTCGATCTGGTCGTCGCCAATGGCGAGAACGCAGCCGGCGGCTTCGGCATTACGGAAACGATCTACAACGACCTTCTCGAAGCGGGCGCCGACGCGATCACGCTCGGCAATCACGCCTGGGATCAAAAAGAGGCGCTGGTCTTCATTGAACGTGCGCCGCGCCTTGTTCGGCCGATCAATTATCCATCCGGCACGCCCGGCCGCGGCGCCGCTTTGATTTACGCCAAGAACGGCGCGCGCGTGCTCGTTGTCAACGCCATGGGCCGCATTTTCATGGAGCCGCTCGACGACCCGTTCGCGGCGGTCGACCACGCGCTTGCAGCGCATCCTTTGCGCAACGGCGCCGATGCGGTCATTCTCGACTTTCATGGCGAGGCGACCAGCGAGAAACAGGCCATGGGGTTCTTCTGCGACGGCCGGGCGAGCCTCGTGGTCGGCACCCACACCCATGTGCCGACCGCCGATCTGCGCGTCTTGCCGGGCGGCACCGCCTATATCAGCGATGTCGGCATGACCGGCGATTTCGACTCGGTGATCGGCATGGCCAAGGAGGAGCCGCTGCAGCGCTTCCTGCGTCGCGTGTCCTCGGCCCGGTTCGAGCCGGCGACCGGTCCGGCGACATTGTGCGCCGTTGCGGTCGAGACCGACGCGGCAAGCGGGCTTGCCACGCGCGTCGCCGCCGTGCGGCTCGGCGGCAGCCTTGACCAGGCGAAACCTAGCTTTTGGGATTGAGATTAATACCTTTATTTCCGCGATTTGACGGCCTATAGGGCCGCGAGAACGGGCTAGCTGAGGGACCAAAGACGAGAGACGGACGCATGGCCGGACATTCACAGTTCAAGAACATCATGCACCGCAAGGGCCGTCAGGACGCGGCCAAGTCAAAACTGTTCGGCAAGCTCGCGCGCGAAATCACGGTGGCGGCAAAGCTGGGTCTGCCGGATCCGACGATGAATCCGCGCTTGCGCGCCGCGATCATTGCAGCGCGTGCGGAAAATATGCCGAAGGACAATATCGACCGCGCCATCAAAAAGGCGCAAGGCGGCGAGGGCGAGAATTACGAGCAGATTCGTTATGAGGGCTACGGGCCGGGCGGCGTTGCAGTCATCGTTGAAGTTCTGACCGACAACCGCAACCGCACCGCCGGCGAGGTGCGCGCCTCCTTCACCAAGAGCGGCGGCAACCTTGCCGAGACCGGTGCGGTCTCCTTCATGTTCGATCACATCGGCGTCATCGAATACGATGCCAAAGTTGCCAGTCCCGAAGCGATGTTCGAAGCGGCCTTGGAGGCGGGTGCGGACGACGTCGTTTCGAGTGCGGACACCCACGAAATCTATGCGGCACAGGATCATTTCGGCTCGCTGACCAAGGCGCTCGAGGCCAAATTCGGCGAGCCGCGCAAGGCCTCGCTGGTGTGGCGGCCGCAGAGCACGGTAACAATCGATGATGAGCAAGGCGAAAAGCTGTTAAAGCTGATCGAAAGTCTCAACGAGCACGACGATGTGCAGAACGTCTATGCCAATTTCGAAGTCTCCGACGCACTGATGCAGAAGATGAGCGCTTAGTGCACGGCTGGCCTCACGCTCAGCTGACGGCGAAAAGGGCCAGGGCCACAACGGCGACGCCGAGCCCGGCATATTTTTTTGCATCGAGCCGCTCGCGAAACATCACTGCGCCGAACAGGGCGGTGAAAACAAAGCTCATCTGCGCCACCGGTACCAAAATGCTCGCCGCTCCGACCGCGAGCCCCTGCATCAGCGCGACAAAGGCTCCGAACAGAGCCACCGCACGGTCTCGCCCAAGAAGGCGATGGCGAGCGCGGCGGTGAGCGTGAAATTCAACCGGAAGATCGGTGCATTGGTGCTTACGGCGCCAGACTTAAGGCTTCGCGTGAAGTTGAACAATGCGACGAACAGAAAAAATCCGGCGAGCGCTCCCCATAAAGCCGAGCCGTGCACCCGGAGCGTACCGCTCAGCCAGGCGTGGAGCGTCGCGCCGGGACAGAAAATCCATGCCTGCGCCATCAGCAATTCGCCGGCCTTAAAGCCCGCGGCGGCGCCGCGCTTGTAAATGAGGTCGCCGATGCCGAAGCAGATCATGGCAACAAGCGCAAAGCCGATACCAGGCGTCATGTCGTTCAATCCGGGCCAATCGAGCCTCCTTATCAGCACCCCCTATGGCGGGCGAGGCAGGTTTGAGCATTGCGGCCATTCGTACGGCAAAGTGGTATCTAGAAAAACATGACTACCACCCCGATTCGAATTCTTGGCATCGATCCCGGACTCCGCCGAACCGGCTGGGGAGTGGTCGAGATCGAGGCCAACCGTTTGTCGTTTCTCGGCTGCGGTTCGGTCGTGACCGATGAATGCGACGCGCTGGCGGCGCGGCTGTTGGCGATCCACGATGGACTGATGCGAATCCTGGATCAGTTCCGGCCGGACGAGGCGGCTGTGGAGGCGACTTTCGTCAACAAGGACGCCAAGGCGACTTTGAAGCTTGGACAAGCCCGGGGCATTGCCATGGTGGTGCCGGCCAGGGCCGGCGTCCCGGTCGCCGAATATGCGCCGAATCTGGTGAAAAAGAGCATCGTCGGGGTCGGCCACGGCGACAAGGCGCAGATACGAATGATGATCGGCGTATTGCTGCCGAAAGCCGATCCGAGCTCGGATGATGCGGCTGATGCTCTCGCCATTGCGATCACGCATGCGCATCATCGCCAGCGTGTCGTTCTGCATGCGGCGTTGAGGATGGCGGCGAGATGATCGGGAATTCTCATATCGTCGTTCCGGGCGCGCGGCTGAGGCCCACGCCCGGCAATGACTGGGTGCGGCTCGGATCATGATCGGCAGGCTCAAAGGCGTGATCGACTCCTATGGCGAGGACTCCGTCGTTCTCGATGTCAACGGCGTCGGCTATCTGGTGCATTGCTCGGCGCGCACCTTGCAGGAACTGCCGCCTGCCGGCGAGGCGGCGGTGCTGTCGATCGAAACCCATGTCCGCGAGGATCAGATCAAGCTGTTCGGCTTCTTGAGCGACGTTGAGCGCGAATGGTTTCGCCTGCTGCAGACCGTGCAAGGCGTCGGCACCAAGGTTGCGCTTGCCGTGCTCGGCACGCTTAAGCCAGCCGATCTCGCCTCCGCCATCGCGATGCGCGACAAGGCGATGGTGGCGCGCGCACCCGGCGTAGGGCCCAAAGTCGCCGAGCGCATCGTCACCGAGCTGAAGGACAAGGCGCCGACATTTACGGACGTCGATCCGGCGGTGATCCGTCTGTCCGGCGCGCTTGATGAGCGGCAGGCGCCGCGGCCGATTGCCGATGCCGTTTCCGCGCTGATCAATCTCGGCTATGCGCAGCCGCAGGCCGCGGCCGCTATTGCCGCTGCGGCGCGCAGCGCCGGCGAGGGTGCCGAAACGACGACGCTGATCCGGCTCGGCTTGAAGGAACTGGCCAAGTGAAGCGCGTAGCAAAAACGTCGCCCCACAGGCTCAGCACGGCGGACAAGGAACTGATCGCCGCCGCCGTTGCGGCAATCAAGAAGCGCTATCGCGACGATTGGCAGGAGGTCGGCGCGGCTTTGCGCACGCGCTCGGGAAAAATCTATACCGGCGTCAATCTCGACGCCTATCTCGGTCGCATGGCGGTGTGTGCCGAGGCGGTGGCGCTCGGCCGCGCAGTGGTCGATCTCGGCGACGCCGGGATCGAGACCATCGTGGCTGTGCGACATCCGCCGCCCGACGAGAAAGACCAGGCCATCAGCGTGGTGTCGCCCTGCGGCGCCTGCCGTGAATTGATCTTCGATTATGATCACAATGCGCGCGTAATCGTGCCGAATGGCGACAGGCCAGTCGTGGTATCAATCGCCGACCTGTTGCCCAACAAATACAGCCGGGGGCCACAGCGGTGAGCAGCAGCCCCGGACGCAAGCTGATTACGCCCGAGCGCCGCGAGGAAGACGCGGGTGAAGCCTCGCTGCGCCCGCAGCGATTGTCCGAGTTCGTTGGCCAGGAGCAGGCGCGCAAGAATCTCGGGGTATTCATCGAGGCGGCGCGCGCGCGGCGCGAGGCGCTCGATCATGTGCTGTTTGTCGGCCCGCCGGGGCTCGGCAAGACCACGCTGGCGCAGATCGTGGCGCGCGAACTGTCGGTGAATTTCCGTGCCACTTCGGGTCCGGTGATCGCCAAGGCCGGTGATCTTGCGGCGCTTCTCACCAATCTCGATGACCGCGATGTCCTGTTCATCGACGAGATTCACCGGCTCAATCCGGCCGTAGAGGAAGTGCTCTATCCGGCAATGGAGGATTTTCAGCTCGATCTGATCATCGGCGAGGGGCCGGCGGCGCGCTCGGTCAAGCTTGATCTGCAGAAATTCACGCTGATTGGCGCAACCACGCGGGCGGGTCTGCTCACCAATCCGCTGCGCGACCGTTTCGGCATCCCGGTGCGGCTCAATTTCTACTCCACCGTCGAGCTTGAACAAATCGTCAATCGCGCGGCGCGCGTGCTCGCCATGAACATCACGCCCGACGGCGCGAACGAGATCGCGCGCCGCGCCCGCGGGACGCCGCGCATCGCCGGCCGCCTTTTGCGCCGCGTGCGCGATTTCGCCTCCGTTGCCGGCGTCGCGGCGATCGATCGCGCCGTCGCCGACCGGGCGCTCGCCGCACTCGAAGTCGATGCCGCCGGCCTCGATGCCATGGACCGCCGCTATCTCTCGACAATTGCGGTGAACTATGGCGGCGGCCCGGTCGGCGTCGACACCCTGGCGGCGGCGCTGTCGGAGCCGCGCGATGCCATCGAAGACATCATCGAGCCTTATCTGATCCAATGCGGCTTCCTGCAGCGCACGCCGCGCGGACGCTTGATCACAAGCCACGCCTTTCGACATTTGGGTCTGGCCGAACCCACCCGCGATCCGGCACAATTCGGATTGTTCGGAGCGGAAGAAGGCTGAGGCCATGAAGCAAATCTATGACGGCGGCTGTCATTGCGGGCGCGTGCGCTTTCGCGTGACCGCCGATCTGTCGCGCGTTACTGAATGCAATTGTTCGATCTGCGCCAAGAAGGGCTTTCTGCATCTGATCGTGCCGCCGGAGGCGTTCGAGCTATTAAGCGGCAAGGAGGCACTGACGACCTATTGGTTCAACACCGGCACGGCGCAGCATACGTTCTGCGCCATCTGCGGCATCCACCCGTTCTATGTTCCGCGTTCGGATCCCGACAAGATCGATGTCAATGTTCGCTGTCTCGACCGCGTTGATGTTTCGAGGCTCAAGATCGGGCATTTCGACGGGCAGAACTGGGAGGCCGCGATAACGCAGCGGGTGCCGTGGAGATCATGACGTGACCAGCGTTCCTCTCGACGGCGAAATCCGTGAGGGCCGTCATGTGTACACGGTGCGCGTCTATTATGAAGATACTGACTTCACCGGCATCGTCTATCATGCCAATTATCTGCGCTATATGGAACGCGGGCGCACCAATTATCTGCGCCTGATCGGCGCCGATCACCGCGCTCTGTTTGAAGAAACGCAGAGGGAGGCGCCCGGATTCGCTTTTGTCGTGCGCTCGATGAGCATCGATTTCCTACGACCGGCGCGCATGGACGACGTGCTGCAAATCATCACCGAGCCGGAAGAGGTGAAAGGCGCTTCGACCACTGTGCGGCAGCGAGTAATGCGCGGTGACGAACTGCTGGTCGAAGCCCGCGTGCGCGTCGCCTTTGTTTCGGGTGGCCGGGCGCGGCCGATTCCGAAGCCGCTGCGTATCGCCATGAGAGCCGATCGGGACACGGCACAAACTTAAGTCGCAGGAAACGGGTGGCAAGTCTCTCGGCAATCCATACCTGTGTCACGCTGCAATGTGGGCTCTTAACAATGGGCGACTCAGGCTTGAGCTTCGCGCTGTTCGATACTGCGATCGGTCCATGCGGCATCGTCTGGACCGCGCGCGGCATTGCCGGGGTGCAGCTTTCCGCATCCGGCGAAGGCGCGACGCGAATTCGCATATTGCGCCGCTATCCAAGCGCGCGTGAATCCGCAGCGCCCGCCGACATACGGCATGTGATCCAGCGCATTGTCGCCTTGCTGGCGGGAGAGCCGAGCGATCTGCGCGACGTCGAGATCGACACGGCGGATATGCCTGACTTCAATCGCCGCGTTTACGCTGTTGTGCGCAGCATTGCGCAGGGTTCGACACTGACCTATGGCGAGATCGCGGCGCGGCTGGGCGACCGCAGTCTGGCGCGGGAGGTTGGTGAGGCGCTCGGACAAAATCCGATTCCCATCATCGTACCGTGCCATCGTGTCCTGGCCGCGGACGGCAAAACCGGTGGATTCTCCGGCCCGGGTGGTGTGCGCACCAAGATGCGGCTGCTGGAGATTGAAGGCGCGCAGCCCGGTGGTCCCACTTTGTTTGGCGACTTGCCCCTCGTGGCGGTCCCGCGTCGGCAACGCCGGCGGACCTGACCGCGTGCCGACAATGCGCATCGACGCCGGTCGGCGCTTGATGTAAATCCTTTTAACATGAGCTGGTCCAAAGACGAGCGAACCGAGCCGCGCGGCTACCATCACGGCAATCTGAAAGAGGCGCTCATCCGCGCGGCCCTGGAATTGATCGCGCAGAAGGGCCCGGCCGGCTTCACTTTCGCCGAGGCTGCGCGCTGGGCTGGCGTTTCCCCGGCGGCGCCGTACCGGCATTTTCGCGATCGCGATGAGCTGATGGCCAATGTCGCGCTGCGGGGCTTTCAGAAATTCGAGCTCGTTTTGGCGCGGGCCTGGGACGAGGGCCGGCCGGACGCTTTCACCGCGCTGGACCGGCTCGGCAAAGCCTATCTCGAATTCGCCCGCACCGAGCCCGCATTCTATTCGGCGATGTTCGAAGCCGGCATTCCGCCGGCGATCAATCCCGAATTGCGCGAAGCAGGCGATCGCGCTTTTGCCGTGCTGCGCGGTGGCGCCGAAAAGCTTTGTGCGCAGTTGCCGAGCAAAGGCCGGCCGCCGGCGCTGATGGTGGCGCTGCATATCTGGGCCATGGCGCATGGCATTGCGTCGCTGTTTGGCCGGGGCGACGAGGCGAAGCGTGCGCTGCCGATGTCGGCCGAAGAATTGTTAGAGGCCGAGGTCCTGGTCTATTTGCGCGGGCTTGGATTGCCCGCCGGCTAGCATCGCGCAGGGCCCTCCAAAGGCCAAAATGCCGCGTGGGCAACGGAATCCGAATTGCCCCTTGACAGGTAGCGGGCTCGATGTAAATGTTATTTACATTCACAGCGAGGTACGCCATGCCCATCGCAGCAAGACTCGATGAATACGGAAAACCCGCTTGGATCCTGTTGCTGATCCTGGGCTTCGTCGCCTGGTGGCCGCTGGGACTTGCCATCCTCGCCTTCATGATCGGGAGCGGACGCATGGGATGTTGGACTCACAACAGCATGGGCCGATGGCAGAGCAAAATGGAACGCATGCAGGAGAAAATGGATCGCGGCATGCGCGGCTTCTCGGGCTGCTGGAGCGCGGCGGGGCCTTCAAGCGGCAATCGCGCCTTCGACGAATATCGGGCCGAGACGCTGCGGCGGCTCGAAGAGGAACAGCGCGAGTTCAAGGAATTTTTGCAGCGGCTGCGTTTCGCCAAGGACCGCGAGGAATTCGACCAGTTCATGGCCGAGCGCCGCAACCGGCCGCAGGGACCGCAGGACACGGCACCTTCGTCCCCGCCGCCACAGAGCTGAAGATTTCAAAGCCGCTTTGTCATCGGGCCATTCATCCGGGCGAGATGGATGGCCCTCACTTATGCGGGACGGGTGACAACCCCGGGTCGCTTGCCCCCGATATTAACGCCCCATTAAGCATAGTCGGCTTCGTTAGAGGCGAACGACCGGTGTAGCGCCCTAGTTTGGACAACTTTCGCGAATGTTTACGATCCCGCCGGTGACGGGCCGGCTCGGGTCCTCGCGAAAATTGGGTCTTGGTCGGCGCGCGCGAAGCGGCGGCCTGTCATGGCCCTGTGCTAGCCGCGCAATTGGTGCCCGCAACCAGTGCGCCGCACCGGTCATGGCCCGCTTTCGACCCTTCCGGTCGGATCGCCGAAAGGACGCCCCATGAATCCAGCCGACATCGCGCAGTCGGTCACCCCCCTGACATCCTCCAATCTCTCCCTGTTCCACCTCTTCCTGCATGCCCACTGGGTGGTCGAGACGGTGATGGCGGGCTTATTGGCCTGTTCGGTCTGGGTTTGGGCGATTGCCATCGATAAGACCCTGTTATTTGCCCGCCTGCGCCGCTCCGGCGACCATTTTGAGGAGGCATTCTGGTCCGGCCAGTCGCTCGAGGAACTCTACAAGTCGCTGGCCGCGGAGCCAGGCCATTCGACCGGCTCCTTGTTCGTTGCCGCCATGCGCGAGTGGAAGCGCAGCCTGGAAGGTCAGGCCCGCTCCTTTGCCGGCCTCCAGATGCGAATCGAAAAGGTGATGAACGTCGCCATTGCGCGCGAGGTCGAGAACATGGAACGCCGGCTTCTGGTGCTGGCGACAGTCGGTTCGGCCGGACCCTTTATCGGCTTGTTCGGGACCGTGGTCGGCATCATGACCAGCTTCCAGTCGATTGCGGCCTCGCAGAATACTTCGCTCGCCGTTGTCGCGCCCGGCATCGCGGAATCGCTGTTTGCAACCGCAATCGGCCTCGTTGCCGCCATTCCGGCGACGATTTTCTATAATAAATTCACCAGTGAGGTGAACCGGGAGGCCCAGCGGCTCGAAGGCTTTGCCGACGAGTTTACCGCGATCCTGTCGCGGCAGATCGACGAGCGCGGGTGAGGGTGGGTTATGGCGGCAAGCAACGTCAGCGTTGCCTCGGCCGGCGGGCGCAGTCGGCGCGGCCGGCGCCGGCCGGTCATGAGCGACATCAACGTGACCCCCTTCGTCGACGTCATGCTGGTGCTGCTGATTGTCTTTATGGTGTCGGCGCCGCTGCTCACCGTCGGGGTGCCGATCGACTTGCCGCAGAGCCAGGCCAAAGCGCTGCCACAGGACAACGAGCCGCTGACCATATCGGTCACGGTCGACGGCAAGATTTATCTGCAGAAAGACGAAATCAAACTCGATGACCTGGTGCCCAAGCTCAAGGCGATCATCAATGCACGGCACGGCAATGCCGATGAGCCGATCTATGTCCGCGGCGACAAGAAGGTCGACTACGGCACCATGATGCGGGTGATGGGCCGCATTTCTGGTGCGGGATACCACAAAGTCGCGCTGATCACCGAGGTCGAGCAAGGCACGCAATGAAGCCCGGCATGACCATATCCTGCGTCGCGCACGCTGCCGCGCTCGGCTTTGCCTTAATTGCGATCTCGGCCTCGCCGATGGACGCGCCGCCGATGGAGACCCTCCCGGTCTCGTTCATTTCCGAAAAGGATTTCAGCCAGCTCACCAAGGGCGTCAAGAACGCGCCCGAACTGAAGGTCCCCGAACAGAAACCGCTCGCCGATAAAGTCGATTCGGAGAAATCAGTCGATCAACTCGCCCCCAAGGTCGCCGATAAGCCCGCCATCACGACCGACACTTCAAAGTCCAGCCCGGCGCCGAAGCCGGATACGCCCAAGCCCGACCCAAAGCCGAGTGCGAAGGCAGACACCAAGCCGGATGCCAAGCCCGAGCCCCAACAGCAGCCGAAGCCCGACCCCTACAGGCCCGACCAGATCGCCGCGCTGCTGAAAAAGGACGCGGCAAAAGAGAAGGCGAGTGAAAATTCGGCGCAGCAAAAACAAAATACGCCGAAATTCGACGCCAATCAGGTCGCACAATTGCTCGACAAGCGCGAGCCGCAGCGTCAACTCGCCTCCGCCGCACAGCTGAACAACAATGTCGGCCTCGGCGCCCCGAGCGGGCCGCAAGCTGCCCAATTGTCGCAGAGCGAGATCGACGCATTGCGTGCTCGGCTCACGCAGTGCTGGAATCCACCGCCGGGTGTCGATGCCTCGACAAAAATCTATGTTACGATTCGGGTGCTGATGAAACCTGATGGTTCGTTGGCGGCGCCGCCTGCGGTGGTCGAAGGCTCGCCATCCTTGCTAGGTCCGGCGCTCGCCGAGAGCGCCAAGCGCGCGCTGCTGCTCTGTCAACCTTTCACCATGCTGCGCCCCGAGCACTATCAGCAATGGAAGGACCTGCTCCTCGATTTCAATCCGCAGATTATGCTCGGCGGCTAACGGGACAATGCCATCCATGACGCTTTCTGACTCGCCTTCCGTCTCCTGCAAGATTCTCGCGCGCAGCATGACGCGCCGAAGCGCGCTGGCGCTCGGCGCCGGCGCCGCTCTTGCGCTGTCGACGCGCCGGACCCGCGCGCAGCCTCGGATCGGCATCTTCGAGGGCAATTTTCAGCCGCTGCCGATCGCCATCCCGAGATTCATCGCCGGCACCCCCGGCGACGGTGAGACCGCCAACGGCGTGACGCAAATCGTCACCGCCAATCTGCAACGCAGCGGCTTGTTCGCGCCGATCGATCCGGGCGCCTATGTCGAGACCATTTCCAGCGTCGATACCGTGCCTAGCTTTCAGAGCTGGCGCGCCATCAGCGCCCAGGCGCTCGTCACCGGCGCAATCACGCGGCAGAACGACGGGCGGCTGCGAGCGGAATTCCGCCTCTGGGATGTGCTTGCCGGACAGCAACTCGACGGCAAGCAGTACTTGACGACGCCCGACAATTGGCGGCGCATCGCCCACATCATTTCGGACGCGATTTACGAGCGGCTGACCGGTTATGGCGGCTATTTCGACAGCCGGATCGTCTTTGTCGACGAGACCGGACCGGGCGAACGACGCATCAAACGGCTCGCGATCATGGATCAGGACGGCGCCAATGTGCGCTATCTCACGCGCGGCGACGAGCTCGTGCTTACGCCGCGCTTCTCGCCCTCGACGCAAGAGATTACCTATATGGCCTATGGCCAAGGCGATCCGCGCGTCTATCTCTTCAATATCGAAACCGGTCAGCGCGAGGTCGTCGGCAATTTCCCCGGCATGAGTTTTTCGCCGCGCTTTTCGCCGGATGGTCAGCGCGTGATCATGAGCCTGCAGGAGGGCGGAAATTCCAATCTGTTCATGATGGATTTGCGCTCGAAAGCGACGACGCGCCTGACCGACACGCGGGCGATAGATACCGCGCCATGCTATTCGCCCGACGGCAATCAGATCTGCTTTGAATCCGACCGCGGCGGACGCCAGCAGATTTATGTCATGCCCGCCGCCGGCGGACCGGCGCAGCGCATCAGCTTCGGCGACGGCAGCTATTCGACGCCGGTATGGTCGCCGCGCGGCGACTACATCGCCTTCACCAAGCAGACGCCGGATGCCTTCGCGATCGGGGTGATGAAGCCGGACGGCAGCGGCGAACGCATTCTCACATCGGGTTTCCACAATGAGGGGCCGACATTCTGTCCCAATGGGCGCGTGATCATGTTCTTCCGCGATCCGGGCGGTACGTCCGGGCCGTCGTTGTTTTCCATCGACATTTCCGGGCGCGCCGAGCAGCGGGTTCCAACGCCAAATTACGGATCCGATCCGGCCTGGTCGCCGCTTCTGTCATAATGCAGTCGCGGTTCCACAGAGTCGCCGCATTGACGCCGCATTAACCATTGCACAAGCTTTCCGGGGGATGCGCAGGGTCGAGGCATTTTTGCAAGGTTGCATCAAGGTTGACGGAACCTTCGCTTAACGAAGGGGCTGCTAGACCCGCATGCTGCTAGAACCCTTGACCAACCATGTCCGGCCACAACGCAGTGCGGTAAGTATGGAGGCACCGGAATGAACATGGCGAGTATCGTCCGCGGCGCGAGCTTCGCCGTCGCTATCGTGGCTGCGCTCGCGATGGCAGGCTGCGCCAAGAACTCCGATCAAAGCCTGGCCGCCGGAGCAGCAACGCCCGGCAGTCAGCAGGATTTCGTTGTTAATGTCGGTGATCGCGTGTTTTTTGATACCGACTCGTCCGAGCTTTCGGATCAAGCCCGCGCCACGCTCGACAAGCAGGCACAATGGCTCAATAACTACAATCGCTACTCGTTCACCATCGAAGGACATGCTGACGAGCGTGGCACGCGCGAATACAATATCGCGCTCGGCGCCCGGCGCGCCGAGACCGTGCGTCAATATTTGGTGTCGCGCGGCGTTGCCGCTTCCCGCATGCGCACAATCTCCTACGGCAAGGAGCGGCCGGTGGCGCTGTGCAACGATATTTCCTGCTGGTCACAGAATCGTCGCGCCGTGACCGTGCTCGATCAAAGCTCGTAGGATCGGCGCGCGCCAAACACTTCTTCGATTTTGGCAACGATCGGCGCCCATCGTGGCGCCGATCGCATTTTCGTGGCATGCTGGGTATTGCTGCATGCGTCTTCCGCATCTTTCGGCTTGCCAATGCGGGGGCGAAGTCGGATCGTAGCGGCAAACGTGCCGCGGCATTGATTGCATATTTCCCTTCTTCTTTCGAACATGTTGGAAGGTGCCGGCCATGAGCTCCACCTGGTTCGTTCGCGCAGTACTCTGCGTTGCTGTCACTGCCGGTCTGGCCGCTGGTCTCGTCGCCTGCGGTCAAAACAATGAATACGCAGCGCCGCCGCCGCCCAAAGTTATCGTCTCCGCGCCGGTCCAGCAGGACGTATCGCGCTATTTCGAGGCGACCGGCAATACGGCGGCGATCAATTCCGTTGATCTGGTCGCGCGCGTGCAGGGGTTTGTTCAGGCCATCAGCTATACCGACGGCCAATTCGTCAAGAAGGGCACCTCGCTGTTCACGATCGAGCCCGAGCCGTACAAGCTGAAAGTCGATGCCGCGAAAGCGTCCGTCACGAGCGCTCAGGCTACTTTGCTGCAGAAGCAGCAGGACTTCGATCGGCAGGCTGATCTTCTTAAGAGACAGGTTTCGGCCCAGGTGACCTATGATCAGGCCCTGGCGGCGCGCGATTCGGCGCAGGCCGACCTGCAGTCGGCCCAGGCCAATGAACAGCAGGCCGAGATCAATCTCGGTTACACCGACGTGCAGGCGCCGTTCGACGGCGTAGTCACGGCACGGCAAGTCTCGATCGGCGAATTGGTCGGCGCGAGCTCGCCGACCGTACTTGCCACCATCGTGCAGCTTGACCCGATCTGGGTGAACTTCAACGCCAGCGAACGCGACGTATTGCAGGTACGCGCGGCCCTTGCAAAGGAGGGCCAGACGACGGCGGCCTTGCTCGGCATGCCGGTTGAAGTCGGACTGCAAACCGAGCAGGGCTATCCGCACAAAGGCAAGCTCGACTACATCGCGCCGACTGTCGATCCGTCCACGGGAACGCTGGCCGCGCGCGCTGCGCTTGAAAATGGCGACCGCAGCCTGCTGCCGGGCTATTTCGTGCGTGTGCGCATTCCCGGAAAGCCAAATCCGGCGCTGCTCGTGCCCGATACGGCGATCGGCAGCGATCAGGGCGGCCGTTATGTGCTTGTCGTCAACAAGGACAATATCGTCGAGCAGCGCAAAGTCGAACCGGGGCAACTGGTCGGCGATCTGCGCGTGATCGAAACAGGGCTGCAGAAGGACGACCGGGTCGTCGTCGGCGGCATCATGCGCGCGATCCCAGGGCAAAAGGTCGACGCCGAGCAGCGCACCGCGTCGGCGGATTAGCGGGCGTATCGCAATGATCTCGAAATTCTTCATCGAGCGTCCGGTCCTTGCAAACGTCATCGCCATTCTGATGGTCTTGATCGGCGCCGTCGCGGTCTATGACCTGCCGGTCGCGCAATATCCCAATGTCGTGCCGCCGACCGTGCAGGTAACGACGCGCTATCCCGGCGCCAGCGCGCGCACTTTGATGGACACCGTCGCGCTGCCGATCGAGCAGCAGGTCAACGGCGTCGAGAATATGCTCTACATGCAATCGATGAGCGCGAGCGACGGCACATATACGCTCACCGTCACATTCAAGATCGGCACCGATCTCGATGCCGCGCAAATTCTGGTGCAGAACCGCGTCTCGGCCGCGCTCTCGTCTTTGCCGCAAGCGGTGCAGGCGCAGGGCGTCACGGTGCAAAAGCGCTCTACCGCGATTCTGCTGTTCGTCACCCTGACCTCGCCCGACGGCCGCTACGACAGCCTCTATCTCGCCAATTACGCGACCATCAATCTCAAGGACGAGCTGTCGCGGCTGCCCGGGATCGGCAATGTCAATGTGTTCGGCGCCGGCCAGTACTCGATGCGCATCTGGCTCGATCCGGAAAAGCTGAAAGCCCGCAGTCTTAACGCGCAAGACGTGGTGCAGGCGCTGCAGCAGCAAAGCCAAGAGGTGACGGCCGGGCAGGTCGGCATGCCACCGGCCCCGCCAACTGTCGATTTCCAATATACGATCCAACTGCAAGGCCGGCTCACCGATCCCGACCAATTCGCCAATGTCATCGTCAAGACCGGCGACAATGGCCAGATCACGCGGTTGCGCGACGTCGGCCGCGTCGAGCTCGGCGCGCAAACCTACAGTCAGACCTTCACGCTTGACGGCAAGCAGGCGGCGGGCATCGGCATCTATCAATTGCCGGGCGCCAATGCGCTCGAGGTCGAGCACGCGGTCAAAGCCAAAATGACCGAGCTTGCGCGCGCCTTCCCGCAAGGCCTGGTCTATTCGATCCCGTTCGACACGACCGTGTTCGTCAACGCGTCGATCCACGAGGTCTACAAGACATTGGTCGAGGCGGCGATTCTTGTTCTCATTGTCATCCTGGTCTTTCTGCAGGACTGGCGTGCCATGCTGATCCCGGCGACCACCGTGCCGGTCACGATCATCGGCGCTTTCGCGATGATGTGGGCGCTCGGCTTCACGGTGAATTTCTCGACCTTGTTCGCGATCGTGCTGGCGATCGGCATTGTCGTGGATGATGCCATCGTGGTGGTCGAGGGCGCGGCGCACAATATCGAGCGCGGCATGAGCGGGCATGACGCGGCGATCCGAGCCATGAACGAATTGCTCGGCCCGATTATCGGCATCACGCTGGTGCTGATGTCGGTATTTCTGCCGGCGGCGTTTTTGCCCGGACTCACCGGCCGGATGTATGCGCAATTCGCACTGGTGATCGCCGCGACGGCGCTGCTTTCCGCCATCAATGCGGTGACGCTCAAGCCGACACAGTCGGCCCTGTGGCTGCGACCGTCGGTGCCGCCGGAGCGACGCAATGCGTTCTATCGCGGCTTTAATGCAACCTACGGCCGGATCGAGCGCGCCTATGCCGGCCTGATCGGCCGGATGGCGACCCATGCGGGCCTGATGACCCTCATTGCCTTTGCCATCATGGCGGCCGCTTTCTATGGACTGGCGCACGTGCCGACCGGCTTTCTGCCGATCGAAGATCAAGGCTATGTGCTCGTGAGCGTTCAGCTTCCCGACGGCGCCGCGCTCGATCGCACCAAGAAGGCGCTCGATCAGGTCGCGCAGATTGCCGGCAAAGATCCCAGCGTCGCCCAGGTCATTGCCATTTCCGGCATTTCTGTTCTCGACAACAGCGCGCCGCTGGCCAATGCCGGCGTTGCCTATGTCGTGCTCAAGGACTGGAGTGCGCGTGATGATCTGCGCACGATCGTCGGCCGCCTGTCACCCGCGCTCAACATCATCGACGCCCAAGTGAACGTGCTGCCGCCGCCGCCCATTCAAGGCATCGGCAATGCCGGCGGCTTCTCGCTGCAAGTCGAATTGCGCGACGGCAGCACCGATTTCGCCAAGCTGCAGAGCATCACCAACGCCGTCGTCGGCAATGCGCAGTCGCAGAGCGGATTGCAGCGGGTCGCCACCTCGTTCCGCGCCGTTGCGCCGCAATTGCGCATCGATGTCGATCGCGTGAAGGCCGAGACCGTTCATGTCTCTGTCGATCAGCTGTTCTCGACGCTCGCGACCTATTTGGGCTCCACCTACGTGTCGCAGTTCAACAAGTTCGGCCGCGTCTTCCAGGTCTACGCCCAGGGCGACGCGCAATTCCGCCTGCGCCCGCGCGACATCGAGAATCTTTCGGTGCGCAATCAGCAGGGCAATATGATCCCGCTGGGCACGCTGGTGAAGATCGAGCCGGTTGTCGGCACGCCGCTGATCAGCCTCTATAATCTCTATCCGTCGGCGACGATCATCGGTCTGCCCGCAGCGGGCTTCTCATCCGGCGAAGCCATTCACCTGATGGAAGAGAACGCGGCGAAGACTTTGCCGCCGGGCACCGGCAGCGAATGGACGGCAATGTCATACCAGGAGAAGGTCGTCGGCAATCAAATGTATTTCGTCTTCGCGATGGCGCTGCTCTTGGTCTATCTCGTGCTGGCGGGCCAATACGAGAGCTGGTATGCGCCGCTTGCCGTTATCCTGTCGGTGCCGCTGGCGCTGACGGGCCCGGTTCTGATGCTGGGCGGGCTGCACGTTGACAATAATCTTTACACCCAGATCGGTCTCATCCTGTTGATCGCGCTCTCGGCCAAGAATGCCATCCTGATCGTCGAGGTCGCCCGCGAACGCCGGCTCAACGAGGGCAGATCCATTGTCGAAGCGGCGGTCGATGCCGCACGCGCCCGCTTCCGCCCGATTCTGATGACATCGTTCGCATTCATTCTGGGCGTGGCGCCGCTTGTGATCGCCAGCGGGGCAGGTGCCAGCGCCCGCAAGTCGATCGGCATCACGGTGTTCTCGGGCATGATCGCCTCGACCTGCCTTGCTGTTCTGTTCGTTCCCTCGCTCTTCGTCGTGATCCAGCGGTTTGAGGAATGGCGCGCGTCGCACAAATCGCCCCGGATTCAGCCCGCGGAATGAGTCGCAAGCACCGCGAGCAGGGTGCGGCGCTCAAGGCCAGATTTGATTCCGAATTTGGCCGCGATCAGGCCACAGTCACAATTTGGTCGCAGGACGCGGTATGGTAGCGGCCGGGACAGCACCGAAAATGTCGAAAGCGATGATCCGCCCTGTTTCCCTGCTCGCGCTTGGGTGCATGCTGTGGACCAATGCCGCCCGCGCCCAGATGTCCGACGCCGACATGGTGACGCGTATCGACCATCTCGAAGCGCAGATTCGCGAGATGACCGGCACGATCGAGCAGCTGCAATATCGCAACCAGCAGCTTGAACAGGAGGTGCAACGTCTGCAGGCGGGCGGCGCGCCGGCCGCCAATACCGGAGCCAGGCCGCCATATGCCTCGCCGCAGGGCCAACAATATCCGTCAGGGCCGCAATATCCGGCCCAGCCGGCGACGGCGCAATATACGCCCTCCTCGGCTCCGCCATATTCTGCGGGCCCGCAATATTCGCCGCCTCGGGCGACTTATTCCCCCGGCGTCCCGGCGCCAATCGCCGCCGCCGAGCCGCCCATGTCGGCGCCGGTTGAGCCGCCGTCAAGCCCCGCCCATCACGGCGATGCGTTCGATCCAACACGCAATCCCAATGCGCCTGGAGCGCCGCGTCCGCTTGGCGCGCCTGGCGTTGCCGCCGCAGAGCCGCCGCCGGCCGTCTACAATACTCCGGTCCCGGGACCGCGGCAGCCGGGCGTTCCGCTGGACCTTGCTTCGCCGTCTGCCGCGGCGCCGGCCGGCGGTCTGCCGCCTCCGCCGCCGAGCAATCCAAATGCGACCGGGGCGATGCAGGCGGCGCTGCCGCCCAGCAATACGCCGAAAGACGAATTCGATCTCGGCTACGGCTACGTCTTGCACAAGGATTACGCGCTTGCGGTCCAAATATTGCGCGATTTCATGCAGAAATATCCGAGCGATCGGCTCACCCCGGAAGCCCAATATTGGCTGGGCGAAGCGCTGTTCCAGCAGCAGCATTATCGCGACGCCGCCGAGTCCTTCCTTGCGGTCTCAACCAAATATGAGACCACCGCGCGCGCGCCGGAAGCGCTGTTGCGGCTCGGCCAATCGCTCGCAGCGCTCGGCGAAAAGGAAGCCGCCTGTGCGTCGCTGGGCGAAGTCTTGCGCAAATATCCGCGCGCTTCGGCGACAGTAAAGCAGAGCGTGGAACGGGAACAGAAGCGTGTCCACTGCTGAGCAAGCCGTTCGCGATGACGAAGCGGACGTTTTGTTCAAGGATATGGAAAGCGCGCGCGGGCTTGTTCTTGCAGTATCGGGTGGTCCAGATTCGACGGCGCTCCTGGTGCTCGCGGCGCGCTGGGCCAAACGGCTCAAACGTGCGCCGAAACTGCTTGCCGTCACCGTGGATCATGGATTGCGCACCGAAGCCTCGCGTGAGGCGGCCGCGGTCAAGCGCCTGGCCAAAAAGCTTGGCGTCGCGCACCGCACGCTGCGTTGGCGCGGCAGGAAACCTGCCACCGGTCTGCAGGAGGCGGCGCGCCTTGCGCGCTATCGTCTGCTGGCCGAGGCGGCCGCCCGTGCCGGATACGCCCATGTACTGACGGCGCATACGCTGGACGATCAGGCGGAAACAATCCTGTTCCGCCTCGCTCGCGGCAGCGGCCTTATCGGTCTCGCCGGCATGGCGCATGCCACTGCGCTGCCGATCGCGGGGGAGGGTGCGATTTTTCTAGTGCGTCCCTTTCTGGACGTGCCCAAAGCGCGGCTTATCGCGACGGTGCGGGCACTCGGCATTGCCTATAGCGAAGATCCGAGCAACCGCGATCCGCGGTTTGCCCGGACGCGGCTGCGCAGCGTGATGCCGGAACTTGCCCGCGAGGGACTCGATGCGCGCGGTCTCGCCCGGTTTGCGGCACGGGTGCGACGCGCTGAATCGGCCATCGAATTCGCAGTCGCAGCCGCGGCCGCGGCACTGGCCCCCGGTCCGTGGCCCGAACGCGGTCCCATCGCATTCGCAACTCGGCAATTCGCCGATCTGCCCGCCGAGGTGGGCTTACGACTCCTTGGCCGCGCCATTGCGCATACCGGCAACGAAGGACCGGTCGAACTGGGCAAGCTTGAAGCGCTTTATGACGCCCTTCGGCAGGCGCGTTCCCGCCTCCGCCGCACGCTGGCGGGGGCCTCCGTCACGCTCGATGCCGAGCACCTGACGGTGGAGCGGGCCCCCGCCAGGCGCAGCGGCGCGCAGAGGGATGAAAAAGGGTCCAAGGGCCGCCGCAAGGGCCGCTTTACGAAATAACGATATATTCGCACCTTGCGGCGCAGTTCCCTTGGCAGGGCGCGGCATGGCGCTTACATTGGTTTTATCAGGGACGTGAAGCCGCCACGATTCGCGGGCACGCATTCTCCTCCGGACCCCGCCGATATCGGGGGTCAAGGACACGAAATGAACGCCAATCTCCGTAACTTCGCTCTGTGGGTCATCATCGTCCTCCTGTTGCTGGCTCTGTTCACGCTGTTTCAGAACCCAGGGCAACATACGACTTCGCAGGATATCTCGTTCTCGCAACTGTTGAACGAGGTCGATGAGGGCCACGTGCGCGACGTCCTGATCCAGGGACCGGAGATTCACGGTACCTTCACGGATGGCCGCACGTTCCAGACCTATGCGCCGACCGATCCGTCGCTGGTGCAGCGGCTCTACAACAAGCATGTCTCGATCACCGCGCGGCCGCAGAGCGACAACGTACCGTGGTTCGTCTCGCTGTTGATCTCCTGGTTGCCCTTCGTTGCTTTGATCGGCGTTTGGATTTTCCTGTCGCGACAGATGCAGGGAGCGGGCGGCAAAGCATTGGGCTTTGGCAAATCGCGCGCAAAACTGCTGACCGAGGCGCACGGCCGTGTGACGTTTGAGGACGTCGCCGGTGTCGACGAGGCCAAACTCGATCTGCAAGAGATCGTTGAATTTCTCCGCGATCCGGCAAAGTTTCAGCGGCTCGGCGGACGCATTCCGCGCGGCGTGCTGCTGGTCGGTCCGCCCGGCACCGGCAAGACTTTGCTTGCGCGCGCCATCGCCGGCGAAGCCAATGTGCCGTTCTTCACGATTTCCGGCTCCGACTTCGTCGAAATGTTCGTCGGCGTCGGCGCAAGCCGCGTCCGCGACATGTTCGAGCAGGCCAAGAAGAACGCGCCTTGCATCATCTTCATCGACGAAATCGATGCGGTCGGCCGTCATCGCGGCGCCGGTCTCGGCGGCGGCAATGACGAGCGCGAGCAGACGCTCAATCAATTGCTGGTGGAAATGGATGGCTTCGAGGCGAACGAAGGTATCATCCTGATCGCAGCGACCAACCGCCCCGACGTGCTCGATCCGGCGCTGCTCCGTCCCGGCCGTTTCGATCGCCAGGTCGTGGTGCCGAACCCGGACGTCGTCGGCCGCGAGCAGATTCTGAAAGTGCATGTGCGCAAAGTGCCGCTGGCGCCGGACGTCAATCTGAAAACCGTCGCCCGGGGCACGCCCGGTTTCTCCGGCGCCGATCTGATGAACCTCGTCAACGAGGCGGCGCTGATGGCGGCGCGGCGCAACAAGCGCATGGTGACGCAGGTCGAGTTCGAGGACGCCAAGGACAAGGTGATGATGGGCGCCGAGCGCAAATCGCTCGTCATGACGGAAGAGGAGAAGCTCCTCACCGCTTATCACGAGGGCGGCCATGCCATTGTCGCGCTCAACGTCAAGGCGACCGATCCGGTGCACAAGGCGACCATCATTCCGCGCGGCAGGGCGCTCGGCATGGTCATGCAGCTGCCCGAACGCGATAAGCTGTCGATGTCGCTCGAACAGATGACCTCGCGGCTTGCCATCATGATGGGGGGGCGCGTCGCCGAGGAATTGGTGTTCGGCCGCGACAAGGTCACTTCGGGTGCGGCCTCCGATATCGAGCAGGCGACCAAGCTGGCGCGCATGATGGTGACGCGCTGGGGCCTGTCCGATGCGCTGGGCACCGTCGCCTATGGCGAGAACCAGGAGGAAGTGTTCCTCGGCTATTCGGTCGCGCGGCAGCAGAATATTTCCGAGGAGACCGCCAAGAAGATCGACGCCGAGATCAGGCGCCTGGTCGAAGCGGGCTATGCCGAGGCGCAACGCATTCTCACCGAGAAGCGCGCCGATCTGGAGACGTTGGCCAAGGGCCTGCTCGAGTTTGAGACGCTCACCGGCGACGAGATCAAGGACCTGCTGATGGGCAAGAAGCCCAACCGCGAATCGGTCATCGAGCCGGCGACGCCGCGGACCTCGACCGTGCCAACTGCGGGCGCCGGGCGCAACCGGCCGCGGCCCGAGCCCGATGGTCCGATGGAGCCGCAGCCGCAGGCCTGAACTTAAGCCAACGCCGCTGCGGCCGCATGGTGCAACGATACCGGCGCGGGGTGTCCGCGCCGTTCGCGTGTTTAGTCGCGTGCTCGCTCCCTGCTACAAACGGTTGGATTCGAACCCGCGCGGGCGTGCAGGCGACGAAGAGTTAAGGCGAATCTGTCGGACATTGCGACGGCACTTTCGTTCCAGGCCGGAGAGGGGCGGTTTGATGCGAGCCATTTTTGTCGCGGGCGGCGTTCTCACTTTCATGTTCGGTTCGGCATTGGCGCAGGTCGCCCCTGCGCCGCGGCCGCCTCAATCCATTTCGGCAAAGCCGCAAATCCCCGCCGCCAAGACAGGCGCGATGGCCAAGCCGGCAGTTCAGGCCGGAAAGCCCGCTCCGGTCATCGCCTCGACGCCAGAATCGCGCAGCGCCGCAGAACTGGCCATGGGTTCAGACCCGGTCTTTGACGATGGCACTTATCTGCGCATCAAGCAGACCTTGCTGTCTTATTCGGCCATCGAGGTGCGCGGCGGCTGGCCCGGCCTTCCGCCCGACGCCAAGCTTGCGCCGGGCGCGAGCGGACCGGAGGTGGCGCTGTTGCGCCGGCACCTCGCGATCACGGGAGATTTGCCGGCCGACCACGAGATGGGCGACGGCTATGACGATGCGGTCGTTGCCGCGGTCAAGAAATTCCAGTTGCGGCACGGCCTCGAAACCACCGGCAGCGTCGGCGCACAGACGCTCATGGCGCTCAATGTCCCGGTCGGCGAACGCATCAAGCAGCTTGAGGCTTCGCTTGAGCGGCTGCTTGGCATGGATTTTCTGTTCGCCGAGCGTTACGTGGTGGTGAACATTCCGGCCGCATTTGTGGAGGCGATCGCCAACGGCAAGGTCGAGCGTCGTTACCGGGTCATTGTCGGCAAGATCGACAAGCCATCGCCGACGCTGACCGCCTATATCACTGCGGTCGATCTCAACCCGACCTGGACCGTGCCGCTCTCGATCACCAAGACCGAGATTGCCAACCACATGCGCCGCGATTCGAGCTATTTGAGCCGCATGCATATGCGGCTCCTTGGCGCGCATGACGAAGAAATCGATCCCCGCAGCGTCGATTGGTCGATGGAGCGCTCGCCCAATTTCATCGTGCGGCAGGATGCGGGAAATTGGAACGCGCTCGGCAATCTCAAGATCGATATGCCCAATCCCTATTCCGTCTATATGCACGACACCGACACGCGGAGATTATTCTCCGACGACTATCGATTTGACTCGCATGGCTGCACGCGCGTCGACAATGTGCGCGACCTCGCCGCCTGGATCCTGCGGGACAATCCGCCCGGCTGGGATCGCGCCGCAATCGATGCCGGCATTGCCACCGGCCAGACCAAGATCATCAATCTGCCGCACAAGATTCCGGTGGCCTGGGTTTACCTGACCGGCTGGGTGACGCGCGACGGCACCGTGCAATTCCGCGACGACGTTTATAAGCACGACGAGCAGCTCGACCGCGCTGGACTGGCCGATGCCGCGGCCGGCGGCTTCGTTGCGCCGGTGGCGCAGGCGACACCGCGCGCGGTGCCGCAGACGGTCACGCAGGCATCCAATCTCGACAGCCGCTAGCTTCTTGGCCATGCTTAAAGCACCCGCGCTGTGCGTGGGCCTCGAAGCATGGCGCCGGACGTGCGGTCGCCGCCCTTCGAGGCTCGCGGAGCCTGCCATCGGGTCGCGCTTCGCGTTGGATCCGTTGGTTCGCGCTTCAGCGTGACGCAACGAAAGAGCCGAGCCCGCCGATGCGCCAGATGGTCATGGTCGGTTTTCTGCAGGCGCAGAACTGCACCAATCTCGCGAGTTCCTGGCGGCACCCGCTTTCGCGCACCGACAGCTGGTCGCCGGACTTCTATCGGCATATCGGCCGCGTGCTGGAGCAGGGCAAATTTCACCTGGGCTTCTTCGACGATCGCTTGTCGATGCCCGACATGTATGGCAGCGACCACGGCCACACGGTCGCCCATGGTATTCGCTGTGTGAAGCTCGATGCCGTCACCGTGCTCACGGTGATGGGCATGGCGACGCAGCGGCTGGGCCTCGGCGCCACCTACTCGACGAGCTATTATGAGCCGTTCCACGTGGCGCGGCTGTTCGCGACGCTCGATCTGATGACGCATGGCCGCGCGGCCTGGAACGTCGTCACCTCGCTCAATGACGGCGAAGCCCGGAACATGGGGCGCGATGAGGTGATCGATCACGATCTGCGTTACGACCGCGCCGACGAATTCATGGAAATCGTGCTCGGGCACTGGGACGCCTGGGAGGATGACGCGATCGTCCAGGATAAGGCGACGGGCTTGTTCGCCAGGCCGGACAAAGTTCATCGGCTCGATTATCAGGGCCGCTTTTTCCGCTCGCGCGGCCCGTTCACGGTACCGCGCTCGGCGCAGGGCCACCCGGTGATCATTCAGGCGGGATCGAGCGGGCGCGGCAAAAAGTTCGGCGCGCGCTGGGGCGACATCATCTTCGTGGTCTATCCGAATATCGAGGTCGGCAAGCGCGACTACGCGGATTTCAAGGCGCTGGTGGCGGGCTTGGGCCGCGATCCGGACGGCGTGAAGATCACGCATCTGATCAATACGGTCGCGGCGTCGAGTCAAGCCGAAGCCGAGGACAAATGGGCCGAGATCGAAAAACTGCCGCTCGAGATCGACGCGCTATCGCTGCTGTCGGAAGCGCTCAACTTCGATTTTGCAAGAAAAGCCATGGATGAGCCCTTCACCGCGGCAGAGTTGGCGGCAATGTCCGGACTGCAAGGCATCCGTGATCGGGTCGTCGCAGTGAAGAAAAATCCGACCGTACGTGACTTCATCCAAATCAGCGGGCGGGGCCGCGTGCACAATCCGATCGTCGGCGGACCAAAGGAGGTGGCCGATCAGCTCGAGCTTTGGTTCTCGGCACCCGCCTGCGATGGGTTTGTGCTGTCCGCCACGCACGTGCCCGGGGCCTATGAGGATTTCGTACGCTTCGTCGTGCCCGAATTGCAGCGCCGTGGCCTGTTCCGCAAGGATTTTGCCGGTACGACTCTGCGCGAGAATCTGGGGTTGCCGGTGCCCGCGATTGGGGCGTGGCGCACGTCGCAGCTGCCGGTCGGCTAGGCTAACGTATTGGGCCTCTCGCGGCGCGTTGCGCATAACAACGGAGATCATGTAACCTGACCGGCGCTCGCCTCGGGGCGTCACGATGCAGTGTCCTCGCCGACAGGTACTGCAACTCGCAGCGAATGCCGCCGCATTTGCAAGCGCGCCGCGTTTTTCTGCTTTGGCGCAAAGCTATCCGACGCATCCGGTGCAGATCATCGTCGGCTTCACCGCGGGAAGCACGACCGACACCCTTGCCCGCTTGATGGCGCAATGGTTGTCGCAGCGGCTCGGTCAACAATTCGTTGTTGAAAATCGTCCGGGCGCCGCCGGCAATATCGGCGCCGAAATGGTCGTCAAGGCGGCTGCGGATGGCTATACGCTGTTGATGGTGCCGCCGGCCGTCGCCGCTAACGCGACGCTCTACCAGCATCTCAATTTCAATTTTATTCGCGACATTGCGCCGGTTGCCGGCGTGGTGCGCGTGCCCAATGTGGTCGAGGTCAATCCCTCCGTTCCGGTGACGACGCTTCCGGAATTGATCGCCTATGCCAAGGCCAATCCGAACAAGCTCAGCTTCGCCTCGGCCGGGATCGGCACGGCGAGCCATTTGGCCGGCCAATTGTTCAACACCATGGCCGGCGTCAATCTTCAGCATGTAGCCTATCGCGGCGACGGGCCGGCAATGGCCGATCTGATCGGCGGCCAAGTGCAGGTCGGGTTCGCGACCATGACCGCTTCCATCGGCCATATTCGCGCCAGCCGCCTGCGGCCGCTGGCGGTGACGACGATCAAACGTTCCGACGCCCTGCCGGGCATCCCGAGCGTCAGCGAATTTCTGCCCGGCTATGAAGCAAGCTCATGGTTTGGCATCGCCGCGCCGCAGGCGACGCCGGCTGAGATCATCGCGATATTAAACCGCGAGACCAATGCGGGCCTTGCCGATCCCACCATCGCCGCGCGGCTTGCCGATATGGGCGGCATGCGGCTTGCCGGCTCGCCGACCGATTTCGGTCACCTGATCGCCGACGAGACGGAGAAGTGGGGCAAGGTCATTCGCGACGCCGGGATAAAGGCCGAGTAGCGCCACCTCTCACCAACAAGCGCAAGATGCGAGCGCATTGCGTGTTCCGAAAAAGCGCGGTCTGCTCAGTTCAGCCGCAGCGCGGTGATGTGCCGCGGATCAGGTCTGATCTCGCCTTTTTCGACCCGTTTGACGAGATCGGTGAGTACCGCATTCGCGGGGCAGGGGAGACCCAATTTCTCGCCTTCGCGCACCACCAAACCATTGAGAAACTCGATCTCGGTGCGCCGGCCCTTCTGCATGTCCTGCCCCATTGAGGGCCGCTGGCCGGGTGCGGTCCGGCTCGCATCCTTGAACCGCTGCTCGTCGCAGGCCCGCATCGCCGCTTCGTCGCCTTCGCCGGCGCGCGCGATCGTTTCGGGCTCCAGATGCAAAATCTCCTCAAGCTCATAGCCGAGCGCCTCTCCGACACGGATCGCCTCGCTGCCGACTCGCGTCGAGAACCGACGGATCGCGTCATCTTTGAGCATGTCGCCGCCACCGAGGCCGGTGCAGGCCGAGATGCCGTTCTGCATGGCATTGGCGACGAGTTTTGACCAGCGCTCGCCCCACAGGTTCGCAGTGACTTTGGCGCTGTCGGCAAAGCCAACGAGGCGGCAGACCTCCTCTGCGCGTTGCGTGATGCGGCCGTGCACTTCCCCGGCGCGAAACACGGTATGCGCCGTGCCGTGCTTGGCGGCGCCGCGGTGAATGAGACCGGGCTCTGGCAGATTGACGGTGATGCTGGAGGCAATGCAGCCGAGCGTCTTGCCCCAGCCGACTACGCTCGCCACAGTCTCCTCGTTCATGCAATTCTGCAGCGAGACGACATAGCCGTCGGGCGCCAGATATTGGCGGATCAGCATCGTGGCCCAGGCGGTATCGTAGGATTTCATGCAGATGAAGGCGATATCGATCGGCTTCTCCCTGGCGAGCGCCTGCGCATCCGTCACATGCAGCGCGCGCACCGGCACACTGAATTCCGGCTCTTTCATCGCATGCGTGACCCGCAAGCCAGTTCTGCGCATCGCTTCGACATGGTCCGGCCAAGGGTCGATGAAGGTCACGTTTTCACCGGCCCGCACCATGTGCGCCCCGGTATAGCCGCCGACGGCGCCGGCACCGACAATGACGATTTTCTTGCCCATACTTTTCCTCCCCGGCGCATTGATTGCGCGCCCGTAAAGACTCTCAGCCGCGCGCTGAATAGCCGCCGTCAACCGGCAGCGAGGCGCCGGTGATGAAATCGGACGCGCCGCTGCAGAGAAACACCGCGGCGCCTGCCATGTCGTCGGGCTCGCCCCATCGGCCTGCAGGCGTGCGCGACAAGACAAATTCGTGCAGCCCATCAATCTGTTTGCGCGCCCTTCGCGTGAGCTCGGTATCGACCCAGCCTGGCAGAATCGCATTCACCTGGATGTTATCCGGCGCCCAAGCGCAGGCGAGCGAACGGGTGAGCTGAACCACGCCGCCCTTGCTCGCGGCATAGGCGACGACGGTTGGCGCACCGAACACCGAGTACATCGAGCCGATATTGACGATCTTGCCGTGGCCGGCGGCTTTCATATGCGGATATGCGGCTTGCGCGCAAAACAGCGTGCTGCCGAGGTTGGTATCGATGACCTCGCGCCACTCCCGTTCGGAGAGTTGCTCCGGCAGCTTGCGAATGTTCATGCCGGCATTGTTGATGAGAATGTCGCAACGGCCAAAATCGCCGACGACGCGCTCAACCATCTCCCGGCACGACGCGGCCGAAGCGGCTTCGAGCGCATAGAAACGGCAGCGCGCGGCGAGGGCGCTCAATTCCCTGACGGCCGCTTCGCCTTTGGCTTCGTCGCGCGCCGCTATCGCAATTTCCGCACCGGCGCGCGCCAGACCGCGCGCCATGCCCAGGCCAAGCCCGCCATTGCCGCCAGTGACGATGGCGACGCGGCCGGTCAGATCGAACGAATTCAAGGGCGGCCCTCCATGGCGGAAAGTAAAGCGGCGGATAGGGCCGCTGTCCACGGGGCGCCTTGCGGGTCTGCTTGCGCCAGTGCATTTATCGGATAGGCGATGAATCTGGCGAAGCCGCTCCAGCAAAGATCAATGCCGCTGCAAAATCGTGTCAACCCGTTTGGAGAGCTGCTCGCCACGCCCGCCCGCGGTTTGTTCTTTGGCAATCGCGGCGGTCGCTTTCACACCGATACCAAGATGCTGACGGCACGGCGCTGGGCCTCGCGGCAATGGATCTGCTGCGTGCTCGATTTCAAGAACCGCCACCGCGATGTCTGGGGTCGTTACTACACCGAGTTGTTCTTTCTCGACGAACCGACTGCGCTCGCCGCCGGGCACCGCCCGTGCTTCGAATGCCGGCGCCAAGATGCGGAGGCCTTTGCCGAGGCGTGGCGCAAAGCGAAGCGGCTGCGGGCGCGGCCTTACGCTGACGAAATGGACTGCGTCTTACATGAGGAACGCTTGAACGGACGGGCCAAACGTTTGCATCGTTCCAACATCGAGGCCTTGCCGGATGGTACCTTTATTGCGCTTGACGGTGACGCTTTCGCGGTCCACGACGCTGAAATGTTACACTGGGCGCCGACAGGCTACGATTGGCGAAGGTCGCGGCCGCAAGGAACCACAGTCGACGTGCTCACGCCGCCCGCGATCGTTGCTGTGCTGAGCGCCGGCTACAAACCGCGCTGGCATCCGAGCGCCGACGACTGGGGTCAAAACTCATGAATGCGGGACCAACGCGGACTCCGAGGATCGACCCGCCATGCCTGGCTGCGGCCAGGACCGGCGGCGCTAAGCGATCAGAGGCTGCCGTCCAATTTTATGAGTTTGACCCTAGCCCATGAACGCCGCTTTGATTGCTGCCAATCCCTCGCCGGATTTCGCTGCGGCAATGATGCGAGCCTCGTGCTTGAGCAGGCCTTCAAGCGCCGGCCGCATGGCTTCGATTTTGTCGACTGGCACGACTACGGCGCCGTGGCGATCGGCATGGATCAGGTCGCCGCTCTTTACCGCCATGCCGTGAATGGTGACGGGAATGCCGAACTCCTCCACATGCACGTAAGCGTGCGAGGGGCCGATCGAGCCGGCGAGCATCTGAAAGCCTTCGGCGACCTGCGGAATGTCGCGCACTGAGCCATTGGTGATGGTGCCGAGGCAGCCGAGCGCCTTGTGCACATTGGTCTGCACCTCGCCCCAGAAGGCGCCATAGCCGGCGGGCTCGTCTTTGTCTTCGATTACCGCTACGCTGGGCAGCGGCGCCGCTGCGAGATAGTCAAGATAGTCCATGCGTTTGGTCATATAACCCGGGCCGCTCACGGGAGCGCGGGCGCGCATGGTCGCCGTCTTGGCGAAACCGACCATGGGCGGCAGATCCGGGAAGGGGCAATGCAGGTGCGAGGTGGTGTAGCCGAAGCCGCGCCGCTCGGGCGCCACGATCTCGATGAGATTGCAGACGGTCGGCGTATCGATCGAACGCAGAAACGCAAATTGACTTTCCGACAACACAGCTTTTCCTCCAGCCCCCACAATTGCTGTATCAGTCCCAGGCCACGGCGACTATGGTCGCCATGACAAGCTGCATGGCAACGATCAGCACCACACAGCCATTCCATCCCGCCGCGTTCCAGGCAAGCCCGGTCAGGAAAGCGCCCGCGCTGCCGCCGACATAGAAGACCGAGGCATAAAGACCGACCGCCGAGGAGCGGCCCTCCTTGGCGGTCATGGTGACATAGCCGGTGGAGACGGTCTGGCACAACATGCCGCAGACGGCGCAGAGTGTCAGGCCTGCAAGGATGAGCGTCACCGGCGGCGCGAGCAGCAGGAGCGCGCCCAAGATCCACGTCGCGATGATGCCGAGCACGAAACGGCGACGGCCGAACATGACGATGGCGCGGCCGGACCAGGGCTGCAGCGGGCTGCTGACCAGGTAGGTCAGAAACAGCATGCCAAGAAGCGTCGGTGAGAACAGGTAGGGCGGGGCGGCAAGGTGAAAGCTCACATAGGTGAACGTGGCGATGAAATTGAACAGCACCCCGAAACCGATCGCATAAGTTGCCAGCAGCCGCCGGTTGCGCAAATGGCGGACCATTTGCAGCAACGAGGACAATAGCCCGCCCGAACGCACGAAGTTGCGCTCGCGTGCCATGGCCAGGGTGACAATGGCGGCGGCGGCAAGTGTGATCAGCGCCACTACTTGAATGGCGGCGCGCCAGCCGATGAGGTCAGCCAGAACGCCTGGAACGAAGCGGCCGCAAAATCCGCCGATGCTAGACCCCGAGACATAAAGACCGGCGACACGCGCCACGTCGCCCGGCGGCCACTCGTCGCCGATATAGGCCACGGTCACGGTAAAAATCGGCGGCAGCAGCAGGCCTTGCACAAAGCGCCAGAAAGTCATTTCCGGCACGCTGCCCATGAAAGTCATCACCAGCGTCGGCACCGCGATCGCAAACATCGCCCCGCTGATCAGGCGTTTACGGCCGACGACATCGGCAAGGGCGCCGGTAAACGGCGCGGAAACCGCAACCGCGGCCGTGCTTGCGGTCATCAGCGCACTGATGGCGCCGGCGCCGACATGAAATTCGCGCGCCAGTTCAGGCAAAAGCGCCTGCGGCGAATAGAGATTGACAAAAGCGGAGAAGCCGGCGGTCGCCACAGCGAAGCTGCGCAGATCAAGCGGCCGTTGCGAGGAGGGCATGCCGCATTATGCTTGAAGCAGGCGGCGAAAGCACGCACTCGCCGGCTGAAAGCGATGGGCCGGCGCGGCGCTTTGAATAAGTGTTACCCCGGTTTGTCCGCTATCTCCGGCACCGGCATGTGCCGCATTGCGAATCTGCCGATGTTCGCCAGCGCCCGATGTGCTTCCGGCAGCATCGGCACGAACAGATGCCAGACGTGCGGCATGCGCGGCCATATTTCGAGTACGCTTTCGCGGCCTGCAAGCAGCAGCCTTTCGTGCATGCGTACCGCATCGTCGCGCAGGATCTCGTCGCCGCCCACGTGAATGAGGGTCGGAGGAAAGGCCGCGAGATTGCCAAAGAGCGGGGATGCGTAGGGATTGTGCGGATCGGCGCCACCGAGATATTCGGCGGCGACGACGGGAAGGTGGTCCGCATTGATCATCGGATCGCGGCGGGCATTCAGCCGCAGCGACGCTCCGGTCAAGGCGAGATCGGTCCATGGCGATATCGCAATGCAGGCCGCCGGTAGCGGCAGCCCATCGTCGCGAGCCTTCAGCACCATCGCAAGCGTCAATCCGCCGCCAGCCGAATCGCCCATAATGAGAATATTTCTTGATCGCCCGCCCCGGGCCAAGAGCCAACGATAGGCGGCGATGCTGTCATCGAGCGCGGCGGGGAACGGGTGCTCCGGTGCAAGGCGATAGTCGATCGCCAGGACGGTGGCGCGAGCCAGGGCGGCAATACGCCAAGTGAAATGCCGGTAATTCGACGGCGCCCCGGCGCGATAGGCGCCGCCGTGAAGATAGAGCACATGCCGATCGGGACGCGATTCGGGCACGGCGATGCGATCCGCCGCGACGCCACCCGCGTCCACTGAGACCGTGATCGTCTTGCGCGGCGGACGCGGTGTCAGCCGCTCCATCCCGCGCAGTTCGCGGCGCGACTGCTCGGCAGGGACGTGCAGGCGCCTTCTGATGAACCAGCGAGCGCCAAGGCGCGTGAGCTCGGCCCGCAGAGTCACGGACGATCTTCCATGCTGTTGATCTAGGCGCTGCTGCGAATCTGATAGACGTTGGAGCGGTTCGGCTCTTCCGGCTGCAAGGCGCCGTCTTCGATGCGCAAAATGCGGTCGGCAAAGCCGATCAGGCGCGTGTCATGCGTCACGACCAGCACGGCACGGTTCTGTTCCTTGGCGATGGCCGACAAAATGCCCATCACCGCCTGACCATTCTCGCCATCGAGCGCCGCGGTCGGCTCATCAGCGAGAATGACGGACGGTTCAGCGACAATGGCGCGACCAATGGCGACGCGCTGCTGCTCGCCGCCGCTCAAGTCGCGCGGAAAGGCTTTGATTTTGTGCGGCAGGCCGACTCTGGTCAGCACTTCCCGCGCCCTGGTTCGCGCCCTGGCGCCGCGCTCGCCGCGCACATCCAGCGCCAAGCGGATATTCTCGGCGGCGGTAAGCGTCGGGAATAGGTGAAATGATTGAAAAACAAAGCCGATATGGTCGCGTCGGATCTTGGCCAGCCTCTCGCGACTGGCGCCGTCGGTGGAGCTGCCGCAAATGCGCACCGTGCCTTCGCTCGGTGCCAGCATGCAGCCAAGAACCGAAAGGAGCGTGGTCTTGCCGCTGCCGGAGGGCCCCATCAGCACCGTCAACTTGCCCCCTTCGAGCGACAGATCGATATGCTTGAGCGCCTTCACCTTGGCGGCACCCGTGCCGAGCGTCTTAGATACGTTCCTGGCTTCGACAATCGGCTCATTCATCGCGACATCACCATCACAGGATCGGTCCGCACGACACGCGTGATTGCCACCAGCGCCGAGGCGATGCACATGACGACGGTCAGACCGAACAGTCCGAACATCAAGTCGTTGCTGATGACGATGGGCAGCGCGCTTCTTGCCGTGAACTCTACGACGGCAAAGCCGATAATCGCGGCGAGCAGGAAGCCGATCACGGCGTTCAGCAGCGCCTGAAGAATGATTACGGTATAGATATAACGGTTCGAGCAGCCGATCGCCCGCAGCGTGGCGAATTCATACAAGTGATCCTTGGTGCTGGAATAAAGCGTCTGTGCGACAATTACGGTGCCGACGATGACGCCAAGAAGCGCGCCGGCAAACAGGGCCATGCCAGCGCCGGTACCGAACAGCCAGTAGTTTCGGCTTTTTTGCTTGAACTGATCGGGCGTGAGGACCTGAACGCCGGAGACGGCAGATTGAATCTCCTGACGGACATGATCGAGATCGGCGCCCGGTTTGAGCCGGACCAGAAAATGGCTGACTTTGTTTGCAGGTAAACCGATATAGGCGCCCGCATAATCGAGATTGGTGAACACATAGGGTGTGGTCGTAAACGAGCGGATGCCGTCTGTGACCGCGGCGACCTTGACTTGATGACCGCGGATCTCCGCCGTCGAGCCGACGCCGGACACGCCGAGCCGATCGAAATAGGTGCGGTCGACCGCGACCGCTCCAGGCGGGGTCAGCGCCTGAAGCGAGCCGGCAACGAGATGCCACGGCTTAAGTCCGTCGTCCTTGAGGTCCGATCCCACAACAAAGACCGGCGTCATGCTTCCTTCGGGCAGCCGCCAATCGGCAAAGCCGATGACGACCGGTGTGACCCCGGCCACGCCGTTGATCGTCAGCACTTTGTCGCGCGTCTGCATGTCTAGGAGCGATAAGTCCTCGAAGGACTTGGCGCCTTTGGCGACAATCCAAAGGTCGGCGGGGGCATGATCGATCATTGTCGTCACCATGCGACCAAAGCCGAAATAGAGACCCATCTGCACCATGACCAGGACGACGGAGAACACGATGCCGATCAAAGTTGCGACAAAACGTAGCCGGTCCTGAAACAGGTTTCGTGATGCAAGCGTGAAGACAAGCGACATCTCCGATGAACTCCGCCACAACGAACTTTCGGGGACCGGCCGAAATGGCACAGGACAAATCGCAGCATTCCGGCGCCAAATCAATCAACGCCGCGATCAATTCAGTGGTTCCGCAGCGCCGTGCGCCGGCGCGGCAAGCGATCCAAGAAATGTGAAGGCCGTTCGATTACGGTGGCCGCAGTGCAGCGGAACCAAAGAAAACTCAAGGCGTTGTCCGGTGTCGATTTGATCGAGGCGGCTCTCATTGTCCGGATGCATTGGCGCAGGCTTCGCAAAAGCGTTTGCAGAAACGTCACATAGACCGGCGCCGGCGGATGCGCCGATCTGATGCCCGCCTGAGCAGCAGCACAGGGATTTCCGATGGTGAGACTCGATGTCTCCGATTCTGATTTGCGCGCTGCCGTGGCGCGACGGCCGCGGCGTCAGTTGGCAAGAACACAATTGGGCGTTGCGCCGCTCGCCGATCCCGTGCCGTGGGATTGTCCCGCCACGCAGGAGATCCGATTTGACATTCCCGAGCACTACAATGCGAGCGAGGTCCTCTTCCAAAATCTTGCCGCCGGGCGCGGCGACCACCTCGCGGTCATCGGACCGGCGGGACACCGCACTTACGGCGAGCTTGCCGCGGATGCGGCGCGCTGGGGCAATGCGCTGCTCGGGCTGGGTCTTGCGCGCGGCGATCGCATTCTCCTTGTGCTCGATGATACGCCGGTCTATCCGGCGGCGTTCTTCGGGGCGGTCCGCGCCGGGCTCGTCCCCATTCTTGTCAACGTGCTGACGCCGCCCGACCTGCTGCGATTTTATCTGATCGATTCCGGTGCCAAGGCCGCGGTGGTGGAAACGGAGTTCTGCGACCGGTTTGTCGCGGCGGCGGAAAACCGAAGCGGCGACCTGCCGTTGACCACGCTGGTCATCGTCAATGGCCATGCCACTCCGACAATTCCGGGCGTCGATGTCAAACAGGCGCAAAACTGGCTGGCGCCGTTTTCTGAACAGCTGGCGTCCGCGGATACCCATCGCAACGACATGGCGTTCTGGATGTACTCGTCCGGATCGACCGGCAAGCCGAAGGGCATCGTGCATCTGCAGCACGACATGCCCTATACGCACGCGTCCTACGGCCGGCACGCGCTCAAGCTGGGGCCGGAAGATATCTGCTTTTCGGCTGCAAAAATCTTCTTCTCCTATGGCTTTGGCAATTCGATCACGTTTCCGTTCTCGGTCGGCGCAACTTCGCTCTTAATGCCCGGCCGCCCGACGCCGGAATCCATCTTTGCGGTCATCGCGCAGTATCGACCGACGGTGTTCTTCGGCCTACCGACCCTCTACACGATCCTGACGAATGCACCGCAAATCAAAACGGCGGACTTCTCTTCGATACGCATGGCAGTGTCCGCGGCGGAAGTCTTGACGATCGATGCCTTCGAAGCGTGGAAGTCGGCTACGGGGCTCGAAATCATTGACTGCCTCGGTGCGACGGAAATGCTCAACGTCTATATTTCAAACACGCCGGAGCGGAAAAAGCCTGGGTCGGTCGGCATGCGCGTACCAGGCTACGAGATCGTTCTGAAGGATGAGAACGGTGCGGTGATCGATGACGGCCGCGAAGGCACGATGTGGATTCGCGGGCATTCATTGACGCCACTGTATTGGAACAACCCGGAAAAGACTGCCAAAACGATCCATGAGGGCGGCTGGTTTTCCACCGGTGATCGCTATATTCGCGATGCGGACGGCTTCTACTTCTTCCGCGGCCGCGCCGACGACCTGGTCAAGATATCGGGCCAGTGGGTGCATCCGACCGAAGTGCAGACTTGCCTCGCCGGGCATCCCGCAGTGCGCGAATGCGCGGTGGTTGTGACCGCGCTGCCCAATGGGCGAACGGCTTTGAAGGCTTTTGTCGTCATGAACGAGGCGCGCTTTGACGCGCAATCGATGGCGTGCGCGCTGCAGAATTATGTGAAGCAGAAGCTGATGCCGTTCAAATATCCCCGCATCGTCCAGTTCATGAAGGAGCTGCCGAAAACCGGAACCGGCAAAATCGATCGGCAGGCGCTGCTCGCTTGGTATCGTGAGGGCGGGATTATCGCGCCTGCGCGCCGAGGCGGCTCAAGAGCTGCACCGTCGCACGATGCCGGCACCAGCAGACGATCGCTCGCTGTCCGGAGCAGGGTTGCGCGATGAAGAGCTTGCGACACATCAATCTGGAGCTGTCCGGAGTTGAAATCGTGCTTCCGGCCCTGGTGGCGATCGAGGGACAGGCAAGCGACCAGCCGCTCAAGCTGATCATGGGCTTTGCCGAGCGATATTGCGAGGGCATGGTGCCGGGGCTGGTCGGGCAGTGGCTTGCGCAGCTTTTTCACCGTACATTCGTCGAGCATGGGCGTGGCATCAATGGCGATCTCGCCGCCGAGGCATTTTACGACAAGCTGGCCCACGACTTTCATGATGAGGCGCCCTTCGTCGCTTCAATTGCGTTGTGCAAAGACGATGTCGGGCATACGCTGTTCGAGACCTCGCCATTTGCGCGCGCGACGCTTCAGCCGGGCAAAGGACGGAATGCCGGCGAACACGGCGCGTTAATGCGATTCGTCGGCGGCACGGAACTTGCGCGCTGGCGGATCTGCGGTCGGGTCCGCGCTTATCTCAATCCGCGGATTGGTACTGCTCAGGTCACGTTCGATGATCTGCCGGGCGGAATCAAACTCATCAGCACCAGCCGGTTGCCGGCCTCGGCCGCAAGGGCGATGGATCACGCGCGGCAAGTCGCTGCCTGGTACGGCTTCGGCGTTCCGATCCGCAAGCCCGCCGACGCGGTCATGGAGCTGCGCAACGAGATCGCCGCATTTCGTCGTAGGGTCAATACACGCGAAACTGCCCCAATCTAAGATACGCCATGTCTGACACCAGCCAAGCGCTGAGGAACTTGCGGGCGCTCGCCGTCGTAATGGTGATCTCGTTTCATTCCGTGCTGGCCTATCTTGTGTCGCAGCCCGCCGCGCCGCTGCCGTTTGACAGCCCGCCCTATCGTTGGGTGGCTACGCCGATACTCGACGCCCAGCGCTGGCTTGGCTTCGATCTTTATGCCGGTTTTCAATATCTCACGCTGATGACGGTGTTCTTCTTTTTGTCGGGCGTGTTCGTGTGGCCGTCGCTCAAGCGCAAGGGAAGCTGGGCGTTCCTCTATAACAGGGTCCTGCGCATCGGCGTGCCGTTTGCGGCCGGCGCCTATTTGCTGATGCCGTTGGCTTACTATCCGGCCTATCGGGTCACTGCGATCGACCCGAGCTGGATCGCGTATTTGAAGCATCTTGTCGCGCTGCCATTTTGGCCAAGCGGTCCGCTGTGGTTTCTATGGCAGTTGTTGGTCCTCGATATCGCCGCGGCTGCGCTGTACCGGCTCGCCCCGCGCGGGGGCGAATTGCTCGGCCGGCTTTCCGCCTCCGCCGGCGAGGCCTCCGGCCGCTATTTTCTCGGTCTGGTGATCGTGTCGGCTTTGGCCTATCTGCCGCTCGCTTTCGCCTTCGGTAACGCCAATTGGGCCGAGTTCGGTCCATTCGCGCTGCAACCGGATCGCCCCTTGCTCTACGTCGTTTTTTTCTTTGCCGGCGTCGGCGTCGGCGCGCACGGCTATGATCGTGCCCTGTTGCGAGCCGGTGCGGCATTGGAACGGCAGTGGCTGATCTGGGCCGGCGCCACGACCGTAACATTCATCCTCTGGATGATATCGATGGCGCCACTTTATTACGGTTACCACAATGTGCTCGCCGATTTCGCCGCTTATCTCGCGGTCGTTCTGGCGGTGACCAGTGCCTGCTTTGCTCTCCTCGCGACATTCCTGCGCTTTGGGCACGGCTCCTGGGCCGTGTCAGATTCTCTCGCCGAGAATGCCTACGCGATCTATTTCGTGCACTACGTTTTTGTCGTTTGGCTGCAATATGCGCTTCTCGGCGCGCCGCTGCCGGCAATCGCCAAAGCTGTCATTGTCTTCGCCGGCACGCTCGCCTTGAGCTGGACCGTCGCCGTGGGCTTCAGCCAGTCGATGGCGCGCGCCAGGCGCTTGATGCCGCAATGGCGCTCGTCCTCTGCCCAAAAAGCAGAGCGAACCTCTTAGCCGAAACCTGTTCGTACTCAGAGCTGGCGGATCGCGCTGAAATCCCACGCCGGCGAGTCAGCGGGATTCTCGCCAATGCGGATCGTGGTGTCATTGACAAATCGATAGGGCGGCACCGGCAGATTGTACGGCGCCGGCACGCCGGAATAGACGCGGCCGGCGGGATCGTATTTGGAGCCGTGACACGGGCAGAAATAGCCGCCCAGCCAGTTCGATACCGGCGTGGTCGCGCTCGCATCCGGATAAAACAGTGGAATGCAGCCGAGATGGGTGCAAATGCCGACCAGCACGCCATATTCCGGCTTGATCGAGCGATGCCAATTGGTTGCATAGGGCGGCTGCTGCACCACTTCGGAATTCGGGTCGGACAACAACGAGATCATTTGGCTGCTCTGCATCGTATCCAGCGTCTTCTTCGAACGATGGAATACGAAGATCGGCCGCTGCCGCCAGCGCACTACCACCTGACCGCCTTCCTCGATCTTGCTGACATCGAGATCGACCGGGCCGCCGGCGGCCAGCGTCGAGGCATCCGGATTCATCTGGTCGACCAGCGGCACCAGCGTCGCCGCGGCGCCGACGGCGCCAACCATAGCGGTGGCGATGTAGAGAAAATCGCGCCGTGTGCCTTCGCCATGACCGCTTGCGGGGCCGCCTTTCGCTGATGTCGATGTGATATCGGTCATGTCAGAGCCTTGCTTTTCAGATCCTTGCTTTTCGAGCCTCCGCGGCATTGCAATGGGCACAATGTCGCCTGACTGCCTCCGTCAATTTAACCTCGCGATCGCGCTGTCCGCAGATGCCGGTGATCGTGATTCTTGCGCCGTTGAATGCTATGGACCTAGCCGGATAAAGGGCAGGGAGCCCGCCGTCAAGGCAATGCCGGGAGACAGCCATGCGCGCCAAGGACAATATGCGCACCGCCGCCGAGGTTCTGGTCGATCAGCTGCGCATTCACGGCGTGCAGCACGTCTTTTGCGTGCCGGGCGAGAGCTATCTCGCCGTGCTCGATGCTTTTCATGACAGCGACCTGTCCGTCACTGTCTGCCGCCAGGAATGCGGCGCGGCAATCATGGCCGAGGCGATCGGCAAGGCGACGGGGCGGCCCGGCGTGGTCTTCGTCACCCGCGGTCCGGGAGCCACCAACGCCTCGCATGGCATTCACATCGCGCGGCAGGATTCGACGCCGCTGGTGATGTTCGTCGGCCAGGTCGGTCGCGACATGAAAGAGCGCGAGGCGTTCCAGGAGCTCGACTATCGCGCGGTATTCGGCTCGATGACCAAATGGACCACTGAGATCGACGATCCGGCGCGCGTGCCGGAGATCGTCTCGCGCGCTTTCCATACCGCGGCCAATGGCCGGCCCGGACCTGTGGTGGTCGCGATCCCCGAAGACATGCTGGTCGAGCGCATTGCGGTCGCCGATGCGCCGCCCTTCAGCGTCGTCGAGACGTCGCCTGGACCGGCGGAGATGGAGAAATTCGCGCAGATGCTCGGCGCAGCCCGGGCACCAATCGTGCTGCTTGGCGGCAGCCGCTGGTCGCAGACGGCCTGCGATCAACTGGCGCGCTTTGCGCAGAAATGTGCGCTGCCGGTTGCCACGACGTTCCGACGCGGCCATTTATTCAACCAGACGCATCCTTGCTATGCTGGCGATCTCGGCATCGGTCCCAACCCGAGATTGCTGGAGCGCGTAAGATCGGCCGATCTGGTAATCCTGATCGGCGGCCGGCTCGGCGAATTGCCGTCACAGCACTACACGCTACTCGACATTCCGCGGCCGCAGGTGCCATTCGTGCATGTGCATCCGGGCGCAGAAGAACTGGGCCGCGTCTATAGCCCGCATCTGGCGATCCATGCGACGCCGACTGCTTTTGCCGCCGCGCTCGATGGGCTCAAATTCGCGCAAGCGCCGTGCGGGGATGCCAAAGGCGCAAATGCCGACTATCGCGCCTGGACCGATACGCCGACCGATCAGCCCGGCGGCGTGAATTTCGGCGCGGTGATGGTCTGGCTGCGCGACAACCTTCCGAACGACGCCATTCTCTGCAACGGCGCCGGCAATTACGCCGCCTGGATTCATCGCTTCTTCCGGTTCACGCGTTTTGCGCAGCACATGGCCCCCGCATCCGGCTCGATGGGCTATGGCGTGCCGGCGGCGGTCGCCATGAAGCGGCTTTATCCCGATCGCACCGTCGTGTGTCTTTCCGGCGATGGCGACTTCCTGATGAACGGGCAGGAGCTCGCGACCGCCGTCCAGTACGGTCTGCCGTTCACGACCATCATCGTCGACAACGGCATGTACGGCACGATCCGCATGCATCAGGAGCGCGAATATCCGGGTCGCATTTCGGCGACCGAATTACGCAATCCCGATTTCGCCGCTTATGCGCGGGCCTTCGGCGGCTTCGGCATTTCGGTCGAGCGCACGGAGGATTTTCCGGCAGCGTTCAAGCAGGCGCAGGCGTCCGGCAAGCCGGCGATCGTGCGCCTTGTCGTCGACCCGGAAGCGATCACGCCGGGGACGACGTTGGCAAAGATCCGCGCCAAGTCGCTGGCGGAGAAGGGCGCCTAGGAGCCTGTCCGTTTAGTCGCGAGTCGCGGCATAACCGCAACGTTAGCATGCCAATGCTCATGCGGCGGCCAGCGCGAGCTTTCGGAGATTGTGACCGGTGCAGACCATCGCCCATTCGGCCTT
>Ga0209062_1000543_pt1 | contig 106463 bp, 82 predicted proteins | sample Coa_R2_2_FD_187158 | JGI IMG/M metagenome (GOLD analysis project Ga0209062, IMG submission 187158) | Surface soil microbial communities from Centralia Pennsylvania, which are recovering from an underground coalmine fire - Coalmine... | ecosystem: Environmental > Terrestrial > Soil >...
CCTGCCAGACGAACGGCCAGACGCAAGGGCCGTGCCCCAACTATTCCTTCAGCGCTTCGACCAATCGCATTACGACTTCCGGCTTCACTTACGATGCCGCCGGGGACTTGACCAGCGACGGCACGCATTCCTACCAGTACGATGCAGGGACCCTACCGCTCGAATCTCCAAGGCGACTCATTCTGCCACTTGCCAAGTTGTTCTAACGCCCACTCATTACTCTTGTTTTTGTGACAGGAAGTACAGGGATTGGGGATGCCGTACTTCATCGTCAGGGCCGGGGAGATAAACCGGAAGGTATGGCTATGAACTCTGAAAGTCCCGATTTCCGTGGCAATCTGCGGCATGTGGCAGGCAATACAATCACTCCCCGGGCTTCCGGGAGGGTGATGCGTGTGCGCCTCCAGGGTCTCGCCCCGCGGGCCGTTGGGCGAACGCGGTCCGTGGCATTCCAGGCACATGGCGCTGCCGGGCTTGATCAGAAGATTGTCATTTTCGCTCCCATGAGGGTCATGGCAACTGAAGCAGGTGACGCCATGCACATACATGACACTGGTCACAAAATCATTGCCTTGCTCGCGATTCTTGTGCGCGGAGCCATCCGGCCAGTAGAAGAAGTTGTTTACTCCCAGTTGGTGGTCTTCCAGTCGGACGTAATCGCTCAAGCGATCCCCCGGTTGATAGCCCACCGCCCAATCGTAGTAGATCCCATGAATAGGGTTTGAAAGAGGGCGCAACTGCGAATGGCATTGGATGCAAACATCGTTCGCGCGTACAAAGTCGAGCCGGGCCGGATTCACGATACTGCCTTGCTTCCACGGCACCCGGATGTGCTCGCTTCCAGGTCCATGGCAGCGCTCGCAGCCCACATTCCATTCTGTCACGGTCTCGGTTGTAATGTTGTAGTTCACGGAATGGCAGCCATCGCACAGCGGGCCGGTGGGCCGCTTCATGGGATCGTCAGGATAATACGGAACCCACCAGTCTTCACCCAAGCCGGGGTGGTACTTCAACCACACATGGTGAACAATATCCCATTGCACCGGCAGCGCATAATACTGGTTGCCACGCTTGACGAAGTAACGTTGCTTCCAATGACTGCCATAGACAAAAGCAACATCCTGCTTGCGAAATTTATAATAGGGATTCGGCTTGGAAAAATCGCACAGGAAGGCCTGAGGATGCGACCGAGGGTCCTGAACCACGTTCGCCATCCGCGTGTTTTTCCATCGTTTGTAGATAGAGAGATGACAGGATTTGCAGGCTTGCGAGCCAACATAGTGTCTGCTTCCGGAGGCCGTCACGTTGAGCGGTATCAAAAGGAAAAGCCAGGGAAGCGCAAGGCATCGATGCATGCGGCTGATTCTATCACTGAGATGGCGCCGAAAATCTCAAGGCTGGATTAATTTTTGTTCAGCTTTCAGCTACCCCTAAAGCTTTTCAACAATTCGCTGGAGCTCGTAATTCAGTGGATTCTGCCAGCACCGATGAAATCGGCCCTGTTATAAAATTACGAGTTACGAAAATTGAAGGACCTACAGACCAGTATCAAGAGTCGATTGTCAGGCGGCCCGAGGTTGCGCATGGTCCTGTCTCATTTTCTCTTACCGACACTCGCCGAGTGCGGCCACGGCCAGCGGAAGGTGAACCGTCATTGAGGCTCGAGGCCGATGTCGCCAAGGGAAAGACCCTGAATCGTCGCCGGTTTTTAACCTGGTGCGGGTACTCATATGCAACCTTCTTCCCTCATCTTCTTGCTGGGAAGCCGCCGCGCCCTCTCCCCGGGCCTCCTTTGGATTCTCTGCCGGGGTTTACCCAAACGATTCAGCTGGTACCACACTATCGCTCCCGATCGCCCCTCGATGAGATTTTGGAAAGGGTCGATCCCGCCAAAGATATCTTTCCCACCGAGACGGCAGCCTTTGCGATCAACCGTATCTTTCTTCGATGGAGCGAATCCCTCACGGCAGAAAACCATGATGTGGATGAAATCCAAAAGTCGCTAAATGCGAACTTCGTCGCGTCTTCATTTCAATTTGTTGAGGAATTTGTCCCCCGTTCGGAGACTGCGCTGAGGATCGCGAAGCGCCGCTTTCGCACGCCCTCGACGTTAACCTCCTCTGACTTCATTCGAGAGTTCGGGAGTTATCTGGGTGCTGGGAAATTTTTGACGGCTGAATTCAAGATTGTTGAGATTTCCCTTCCCTCGGCGCCCCGCGCCAGCATTCACACTCGCGTTCGATACGACCTGGTGGATACAGCCCCGGCATACTACCGCCAGCAGCGCATAGGGCTCTGGGATATGGAGTGGAGCCAGGATGCTTCCGGCAGTCTGAAACTCACTCGCTGGCAGCCGCTGGAAGAAACTTGCAGCCGCTCCTTGCATCCCATATTCGCAGAGATCACCGAACAAGTTCTTGGCGGGAATGATTCGTACCACCAGCAACTGGCGAAAGGAACGGATGATTGGCGAACCGTTCTGGATGGAGCTTGCGGAATCGATATCTATGGCAATTACGGAGTTGCCGTCGGCGATATCGATAACGACGGCTTCGACGATCTTTACATCTGCCAGCCCTCGGGCTTGCCCAATCGACTTTATCACAACCGCGGCAATGGAACGTTTGAGGACATTACCGAAAGGGCCGGAGTGGGAGTAATCGATAGCAGCCCCTGCGCCCTTTTTGCTGATATCAACAACGACGGCCGTCAGGACCTGATCGTGGTGCGCGGCACAGGCCCCTTGCTTTTCCTGAATCAAGGTGAGGGCAAGTTTCGATTGAAAGAAAATGCCTTCCATTTCGAGCAGGCGCCACAAGGCACGTTCACCGGCGCAGCGCTGGCGGATTATGACCGCGACGGGTGGCTGGATATCTACTTCTGCCTCTATTCTTACTACCAGGGTCCGGATCGTTATCGTTATCCTGCGCCGTATTACGACGCCCAAAACGGACCGCCCAACTTTCTGTTCCGCAACCAGCGCGATGGGACTTTCAGGGACGTCACCGCGGCGGCAGGCCTCAATCAAAACAATAACCGCTTCAGTTTTGCCTGCGGCTGGTGCGACTACAATCAGGACGGCTGTCCCGATCTCTACGTGGCCAATGATTTCGGACAGAAGAATCTTTATCGCAACAACGGAAATGGGACTTTCACCGATGTGGCCCGCGAAGCTGGCGTGCTGGATACGGGCGCCGGCATGAGTGTCTGCTGGCTGGACTACAACAACGATGGCCGGCAAGACCTCTACGTGGCGGATATGTGGACTGCCGCGGGCTTGCGAGTTACCGCGCTCAAGGACTTCATGCCCGATGCGCCGGAGGAAATCCGCGCTCTTTACCGCAAACACGCCATGGGAAACTCCCTGTTTCAGAATGAAGGTGAGGGGGAATTCAGGGATCGCACCGCCACAGCGGGAGTTGGCATGGGTCGATGGGCCTGGTCGAGCGATGCATGGGATTTCGATCAGGATGGTTACCCTGATCTTTACATCGCCAATGGAATGATCTCCGGGCCGAAGAAGCAGGACCTTTCAAGCTTCTTCTGGCGGCAGGTGGTGGCTCGCTCGCCCGTTGGCCAGGTTCCCACTCACGATTACGAACAGGGGTGGAACGCGATCAACGAGTTGATCCGATCGGATGGAACCTGGAACGGCTATGAGCGAAATGTGTTTTATGCCAACAATCGCGACGGAAGCTTTTCCGATGTTTCAGGGGCCGTCGGATTGGACCTGATCGACGACAGCCGATCGTTCGCTCTGGCCGATCTCGACCATGATGGCCGACTCGAGCTGATTCTCAAGAACCGAACGGGGCCCCAGGTGCGCGTCTTCCGCAACGTCATGCCTGAACTCGGCCATTCCATCGCTTTCCGCCTGCGCGGCCATCGGAGCAATCGCGATGCCATTGGAGCCTCCATCACCGTTGAATCAGAATCGGGAAAACAGGTGAAGTTCCTTCAAGCGGGATCCGGTTTTCTCGCGCAGCACAGCAAAGAAGTGTTCTTCGGTGTCGGACGCTCCACAGCTCCTGTTCATGCGACTGTCCGATGGCCCAATGGGCTGCTGCAACAGTTCAAAAACCTGCCTGTGGATCATCGCATTGAGATTGAAGAAGGCGTTGGACATTTCAAAGCAACGCCCTTTCGGAGCGTGTCGCAGGTCGCCGGTCTCCCGCAACCAGCAGCCCACGAAGGGGTTGCGATTCCGGCATCAGGGAAGGCCAAACGCGCGTCTCGCTATGCCCCGGCGTCCCTAGAAACCTGGCTGATCAGGCCTTTGGTACCCGTTGATTTCTCCCTGCCTGATCTTTCAGGTCATATTCATTCACTCGACAGTTACCGTGGCAAACCCGTACTGTTATGCTTCTGGATCATGCAGATGCCGCGTTGTTCAGAGGAGCTTGGCAAATTGCAAAACCATGTTGCCGCGTGGCGCAACCGGGAAGCACATCTTCTCTCGATCAATGTGGATAAGTCAGAGCAACAGGCAGACGTTCGCGCTCTAGCCCGCCGAATGAACCTGACTTTCCCTATCCTTCTGGCCACTCCTGAAGTCATTGCGCTTTACAACCTGCTTTATCGCTATATTTTCGATCGCCGACGGAACCTGAGTCTGCCGACTTCCTTCCTTTGCGATGAGGAGGGAATGATCGTGAAGCTCTACCAGGGGCCTCTGAATCCTGAACACCTCTCACGCGACTTGCAACATCTTCCACAGACGCCCGCGGAGCGCCAGGCGCTGGCCCTTCCCTTCCCGGGCGTTTTTTACGGAGGCGCCTTTTCCAGAAACTATTTCACCTACGGCGTCACTTTCGCCGAGCATGGCTATCAAAATGCAGCGGAAGCAGCCTTTTTGCGCGCCACCCGTGAAGAACCTGATTCAGCGGACGCTTATTATGATCTGGGCACGCTCTACATCCGCCAGCAAAAGTGGAACCTCGCTCGCAATCAACTCCTCCGAGCCGCCGAGCTCAAACCCAATGACCCTTTGACTCTCAACAACCTGGGCGTGATTGCCGGCCGGCAAGGGCAGGTTCAAGAGGCTGCGGGTTATTTCAGTAGAGTCTTGCGCCTGGACCCCCATAATGTGCTGGCCCTTGAAAATCTGGCGGACCTTCTGCGCACTCAGGGAAATTATCCCCAAGCTCAGGATTTGCTCGAGCGGGCGCTAGCCATCGAGCCTCAAAATCCTGAGTTAAATTACAAACTGGGAATGGTATTTGCCAACGCCAGCAAGAATGATCAGGCCAGGATTTATCTCGAAAAAGCCATTCAGCTCCGCCCCAACTACGCCGAAGCGCTCAACAACCTGGGAGTGCTTGACCTTCTGATGGGCAAGTCTGAAGAAGCGAGAATTGCATTTTCCGAATGTATTCGCCGCTCTCCTCGATTCGATCAGGCATATTTAAACCTGGCGCGAGTTTACATTCAGCTCGATAAACCGAGGGAAGCTGAATCAATTCTGCGTGACCTTCTGAAGGAAATCCCCGATCATCCGCTGGCGCAAAAGTACTTGCAGGAATTGAACCGCCGGTACAGTACGAAGTAACCAGGTTTTCGTAATGCAGTCTTACTCAGCGCGCTTTTTTCTGCGAAAATACGAGTGTGCGTAACGAATGCCTGCGTTGCAGATTTCTTATGCCCACGCGCTATCGATCGGCATGGATAATGATCGGCACGTTTCTGGCCATCCTGATGGCGACGCCCGTTTGGGGGGCCAGGCCCTCTGCTCAGACAACGCAAGCGGCCATTTACGGCGTAGTAAAGAACGCGGACGGAACTCCTCTGGCTGGAGCATCCATCACAGTTCGAAACCCAAAGGGTACCGCCGTCGCCTCCGCGAAAACCGATTCAAGAGGGATGTATCGCATTGTTTCGGTCGCCGAGGGGGTCTATGAGGTCGAGGTGCGACACGAGGGCTACACCCATGCAAACCGATCTGGCGTGGTATTGCGCGCCACTTCCCAGCAGCGGGTTGATTTCAACCTCACACCCAATTCTGTCTCCCGCCTCCGTACCAATGCTGACACCTTGGGGAACGTCAGTTTTTATCAAAATTCAGACCTGCGGCCGGGTGAATTAGAAGACCCGTCGGCCGGCGGCGGTTACAGCAACTCCGCTGCACGCCAGAGCGCCAGAATGGTGAACCAATACTTCACATTGGCCAGACCCGCTGCCGCGCTTCAGGAACAGGGTTCAAAATCCGCAACCGCGCATGACTGGGCTCAGGCAACCACCCAAAACCCCACTGAAGCTAATTTCAAAGCCTGGGGATCATCCCTGCTGGCAGCGCGGGACTTTATAACCGCCAGCCAGATATTCCAGAATGCCGTCAGCCGCTATCCCACGTCAGTTGATCTCTACCTTGGCCTTGGAATTTCGCTCTATTCCCAAGGCCGATACAACAAAGCCCTGTGGGCATTTTCCCGGGCCGCCCAATTGCGGCCCGATGACCCCCGTCCCTACACGTTCCTCGCAGAAGCCTTCTACGTTTCAAAGCATCCTGACGCCCCGGCAGAGGAATTGCTCAGGCGCTTCGCAGCGACGCATCCACAGAATCCGCAAGCACGCTACGATTATGGGCTGTGTTTGTGGAAGGACTATGAGGCCAGCCGCGAACCTTCCCTGCTCGGCCGGGTCGAATCAGAATTCAAAGCCGCCACGGCGCTCGATCCCCATTTTGCCGGCGCACATTTCCGTCTTGGGCTTCTTTTCGACGAGAAAGCCATGCCGGGCGCCGCCATTCGAGAGTACCAGCAGGCTATTCATTTCAGTCCAGACCTTGCAGCCGCACACTACCGGCTGGCGCAGGACTATCTGCGTTCGGGCCGCAAGCAGGAGGCCGAGGCTGAAATGGAAATCTACGAAGGGCTTCATCATCACCGATGAAGATGACCATGCACCCGCTCGCAACACGACCAGCACGGCAACATTCGTTGGGAAGCCCAATTCAAGCCGGCAAGTTGGCTGCGCTACAGCACCGTCAGCGAATCGGTACCGTTCCCACAGCTACCCTCTCGTTATCCACGACGCTGTTTCTGATCTTCCTCACGGTTGGGATCATGCCAGCGCGGCCAGCAGTATCACAGCGGGCCTTACATCCGCAGAACTCCGCACAAGCCTACTTCGAGCAGGCACGGGCGTCATTGGCTCGGAACGATTTGAGCGCCGCGCTCTCTTCAATAAAACAAGGGTTGGCAATCTCTGCCCACAGCATTGAAGGTTTGAATCTATTGGGCATCACCCTGGCCCGTCAAGGCCATACCAGCGAGGCTCTGCAAGCTTTCAAGCAGGCTCTGCAAGTCGATCCACGCTCGGCTGCAACGCATAACAACCTGGGTGATTTTTACGTCAGCATCGGAAAATTGGACCTCGCGGAAAAGGAATTTCAGGCCACACTACGCCTGAAGCCGGATGACCATACGGCGAACTACAATTTGGGAGCCATCCTGCTCTCTCGTCACGAGGCTTCCGGGGCATTGCCTTATCTCCTTCGCGTGAAGCCTGCGGACACCGTAACTCAGTTCAATCTTGTCCAGGCTTATATGGAAACCGGGCAGAGGGGGAAAGCCATGAACCTGGCCCGCTCACTTTCGAGCCAAGCGCCGAATGATGTCCGTCTTCACTTTTCCCTTGGAGTTCTGCTGGCCTCCGCGCGGCAATACCCGGCCGCGATCCACGAACTGGAGCTTGCGGACGCGCTGAAGCCTGGCACGTTTGAAATTCTCTACAACCTTGGCGAAGCCTATCTGCGCAATGCAGATTACGTGAAAGCCGATACGACACTGCAACGAGCGCTGGATTTGCAACCGAATTCGGTCAGTGCGCTTTATCTCGAGGCGCAGGCTTTTGAGCATGAGAAGAAAACTCTGCAGGCGTTTCAGTTGCTATTTCGCGCCCGCAAGCTCGCACCTCAAAATACTGACGTGATCTTTCTTTTAGCGCGTCTCAGCATGCAACAGTCTTACTATGAGGATGCCATTCCTCTACTCGAGGAAGGTATCAAGCTTGCTCCACGGCGGCCTGATCTCCACGCGGCGCTGGGGGAAAGCTATTTCAGCGCCGGAAAAATCCAGCAGGCCTTCCGCGAGTTCCAGACGCTTCTCCAATTGGACCCTTCCGCCCGATCCGACGTCTTTATGGGCCTCTATTACCGGCATCAGGGACAATTTGATGAGGCGAAGAAATATTTTGTCGCAGGTTTGCAGAAAGATCCCCATAACGCCGATTGCCTCTACAATCTCGGTCTGATCGCAGACAAGCAGGGGAATTATGTTGAAGCGGAGAATTATTTTGATCGGGCCTTGCAGAATGATCCGAAGCATGAAGGTGCTCTCTTCGGGTTGGCCACCGTGAAGGTCGAAGAGAAGAAGTTCGCAGAGGCTATTCCACTGCTGCACCGCACTATTGAACTCGACCCCAATCAATCCAAAGCGTATTACAAGCTCGCCGTCGCAGAACGCAGCCTGGGCCGGCATCGAGCTGCGGCGGAGGATTTCAAGATTTTTGAAACTCTGGCCAAAAATCCCTCTCCCGGCCCCATGCCATTTGGCCATTTCCTTGAAAGCGTGAGCCAGAAGGTCAGCCTGCCTCCGGAGCAGCAAGCCCGTCTTGATCTCCAGGAGCTTCAGCAGGAAATCAGGGCGCACCCCGACCGTCCGCGCAATCTGTACTTGCTGGCCCAAACTTATCTGAAACTGGGCCAGGCACCCCAGGCGCTTCAGGCGTTAACCGAGCTTCGGCAGTTGAGCGGCGGCGATCTTCGCACGCTGATCGGTGCAGGAGTGCTGCTGGCGCGATACAAACTCTATCCGCACGCCATCCAGTTCTTTCAGTCAGCTCTTGCCGTTGACCCGAATTCAGACGACGCCAAATACGACCTCGCCAACGCCTATTTCGGAACGCAGGATTACACGCATGCCCTTGAATGGCTTCATCACATTTCACCTCAAGGACAAAGCGACCCGGCCACGATGGCGCTTCTGGCCGACACCCAGGCACATCTGGGCCGCCTTGAACAGGCGGAGTCCATCTTTCAGCAAGTCCTCCAGAAGAGCCCGGATGATGACCGCCACTATCTTTCCCTAGCGCTGGTTCAGATTCGCGCTGGAGACTTGGCTGGCGCCCAAAAGACGCTGGCGCAGGGGCAGACCCGCATCCCTGATTCAGGCAGAATCCTTTGGGGCTTAGGCGTGCTCTCCGTCGTCAAGGGGAATAACTCCCAGGCTGAAGCCGACCTTCAGCACGCGCTCGACTTGATGCCAGATTGGGAAAACAGTTACTCCGCACTCGGAACTTTCTATTTCGAAACCGGCCAGATTTCCAAAGCCCAGGAAATCCTCGACCGCTACGCTCTCCTCTTTCCGCACGGAGACCTTAACGTGAACGGACTTCGGCACTTACTGGCAAACGCCACCCGCGAAAAGCCCACCCAACTTGCTTCCCTGCCTCAGCAAGCCCGCTCACAGTTTCTTGGATTGGCACTGGCCCTGGCTGACCGCAACCCGTAGAAGGCAGTAGGCGGAAGACAGATTGCAGAAAGGCGGATGGCAAGGGGGGAAGGCCATGCCAATTTTACGTAGACATAGAGACTTTCGGCTGTATCAATGACCCTGACGACAGGGCCGGAAGGGTGACGCCGAGGGCGGCAAGAATTTCTGATCGGCCAACAGCCCGATGACGACCTGCGCCCGACCTGTCAGTTTTGGAGCGCAGATTGACTCGAAGAGCCTCCTGAAGAAACGATGTTCTCATGGAGCTGTTCGAGCTGCTGGTTGCGGAGAGAACGACCTCTCTGAAACGCCGCCTGAGCCTTGGAGACTTCGCCAAGTTTCATGTAGGATTGACCCAACAAAACATAGGCAGGCGCATATGTCGGATTGAGAGCCACGGCTTTTCCCAAATGTACGACAGCCTTTTGGAACTGAACCTTGCGCATCCAGGCCCTTCCCAATTCATAGTGAGCGCACCCCAACGAAGGCTTCATCATCGCCGTCTTCTCAAGTAGAGGCATAGTGTCGTCCACTTTGCCGGTTTGAATCAGGATGTCGGCCAACTGACAGACAACTCGATAACTGTAAGGATTAATCTCAATCTCTTTCTTAAACTCCTCCTCGGCGTCATGAAAGTCCTGCTTTTTCAGATAAAGGTCACCCAACGCGGCATGCGCGCCCCGAAGCCGGGGATTGAGTTGAAGCGCCTGCCTGAACTGGATGATCGCAAGATCATTTTTGCCTTCTACTTGATAAGCTTGCCCTAAAAGGAAGTGAGCCCAGTCAGAACGGGGATTGTTCTGATAGATACGCTCGGAGATCTGTTGGGACAACAGAAGGTGAGCCCGTGAAAGATCATATAAAAGGGATAGATCTTGAGGGTAAGCTTCCGCAGCTTTCTGCGAGTGAAATATTGCTTCTGGATAAACACCCTTTGCAAGAAGCGCCCTCCCCCGCCATAGGTGGGCATCGGAATCCTGCGGTCTTAATGTTAGCGCCATCTCCAGTGGCTTGACGGCTTCTTCAGGGGAATTGATCTTGCAGTAGTCGATGCCGAGGAAGAGGGCAGCGCTTTGTAATTGCCCATCCAATTCCAGCGCCTTTTTGAAAGCTGGAATGGCTTTTTCGTACTGCTTGAGCGAGTGATAGGCCAGGCCAAGATTCAGATAGGCTGGGGCAAAACGGTCATCGAGCTTAAGAAATTCCTTAAAGGCAGAAACTGCGGCTGGGAAACTCCCGTCCTTCAGATCGGTTGTCCCGGCAAGAAATATCGTCTGCGCGCGGGGTGATAAACTGGCATTTTGCTCCGCAGATACCAGGGCGGGGGACGCTATCATCGAGAAAACAAAAACCAGAAGACTACCCCACATTCGGTGTTGAGCGATAACTTCAATGTGGCTTGATGGATGACCCTTCAAGGCTTTCATCGCTGAGCCTGTTGCCTCTTTTTTGGGGGTTCAGCCAGATGCGGCGCGGATGAATTTTCGGCGCGGCGGTAGACAATCTTTCCACCAACCAGGGTAACTGTCACGACCCCCTTCAGTTTCCAACCGTCAAAGGGCGAGTTGCGGCTTTTGGATTTTCCATCGGCAGCACGATAGGTCCATTCGTAGTGGGGATCAAAAATCGTGATATCCGCCGGTTCACCCACTCGCAAGCGGCCTAATGGCTGATGGATGATACGCGCCGGACGCGAGCTGAGCAACTCGATCAGCCGAACCAGCGAAATCCTGCCCGGATCAACCAGTTGAGTGATGGCAAGACTCAGGGCTGTCTCAAGGCCGATGACCCCGAAAGGAGCGGCTGCGAGCGATTGCGCTTTGAGCTTTGGCGCGTGCGGAGCGTGATCGGTGGCGATCACATCGACCGTGCCATCCATAATTCCTTCCAGGAGGGCCTCACGGTCTTTTGCGCTTCTTAAAGGAGGGTTCATTTTGGCGTTGGCGCCATACTGCTCCACGGCTTTCTCGGTGAGTGTGAAGTGATGGGGCGTCACTTCACAGGTCACACGAATGCCGTTTCGTTTTGCCTCCCGTACCATCTGAATAGAGCCGGCGGTCGAAAGATGAGCCAGGTGAAGTGGCGCGCCGGTTTCAGCCGCGAGGGCAAGGTCGCGCTCCACGCACGATTCTTCTGACTCGCTGGGGATGCCCGGCAGCCCTAATTTTTCGGCGGTCGGACCCTGGTTGACGGCGCCTCCTGCGGATAAGGCCGGGTCCTCACAATGATCGATGATGGGAAGACCCAGCGCGCCAGCGCGGTCGAGAGCCTGTCGCATCAGGCTCGCCGTCTTGAGAGGATGCCCATCATCTGAAAATGCAACGGCGCCTGCCGCTGCCAGCGTCGCGAAATCTGTGAGCTGTGCACCCTCACTTTGAAGCGTGGCCGCAGCGATTGGAAAGACGTGCGCCAGACCGATCCGACGGGCTTGCTCGACCATGAAACGAGTTAATTCCGGAGTATCGTTCACAGGTCGTGTGTTGGGCATCGGGCAAACGGCTGTAAAGCCTCCTGCCACGGCGGCTTCGAGGCCGCTTTCGAGAGTTTCGGAATCCTCGCCTCCAGGCTCACGGAAGTGAACGTGCAGGTCGATGAAACCCGGGCTGACAACCTGCTTGTGGGCGTCGAGGATTTCGTCAGCAGCCGCCGAAATTTCCCGATCGATCCGGCGAATTATGCCGCTGTCCACCCAGATGTCGAGTTCATCATCCATTCCGTCTTCGGGCGAAATGACACGCCCTCCGCGGATTAGAAAGGTGCTCATAGCGAAGTTAAAGCTGATCCCAACATTGACGCAAGTTTCAAGCCGCAGTTACAATAAATTTTACAACCAACCTGTTAAGAAAATCATTTGAGGAAATCTGGATGAATGCTAACGACCTTCGACCGGGCATGGTCATCAAACACAACAATGAGCTTTATTCCATTTTCAAGGCCGAACACCGGACACCCGGGAACCTGCGCGCATTCGTTCAGGCGCGCATGCGGAACTTACGTTCCGGCGCCATGATCGACCATCGCTTCCGCTCGGAGGATGAAGTTGAGCGCGCCATCATCGACGAAGCTCCGATGCAATACCTTTATTCGGACGGCGATTCCTACTATTTCATGAATACCGAGACCTACGAGCAATTGCACTTGCCGAAGGAAGTGGTGGGCGACCGCGCGCAATACCTTGTGCCGGACGTCACCTTGCAGGTTACCTTTTATGAATCGCGCCCCATTGACATCGTTTTGCCCCCCACCGTGGACCTTAAAGTGGTTGAGACCGAACCGGGCATTAAAGGTGGATCGGCCACGAACGTTGGAAAGCCTGCCAAGCTCGAAACCGGCCTGATAGTGCAAGTGCCTCCATTTATTTCGGAAGGCGACACCATCCGCGTGGATACTGCCGAAGGAACTTATCTGGAACGAGTGAAATAGCCGGCTCGCCAAATGGATCAGGAGACGCTCTTAAAAGGAATCTGACGTTCGGCTTGGAGCGCCAGCCCTTGCGGCGTCACAGCATAGATCGCTTCATGCCCGGGCGGCAGCCCACCTCGTTCGACGGCCTGGATGTATTCCCGTTCGATCAGGTAGCGCAAAGTGACGGTTTGCGGCGTGACCTCGATCTTGCCGTTGTAGAGATCCTGCTTTTCCCATAGATTCTTCAGGGAGTTCCCGTCAAAAGAATAGAGAATCGCCGTCAGTCGTGGCTGGCTCTTACCCAACTTGTTACCGTAAATGATCAATCGAAAATCGCCTGTCGGCGAGGGTGGCAAAAAAGCATAATGCAGATCGGTCTGAGGAACAAAATTTGTGACGGCTGCCAACCGAACCGTCCCCGCCTTGTTTTGAAATATTGCGACGCAGTTCACGCGATCAAAATCAGACCATCCGAAAGTGTATCCAGCCGCAATCAATTGACCGCCATTCCAGGGTTTGACGGCTACCGCTGGACGGCCAAAAAAGGGATAATGGAGCTTTGAAAAGTAATTCTCAAGCTGCATCCGGACTTGCACGTCGAATGGATAGCGCGATGGCGCGCTGGAAACAGCATTCTGGCTCATCCAGCCTTGGAGTGAATCAAGCACCAGCTTTTGAATCTGCTGTGGAATGGAGCCCGCATCCGCCAATTGCACGTCTTCAAGCTGTTGCGCGAGCGCATGGATGCGATCCGACACGCTCTCGGGAGTGTTGGCTTTCTTACTTTTCCGCCTTGCCTGCGCCGTGCCTATTCCTAGCAGCGCGATCGTCAGCGCCAACGTCAGAAATCTCCGCAGCCTGCCTGAACCGAACGAATTCCAAAGACATCCGGAATTAATTTCTGCCGCTTTCATCTCGCCAATTTCCAAAGCTCCTTTCCGCAAGATTCTGCGCTCGAGGTTTCATTCCTGAGATATTCAATATAGGGCACTGGCGCAATGATGTCGATGAGGAGTGGGCAGGCGACAGCCAGCTTCTGAAGGGAATCAATACTGATGGACTCGAACCACAGAATCCTCGTTGAAAATTACGAATAGCACGTGGGGAGGCTGGCCATAGAGCCAGTCTTCCTCCTCCGTGCCGTCGGGTTTATCTTCCCGAATTTTGCGATCGGGCGGTCCCTTCGCGGAGAGCACGGCACTCTTGCTCATGCCGACCACCACCTGATGCTTCTGGATGGCGTCCTTAAACTCGGGCGGCACGGAAGGTGAATAGAGGACGGTGGGAGAGCGGCGGGAAAAGTCCAAAACTTCGCTTAAAAGTGTTTTCACCTGTTCCGCGGTGGGATGAGTATCGTTCCGGGGAAGCTGGAGAGTGATGTAGGAACCGTTGGAGGGAGTGGTCGGGTTCTCGCTCGTCGCAACCGGGACAGGCATGGGGCCCATGCCAATCTCAAGATGCTGATACCAGTGCTCGCCGCTTTTTCCACCTCCATTAATTGCAAAGACAATCCGGCCCGGTCTGAACTTGATTCCTGTGATCTCCACCGGCCTCCCGGGTTTGACGGACATCCCCTTTTCTCGCAATTCTTTCGCCGCCTGGGCTTGATCGATCTCTCCTTGAGCGTTCACGTGGACGCCGTGCTTGCCCCAGGGCAGGGGAATCTTGGCCACCGCAATTTCATGCGCCAACTCTCGCACGATCAGAATTTGGTCAAAGTGTGCGAGTGGTTGCCGGGCATATAGCGAACCAGAGGTGCCAGCGATAAATAAAACCACAAAGAATAACGTGCTATTGGGGAAACCCCTCGGCAAACAACTTCCATCCCTCATGTTTGCCCTCCCAACCGGTTAGACAAGCTGCCTCAGCTCTTTGACACTTCCATTGTAACGCTGTCTGGCTTTGAAGCAAGGGGTATGTGGGCAACAATTGCCTATGATCTGAGAACCGCTTCGGGTGGCTCGGATGGCGCCAGTTCCGGCCGCGCTTCCTCCTGGCGGCGGCCGAACAGCCCGCCGACCCAGCGCGCGAACGAATCAAGGTAGGTGTAATAAACGGGGGTGATATAAAGCGTTATCAGCTGGGAGATAACCAGGCCTCCGACCACCGCGACGCCCAGAGGCTGGCGCGAGGCTCCGCCCGCTCCGTAACCCAGGGCGATGGGGAGCGTGCCGACCAACGCGGCAAACGTGGTCATCATGATGGGCCGGAAGCGGATGAGGCAGCCCTGATAAATCGCGTCGTGGGTATTCTTTCCCTCCTTGCGCTCCGCTTCGAGCGCAAAATCGATCATCATGATGGCGTTTTTCTTGACGATGCCGATCAGCATAATGAGGCCAACGAATCCATAGAGGTCCAGATCCATGCGGAAGAGCATCAAGCAGCCCAATGCGCCAACGGCTGCTGAGGGAAGCCCGGAGAGTATGGTGATGGGATGAATGAAGCTTTCATAAAGAATGCCCAGCAGGATGTAAATCACCAGGATCGTGATGACCAGCAGGATGCCCAGGTTTTTCAGAGAAGACTGAAAGGCCTGCGCCGCGCCTTGAAAGCTGGTGGTGATGGAAGCGGGTAGCGCTTCGCGCGCAAGGTTCTCAACCTCGTTCACCGCCTGTCCCAGAGAGATTCCCGGTTTGAGATTGAAAGAAAGGGTCACCGAAGGAAGCTGGCCGGTATGGTTCACCGCCACAGGCCCCAGCGTTTCATGGAGGCTGGCGACTGCGCTTAAGGGCACTAACGATCCGTTCGAGGAGCGAATATAAAGCTCAGACAAGTCAACCGGACTTCGCTGAAACTGGGGCAACAATTCGGCGATGACCCAATATTCGTCATTGGGGGCATAGATGGTGGAAATCTGGTTGTCGCCAAACGCGATGGCCAGTGCGTTTTCGATTTGAAAGGCCGTCACCCCCAGCGAGGAGGCTTTATCACGGTCAATTTCGACATTCACCTGTGGATTATTCATCTGCAAGTCGGTGTTTACATCCACCAATCCCGGCAACTGAGCGAGTTTGCTCAAAAAAACGTCCGAGTCGTGATAAAGCTCATCGGTGTTAGGGCTTTGCAGGGTGAATTGATAAAGCCCTTTGGTCAACTGGCCGCCAATTTCGATCGGAGGTCGGTTTTGCAGGAAAGTGAGGATTCCGGGAATCTGGGCAAGCTTGGGGCGCAATTCGTTAATCACCTGGTCAGTCGTCAGTTTACGTTCCGGGTGGGGTTTCAAGTGGAGAAAGACGAAGCCGGAGTTCCCTCCGGGGCTTGGGCCGCCTACACCGCCAAAGGCCATAACGTCCTGGACGTTCGGATCGCTCTGGCAGACGTTGGCCACCGCTTTCTGATGCTGCTTCATGGAATCGAAGGAGATGCCCTGCGCCGCCATGGTGAAGCCGAAAATTCTTCCCGAGTCCTCGCTGGGCAAAAAGCCCTTGGGAATGACGATGAAAAGATATCCGGTCGCCACCAGCAGGATCAACGAACCAACCAGCGTCGCCAGCCTGTGGTCAAGCACCTTCCTCAGACTCCAATCGTATTGATGCAGGAACCAGTCCCAGACCTGTTCGATGGCGTTGTAAAAGCGTCCGTGTCGCTCACCTTGATGAGAGCGGATGAAACGGCTGCACAGCATGGGCGTAAGCGTGAGCGAAACCAGGCCGGAGACAAGAATCGCCATCATGATCACCACGGCGAATTCATGCAGCAGGCGCCCGATGATGCCACCCATAAAGAGAATGGGGATAAATACGGCCGCCAGAGAGAGCGTCATCGAGAGGATGGTGAAGCTGATTTCGCGCGACCCATCGAGGGCTGCCATCCAGATACTCTTACCCATCTCCACATGGCGCACGATGTTTTCCAGCATCACGATCGCATCGTCCACCACAAAGCCTACCGAGAGAACCAGAGCCATCATTGAAAGATTATCGATGGTGTAGTTGAGCAGATACATGACGGCAAAAGTCCCAATAATGGCCACGGGTAATGCCAGGCTGGGGATGATGGTGGCGGAGAGATTGCGCAGGAAGAGGAAGATCACCAGAATCACCAACGCGATGGCGAGGTCCAGCGTGAACTTAACGTCGTGAACTGAAGCGCGAATATCCTGCGAAGTATCCGAAAGGATATTGAGATGGATGGAAGGCGGAATTTCCTCACGGAACTTCGGCAACAACTGGCGGACTGCATCCACCACTTCGACAGTATTCGTTCCCGGCTGCTTTTGAACGGCCAGAACCATACCCGTGTGGCCGTTGTACCAGTTCACCACTTTGTCTTCCTGAACACTGTCAATCACCTGGCCGAGCTGATCCAGCCGAACCGGCGAGCCATTGCGGTAAGCGACGATTAAGGGACGGTAAGCGGCAGCATCCATCAACTGACCGTTGGCCTGCAACATGAAGGCCTTATGCTCACCTTCGAGATTTCCGGTGGGCAAGTTCACATTGGCACGCTGGATCGCAGTGGCGACTTCGTCCAAACCGATATTATGGGCGGCAAGCTTGCGAGGGTCCAGTTGGGCGCGGACGGCATATTTCCGGGCACCGTAAACCTGTACCTGGGCGACGCCGCTCACCATGGAAATGCGCTCGGCCATCAGTGTCTCGGCGTAATCATCCACCTTGTAGACCGGAAGGATATCCGAATAGACGGCCAGATAAAGAACAGGTTGCTCGGCAGGGTTAACTTTCCGGAAGGTGGGTGGGCTGGGCATTCCAGTGGGGAGTTGTCCGCTGGCGGCCGTGATCATGGCCTGGACGTCCTGAGCTGCTGCGTCAATGTTACGGCTGAGGCTGAATTGCAGGGTAATGCTGGTGCTTCCCTGCCCGCTTGAGGAGGTCATCGAATCCAGACCGGCAATGGTTGAGAATTGCCGTTCCAAGGGAGTCGCAACAGCAGACGCCATGGTTTCAGGGCTCGCGCCGGGTAGCGAAGCATTCACCTGAATCGTGGGATATTCGACGTTGGGCAGGTCACTGACCGGCAACTTGAGGTAGGCAAAGAGGCCGAAAATGACAATGCCCATCATGACCAGTGTGGTCATAATGGGACGCCGGATGAATAACTCGGCAATGTTCATGACAATCCTCGTGAGAACGCAGCGTCACTCCCGCAACCCCAGTGAAGGCTGAAAAGTGTCAAATGGTCAAAAGCAGCCAACATGCCGGGCGCACTTCCTTGCTTGTCACTTATCACCTACCCCTTGTCACTGCCTGCACGGATTACAGGCTCTTTTTGATCTCCACCTTGGCGCCGGGATAAAGCAGGAGTTGCCCATCAGTCACAACGGTCTCACCCGGGCTCAACCCTTTCTCAATGACGGTATATCCCTGATAAGTGGAACCTGTTGATACGGGTCGATACTCAACCGTATGCTGTGCCGTAACGACATAAGCAAATTGCCCGTTCTTGCCTGTTTGAATGGCCGGTGAAGGCGCGACGATCGCGTTGGATTGCATCGCAAGATTGAGAACCACGTTCACATATTGGCCGGGCCAGAGGCGCCTCTGCGGATTAGGAAACGTTCCTTTCAGGAGGATGGTTCCCGTATTGGCATCCACCGTGTTATTGATGAAGGTCAGCGTACCCCACTCCGGATGGTTTGGCTCGCTTGGAATGATCGCCTCCACCCGCAAGGGCCTTCGCGCCTGGTATTCCCTGATCTGCGGCAGATATTGCTGCGGCACTGAGAAGTCGACGTAGATGGGATTAATCTGATTGATGACTACCATCGGAACGTCATTGGCCTTCACCAGATTTCCGGGATCAATCTGGAGTGCGCCGGTCAATCCGTCGATCGGACAACGGATGGTGCAATAGCTGAGTTGGACCTCCGCGCTTTCAACCGCCGCCTCATCGGCACGGACAGCAGCCGCCAGCGCGGCGGCATTGGAATGGAACTGGTCGTATTGATCCTGAGAAACAATACCTTCCTGAAAGAGTTGGGTATACCGCTTATCTTGTGCAGCCGCATTCTGAAGCTGAGCCTTGTCTCTTGCCAGGTTGGCTCGCGCTTGGTCTAGGGCGGCTTGAAAAGGGCGCGGATCAATCGTAAAAAGCAGGCTCCCTTTCTTCACATATTCGCCCTCGCGAAAATAGACCTGCTGGACCTCCCCTTGCACCATCGATTTAACCGAGATGGTGGAGTAAGCTTCTCCTGTTCCAATCACCCGGATTTCGACCGGAACGGCCATCTGCTTGACCTCTGCCACACGAACGGGCGCGGCCGGTCGCGCCGCTGGAGATTTGATCCCGTTGCCCTCCACACGGTTGCCGGAGCAGGATGGAAGCAGGCTGACACTGGCTGCCGCCAGTAAAAGCGCGAGAATCAATTTCGCCCCGCGCAGGGCGGAACAGCCTCTGGCAGGTTGCTGGCGAACGCCCCCAAATCGTGTCATTCCGAGCGAAGTCAGAAATTTAGTTGTGCAAATTAAATGCATCCAAGATTCCTCATCGCGTTCGGCTCCCTGGAATGGCAAGCTGCAAAAGTCTTTCAGCAATCTGATGGGCTGAAATCTTCGCACCATATTCATACACAGCATATTCCTTCTCACTGAAGGGGCCCCGTTGAGGCAATTGGCTTAACGCAGATGACCTTAAAATCGCTTGAAGGTCTGATTAAAATATCTTCTGGAAGGGTCGTGACCCGCGAAGGCCACACCAATAGTCGCCCCGGGAAGGTATCCTGAGCGGGAAATTCATCCGTAAGTTTCCTCCCCAAGCATTTTCCATTATAAACTAAAGGACGTAAATGCCCCGTTTTCAAGTTACATCTGCCTGTAGGAAATCTTCATGCGTCATGAATACTGCCCCATGACCTCTAAATGGCATCCCTCAATCCTCACTTTTAAATCAAAACACCCTCACTATTTCGATGCAATGACGCGGAATCAGGTTATGAAAGGCAGGCAGATGTTTCGCTGGCTTACTCCAAAAAAGGAATTCAGTAAGCAGGAGTAGGATGGATGCGCGCCGTTGTTCAACGAGTCAGCCGAGCGGAAGTTCGCGTCAAGGGTAAAGTGGTGGGAAAGATCGGACCGGGAATTCTGGTGCTTGTGGGCATCGGATTGAATGATCGCCCCGAGACGGCCAGGGCGCTTGCTGAGAAGGTGATGACCCTGCGCATCCTTGAGGATGATCAAGGCAAGATGAACCGCTCAGTACTGGAGGCACGGGGCAGCGTCCTTTGTGTCTCGCAGTTCACGCTTTACGGAGACGCGCGGCGCGGGCGACGCCCCAGTTACACTGAGGCCGCTCCCCCTGCGTCCGCTCAGCCGCTCTATGAAAAATTCCTGGAGGAAGTGCGCGCGCTGGCAGCCCCTCATGGTCTTATCGTCGAGTCTGGCTGCTTCCAGGCCATGATGGAGGTTGAACTGGTCAATGACGGGCCGGTGACGATTTTATTGGACACTGACAAAGTCTTCTGAGAGTGGTCATTTACTCGGACCCTTGACCGGCCTTTGAGCACTTTGGAGGATGTGGACTTGGGTGGACAGCGTGTAGGGCCGTTCATCAAACCGGTAATTCACTTCACCGAATAGCGCGATGTTACCTTGAGCAGGCCTGTCGCATTCGCCGACAAACTCTGAATCTTCCAGGTGCATGGGGAATGAGCTCCAGTGCGATTGTCGGAAATCCAGATTCGCACTATGAGCGATCCACAAGCGGGCGGCTTCCGGCAGGTGATCGGCTCGAATCACGAGGCGAGCCTTTCCGCGATGCACGGCGTACTTCCACGTCAGTTGGGGCATAGGCGTTCGTGAGGCGATGTGGCGGGCAAAGGCGCCGGCAGTGTCGTACACGCGCTCACGGTCTTCTTCCATGTCATGTCCGGCATTGGGAACATATAATATCCACTTGCTTCCTCTCAGGCCATTCCAATAGAGATTCAGCGCGTCCTGCGTCCAATAGGGATCGTTTGTGCCTCGAACGATGAGCTTGGGCAGCGTCAGATGTTGCCGGTAAGTGTAAGGATCCACCATGTGCCACAGGTGACGGCCGGCAGGGCTTTCGACCACATTGGATTTCAGCAGCCCCGCATCGACATAATCGTCAATTTCCTGGCTGTAAGCTCCATAAGCTGCCAGTTGGTGCTTCATTTGCGCCATCATATTGAGTGTATCGATGGCCATGGGTGCAATCGCAGTCACCCGCGGATCGCCCATGGCGGCTGTCAGCCACGTCGTCCACCCACGCTTGGAGACCCCCGCCACAATAAACTTATCCACCAGCCGGCCCCATCCTTCGGGCGCGAAGGCCTGCAGGGCGTCCGTCGCCTTGACGACGCTTTTGACCATGGGAAATAACAGCGGCCAGGTTTCATCGCCCGTGTGAAGATATTGCACGAAAGTATAGGCGATGAGTGCGTCCTCAACTCTGCCACCCAGGAGCGGCTGATTAGGAATTTGATAGAGCACCGCAGCACGCATGCCAGCATGCTCCGCGATCGAAAATCCGACGTTGACTGCCTCCTCGCTGGCGCGACCGCCAGTAACAAACAGCAGGAGAATATCCGGATAGCGCAGGCCCTTCGGTTCATAGACCTGCAACTGATGCTGCCAGCGGATGCCGTGCCAGACCTGGGACGTGAGATGTAACTTGTAAATTCTGCCGCGCGCGACTGCGCTGGTTTGGATGTGTTCCCAGTGAAAGGCCGAGTCAGGGCGGCTGATGTACTGCTTCAGTTGCCCGCCCGCCGAAGCGTTGGCAGCCAGCAGCAATCCGGTGAAGATCATAACAGTCCCTAACTTAAACTTGAAGTGGAACAAGATCATGGAATGGCCCCTTCTGCACCATACCTCACCCGAACTCTTCAGCCTTGGTTTGCACATGTCCTTCTATCCAGTCAACGCCAAGGCAGGCTGGTATGATACCTCGACGATTTATAAACGAAGCAGGTAAAAAATCCGAGATCCCGCTCAGTCCGGTTGAAGGTTCATAAAAATCTTTCTTGACTCGAGTGAAGCAAAGTAGTATAAGGCATCGCATGGGGTTAAACGTTTATGGTGATTCAATAGTATTTTTTGATTATTTAAACGCTTAGGCGGCTGAGCAGTCATGCAATCCGCAATCGTCGGGTGGCACAGGGAATTTTGAGGGAGGAGAATCCAATGCGTCAGTTTCAGAGGCATTTGAGAGTTCTGGGGCTGTTGGTCTTAGCGATCAGTATTTTAAGTGTCTCCGGTCTATGGGCACAGGTAGATACAGGGAGCATCACGGGGACGGTGACTGATCCTAGCGGTGCGATCATTCCGGGAGCAACTATTACCCTGATCAACCAGGGAACGGGCCTGAAGTTAACCACGATAACGAACGCCAGCGGAAACTACACGTTCACGCCTATCCATATCGGCACTTACACTGTCCAGGCGTCATTCAAAGGCTTCCAGCAAGCTGTTCACAAGGACGTTGTGGTGCAGGTGACGCAGCAGGTCACCGTGAATTTTACGCTTCAGCCCGGTGCGGTGACGCAAGTCATTAATGTGACAGCAGCACCGCCGCTGCTCCAAACCGGAACCGCCTCAGTGGGACAGGTCGTGAACCAGCGGCAGGTCAATAACCTTCCTCTCAACGGCCGTAATTATACTTTCCTCGCGCAGCTTGCGGCAGGCGTCACTGTGGGCCAGCAGGAATCGCGCGGTCTGAATCAGACCGGTGATTTCTCAGCCAATGGAACCCGTCCGGCTCAGAATAATTATCTTCTCGACGGAATGGATGACAATGCCGACCTGGTGGACTTCCTGAATGGCACCGCCTATGTCGTTCGCCCGCCAGTAGATGCGATTCAGGAATTCAAGGTAGAGACCAGCAATTACAGCGCCCAATTCGGACGCGCGGGCGGAGCCATCTTAAATGCAACCGTGAAATCAGGAACCAACCAAGTTCACGGAGATGCCTGGGAGTTTCTGCGGAATAGCGGTCTCGATGCTGCCAACTTCTTTGAGAATGCCAATAACCAGCCGAAAGGCGAATATCGGCAGAACCAGTTTGGCGCTACACTGGGCGGGCCGATCGTGATCCCTCACGTTTACAACGGCAAGAACAAGACGTTCTTCTTTATTGATTATGAAGGCACGCGCATTCGCCAGGCCACGCCTTTCATTTCAACGGTGCCGACGGCTCTTGAACGTTCCAGCGGGTATACTGATTTTCAAGAGCTCATTCCAGCCCAAAGCGGAAGCCAGACCGATCTTTTAGGGAGAAGTTTTCCACTGGGCACTATTTTTGATCCAGCCACAACACGAGCAGTCACGGCAGGCCAAGTTGACCCCGTGACGGGGCTGGTGGCAACAGGCAATGGTTTTGCGCGTGAGCCATTTCCTAACAATATTATTCCGGCTAACCGCATTGACCAGAATGTAGTAAATCTCCTCAATCTGTTCCCTCAGCCGAATAATCCGGGTGTATTCAACAACTTTACGAGCGATCCAGTAGTTCAAGACCGCATTGATCATGGCGATGCGCGAATTGACCATAATTTCAGTGACCATGATCAACTCTTTGGACGCGTCAGTTTTGGAAACGAGCCCACGTTCAAACCGGGACCTTTTCAAGGGGTCGCAGATGGGGGAGCTTTTAATGACGGCTTCCAGACGGCTGCCGTCAATAATGATGTTTTGAGCTGGACTCATTCCGTTTCGCCGACGCTGATTAATGAAGCGCGAATCGGGTTTTCGCGCATCGGCACTTCACGCGTACAGCCCTTTGCCAACGATCTCAGCAATATTCCGGGTAAGTATGGCATCCAGGCTATTCCTCAGGTCCCTCTCAACGGAGGGTTGCCTGCATTCAGCTTTGCAGGAATGAGCACTTTGGGCAGCAATGCCTTCCTGCCCTCAGTGGAATATAACTCCACCGTTCAAGCTACAGAAAATCTGACCAAGGTCTACGGCGGCCATACGTTCAAAGGCGGTTTTGAATTCCAGCACGTGAAGTTTTCCACTCTTCAGCCGCCATGGTCGCGCGGGCAGTTTGACTACAACGGCTCCTATTCAGAAGTTCCGACTCAAACCAATGGCAATACAGGAATTGTGGATGCTTTGTTGATCCCGATTCCAACCACGGTTCCGAACGGATTTGACTTTGCAGGAGGACCGGATACTGTCTATGCGTCAAACATCGCCAATACAGATGATGGCAAACAGTATTACGGCCTTTACTTTCAGGACGACTGGAAGACCACACCCAAGCTCACGCTGAATCTTGGCGTGCGCTGGGACTATTTTGGCCAGGTCTACGAAATGTTTGGCGCACAGGCGAATTTTATCCCCGGAGCACCCGGAAACGGTGCGCAGTACCTGATCCCTTGGCAGCGTTGCAATCGGGGAGACATTTCCCAATCCTTCAAAAATTTGACGGCAAAGGATGGCATTCTGGTCGAATGTTCCGGCAATCAATCGCTGGGTAATTCGCAAGTGACGAACTTTTCACCGCGTATTGGACTCGCATATCAACTGAAGCCGAAATTAGTGATCCGGGCGGGTTACGGTTGGTTCTACGATGGTTTTGAAAACCGGGGATATTCGCCCAACATCGGTGAAAACTATCCCTTCCAGTTCCAATTTCATTTTAATAATCCTGATCCCGCTCATCCCATCACCTATTCAAATGGCGCCTTGGCCACCATCGAGAATGGCTTCAGCGCCATTCCGCTCACGCCATTGGCTGTTCAGGCCAATGGACTTTCACTTGAAGGAATCCAGTACAATTACATCACGCCTTACACGATGGGCTATAATTTTTCCATCCAGTACCAGTTGACGGCAAATCAGACTTTTCAGATCGCTTATATTGGCAATCAGACCCGACATCTGGAGGTCTTTCCGGGAGCCAACCTGCCGGCCGTAGTGTTGCCGCCGGGTTTGAACCCGCAAGATTACGTTCCTTTCACGGATTTCGCGCGAGGATCGAGTTATGCGGCAACGGAAGGCAACAGCCAGTACAATTCGCTACAAACGACCTACGAACGGCGATTCAGTGCAGGCCTCAATATCCTTGCAGACTATACTTATTCGAAATGCCGGACAGACGCTCGTGATTTATTGAATGGCGATATTGGCGGATATCGCGCGCAATACCTTCCCGGTTTTGGCATACAGGGGGATTATGCCCTCTGCGACTTCGACGTTCGTAATATAGTCCACTTCAGCGGCGGCTACCAATTGCCGATCGGCAAAAACCAGCGTTATCTGCGGAACGCTGGAGGAGTTGCCAATGCTATTCTGGGTGGTTGGACGACCAACTGGATACTGACCCTCCAAGATGGCCAACCTTTCACTGTCGGTTGCAACATCAGCACAACCGCGGACTACGGGTGTAATGCCCTCCTGGTTCCGGGACAGAATGTGATTGGCGGTCCACACAACGTCAATCACTGGATGAATCCGGCCGCGTTCACGAATCCCGTGCCAGCCACTCAAATTGGACAGTCCGGATTTGCCTTCCTGGGTGGTGCGCCGACTCAATTAGTGGGTCCCGGTTTCCACCGGCTGGACTTCTCACTTTTTAAAGAATTTCAGACCTCCGAAAGGACCCATCTGGAATTCCGCACTGAAGTGTTCAACATCACTAACACACCGAATTTCAGTAATCCCGGCTTTGGTGGAAATGGCGTGGTGGCTGCACCTGGCGCCTTGGATTTTTCGAACCTCACTAATTTTGGCAAGATCACCTCAACCCGCGATTTGGCGCTTGACCAGCGGGAAATTCAGTTTGCGCTGAAGTTTTACTGGTAATTGACCACCCCTTTAGTCCCCTCCTTAACAAGGAGAGAGCCATAGGCGGGGTGGTTGAGGGCAGGACAGCGTATCCTCATTGCAATCCGTAATGTTTACAAAGGGCGCTTTCGAGCGGGAAGCACCCTTTTTATTGGTATAAATCATTGTGAGAACAACCGCACCACCTCCCCTGTAAGGTCGCTGCCATTCTGAACGGAGCGCAGCGTAGCGAAGAATCCCTGCTTTGGCCAGTGATCTACCGCAGCCAATTCTTGACAACAACCACCCCTATCCACTCCTTAATCGAACAGTGGAATTCCCTTCCTCTCTGGGGAGGGGTAGAAGGGTGATGAGTGTCGTGATGACGTGACTCCTACCGTAAATAATTAAACGAGACAAGAGATTAAAATCAAACGAAGCAAATGACGGGATTCTGTCTGTGTTTCCACTTAGAGCCTGTCGTGGCCAAAGCGAAAGAACCGCCTTCGGCTTCTCTGAATGACACTCTTGTCTGTCATTCAAACAACGGGGTACATGATAATGGGTACAATACGGTGATCATGGAAAAAAAGGTCGGCGCACCTCGCAAACCATCCCGGCCGGTCGGCATGAAGGATCTTGCCGAGGCGCTTGGCGTCTCCATCGGCACCATTGATCGGGCTTTGCACAATAAGCCGGGGATTAATCCCGAAACGCGGAAGAAGGTGCTGAGAATTGCTCAGATTCTGGGCTATCGCCCGAACATGGCCGCGCGCTATCTTTCATCCAGGCGCAGCCTCACCATTGGCGTCAGCATTCCGCTGGAAATCGCCTATTTCTATGATGACATCCGTGATGGCATATTTGAGGCGGCCAGCGCCTTTGAGCCTTTGGGCGTCCGGCTGCTTTATCGGCCTTTCATGGTGCTGGGGCAGGAGGAGGTAGAAGCCTTCGAAGATATCCTCCGCGAGGATATTCAGGGCGTGGTGATCTCCCCGGGTTACCCTGCGCTGCTGAAATCTCGAATCGAAAAGGCGATCCGGCGAGGAGTGCCTGTGGTCTGTGTGGCGACCGACGCTCCTGACACCCGAAGACTCACCTCAATTTCCGTCGATCCTTATGCCAATGGCTCGATTGCTGGCGAGCTGATGGGTCAGTTTCTGCCGGCACGCAGCAAAGTGGTTGTCGTGACGGGGATGCAGGCGACGGTGGATCATGGGCAGAAGGTTCAGGGATTTCGGCAGAGTTTTCCACGATTCTGTTTGCAGGGAGAAGTAGTGAGCGTCATCGAGGCGCATGACGAGGAATCGGAAGCCTATGAGAAATGCCGTTATCTCCTGCGTCGGAATCCTGCCGTAGCCGGAATCTACATCAGCACGGCCAATTCCCTGCCCGTGATTCGCGCCATGGAAGATCTGGGCCTGGTGGGGAGGATCAAGGTGATCAGCACGGATTTCTTTCCCGCCATGGTGCCGCTCATCGAATCCGGCAAGATTGCGGCCACCATTTATCAGCGCCCCCGCGAACAGGGCCGCATCGCTTTCCAGATCATCTACCGCTTTCTCATCGAAGGAGTACGACCCCCTGCTCATATTTATTTGGACCCTGCCATTATTATGCGCAGCAATCTGGAATTCTTTTTGGTGAAATCGGGACGTCGCGAGGACTCACAGAGGGGCTGGGGAAAGTGAGAAAACAGAAGGCAGTAGACGGAAAGCCGAAAGCAGAAGCCGGTAGGCAGAAAACAGAAACGAAAAGACCTCTGGAAATTGTCTCAAAATGTTTTAGGCAATCGGCAATTGGTGAAAAACCCACCCCAATGTGGTCATAGAGATCGTCAGAAAGTACGAGCCGCTCCTTTCGCGTCCATTATTTCGCATCATCATATCAAAAATAATTTTGATATACGGTCGAATTTTTTCCTCGCTGCTTTTCTCATTCAAGGCGCATGATAGACTTCAGCCTTGGGATAAAAATTCCTGAGATCGTCCAGAAACGACGCAAACCAGGTCACATTTTTTCCCTCTTCAGTCACACGCGCGCCTTGCGACCGGTCGTCGTAGATAATTCGTATTGTCTGCCCTCCGAATCGATCCTTCACTAACCCGCCAGATGCTTTCTTCAGTTCAAAATAGGGATAAATCTTTTTCACATTCCCCACTGAAACCAGCAGCGCCGGGCGGCGCGGAAATTTCCATCCGGCATAGGGGTCGCGGCTGTAGTCGCGGGAGTAGCCGGTATTGAACGACAAAACCAGGGTATTGGGATGCCTGGCCTTCCATGCTTCCCAAGTTGTGTTTTCGGCGGATAACACTTTCAGATGAGTTCCAGTCATTGGCCCGGTCACCGCCTCAGAAAGCAGTTGCGACCAGAGGCTCTCGGTTTCGTGGTCGTAAAAGAGTGCATTCCGCTGGTACAGCCGTCCGGAGACGCCAAAGAGGTAACGTCTTCCGTGGATGATCGGGTCGTAGACCACGCCCGAGCCGCACAGGGGTCACCAACTCACCAGAATCGGACGGCCTGAGATCACATCGTTTACCGCCTCATGCCAGTTGAGGATCCGCACGGGGTAGGCTTTGGCCTGGCCGTTTATGAAGATGCCGAGAACGCGGTCGGACTTTCTCAGGATGCCGTTCGCCTGGGCCGCTCCGACAAACGTTGGATGGTTCAGTGCAGGAATATCATCCTTGGAAAGGGTTCCAATCTGTATCTGATTGAGCGGAATCAGGTGACGTGTTGCATTGAAAGGTTTCTGGTGAGGGCCGGCGAAGATGAATTTAGGGACACCCTCGATAATGGCGGTCTGGCAGAAGAGCAACCGAGGATTCCAACCTGCTGCCAGGCTGAATGTGAGAAAGGCAAGAGTCAGAGAAAGGGGCCCTCTTCTCGGGATGCCGCTCTTCATGGTCTGCCAGAAGCCGCCGCATCGATCGGCTCATACATGATTGCCTGGGGTCGATGGGCCTTCTCATAAGCCGTAATAGCATCTTCCATGCGAAGAGTCAGGCCGATATCATCCAGACCTTTCAGCAGACATTCGCGACGGAAGGGATCAATCTGAAACCTGAGCCTAAGGTCGCTTCCATCGGTGATGATCTGGTTTTCCAGATCAATGGTGATTTGATAGCCATGAGCGCGTTCGGTGCGGCGAAAAAGTTCGTCCACCTGCTCTTCCGGAAGCGTTACCGGCAGCATGCCGTTTTTGAAGCAATTATTGCGGAAAATATCCGCGAAACTGGGAGCGATCAATGCGCGGATGCCGTAATCGAGAAGTGCCCATGGAGCATGCTCGCGGCTGGAGCCGCAACCGAAATTGGCGCGTGTCAGCAGAATGCTGGCTCCCTGATAGTGTGGCTGGTTCAACACAAAATCAGGATTGGGCTTTTCACCCTCCAAATATCGCCAATCGTAAAACAGCACGCGCCCCAAGCCTTCGCGCGTGAGCACCTTGAGAAATTGCTTGGGAATAATCTGGTCCGTATCAACGTTGACGCGGTCCAGAGGAACCAGTAGACCAGTATGCTTCGTAAAAGGCTTCATAAAATTGATTCTCACTGACCAGCCATCAGCAACCCGGCTCGAGGCCCGAAGATCTCCGGTTAAAGGCTGATGGCCGAAAGCTCCCTGTCTGCCTCTTGTCACTCATAACTCGGCACTTCTTCCGTTCGTTTCCGGCCATTCGCGGATATCCACAAAATGGCCGGCGATGGCGGCGGCAGCCGCCATCATGGGGCTTACTAGGTGTGTCCGGCCACCTTTGCCCTGCCGGCCTTCAAAATTACGGTTTGACGTACTTGCGCAGCGCTCTCCGGGGAGCAGGATGTCGGGATTCATGCCCAGACACATGCTGCATCCTGAATCCCGCCATTCAAATCCGGCTTCCCGAAAGATTTTATCCAGACCTTCGCGCTCAGCCTGGGCTTTCACGCGCCTGGAGCCTGGCACAACAAGCGCTTGCTTCACCGTGCGCGCAATCCTCTTCCCTTCCACCACGCGCGCTGCGGCCCGCAGGTCCTCAATGCGAGAGTTTGTGCAGGAGCCGATAAAGATGCGGTCGAGTGGGATATCCATGATTCGAGTTCCGGGTCGAAGATCCATATATTGCAAGGCTCGCTCGGCAGCCTTTCTCTCATCCGGGTCGCGGAAAGAAGCAGGGTCGGGAACCGACCCGGTCACATCCGTCACCATTCCGGGATTCGTTCCCCATGTCACTTGGGGAGTGATTTTTTCGCCATCCAATTCCACCACCCGATCAAACTTGGCATCCGGATCGGAGACAATCGATTTCCAATAATCCACCGCAATCTGAAAGTCCTTCCCGCGAGGCACAAATGGGCGACCTTCGAGATACGCAAACGTCGTCTCATCCGGCGCAACCATGCCCGCGCGCGCTCCCGCTTCAATCGACATGTTGCAGACCGTCATACGGCCTTCCATGGAAAGGCCTCGAATCACCTCTCCAGCGTATTCAATTACATGCCCTGTACCTCCGGAAACGCCAATCTTACCGATAATGGAAAGAATCAAGTCCTTCGCTGTGACGCCTCGCGGCAACCGCCCGTTCACCTCGATGCGCATGGTCTTCGATTTGAATTGCGAGAGACACTGGGTGGCAAGCACATGCTCCACTTCACTGGTACCAATGCCAAAAGCCAGCGTGCCAAAAGCACCGTGCGTGGAAGTGTGGCTATCACCACAAACAATAGTCTGACCGGGCTGCGTGATACCTAGTTCCGGCCCGATGATATGCACAATGCCCTGATTGCGATTCTGCATATCGAACAGCAACACACCCGTCTCCCGGCAATTGCGTGCCAGGGCTTCAAACTGCGCCGCTGCAATGGAATCCGTAAGCGGCAGGCTGCGATCCGTCGTTGGCACAGAATGGTCCATGACGGCGAAGGTCAAGTCCGGACGCCGCACTTTCCGGCCATGCGTCTTCAATCCCGCAAAAGCCTGCGGTGAAGTCACCTCATGGATCAGGTGCCGGTCAATATAAATCAGGGCCGGTTGGCCAGGCTCTTCATGCACCACGTGCGAATCCCAAATCTTTTCATACATTGTGCGCGCAGCCATCGCGAATCCCATTTCTGAAAATTGAAAAATATCTTTCTTCTCGCATTATAAGCTGGGATTCTGAGGGCTTTCAAACAAGTACAGAGGTTCGCCATCGCCCTGAGCCCTTGTGGATAATCATTTTCCGGACCTTTCAGAACCTGCTAGGAGACCACGGTTGCTTTCGCCGCCTTCTTTGAACGATGGCTTTTCCTGCCCTCCGGATGGTTCAAAGCGAAGGTCAGGATGCGGCCAGTCAGGGGATTGGTTATACAAATCGGGAACGAAGGATATTCAGAGCGAATCCTTGACTCTGCACCATGTTTTCGCGTTGCCATAGCCCTCTTAATGCGGCGGACGTTGCGATAAGCACACCAGACTTCACGAGCGAGAATCTCAGCTCGCAAATTTTCCTGGGAGCTTTGCGAATCAAGATGATCCTTAATGCGCTTCAGGATGTGGTCATAGAGTTCCACATCCTCATGGGCTTTGACCAGATTTTCACGGAAGAACTTTGAATAGCGGCCGTGCTTCAGGCTGTTCAGTACGATGTATCGCTTGCCCTGCTCTGTCCGAGGCCCTGTGGATTTTTGCGCGTTCGCCCGCGCCGCCGCCAAAAACGCTGGCGTTACGGTACGTGACTGGCAGAATGACATACTCGGAAACCTCCAGAAAAAAGACCGAGATCATCGGCGAGAGGCGATGGATCTCTCCGAGGGGCGTTCTTCCTACCCTTAGCAGCTTCGGGTGAGATATTGGAGATGAGTGAGACAAATGAGACGGAAATTTTTGCAAAGCCAAGCGACAAGAGTCTCGACGTGCGGGCGGCCGTGCGTTTTGGCAGCCCCTCACTGCCCAATCTGCCCAGCAGGTTTCGTGTTATAGTATGCCGGTTGTCATCCCTTGAAATGGGTGTGGGCTATGCCTCTGAAAACCTCCCCAAAGCCAGGGGTTAAAAAAGCAGCGAAGCCGAAAAAACCCGAGATCAATTACACTTCCAAAGCGCGAATGAACAAAATCTTTGCGGCTATGGATAAGTTATTTCCCGACGCCCAATGTGCGCTGAAGCACGAGAATGCCTTTCAGCTCCTGGTCGCGACGATTCTTTCCGCGCAGTGTACCGACACGCGGGTGAACATGGTTACGCCCGGTCTTTTCCAGAAGTACCCTACGCCGCAGGACTTTGCCGCTCTCAGCCCGGAAGTGCTGGCTGAGGATATCCGCTCGACGGGATTTTTTCGGAATAAAGCCAGAAACATCGTAGGAGCAGCAAAAAAGATCGTTTCGGATTTTGGCGGTCACGTGCCCAAGAGTATGGACGAGCTGTTGAGTCTTCCCGGTGTAGCCCGGAAAACAGCCAACGTCGTCCTGGGCACCGCCTACGGACTGGCTACCGGCATTGTGGTAGATACTCACGTCTTCCGCTTTGCGCATCGCCTGAAGCTCTCGCAGGAACAGTCGCCGGAAAAAGTGGAGCAGGACCTGATGAAGATTGTTCCAAAAGATCGCTGGATCACCTTTAGCCACCAGGTCATCTGGTTCGGACGGAAGGTCTGCCTGGCTCGCAAGCCTCTCTGTGCCACCTGCCCGATTGAAAAGATTTGTGATGCGCCGGATAAGACGGTTTAACTTCTGCGCCCCAATCAGAGGATCTTGCCCCATGAGAATTCGGTTTCGACATCTCTGGCCGCTGGCCGTGCTCTTTTGCTTTGTCGCCGCTTTGAACGGTCAAGGACAATACTTTCGGGTACAAGAGCGTTCGGGCGTCTGGTGGTTTATTGATCCTTCCGGTCACCCCATGATTTCCATCGGCGTCGATCAAATCTCCTACACGCCGGATCGCATTCGCGGCACTCAGATCGATCCTTACGAGCAAAACGTCGCCAGGATTTATTCCAATGAAAATCGTTGGGCTGTGGCCTCCCTTGCGCGCTTGCGGGCATGGGGCTTTAATACCATCGGCGCGTGGTCGGATTCCGATGTCTGGAAACGCGGAGTTCCCTACACGGTTATTCTGGATATCGCCGCTCAAGCGGGCGCAAACTGGCAAAAGGGCGTTCCGGTGGATGTTTACGATCCCAAGTTCGAGCGGGAGGCCCAGGAGATTACTCAGCGAATGTGCGCACCCCGAGCGCATGATCCCAACCTGATCGGATATTTCAGCGACAACGAACTGCGCTGGGGACCTGATTGGCGCGGTCCGCAAACGATGCTTGCGATGTACCTCGCTCTTCCTTCCGCAGCCCCCGGTCGGAAACAGGCCATCAACTTTCTCAAAGCGAAATATGCCGGCAGCATTGATGCCCTGAACCACGCCTGGAATACTCATGCCGCAAACTTCAACCACCTCCCATTTCAGGCCGGAACGGCCACTTATCAGGCCGACAGTACAGAATTCTTGCACCAAATGGCGGAGCGCTATTTTGAGGTTTGCGCGCGCGCCATTCACGCCGCGGATCCCAATCATCTTTATCTCGGTGCGCGTTTCTCTTTGCCGGCGCAGGATCCGGCGATTGCGGCCGGGCATCTGGCCGATGTGGTCTCAATTAATATTTACCGCTTCGACCCCCGGCCCATCGTCGAGCATGTTTACGCGCTCACGCACAAACCGGTGCTCATCACGGAATTTGCTTTCCGTGCGGAGAATTCCGGCTTACCCAATACGCAAGGTGCGGGTCCGAAGGTTCCCGACCAGGCCGCGCGCGCCAGAGCGTACCAAAACTATGTTACCTGGCTCGAAAGCTTGCCCGAGGCCGTCGGCTACCACTGGTTTAAGTGGTGCGATGAACCCCGGCAGGGGCGGTTTGATGGAGAAAATTCCAACTATGGCCTCGTGAATATCAATGACCAGCCTTACAAGAGTTTTATTGAAGCGGTGCGAGCGGCCAACCACGAGGCGGTGGAAGCCCACGAGGCTCTGATGAAGACCAGGAAAAGATAGGTGTCAGCTGACTGCCGTCAGAAAATCCTGGCCAACCCCTGGTTGCAAACCTAACACCCCCACCTGCAAGCTACTCTTCAAAGCGGTAGCGCGACGGGACGCTTTTCATGAGCCGAGATCTCAGATGCAAAGCAGATTTCATGCGTCTGGGCCGCGTCTTCCAGATTGGCGTGGGATTCCTGATCGTTTAGAATGCAATCCACAAAGTGATCCACTTCTTCGCGGAAGGGATGGTGCGCCACGTCTCCGCTATCGGGAAGTATCGTAGGAATTGTCGCCCAGCCGCGTTGTCCCACCCAGCGCTTTGAGAAAACCTGATTATTGCGGATGGTCCCCATATCGCCGAGCAACTCAATGTTGAAGACGTAGGGCATGACACATTCGATGGAAGAAGCAACTTTGCCTATTGCGCCGTCTTCAAATTTCACCAGCGTCACGCTGTTAGGTTCATATTCGTAGTGAAGGGGATTTCGGGGGCTGGTATTAGCATAGGCGAACACCTCAACCGCCCGTTTCCTGATAAACCATCGCAAACCGTCCACCGCGTGGCAACCCGCCGTAAGCAAGCTGCTACCACCAATTCCCTTTTGTATGTTCCACGCATATTGGGCATACCAGGGTCCTACCTGATGGAAGTAATCCACTTCACCATAAAAAAGCGACCCCACCACGCCGTCATCGAGTAAAGCGCGAAGGGTTTGAAACAAAGGATTCCAGCGCAGGACGAAGCTCACCAAGGTTTTCACCCTCGCTTCACGGACGGCAGCCTGAAGCTGACGCAGCCCTTCAAGATTCAAGGCCACCGGTTTTTCAAGCAGCAGATGTTTTCCAGCTTTGGCACAAGCGATTCCTTGCATCACATGCAGATGATGTGGCGTACAAATGGAAACAATGTGAATACCTGGAGCATCCAGCATCTCTTCGAGATGGTCATAGCCTCGGCAGTTCTGAAGCCCGAATTCTTCTGCCTTCGCATGCGCCCGGTCGCGATCACGGCTTACGATGGCCCGGATTTCCGTCCGAGGATTCGCTCGATACGCACGGATATGCTCGCCCGCAACCCAGCCTGTACCAACAATTGCCACGCCAAGATCCTTCATGAATCCGCCTCCGCTTTGACAAAAACGAGAATATCCGCTCCGCCTTCTGCTGATGACTTATCTTGAAGTGCCCTTCTATGATATTGTAACCAACGATTCGAGGACAGGATTTTCGCGCCCGGTTGTGCGCAACACAATTCAAGAAACAGCAACATTTTCGCCGAGCGCCATGCCTGCTCCGCAAAGGAAGCTGGGTATGATATTTTGCCCGCGTATCGGCGGAGAGTAAAGGCTGGCGCTTCAGAAAATACCGGCCACGATAAACGGTAATTCTGCATTAAGATTGCAGGGTAAAACGCAACGGAAGGGAAGAAAAGATGCTTCAAAACACTCGTCGCAATTTCCTTCTTGCCTCAGCGGCGGCTGCCTTGGCGGGAATTTCCCGACGAACAGCCGGGGCAGAAACTCTCACCCCACGTGCTACCTCTCTGACATCAGGCGAACCTTACGCCCGCCAAGCCTTCGAGCCGCAAACCAGCAATGTGGCCTGGAAACTTGGCATGATTATCGGAGTTGGAAACGATCCCGAGAAGGCGCTGGCTACCGTTCATCGTCTGGGTCTGCCGACCTGTCAGTTGGAAATGTCAACCTTCACGCCCGAACTTGCCCAGCGATTGCGGCAAGCCCTGGATCGCTACGGGATTACTCCCACCGCTCTGGTCACGGGTGGCCCGGGTCCGAACATTTACGACTTTTACCAGGGGCCGCTCACTTGCGGCTTGGTGCCCCGCAAGACCCGCGCGGCTCGCATCGCGCGATTGAAGGAGGCGTCAGATTTTGCCAAGCGCGTCGGTATTCCCGCCGTCCAGACTCATTGCGGATTCATTCCCGCGAATCCCAGTAACCCGCTTTATAAAGAAACGATTGTCGCCATCCGCGAGGTAGCAGGCTATTGCCGCAAAAACGGACAGATGTTTCGCTATGAAACCGGCCAGGAAACGCCGATCACGATGCTGCGCGCTATCGAAGACGTGGGGTTGGATAACCAGGGAATCAACTTTGACACGGCAAACTTCATCCTTTACGATACCGGCAACCCGGTGGATGCACTGGATGTGGTTGGCAAGTACGTGCAAGGCACACACATGAAGGACGGCCTGTTTCCGACCAATCCCCGCGATCTTGGGCGCGAGGTTCCCATCGGCCAGGGGAAAGTGGATTTTCCCCGCCTCATTCGCCGGTTGCGCGAATTGAACTTCCAGGGAGCGCTGACGATTGAGCGCGAAATTTCAGGTCCGGAGCAATTGCAGGATATTCGCAAGGAGATTCAATATCTTGAAAAGCTGATCGCATGATCAAATGAGAGTGCGGCCGGGGCCTCAATGATAACTCTTGAGCCGCCGGATCAAGCTCTGCTTGCAGATCGCTGAAAGGCTCATTGAGCCCTGTCATTCCGTCAAGTCATAGACGACGAGAATGTGTCTTTTGGCCTCATCCGTGGATCTCTCGCTCCCCGCATGGCAAGGGAAGGCGTAGCACAGGAATTCCTTTCGGTAAAACTGTCCGGGTGAGCCGTAACGGTTTTATGAATTGATTGCACAAGGAGACTGACCCATGAGCGAAGGAGTGAAAAAAATATCGCGTCGTGAATTTGTGAGCGCCGCGGCAGGCGCTGCAGGACTGATGATCATCAAGCCGCAGCTCGTGCGCGGCACGGCAGCGAACTCCCAGTTGCGTCTGGGTGTGATTGGCTGTGGGGGCCGCGGAACCCACGATGCCACGGTGCTCGCCACCCAGACGCCCACGCGAGTTATCGCTCTCGGCGACCTGTTTCAGGATCAACTGGACAAGGCGAAAGAGCACTTTGACCAGATTGCGCAGCAGAAAGGTTATTCGGGCATTGAACCCTCTCGCATTTTCCGAGGTCCAAACGCTTATGAACAGATCGCAGGGAGTAAGGATGTGGACGTGGTGCTCATCACCACTCCTCCCTATTTCCATCCTCAACACCTTGAAGCTGCAGTTGATGCTGGCAAGCACGTTTATTGCGAAAAGCCCGTTGCGGTGGATGTGACAGGAGCCAAGCGGGTGATGGAGATTGGGGAGAAAGCGGACGGGCGACTGAGTCTTGAAGTGGGTTTTGAATTGCGCAAGGCCCCGCCCTACGTCGAGCTAACCCGGCGCGTCCAGGCTGGCGCCTTGGGCCGCATCGCATGCGGCGAGGCCTACTATTATTCCACCTTCATCAATCGCCCTGACTGGCCGAACGCCTCGCCGGATTACATTCGCATTCGCAATTGGATTTATGATCGTGTCCTCTCCGGCGATATCCTGGTGGAGCAGAACATCCATGTGATTGATATGTTTAACTGGATGCTAGGGGCGCGGCCGCTCAAGGCTGTGGCGACAGGCGGCCGCCAGGTGCGGACAGATTCCGGCAACGTTTACGGACACTATAACGTGATCTTTTATTACCCCGATAACGTCACCATTAATTTTGGTTCGACCCAATTCGACAAAGGCTGGTGGGACGTGGCGGGAAGATTCTTTGGCAGCAAGGGCGTTTCCGAATGGCACTATTCGGGGCCAGTGGCAATTTATGGCGATGAACCCTGGAAGTGGACATCAAATCAGAATTCTTCTTCCGGTCAGGGCCAATTTTCGGTGACCGGGGCTTTCAGCGACAATCTGGCGGAGGCTGATCCTGAAAAATTCAAATCCTACGTGGAAAGTATTATCAGCGGAAAATTCCACAACCAGGCTGCCGAAGGCGCAGAATCCACCCTCAGCGCCATGCTGGGCCGCGAAGCCGCTTATCTGGGAAGAGAGCTTACCTGGGATGAGCTCGTCAGCATGGATATGACCTGGAATTCTGGAATCAACCTCAGTCAGTTTGCATAAGGCCAGGACGAAACCGATCAGAAAGCCATACTCAAACCTTATGACTCCGCAGGAGGAATCTTGTAGTTCTTTCCTCCAGGGCGAGATTCGCCGTTGGTCCGCTCTGGGCCGGAATGACAGTGTCCGTAATCAATTTCAGCCTCCAGAGCTTTCACCCCATGGCTGGCGATAATGCCTGAGAATGCGACGCTTCCTGGAATTCGTATCGGCCACGGCAGCGATTTTAAAGGGATCACCGGCTGCACAGTGATTCTCTGTGAGGGTGGAGGCGTTTGTGGCGTTGATATTCGCGGCGCGGCGGCGGGAACGCGCGAAACGGTGGTGTGCGATCCGGGGCATCTGGTAGAAGGCGTCCACGCCATTCTCCTGACCGGCGGGAGCGCATTTGGACTGGAAGCTGCCGCCGGTGTCACCGAATACCTGGAATCGCACGGCGTGGGTTTTCCCACAGGCGCGTCGCGTGTGCCCATTGTTCCCGCTGCTGTGATCTATGATCTTGGCATCGGTTCCGCCAAAGCTCGCCCCAACGCGGGAATGGCGCTTTGGGCATGCCAGAAGGCCACGCGCAAGGTGGCGGTGGGTTCCGTAGGAGTGGGAACGGGTGCTACCGTTGGCAAACTTTTTGGCATCTCGCAGGCTGTTAAAGCCGGTGTGGGCTTTGAGAGTCTCGCTCTGGCGAAAGGTCTGGTGGTGCAAGCCCTCGCCGTGGTGAATGCCTTCGGGGATGTTATTGACCCACAGAGCGGTCAAATCCTTGCAGGTGCGCGAAAGGCTCCCAATTCGTCGGAATTCGCCAACACCAGTTTGCAGATGCTTCAGGGGCGGACGCGCAAAAATTTTGAAGGCCACAACACAACGCTCGTTGTGATCATGACCAATGCCGCTCTCAGCAAGGTCCAGGCAACCCGCGTGGCGTCGATGGCGCAGGATGGGCTTGCACGCGCCATCCGCCCCGTGCACACCCTGTTTGACGGAGATACCGTCTTCGCACTTTCAGTGGGCCGGAAACAGGCTGATTTAAATACCGTGGGAATTGCAGCCGTCGAGGCGACAATTCAGGCGATTATCAATGCGGTGAAGACGGCACGCTCCCTTGGCGGCGTGCCTTCCGCCCATGAACTGCCGCCTTCCTAGGTGTCTTGTCCCGTTTAATGATTTACAGTGGGGCCAGACCTTCACCATTCTCACCAACCCGTTCCCCCTCCTTGATTACGGCGAGGATCAGGGATGGTTGTTGTATAGAATTGGCTGGGACAGAACACCAGGTTAGTGGCTCGCAATGGGGCCGGGGGGAGTGCTTGAGGGGATCGTGCCCGTCCCAGTCTCGGCTCCTATCCCTTCATGAGGATTTGCCGGATTTGTCATCTGGCCGCCTGCCGAGGAACTGGAAACCACCTGCCACTTTCCATCGATCTTCTTTAATCCGTAACGCACAAGAACTGCGAGTTTCGGCAGATTCTTGCTCTGATATCTCACCAGAGCTTCGGCTGAATCACCATTAACATCAATCTTTTCAAAATGCGTGGTGAAACTGTTGAGCATGAGATGGGAATTTTCATGAAGATGTTTCTCGATAGCCTCTTTCACCGCCGCCTTGGGATTTAACTTGCTGCAACTCCCGATCCCGATAACGAATAGGATGACCAGGGAGACGAGTATTTTGCGCATAAGACCTCCTGGGGAATAATTCACCGTACGTCAAGAAACGTCAAATTGTCAAAGACACGGGGCATCGACTGCATCCTTTGTTGGTTACTTGTGGCCCGCTGAGAGCCTGCCGCGCCCGCCACTATTTTATTGACGCTTGGTGATTTTTCCCCTACTGTTCATCTTTTGCTTCCATCATCTGGAATCTCTCAGGAATCACACGGGTATGTCCACCGCTCTGAAGGTTCGGCTCAATCTCGCATTCATGCGCCGTGGCGTATGCAATCCACACTCTTCCCCCTATTCCACAGAGCCTGCTCCAAGAAGTCTTTGGCTCCGCCGTCTTTCTCAAACTTTTTTTATCATTGCGGCTTATATCATCGCGGCAGCACTGGCTTCGCCACTGCGAGCTGACGAGCCCGTGGCCGCACAACATGGTATGGTGGTGACAAGCGAGCCATTCGCCTCGGAGGCGGGGCTTGAAATTTTGCGGCGAGGCGGCAACGCGGTGGATGCAGCCGTCGCAGTGGGATTTGCTCTCGCTGTCACCTACCCTTTCGCCGGCAACATCGGCGGCGGCGGCTTCATGCTCATCCGCATGGCCACCGGCAAATCCATGGTGATCGACTATCGGGAAGAGGCGCCGGGCACAGCCTCCCGGAATATGTACCTGGATTCCCACGGCAACCTGATTCCTCAAGCGAGCATTGTGGGAGCCCTGTCTTCCGGCGTTCCGGGAACTGTGGCCGGCCTGGCTCTCGCTGAGCGCGAATATGGAACACTCGGGCTTGCCCGCGTCATGGCTCCCGCCATTCGTCTAGCCCGAAAAGGTTTTCCAGTAAGCTACTGGTTCAGCCAGTCGCTCAGAAATCATCAGGATCTGCTCTCCAGGTTTCCAAACTCCAATCGGATTTTCCTCCGTAATGGCCGTCTCTATCAACCGGGTGAAATCTTTCGCCAGCCGGAATTGGCGCGCACGCTCGCTGAAATCGCCCGGCATGGCCCCTCGGCTTTTTATGAAGGCTCCATCGCCCGCGACATTGTCCAGACGGAAAGGCGATTGGGCGGCATCATGACTCTGACAGATTTAGCTCATTATCGGGCCAAAATCCGCCAGCCGCTTGTAGGCCATTTTCGAGGCTATACTCTTCTCTCGACACCACCGCCGAGTTCGGGCGGCGTTGCCTTGATCGAAATGTTGAATATTCTCGATCCATTAAATCTGGATGAGCCTGATTCCTATGACTCCATGCATCTCGTCGTGGAAGCTATGCGCCGGGCCTACGCTGACCGTGCAGCCTATCTCGGAGATGCAGATTTTGTTTCGATCCCGGTCGAGGGACTCGTGAGCGAATCTTATGCGGCCAGACTGCGCAATGAAATCCTCCACTCGAAGCCCGATGCGCCAATCGCCGCCGGCCCGGCAGCCGAATTCGAGTCCCACCAGACCACGCATTTTTCAGTGATTGACGCCGAGGCCAACGCCGTCTCCAACACCTACACGCTCAATAATGGCTATGGCAGCGGTGTTACGGTGGATCGAGCAGGATTTCTGCTGAATGATGAAATGGACGATTTTGCCAGCAAGCCGGGTTCGCCAAACATGTTTGGATTAATTCAGGGAGAAGCCAATGCCATCGCGCCACACAAGCGGCCGCTTTCTTCCATGACGCCCACGATTGTCCTGGAAAATAATCAGCCGCGGCTTATTGTCGGCTCGCCGGGCGGCGGCACGATTCCCAACACGGTTCTCGAAGTGATTTTGAACGCGCTGGTTTATAAAATGGACATTTTACGTGCGGTGGCGGAGCCGCGCTTTCATCATCAATGGATGCCTGACGTGTTATATCTAGAACGGCGGGGCTTTTCAGCGGACACTGTGCAGAAGCTCCTTGAAGCCGGTTACAAGCTCGGCTGGGTTGATAATATCGGCGAGTGCGAAGCCATTGAAGTTGACCCGAAGACAGGCTGGCGCTTTGCAGCTGCCGATCCGCGCGGCGACGGGAAGGCGGTGGGCTACTGATGGAAATTGGACTTTCCACATATCTGTTCGTCAATCAGCGACTCACCTCGCATATTCTGGATCAAATTCACGGCGCCGAAATCCATCAAATCGAGATTTTCGCCGCCCGACAACATCTCGATTATCGCGAAGCGAATCACGTCCGTGATGTCGCTCAATGGTTCGCGGATCACGGCGTGAGCCTGTATTCGGTTCATGTGCCCCTCTTTACGGACTTTGACTGGGGGCGGTCCGGCGGGCTTGCGATTTCTCTCTCCTATACCGAAAAGAGGCTGCGCATTGATTCGATGGATGAAATCAAGCGTGTCATCGAAATCGCTGAGCGCCTTCCCTTTCGCTATCTCATTTGCCACATGGGTTTGGCAGATGAAGAGTACGACCTGCGCAAGTTCGACGCAGCGTTTACCTCACTCGAACATTTAAAAATCTTTGCCAAAGATTGCGGCGTGCAGATCCTTCTCGAAAATAATCCCGATCATCTGAGCACGCCGGAGCGACTGGCGCAGTTTCTTCAATACACGCGCCTGGAAGTTAAAGTCTGCTTTGACGTGGGTCATGCGCATCTGACTGGCGGCGTTCAACCGGCGTGTGAAATCCTGCAACCGTATTCAGTGAGTCTTCACTTGCACGATAATCATGGTGAGAAGGATGACCACTTGATGCCTTTCGCCGGAAAGATAGACTGGCCCGCCACCATAAAAGCTATTTCACGTCTCGAAGAGAACATGGTCAGTTTGATTGAGCCGCGCGGCGACGGAACGGAGCCGGTGAAAATTTCGCAGATTCAGGAGGCCATTCGGCGGATCAATGACCTTTGCCGGAGCGATACAGAGCGTGAATCTGAATGATTCACCGCTGATCTCAGATGCTTTTGGCAGAGCGCCGAGGCGCGCTTCGTCTGGCGGGGCAATCATCCTTCGCCCCCGTTGACCTAATCTGGCTTTGGGAGGAAAGTGTTTGGTTCCTACAATCGAAATCCGGAATATCGCTCAATATGCTGGTCAGAAGGTCTTGATTCAGGGCTGGCTTTATAATCTGCGGGAGAGCGGAAAGCTCTTGTTTCCCATCTTTCGAGACGGTACAGGGCTTCTGCAAGGGGTGGTCGCAAAATCTGCCGTTCCTGCCGATGTGTTTGACCGTGTGAAGAGCCTTACTCAGGAATCTTCGCTTCGCGTTGAGGGTCAGGTGCGCGAGGACAAACGCGCGCCCGGCGGCTTCGAGTTGGATGTCACTAACGTCGAAGTCATCCAGCGAATTCCGCCTGAGCAACCTTATCCAATTTCGCTCAAAGAGCACGGCATTGAGTTCTTAATGGATCACCGGCATCTCTGGCTGCGCTCCAGCCGACAGCGCGCCATTCTGGGTGTGCGCCATGAGGTCATCAAGGCTGCAAGAGATTTCTTTGATGATCGGGGTTTCACACTGGTTGATACACCCATTTTTACGCCTGCCGCCTGCGAAGGCACCACCACGCTGTTTGAGGTGAACTACTTTGATGACAAAGCCTACCTGACGCAGTCCGGCCAGCTTTATAACGAGGCTGCCGCTGCGGCGGTGGGCAAAACCTATTGCTTTGGCCCGGTCTTCCGGGCTGAAAAATCCAAGACTCGACGCCATCTGACGGAATTCTGGATGGTAGAGCCAGAGGTCGCCTTCGCCGGTTTGGATGAAATCTGCGCGCTGGCCGAACAATTGGTCGCCTCGCTCATCGAGCGGGTGCTTCAAAAGAGACAGGCGGAACTGAAAACATTGGAGCGCGATATTTCCAGGCTCGAACCTTGCCGTGAGCTTCCCTTCCCGCGCATCACCTATGACAAGGCCATTCAAATCCTTCAGGCGCAAGGTAGCGAAATTCAATGGGGCGGTGACTTTGGCGGCACGGATGAAACCATCCTTTCCCAGCATTTTCAGAAGCCTGTGTTAATCACCCACTATCCCACTCCGGTGAAGGCCTTCTACATGGCGCCGGATCCGAAGCACCCTGAATTGGCGCTTTGCATCGATATGCTGGCGCCGGAGGGGTACGGTGAAATAATCGGCGGCGGCGAACGTATCGCTGACTATGAGTTACTCCTCAAACGCCTGGAAGACCACCACCTGCCGCGCGAGGCCTTTGAATGGTATCTGGATCTGCGCCGCTACGGCACAGTGCCACACGCTGGTTTCGGCATGGGCATTGAACGGTTTGTGGGATGGATTTGTGGCCTGGAACACGTGCGGGAAACCATCCCCTTCCCACGCATGTTGTATCGCCTGAGGCCGTAAGAGAAAACAACTATGATAAGAATGTAGGGCTCAGATGCAAGCGAGGAGTCTGAAGGGCCTTCTCATTTTGCTGGCAATTCTTTTGATCGGTGGGTGCGGTGGCAATCACTCCGGTTCAGAAAGTGGCACTCCGCAATTCCCGGGCCTCAACAAGATTCAACACATTGTGTTCATGGTGAAGGAAAATCGAACCTTCGATAATTATTTCGGCACTTTCCCAGGCGCAGACGGCGCAACCTCAGGGACGCTCTCAAACGGCCAGACAATCCCGCTGGGTCATACCCCCGATCGGACACCGGCGGATATATGCCATTCCTGGCGGTGCGCTCTAACCGCGATGGATGGTGGCAAGATGGACCAGTTTGATAAGTTGCCCGGAGCGATCCAGAACGGCGTCGATATTGCCTATACCCAGATGACGGAAGCGGACATCCCAAATTATTTCGCTTATGCGCACAATTTCACTCTAGCCGATCACATGTTTTCGTCGCTTCACGGCCCCAGCTTTCCCAATCACCTCTACACGGTGGCGGCGCAATCCGGCGGGGCCATTGGCCTCCCAAATGCCAGTGAATGGGGCTGCGACGCGCCGAGTGGCACAACGGTGACGATTCTGAATCCCGACGGCAGCATGGGGCAGGACTTTCCATGTTTTGACTTCCAGACGCTCGCTGACCGGCTCGAGGCGGCTGGAATTTCCTGGCGCTATTATGCGCCTTCCCCCGGCCAGTCGGGCTATATCTGGTCAGCTTTTGATGCCATCCGTCACATCCGGGAGACCAATCTGTGGTCAGAGCATGTGGTCTCTTATACGCAATTCGTGGCCGATGCGCAAAACGGGCAATTGCCAGCCGTGAGCTGGCTCGTGCAACCTGCGAACGTCAGCGAACATCCCCCGAACAGCACCTGTGAGGGCGAAAATTGGACGGTGGCGCAGGTTAACGCTGTGATGCAGGGGCCTGACTGGCCCAGCACGGCAATCTTTCTTACGTGGGATGATTTTGGCGGGTTTTACGATCATGTTCCGCCACCTCAGATTGATTCTTTCGGCCTCGGGCCGCGTGTTCCTCTGCTGATCATTTCCCCTTACGCCCGCCGCGGGTACATTTCCCACACTCAATACGAATTCTCTTCCTTCTTGAAATTTGCGGAAGAACGTTTCGGATTGCAGCCGCTAACCGTTCGCGACACGATGGCCAATGACATGACGGACAGCTTCGATTTTTCCCAGCCTTCCGCTCCATCCCTCGTTTTGAATCCCCGTACGTGTCCATAGGGCGAGTGCGTCTGCAGGAATGCATGTCATTTCACCTCTGCGGGCTATTCCCGCCCAATTCCATCAAGGTTTCGCCATACCTCCTGACAAAGGCTGACTAAGGGCCAACGCTCCGTCAGTTTGACACCTGCAAACTCTCTCGGCTAGTCTGGAGGAAGAGGCTAGCCTCTCGCTTGAAGTCAGCCATGCGTCGAATCTATCTGGATAACAATTCCACTACGCCCCTTTCACCCGAAGTGTTTGAGGCCATGAGACCCTATTTCACAGGAGAAGGGTTCGGGAACGCCTCATCCATCCACTGGTACGGCCAGCAAGCCAAGGCAGCTTTGGAGGAAGCCCGGGAAAGCGTAGCGCATTTGCTTAACGCCCAGGCAAACGAGATTTTCTTCACCAGCGGCGGAACCGAGAGCGACAACACCGCTCTTTTTGGCGTGGTTGCAGCAGCAGAATCGCATGGCGCAAGTCGGCCTGTCCATATCATCACCACGACCATCGAACATCACGCAGTACTCTATGCCGCTCAGGCGTTGGAAGCCCGTGGGGTGCGCGTCACCTATGTTCCGGTAGAATCAAGCGGGGTTGTCGATCCTAAGGATATCGAGCGCGCGATCAGGCCTGAAACAACGCTTATCTCCGTAATGCATTCGAACAACGAACTCGGTTCTGTTCAGCCCTTGGAAGAGATCGGCCGTATTGCGCGCAAGCAGGGCATCGTCCTGCACACGGATGCAGTGCAGTCAGTGGGCAAGATTCCGCTTGACGTTGAAAAGCTGGGTGTCGATTTGCTTTCTCTCTCAGCGCATAAGTTATACGGCCCCAAGGGTGTGGGCGCGCTATACGTTCGAAAGGGAACTCCTCTCCGGCCATTAATGTACGGTGGCCATCATGAACGTGACCGCCGGCCCGGAACGGAAAATGTTCCCGGCATCGTCGGACTGGGCAAGGCTGCCGAGCTTGCTCTTGAAAGCCTACCCGATGAGGTGCAGCGTGTGACGGCCTTGCGAGATCGCTTGGAAGAAGGGATTCTGCAACGACTACCTGACGTCCACGTTCATTGTGACCGGAGTCCGCGCTTGCCGAACACCAGCAGCGTTCGTTTTGACCACGTCGAGGGGGAAGGATTTGTGATTGCCGCCGACCTGCTGGGCTTGGCCTGCTCGACAGGCGCTGCGTGTTCCTCCGGCTCGCTCGAACCCTCCCATGTGCTCTCGGCCATCGGGCTGAGCAAAGAGCAGGCACGTTCCACCATCCGCTTCAGCCTGGGTCGATATAATACGGAGAGTGATATCGACCGGGCTTTGGAAATCATTCCGCAGGTGGTGGAGCGACTGCGTTCGCTTTCGCCGCATTACAAGAGAGAAACCGTCAGCCTTTCGTTGGTCAGCCAATCCCCGGCAGGACACGAAAAAATCCCAACTTGCTGACCGCTTTTACTATGACCGTTGCTGTTGCCATGAGCGGTGGGGTTGATAGCTCAACGGCCGCCGCAATTCTGGTTGAAAAGTCGCGATCCGAACAGGCGGGGGGCGTGCCGCGCGTCGTGGGCCTGACCATGCAGCTTTGGAACCAGCGGCGGCTCCCTGCCCTTCAGGGCCTTCCGGAAGGGTTGGAGCCCGGCCGCGCTTCAGGGCGCTGCTGCTCGCTGGATGATGTCTACGACGCCCGCCGGGTCGCAAAATTTCTGGGCATCCCTTATTACGTCGTGAACTTTGAAAGACGTTTTGAGGAGGAGGTCGTCCGCCCCTTCGTCGAGCAATATCTTGCGGGTGAAACTCCCATTCCGTGCAGCCTTTGTAATACCGAGATCAAGTTTGAGCAGTTTGTAGAGACAGCGCGAAAAATCGGTGCAGAGCGCATTGCCACAGGGCACTATGCCCGCATTCAACACGATGAGCGGACGGGCCGCTATCGCCTGTTAGTGGCGGCCGATCGGAGCAAGGATCAGTCATACTTCCTCTTCGGCCTCACGCAGGAGCAACTTTCACAGGCAATGTTTCCCCTCGGCGAGCTGACCAAACAGCAAGTTCGAGCCATTGCCCGCGAGAAACAATTGCCCGTGGCAGAAAAGCCTGAAAGTCAGGAAATCTGTTTTGTTCCCAACGGTTCCTATCGTGACTTCATCGCAGCTTACCTCGCGGAGCAGGGAAGGAGAATGAAAGATCAAGCTGGGGAATTGGTGACAACCGATGGGCGCACGCTGGGTGAGCATCCGGGTATTCAGCATTTCACGGTGGGCCAGCGCAAGGGTCTCGGTGTGGCCGTCGGTTCGCCGCTCTATGTCATCGAGATTGATGCCGCAAAGAACCGCGTCGTGGTAGGTCGCAATGAGGATTTGTTCAAGCGGCGCTGTCACATCCGTAACGTGAACTGGATTCGACCCGTCGCCGAGGGCGAGCGAATTTGCGCGTGCGTGAGAATCCGCAATAAGCATACGCCGGCCCCGGCCAGTATCGAAGCCCTTGCGGGAGATGAAGCGGAGGTTGAGTTTGTAGAGCCGCAGCGCGCGATCACCCCCGGCCAAGCTGCTGTCTTTTACGATGGCGAGGAGGTTTTGGGTGGCGGCTGGATTTTACGAGCTGATTAGTTGAGAGGAGGAGAATTAATGAAGATAGACCCGGTCGAAAAACAGCAAGCTTCCGAGTCTGCGCGCTCGATTTATGAAAAGCTCGAGCAAAAAACCGGACGCGTGATCAACTTCTTCAAAATGATGGCTCACAAGCCTAACGTTCTCGTCCCTTTCGTCGAATTTCATTCCCAGGTCTGGGCGCCGGGCGCGCTCTCACCCAAAATCAAGGAACTGGCCTATCTCCGGACTTCGTTGATGAACGGGTGTGAATATTGAAGCCGCGCTCATACCGCTTCGGCGAAGCGGGAAGGCGTGAGTGAAGAGCAAATTCAGGCGCTCAAAGACCCTGGCGGCGCCCGGCGAGATGTTTTCAGTGACGAGGAACGGGCCGCTATTCAGTTCACCGAAAGGCTGACGGGCTGGCCAGGGTCGGTGCAGGAATCTGATCTTGACGCTCTCGGAAAGCACTTTAACAAAGAGCAAATCGTCGAATTGGTCCTGACCATCGCCACAGCCAACCTCACGAATCGCTTCAATGAAGGGATGCGCACGCCGGTAGACGTATGAGGAATTCGGCGACACTCTCGGCCAGAAATAGTTGAGCCGAGGGGTGGCGTGGTTCGGGGCACTGGTGATTTGGCCTGCTTGAATTGCAGGCAAAGCCGCCTGTCACCGCAGGGCGTTCAAGGAACGCAGCATTTCCTGAATATCCGTGGTGGGTGCCTGGCACTGGAAATTCTTGCAGACGTAAGCGGTGGCTTTGCCATGGAGGCTCGTCTGAGTTTTCGTAAACTCGGCAAGCCGGACAATTTCAGGAACTTCTGGCGAGGTGGGTCGCAATAAGATCACCGCATTTGGAATGAAGCGGCAACGCAAGGCCTGAAGCATTGCCTGCGTATCCTCAGCGGCCGGGTCACCGCTGATGACAACCTCAAACGAAGGACCGAGTGCAAAATCGAGGCCTATCATCCACTGCGTGTAAGCCGAGGGCGATTCCTGGATGGAACGGGCAAAGACTCCGGAGAGTTGCGAAGCTTTTTCTTCCCACTCTGAACGTCCCGTCATGCGAGCCAGGCGAAGCAAGTTCAACATGGAAACGGCATTCCCTGAAGGGACCGCGCCGTCATACACCTCTTTCGAGCGCACCAGGATTCTTTCCTGCCGGCTGGCCGTGAAATAAAACCCTCCTTCCTGATTATCCCAAAATTCTTTCAGCGTATAGGAATTGAGCTCCAGAGCGGCCTGCAGATAGCGAACTTCAAAGGTTGTCTCATAAAGTTCAATCAATCCCCAAGTCATAAAGGCGTAGTCATCCAGATTGCCCTCGATGGCCGCCTCCCCTTCACGGTATCGATGCCGTAAGCCGCCGTCCGCCGCCCGCATTCGCTGCAATATGAAATCCGCCGCGCGCTGCGCCATTTCCGCATAGCAAGGCTCGTTCAGCGCTCCCGCAGCCTTGGCCAGAGCGGCGATCATGAGGCCGTTCCAGTCCGCCAGGATTTTGTCATCCTTCTGCGGGTGTACGCGCTGTTCGCGGTATGCAAAGAGTTTCGTGCGCGCCGTGCTCCAACGTTTCTCGAATTCCTGCTCAGAAATTCCCAAGTGGAGAGCAATGGCGCGTGGAGGCTCCGTCTGATGGAGAATATTCTCGCCGGAAGGGCCATCACCACCCGCTTCGGAAAAATTACCCGCTCCGCTGATGTTAAATGCATGAATCACCAGATCGGCTTCCTCCGGGTTAAGCACGCGCCGGATTTCGCTTTCCTTCCAGAGGTAGAACTTGCCTTCCATGCCCTCGGAATCCGCATCCTCAGCACTGTAGAACGCACCCTCGGGGCTCAGAAGTGCATGAGAAACATAGGCGATGATTTCACGAACCGTTCGTGCATACTCTTCCTGCTGCGTTGCCTGATAGGCTTCGCCATATGCCATCACGAGCAAAGCCTGGTCATAAAGCATCTTCTCGAAGTGCGGCACAAGCCATTCGGCATCGGTTGAGTAGCGATGAAATCCAAAACCCACGTGGTCATAGATTCCGCCAAGCCGCATGGCACGAAGCGTTTTTTCCACCATCTCAAGGGCGTGAAGATCACCTGTTCGCTTCCAGTAACGCAAGAGGAAAACCAGATTGTGCGGTGTCGGGAATTTCGGAGACCTGCCAAAGCCTCCATGACGCCAATCGAATCTCGAGCTTAACTCCTCAAAAGCCGCTTCCAGCGTGCGGGAGTCCAGGCTTCCAACAACAGATGCGGAAGAAACCTTTTCGAGAGCGGATACAATCTCATCGGCAGACTTCGAAATGTCATCCCGCCTTGTCAACCAAAGCTCGCGGATACGGGGAATCAGCGTCAGCATCCCCATCTGTCCAAAACGATCGCCCTTCGGAATGTACGTCGCGGCAAAGAAGGGCCTCTGATCCGGCATCATAACGATCGTGAGCGGCCATCCGCCACTTCCCGTCAGCATCTGACAGATCCGCATATAAACCTGATCGATGTCCGGGCGTTCCTCGCGGTCCACCTTGATCGAGATGAAGGTCTCATTCATCAGCCTTGAGACTTCCGGATCTTCAAAAGACTCATGCTCCATCACGTGACACCAATGACAGGTGGAATAACCGATGGAAAGAAAGATGGGTTTGTCTTCCTTTTGAGCTTTTTCGAAGGCCTCCGGCCCCCACGGGTACCAATCGACCGGATTATATGCGTGCTGAAGAAGGTAAGGGCTCTTCTCGCGAATAAGACGGTTCGGGCGCGCTTTTTCTGATTGCTGGCCGGCTTCAGGATGTGGCATCTCGAATCTAAATTCAGGGTATCACTGAAGAACCATGGCCCACAAGAAAATAAAAGAGCTCGTTCTTTACGCGGAAGATAGGTTTTGTTGGAGGGCTCTGGATTGTCACACGTTCCCCTCAGCCCGCACCGAACGCAACCGCATTCTTCCAGCCACTGCGTGACCTGGAAACCCTGCGATCACACGCGGTACCTGAAAGGAAAGTAACCCCACAGGTGGGAGAATTCCTGTCAAACCGCGCACTCAGGGTTTGAACCGTCTGTATCTCTAATGGGCATACTTTACCGAACAACCATAGGGGCGCGTGGTAGGAACACTCACGCTCTTCCCGGCCATCGCCTCTTCCAACGCCTCTGAGACGTAATTTCTCGCTCCCGGAATATCGTCCAGATCAGTGGTTGGCTTATTGTCGATCGCACCGTCGTAAATCAAAATCCCATCCGGATTAATGACAAACATATGCGGGGTGGTTTTGGCTCCATAGAGATGACCAAGTTTACCGGTGGGATCCAGCAAGACTGCCGTGGGGGCAGCTTTCATTCTCTCGACATATGCATTCTCCTCATCCGCCGTCACATATCCCTGCTGGCCGGGAGCCGAGGAGATTACGGTAAACCAGATGACTCCCCTGCTCGTCCATTCACGCTGAAGTTTCTGCATATTTCCGCTCTCGTAATGCTTGCGGGTGAACGGGCATTCGCGGTTATGCCACTCAAGCACCACAAACTTACCCTTGTATTCCGATAAACTGTGTACTTGACCGTGCGTATCAGTCGCGGTGAAGTCGGGGGCAGGAGTTCCCACCTGCACTGCCTGAGCGCAAACTGCGAACAAAGCTGCTAAAACCGGCGTTACAAAGAACCTGAGTCGCATCATTTACCATTCCTCCTCTTGGTTGAATTCGGTTGAATGACCGGAGCGGAAACAACATAAGCCCGCCCTGAATCCATAACGATGACTCCCTGAAGGTTCGAAATGGGTTGCACGAGCTGATCGGATTTGCGAAGGCTGATTCGGACCCCGCCCGGATAACTGCCGGCTTGTTGGGGCGCGCTGTTCTCAATCTGGTTCGGCTCCAGAGGAAAGAATAAGGCCTGACGCTCTGGCTTGCCGGTGCGAACTTCCAAAATGAATTGATCCTTTTCGGCAATGGCTCGCACCTTCCATCTCTTCGGAGCAGGTTTCGGCATCCGCTCCTGCGATGTAATGAAAAGATGACGCCAGCGCGACTCGGATTGAGCGGAGCCGTCTTTCACTGGAAGCAATAAATCAAGGCTTGCCTGCTCAGGAATACAGGCATCCCGGCAGACCAGCCATTTGGCTGTGGCTCCCAGCTTAATCTCACCGGACTGTAGGCGCACCGGGGGAGAGATCGGAACGATGAGCAGCGCCTCTTCTTCGTAGCCGTAATCAATTAACGAATGATCCGGAATGCGGCGTGGAGCTGGCCATTGAATCGAGCCTGCATGAAAGCCCGCCGGAAGTTGCCACTGAATCCGAGGTGGTTCACCCGAGTCACCTGGATTGATCCAGTAAATATGCCAGCCTTTTTCCAGAATAAAGTGAAGCCCTACTTGAAAGGTTCGCCCGGGTTGAATCGCGCCAGCTTCAGAGATCAGATCGACTTGAGCATGCGGCGAAGATGCTGACGCCGCGCCATATGTCAGAGTGGCTGGCGCAAAAGCAATCATCCAGGCCAAGAGAAGTTGCCACCTCGACTTTTGCCGCATCGTACTGGGCATCTGGATTGGAAGACGCGTCACAAAGGCGTAAAGTTTCAATAGTCTTCCTCGCCGGGCGGCAACCCGGGAGGTGCGAGCCGCCTATCCGAGTTAGGCTACATCAACTCGCGCACCGCCTTGATCAACCGTTGGACTTCGCCCTCTGTCGTATAGCAGGCGCAGCCAGCGCGGAGAAGGCCCGCCGGGGCCAAGCCGAGCCGTTCAACCACAGTTCTTGCATAGAAATCACCGTGCGAGAGAAAAAGTCCCTGCTCCCCGAGCTTTCGCGCGGCTTCCTCCGCCGGCACCCCTTGAATCGTGAAAGAAACCGTGGGAGTTCGCGGGGCATCAGGCGGGGGGCCGAAAAGTTTGATCCCCGGAATGCCTGCCAGACCCTCCCACAGCTTGCGAACCAACTGTTGTCCCCTTTGATGGAATTCTCCGAAAACTGCCGAAAGTCGCTCGCGCCGCGTGGAGCCTGTAGCCAGAGAAGCCATAAAATCGACGGCGGCGCCGGCACCGACGATTCCCTCGTGATTTTGGGTTCCTGTCTCAGCACGCTCAGGAGCGCTGTCGGGAGCTGGCACGAGTTTTGGGAAATCGATGGATTGCAGCAGTTCGAGTTTACCAAAAAGAACGCCGAGATGAGGTCCGTAGAACTTATAGGCTGAGCAGAGAAGGAATTCACAATCCATTGCCCGCACATCTGTCAGTTCGTGTGGCGCGTAGTGAACGGCATCCACCAGAAGCCATGCCCCGGCGCGGTGGGCGATTTCAGCGGCCCGCCTCACATCGTTGAGGGTCCCCAAAGCGTTGGAGGCGGCAGCCAAGGCCACAAGCCGAGTGTTACCACTAACCTGGCGCTCGAAATCTTTCCAGTCGAGCTCTCCAGTTTCAGGAATCATCCTGACCGTTCGTAAAGTGATACCGCGCTCGAGTACCAGCGCTTGCCAGGGCGCGATGTTGGCATGATGATCCAATTCCGTTACCATCACTTCATCTCCGGCTTGCCAGCGTCTCCCAAGCGCCCGCGAAAGATGAAAAGCCAGCGTGGTCATATTCGCGCCAAACACAATTTCGCGCGGAGTGGCATTCAAAAAATCAGCCAGGGCCGTCCGAGCCTCCTCGATCGCCTGGTCCGTTTCAGCACTCGTCGCGAATGCCCAATGACGGTTAGCATTGTGACGGAGCAGATAGTCCGACATCGCTTCCACCACGGATTTTGGCACTTGTGTTCCGCCCGGCCCATCAAAGTAGGCCACAGGGAAAATTCCATGCCGCCGCTTCAAGGCGGGGAAATGGCTCCGGATTTCCTCAGTCGATCGAACCTCAGCCGCACGCCTGGCAGCTTCATCCATGCTCATAAACTCCACAAAGTAATCCGTCTCAATTATATGCTAAGGTCATATCTCTGAAACCTGCATGACGTAATGAATTCAGCCTTTTTTAAATCTGCCCATGTTCTACGAGCCGACAAAAGATCGCTCGCCCTTAACGCCTGAGCTAAGCCGCCTAGGGTTGATCTGCGTCATCTTCTTTACAGTCTCTGGCGGCGCCTACGGTCTTGAGCCTTTGGTTGGGTCTCTGAATCCGGGGTGGGCGGTCATGTTAATTATCCTGACGCCGCTGTTCTGGTGTCTGCCTATCGCCTGGATGGTCTCTGAACTTTCGAGCGCGTTGCCCCTGGAAGGCGGCTATTACATCTGGGTTCGTGAAGGTCTGGGAGACTTTTGGGGGTTTCAGGAGGGGTGGTGGACGCTCTGTTACACCGTCATCGACATGGCCATCTATCCTGTGCTCTTCGTGGACTATCTCGCCTATTTCTATCCCTGGTTGAGCCTCTCCGCCGCTCAGGGGCCTTCCTCATGGAGAATCTATCTCTCCAGATGGCTTATCGCGCTGGCGGTCATCGCCACCGGCTTCGTTGCTAACTGGCGCGGAATTCGCATCGTCGGGCGAAGCTCCACTCTTACCCTGGTTTTGGTTTTGTCCCCTTTTGCCTTGCTGGTTCTGTTAGGACTTCATCACTGGGGCATGGTGCAAGCGGCATTCCAACATATCAAGACGGGACTAGCTCAGAAACATCAGGGACATCTGCTGGCCCTCGGAGTGGCAACGGTTTTGTGGAATTACTCCGGCTGGGACAATATCTCCACTTTTGCCGCAGAGGTGAAACAGGCCGGCCGAAACTATCCTTTTGCTCTCGCAGTCGCTCAGGGTCTAATCCTGGCGGCATATGTCCTGCCGGTCGTGGCTGGAATCGGGGCTAGCACCAGCCCGGCACTCTGGAGCGAGTCTGCCGGATGGCCAGCCATCGCGCGCCTGATGGCCGGAAACTGGCTGGCCATCGCGGTGGCAACGATGGGAGTGGTTTCTGCGTGGTCTATGTTTAACAGCCAATTGCTTTACGTCTCGCGCATTCCTTATGCCATGGCGTGCGATGGCTGGCTTCCTTCGCCACTCATGCGTATTTCAAAGGCAACCGGCGTTCCCATCAATGCCTTGGCGCTGGCATGCATCGTCTCTGGAATGGTTGCGGCGCTTCCCTTCACCAAACTCGTTGTGATCGATATCCTACTTTACTCTGCGGAGCTGTTTCTGGAATTTCTGGCGCTGATGGCTTTACGCATCAAAGAGCCTGAGATGCAGCGCCCGTTCCGCGTGCCAGGCGGATGGCCAGGCTTGATCTTTGTGACCATCTCTCCGATGGCACTTGCTCTGGTGGTCGCGGCAGCCAGCATGCGAGGTGCGCGCGCTGACCTCTACCAGATGGTGATCGTCCCTGTGGTGATCGCAAGCGGCATTATTGTTTATTTCTGCCGACGCAACGCATTCCGTTACAAGGAACAACTTCGCTGATACTTTGCTATCCAATCATCCAGTGGCTCCCGGCTCCAGTCAAACTCTTAAGGACAGCTTGTGGTCGTTGCGCATTGAACCAGATCCAGAACCAGCCTGGCGACATCTGGCGTTCCCCAGCCCGAAGCGTCATCGTAGCCGTGGCTCGCTGCAAAGCCGAACGGCGTGCCCACGAGTTGGTTATTGCCCTTCGTGATGTCATGAAAGTCGAGCGTGGACGCTGTGGACTGAGCCAGCGAGTAAAGGACCGGATTAATAAAGCCTAAAGCTTTCCCGGCCAGCTGGTTTGCCAGCGCAAAGATCGCGGCCCACTGTGGCGACCCGGCGCTGGTCCCTCCTACAATGAAGAGGATAGGAGAACCCAGAAAGGTGGTATAAACCAGCACGCCGCCGTTAACCGCCGCGTTATAAGAGACATCCGGGGTGGTCCTCGCCTTCAACCCCAGCCCATTTTGATACGAGGGCACGCCAAAGAACAAGCTGGGCGCTCCCCCCGTGGCGGCAGCGAACTGCGGCTCGTTCCAGACCTGTTCTCCGCCGTACTCGCCTTTGCAGGTTTGGCTCGGGATGCTGCACCCGACGAGACCGCCAGGATACGGATTCCCTTCAGTGCCGCCGACGGCAACCACTAACGGGTCGGACGAAGGGAAAAGGGCGTTCGGAGCGCTGAAGCCATTCGTCGCGCCGGAATCCCCGGCGGAAGCCAACACCGTGATGCCCGCCGCGGCTGCGGCTTCATAATTTTTTTCCGCCTGGATAATCTGCGCGTTGTTGCCGTGTACCTGGATTTCCGGGATGCCGAAGCTTTGCGACATAATGCTGCCGGGGTATCGTTCAATGGCCTTTGCCTCAGCGACATTGATGGCATTGCCGGAGTTTGTGGCGGCAACCACGAGGACGATATTCGCTCCCGGTGCCATCGCATGAGCATACTCAACGTCCAGGCTGGTTTCCAGTGCCCAGTCTGTTTCGCCATGTGGATTCCTGGGGTTGAATGGCGGGCAGCCCTCCGGGCAGAAAATGGTGAAGGAAGGAGGCGGAGGAATGGAAAAGATGCGATCAAAGACGGCTAGGTCGTTCTGGATTGTCGGGCTCCCGAAGGCATCGACGATCAGGATTGTCTCGCCGGAACCGTCGAGGCTGGATGGAAAGTCGTAGGCCGCGCGTACCAAGCTTGGCGTGTAGCAGATCAAAGTTCCCACGCTGGTCTGGCAAAAGGGGATCGCGGTGGGAATCAAGCCGGTTGGAATCACTTCGGCGCGGGGCGGATGCACGCGGTAAACAAAATCTCCAGCGCTCTGCGCATACCAAACTCCAACCGATCCAAAAAACGCGAACAACAAAGCGGGCAAAACGAATGATATTTTCTTGCTCATCTTACCCTCCCGATTCCATCTAATTTGACTCGCTAAATGCGCTGTAAAAACGCCCCCTTCGAGATGAAGCCCACACCCGGACCGGGCGGTTTGATTCACGATGCGAGTTCAACCAACGCTCAGAAACCCTCAGGCATCCAAGGATCGGCTGCCCTCTTGGGGAGCCTGTTTGAGGGTCGTCTCCGATCTGCCAAAGGTTACTGGCCCCGCTCGCGGTTGAAAATTCCTGCCGCGAGTAAAGAATCCGCCCGTCTGGAAGCCAGCAGAAATCGTCGACCCACCGGCGCTCGTGGGACACCACAGTGCGTTTCGACCCTTTCAGATCGCACGTTTCGATCGTCGAATGAAAAAGAGGGCCACCGCTTGACGGTATCGGGCGCAAACTTGCCGCGACATCGCCCGAGATAAGGCGCTTCAGCGTCTGGCCTTCAAGAAACTGCATGGCGATGAACGGGTGGCCTTCGTGTTCGCTGATTTCGTAAAGAGTGCAGATGTTCGGATGATCAAGCGCGGAGTCGGCGCGTGCTTCCCGCTGGAAGAGTTCAAGCGCCTGCCGATCCTTGCACAAGGCTTCCGGCAGGAATTTGAGAGCGACGAGGCGGCCGGGTTCTGTATCTTCGGCCCGATAGACCACGCCCATCCCCTCACCCCCGAGCTTTTCGAGGATGCTGTGGTGCGCAACCACCTCACCAATCACGATGGGTAGGCCCTCCCGGGCGTTAGCTGATCTTAGAACTCCACGGATGCGAAGTCAAGCATCGCGTAAGCGATGGGATCGTTAACTCAGACCTCCAGTAGATCCCTGATAAGCCGTGAAGCAGGGATGATTTGGAGGGAACCGTCAGGCATCTATCTCCTGTTTTCCAGAGAGGCGAGAATAGGATCCAATTCAGGGAGAGAGGTAATTCGGGGAGATTCCGCCTCGGGATAAGCGCCCACCCAATCCATGAGGACACCATGGAAGCCGGCATTTTGTGCGCCGCCGACATCCGTGGAATAGAGATCGCCGACAAAAACTGTTTCGGCAGGCTCACATCCGCAGCGCGAGAGCGCCAGCCGGAAGATTTCAGGATGAGGCTTTTCCACGCCCACGAAATGGGAGTCGATAATGAATTCGAAGTAGCGCGCCAGATCGACGCGGCCAAGTTGCGACTCGATCAGGCCCAGAGAATTAGAAATGATCCCCAGAAGATAACCTCGCTGCCGGAGGGTCTCGAGATAAGCGGGTGTTTCGGGAAAAACATGAGACCAGATGTGAATTTCCTTAAATCCCTCGGCGAGCTGCAAACCTACCTCCGGCTGCCTGTCTTTGGGGACGTCCAACCGTTCGACCAGCGCACGAAGGTATTCCGTCCAATAATAATAATCCGCCCGGCGGGGCGTGTTTCCATTGTGCAGCAAGGGCCAGAGCCATTCATCCAGTTTGCGTTTGCCGATGCGCTCAGCATGGTAAAAGTCATCAACCGTCGCGCGGTAACCCAACCGGGTCAGGATTGGAACAATCAGGTCCAACCGTGGAAAAAGCAACGTGTTTCCGGCGTCAAAGAGGATGGCACGCAATTTTTGAGGCATGGGTTGAACTTCCTACCTGCCATTCTGAGCGATAGTGAAGAATCCGCGCATTTCGTCCAGGGATAAGTGCCGCGAGAAATCTTAAGGGCGGTGACGAGTGCCAAGGAACGAGGGTCTCGGATTGATTTTTTGCATATCCTTCGTGACCGATCACTATCTCTGCGGCTCCTCAGAATGACAGCTTTCAGAATCATTCAGCAACCGGCCGAGTCTCACATTACGGGTTTGCTTGCCCAGGCGGGCCGCAAGCCGCCTGATAAAGCCTCGTGCGGAACTCACGCTTTTCATTTTCTGTCATAAAACTGGCCTCGATGGCATTTTGACAAAGCGTCATGATTTCGGCCGGGCCGAACCCAAATACTCGTGTCGCCAATGCAAACTCATCTTCCAGGTTTGTGGCAAACAGAGCAGGATCATCCGTGTTCAGTGTCACTCGAACGCCAGCATCCCACAGTTGCTTCATCGGATGATCTCGCACGTCCTTGAAAAGCCCCGTGCTTATATTGCTGGTGAGGCAAATTTCCAGAGGGGTTTCATGGTCACGCAAGAGTTGCACCACTTCAGGATCGCGGGCGGCAGCAATGCCGTGACCGATGCGTTCTGGTTTAAGCAGGCGGATGGCTTGATGCATGCCAGCGGGGTTGTGACCCTCTCCAGCGTGGGCAATGCAGTGCAACCCATCATTGCGCGCTTCCTGATAAACGTCTTTGAAAAGCTCAGCCGGCCCCCGTTCTTCATCGCCGCCAATGCCAAAAGCCACAACGTCCCGGCCGCGGAACATTCGCGCCCAGCCTAAGACTTCTCGTGCGTGGTCGGTTCCAAATTGTCGCACCGCGTCGAAAATCCATCGCACTTTGAGCGGGGCCACTGACTCGAAGCGACGGGCAACTTCAGAGACGGCTTCAAAGGTTCCCGGCAAGGACTGCCTTTTCCAGAGAATGACGCCCGCCGAAAGCGTAATCTCAGCATACCTGACATTCTGCGCAGCGAGAGACTGAAGCAGGCGCTCCGTGACCAGTGCATAATCCGAAGGGGACTCAAGCAGAAGGCTCACCAGCTTGAAGGCATTCAGAAATTCGGGGAGATTACCATAGCGGAAGTTACGCTCCTCTTGCTGCCGAATCCAAGCTTCCGTTTCCCGCTCGAGCCGCCCTTTGACGCGTGAAAGTTCTCTTAAAGTTTCCGGCTGAACGCTGCCTTCCAAGTGAAGATGCAGCTCCACTTTGGGAAGAGCGTGAATCCAGGCTTCGAGGCTCTGCGCTGAATCGATGTCGTGGATTGCCGGGCGGGGAAAGGGATCTCGCATTAGCGGTTGGGAACGGATGGCTGACCGGCATTGAGCCAGGCCGTATACCAGTAAGAGCCTATATCATGCGCGGCGCGCCCAAGTTCATCGATCACAATCGAACTAACAGCGGTGTAAAAGCGGTCGTAGTAATCCTCATTGTAATCAGGCAAGTCGTCCAGTGCATTGCGGTCGGCATACAACACGCGATCGACCCACGTATTGGCTTCCAGAATAATCTGAAAGGCATATTCGGTGGGATCGTCAATTTTCGCCGCCGGAACGGAGCGAAAAAGAATGAAATTTTTGTAGCGGCCGACCAGTTTGACCCCGAAGCGCGCAGCGAGGCCCGTCTGGCCTGTTAACTGGCCGTCATAATTTTCGGTTGTATTCAAGGGATCGTGTGCATCGGCAACGTAATACCCCAGCGCCGCCGCATCCTCGCGTACCCGATCCCACTTCCCTTCCCGAAAGTCATTGGTGAGCCGCAGACTGAATTCACCGATCTGCCAGGGCAGCGTCCCGCTTCGCCCGACCCGCCGCGCCCCATACTGTTTGACCGCTTCCTGATAGGAGTGGGGAAGTTTCACATAGGGGAATCTCCCATAATCATCCAGGTAGATGAAGTGCCGGGAGCGCTCAAAGCGATCCTTTTTCATCCATACGTCAGGATCGTTGACGTGTTCCAGCAGAAACTGTCGGTAGGCCTGAAAATACCCCTGAAGGGGCTGCGGCAAAGTTTCGAGAGCCCAATTGGTGACCAGTTGATGCGTCTCTGGCCCCCAGGCAAGTGCAGGTGAGGAAGCCAGCAAACCGAGAATAAATATGCTGACAAGTTGCGACACGCCTGCGGCATGAAGATTGCGGCGAACTCGCTTTGAATGGGAATTGTAGCGGGAAGCGTTCCTCATAGTCAGCGGATCGGGGCTCCCTAGGCCTGTCGAAAAGCGTCGTCGGTCGTCTCGCAATTGGCGTCACTCACATCCGGTCCGCCGCTGTGCTGTAATGTCGAGCTTTTTAAGCCCGGCAGACCGCCCGTCACGAACGGCAATACAGCACCTTCCATACGCTGCTCTAGCAGGTTGTTGAAAAACCCCGAAAATGGGTGGTAGCGCCGACTTGATGTCGCCAGAACTCCAATGTTCTCAAGGCGTCGATGGCGGGATAAACCCGCCTCGACACGTTTTTCGGCGACCTGCTAGGGGCTCACAAGGATTTTACCGCATTATCGCCTGCAAACGCACCGCCTGAGAAAGCCCGTGTACTCACGCGTTTGCCGACAATCAGGATTTTCGCAGCTTAACCTCCTTGCCACGCCCTATTCACAAAATCGAAAGTTCTTAACCGGCCCGGCTGATAAAGGCTTGCTGCCAGTTCCGCGCCTCGTATTCCCGAGACATACTTATCCTCGACTTGTATCCTTTTTCCGCAATGCTTGCAGGACACTCCAATTTTCTGAGCCATCGTATCGAGTCTCCCAGACATTTCAATCCCATAACGCCATCATCTGAGTTATTTTTCGGCGAATTCGCTCCGGTGGCGGCTATAGCCGAAGTAAATGCACAGGCCGATCACTAGCCACGCCCCAAAGCGCACCCACGTCTCAAGGGGAAGGCTTGCCATCAGCACCAGGCAACACAGAACGGAAGCCACGGGAATGAACGGGACCCAGGGCACACGAAATCCGCGTTTGCGGTCGGGCTGTCTGCGACGGAGAATGAGCACACCCAACGCCACCAGAACGAACGCGAAAAGCGTTCCGATGTTGGATAGGTCGGCCAGCGTGCCGATGTCGAAAATCCCCGCCGGAAGCGCCACAAAAAGGCCCGCTGTCCAGGTGCTGATGTGCGGAGTGCGGAACCGCTTGTGCACGCTTGAGAAAATGCGCGGGAGCAGCCCGTCGCGCGACATGGCAAACCAGATGCGCGCCTGGCCAAGCTGGTAGACGAGCAGAGAGCTGGTCATCCCCATCAGCGCGCCGATCACCACCCAGCGCTCCACTGTGACCAATCCGATGGCCTGCAAGGCGTGGGCGACCGGCGCGGCATTCCGCAGCAAGGGCCACTTCTGAATGCCGGTCAGCACCACCGCCACCGAAATATAAAGAATTGCGCAGGCAATGAGCGACGCCAGGATGCCGAAAGGAACGTCTTTCTGCGGACGGGGGCATTCCTCGGCCGCTGTGGAAACGGAATCAAAGCCGATATAGGTAAAGAAAACAATAGCGCCGCCGGTGAGAACACCCTGCCAGCCATTGGGCGCAAACGGCTTCCAATTCGCGACTTTCACGTGAGGCGCGGCAGCCGCCACAAAGATCAGAATGGCGAGAATCTTAACGGCAACCATCGCGGTGTTAGCGCCTGCACTCTCGCGGATGCCAATCACCAGAATGACGGTCAGAATCATCACGATAAGGAAGCCGGGAACGTTGAAGTAGGAGCCTGTCCATCGCCCTCCCACTAACATGGGTTCCATCAACTTCCGGGGCAGTCTGAGCCCGAAACTTTGCAGGAGGCTGTCGATATAGGCGGAATAGCCTACCGCCACCGCCATATTGCTGACCGCGTATTCCAGAATCAGGTCCCAGCCAATGATCCAGGCCACGATTTCGCCCAGTGTGGCGTAGGTGTAGGTATAGGCGCTGCCCGCAATGGGAATCATGGAGGCGAGTTCTGCATAGCAAAGTCCCGCCAGCCCACACACCACCGCGACCATCAGGAATGACAGCGCGATGGCAGGGCCTGCTCCGGGACGTCCGGAAGCTCCCAGCGCATACCGGCCGTGAAGAAGGACTTCGAGCAAGGGCGCTTTAAATATGTCGTGCACCTGAAGCGATTCGCCCGCCGCTGCTGTACCGGTAAGGACAAAAATGCCTGCCCCCACAATCGCGCCAATGCCCAGGGCAGTGAGCGACCAGGGGCCAAGACTCTTACGCAGCCGGTGCTCGGGCAGTTCCGCCGAGGCGAGCAGCTTGTCAATGCTCTTGGTGCGAAAATAGGCGTGCGCCATTTTAATGCCGCCTCAAGTGATGAATGGCAAGAGAGACTCGTATTCGCAGGCGGCGCGCGGTCTTCATCAACGTGACGAAGTTCCGGGTCCCTTCTTCTTAACCTTGGGTTTGTGGGAGCCGCGAGGGTCAGTTCTCTTAGGCTTGGGAGGTCGTTTTTTCCGAGCCTCGCGCTTCAATTTTTTTCGTTCGGCCTTGTCGGTGATCTTTTTGGTATCCATAATTGTTTGTGAAGTGAACTGTCGAACAGACTCCTTTGATAACATGAAGAGTGAATTCCAGTGATCCCCGTGGGCTTGCCTCTGTCTTACGCCCGTGTTAATGACGCATAGCGTTCGACGAGCTTTTTCTTTCCATAGCCCGGAAAACTGACGGTCACTTTGGCATCCTGCCCTTCGCCCTCACAATCCACCACAGTGCCCAGCCCATACTTGGGGTGCCGCACGCGGCTTCCCAGCCGCCAACGCTGGGGAGTTGAAGCGGCGTTCGTTCCCAGCCCTTGGGACGCTTCGGATTGTTTCGGCCTGCGCTGGCCAAAGAACTGTTCGATCCTTTCGACGCTATTCAAAGCATTGTTCCAGGATGTCCTCGTCTTGAAGATGGGAGCTTCAGCGTCCAAGCGATCGAGAAGGTTGGGAGGAACTTCACTTAAGAACCGTGAAGGCCGGGTCGAGCGCAGGTAGTCTTCGCCGTAGGAACGCCGGCGAGCCGCCCAGGTCAGAACCAGCCGTTGGCGGGCGCGAGTCATCCCCACATAACACAATCGCCGCTCTTCTTCGAGGGCCGCATCTTCCATCAGAGAGAGCTTATGCGGGAAGAGACCTTCTTCCATGCCCACCAGATAGACCGTTGAAAACTCCAGCCCTTTGGCCGTATGGAGCGTCATGAGGGTGACTCGCGAATGCTCACTATATTCATCGCTGTCGGAAACGAGGGCAGCGTGATCAAGGAATTGAGAGAGGGCCTCGCCTCGGCTTTCCGCCTCCCGAGCGGCGTTGACCAGTTCCTGGAGGTTTTCGATGCGTCCTTCAGCTTCGACCGTCCCTTCTGCCTCGAGCATGGCCAGATATCCCGTACGATCCAGGACATTTCTGAAAAATTCGCTCAAGGGAGCGGAAGCGTGATTTTCCATCAGTGGACGCATGACGGCTGCGAAGCTTTCCAACGCTTTTCGCAGACGCGGGGGCAACGCTCCTTGGGAAAGCTCGTGTTCAACGACTTCCCAAAGGCTCAGCCCCAATTGCTGCGCGGCAGCGTGCAGCATGGCGAGGGTTGAAGCTCCAATGCCGCGCGCCGGAACATTGATGATCCGCAGGAAAGCAGCGTTGTCCTTTGGATTGACGGCCAACCGCGCATAGGCCAGGGCGTCCTTAATCTCCGCGCGCTCGTAGAACCGGAAGCCGCCCACCAACTGAAATGGGGTGTTGCTGCGTCGAAGCGCTTCTTCAAAGAGGCGGGACTGAGCATTGGTGCGGTAAAGCACTCCTATGGTTGCCTCGGGATCTTCGGCAAGCGCGCGGACAAGATCATCCGCCACAAAAGCAGCCTCCGCGTCCGCATCCTCCGCGCGATAAAGTCCCACACGGCTGCCTTCCACCCGCTCAGACCAGAGTTTCTTGCCGATGCGCGCCTGATTGTGACTGACCACAGCGGAAGCGGCGTCGAGAATGATCTGGGTGGAACGATAATTCTGTTCCAGACGAATGATTCTTGCGTCAGGGTAGTCCTTTTCAAAGCTCAGGATGTTCTCGATATCCGCACCTCGCCAGCGATAGATTGACTGATCCTCATCCCCCACGACGCAAATGTTCTGATGACCCTGAGTGAGTTGGCGGATGAGCCGGTACTGGATGCGATTTGTATCCTGATACTCATCCACCATGAGGTAGCGGAAAAACTGGTTGTAGAGTTGACAGATATCGGGAGCCCTCTCGAAAAGCTCCACGGTCTTCAGCAAAAGATCATCAAAGTCCAGGGCGTTCGATTCGCGCAGCTTTTTCTCATAGCGCTCATAGAGCGACGCCAGTTTTTCTGTTTGCACGTCGGTCGCCTGACGATAAAGATCGGCGGGTGAAATGCCTCGATTTTTGGCATGACTGATGCGCGATTGCGCGGTGCGGGCGGAAAGAAGCTCTTCGGTCAGACCAAGTTCTTGAGTAGACATCCGGATGAGCCGCTGCTGGTCTTCCTCGTCATAAATGGAAAAATCGCGGTGGTAGCCCAGACGGTCAATATCCCGTCGCAGCACGCGCACGCAGAAAGAATGGAAAGTTGAGATATGCGGCCCGCCATCGCCTGGAGAGCCGCCGAGCAGCGCGGCGACGCGCTCCTTCATCTGCTGCGCGGCCTTGTTGGTAAAAGTGACGGCGAGGATCGTTTCCGGTTGCACGCGCAGGCTTTCGATGAGATGCGCAATGCGATAAGTGATGACACGCGTCTTGCCGCTGCCGGCCCCAGCGAGAATCAGCAAGGGGCCTTCCGTCGATTCCACGGCGCGTCGCTGTTGAGGGTTGAGCTGATTGAGGAAATCTGTCATGTCCAGCCAGTCATTCTACACGATCGGTTCTGGCCGAACAAATTTCAGTGCGCTGGTTATTCAAGCTCATGAATCTTGATGGCAACCGACATGGCGAGCTGTTGTGGATCGGGATTGAATCGCCGGCGTTCGCGCTCCGGGAGGGAAAGAACAATCTCTTCGAACTTTCGCGCTGAAGCCACGCTGACGGTTGCGAATCCCAGGGCATCAGCCAACAGGCAGCTTCGATTCACCAGGGCCAGAATATCAAACTTGCCGTCGACTGCGTTGTGATGCTTGCTGATGACCTCAATAAAAGGCTTCGGCAGTTTCCAAGATTCGGCGAGCCAGCGCCCGGCTTGGCAATGATCAATTCCAAAAAGTTCCTTTTCGCGGGCGAAAACATCGGCGTGACTCTTGTGCCTTTCGGATAACAGATTGGCGTATTCCATAGGCTTGATCATCCCCAGGGCCAACCGGCCGACATCGTGCAGCAGACCTGCCAGATAGGCGAAATCTGATTCAATTAGACTCACTTTGGCAAGTTCCTCAGCCAATAATGCGCAGGCGAGGCTATGCTGCCAACAGGCCAACAGCGCGGGAATCTGAAAGGATTCCGCCAGGTAGGTCTTCATCGCAACGGTCAGTGCAATGCCCTTGACTCGTTGCGCGCCAAGAAGCGTTGTTGCCTGAAGAATACTCCGAATTTCGGTGCGAAAGCCAAACAAGGCGGAATTGGCCAAGGCCAGAATTTCAGAAGCAAGCGCCGGATCAGCCTGGATTTGTTGGCTTAGCTCCTTGAGCCCCATATCCTCCCGTGCGAGGAGCTTCAGCACCCTCATTGCTACCGCCGGAAAAGGTGGCAGGTTAATCAGGGCCCATGGCCGTTCGCGAGATTCATTCTTTAAACTCGTTATCATATAGTTAATATATATGCTAAACGAAGAGTGGAAAAGAGAAATTCAGCAGGAAGATTGGAAGGTCTAAGCGGTGCTAACGCAGGCTGTTCCCGAATCGCGCATCGGCTAAGTCTTGCGATGTCAGCGCTGCCTCTCCCGATTTCTCTGGGTCTTTCGGCACACTGACCACCCTCACCCTTACCGGTGTAACCCCTCGATGGACAAATCCTAAATGGCTTGCAGCAGCCTTTGAAAGATCGATAAGCCGGTTATGGAGGGCAGGCCCGCGGTCTTCGATCTTGACCACCACCGAACGCCCATTCCTGAGATTCGTGATTTTCACTTTTGTCCCGAAAGGTAGTGTGCGGTGAGCGGCAATAAGAGCTTGGTCGTTAAAGGGCCGACCACACGCCATCAGGCGGCCTTGTGCTTCAGCCCCATACCAGCTTGCCATGCCATATTGAACTTTTTGAATGGTGTGCGTGTGCGCACCTCCGTCCTGATGTGAGGCGCATATCGCTGGGAACGATAGGAAAGCGACCAATACGCCTGTAACCAAGCCTTTTAGGAAAGCCCCAGAAAAGGCATCAGCCCGTGAGCACAAAAAAGGCTTATGGAGGTGCCGTAGGCTCAAAATAACTCCTTTGTCCTTAAGACTTCGCAAGCACCTTGCGACTATCGAGAAGCGCCCTGACTTTCAGGCTCTTATCGCCAAAGCGTGTTTGACTTGGCGACTCCCAACCTGACGTTAATTGGTTGGCGCAAGCTAGGTACCAAAGAGGAGTCGGAATTATCTATCTTTAGCTTTATCAATTAGATATGAGATCAGTCGGTGAAAGAGCAAAAGCAAGCCAGACAGGTAAGAATTAGGAGGAGTAAGCAAAAAATATACAATTTTATGTTTCACATCATAAAACCATTGATGTGCCTTGGAGCTAATATCCCCCGGCAATGCCGAGGCCTTAGGACGTGAGCTGCTCAATACGGCTATTCGGCATTGCTAACGCGACACTGCTTTGCTGTGCCCCCGCCGTGGCCGCCCATTACCACCGGTTCATCTGATGCAGTCACTCATCCTTTTCCTCTTGCTTCCGCATGTACTCCTGACTCCCCCTTCATCCTGCCCCACCGTGGACACGAAAAATCCTCATGTCCAGAAGGGCTGGCCTACTCGACGTTCGGAACACTCACGCTACAATGGGGCGATGGCACCGGGCGAGCAAACTCCGCGAGCGCCCGGCTTAAAGAAAGGGGCAGCGAATGAAAGCGCTCGTCAAAAGCAGAAGAGAACCCGGCTTATGGCTTGAAGAAGTGGAAATGCCGCAAATCGGCATCAATGACGTGCTCATTCGAGTGCGGCGCACGGGCATTTGCGGAACCGATCTCCACATTTATGAATGGGATGATTGGGCGCAAAAGACCATTCCTGTACCGCTCGTGATCGGCCATGAATTTGTCGGTGAGATTGTGGAGGTCGGCGCCCACGTCCCCGACTTCTTTCCCGGCGAGATTGTCAGTGGAGAGGGGCATGTGGTTTGCGGCCATTGCCGCAATTGCCTTGCAGGCCGACGACATCTCTGCGCGAAGATGCAGGGCGTTGGCGTCAACCGTCCGGGGGCCTTTGCCCAATACATTGCCCTGCCGATGACGAATATCTGGCGCCATCATCCCTCGGTGGATCAGGATATCGCGGCAATTTTCGATCCTTTCGGGAACGCCGTTCATACTGCGTTATCCTTTCCAGTGCTGGGCGAGGACGTGTTGATTACCGGCGCGGGCCCCATCGGCCTGATGGCGGCGGCGGTGGTGCGCCATGCCGGTGCGCGATTTGTTGTCGTAACCGACGTGAATCCCTATCGCCTGGAGCTTGCGCGGAAGATGGGCGTCACGGAGGCGGTGGACGCGCGGCAGGAAAGACTTTCCGACGTGCAGAAAAGGCTGGGCATGGCTGAAGGTTTCGATGTGGGCCTCGAAATGTCAGGCAACCCTTCGGCTTTCCGCGAAATGCTGGCCAACATGAGTCATGGAGCCAAGATCGCCATCCTGGGAATTCCGCCGAACGAGATGTCGATTGACTGGCGCACCGTCATCTTCAACATGTTGACCTTGAAAGGAATCTATGGCCGCGAAATGTATGAAACCTGGTACAAGATGACGGTGATGCTTCAATCCGGTCTGGACATTCGACCGGTCATTACTCACCGCTTTCACTATGAAGAGTTTCACAAAGCTTTTGAAATAATGAAGAGCGGCGAATCGGGGAAAGTGATCCTGGAGTGGAATTGAATTCAACCATCGAGAGGCTTCTGAATAGACTTGGAAGCGGAAAGAGCCCAATAAACCGGCAATCCGAGAAGGACGATGACGAGGCCAGGCCAGGTCGTCGAGGGGCGATAGGCAAAGAGAACCACGAGCACGGCACCCGCGCCCAGCATGTAAATTCCCGGGACAACAGGGTAACCCCACGTCTTATACGGTCTCTCCACGTGAGGCCGAATCCTGCGCAAACGAATCAGACCCGCGATCGTGAGGATATAGAAAATCAAGGCCGAGGAAATCACGTAGTCCAGCAGGTTGCTGTAAAGATTCCCGTATTGTCGCGTGGCAGGATCGTACGTCCGGGGCAGAACGAGCAGCACCGCCCAGGCGCCCTGAATCCAGAGTGACCACCCGGGCACTTTCGCGCGATTCAATCGTGAGGCGGAACGGAAAAAAAGGCCATCCTGCGCCATCGCATAATAAGCTCTGGGACCAGCCAGCACCAGACTATTTATGCAGCCAAAGGTGGAAATCATGATGGCCAGAGCCATCAGCGTCTTCCCCATCCCGGGATAGACCGACGCCAGCGCGGCGGTGGCTACGCGGTCAGAAGGCGCATGCTGGATCGCGGGAAACGGCAGCAGGCAGAGATACGCGAGATTGGTGAGCAGATAAAGCGCAATGACCAGGATTGTCCCGATGGCGAGTGAGAGCGGCAGCGTGCGCCGGGGATTCTTGACTTCGCCGGCCGCAAAGGTGATATCGTGCCAGGAATCGGCTGAAAACAGCGAACCGGATTGTGAAACACAGATGGCAACGAAGAGTCCGAAGGCGGTGGTGGCGTCCAGACCGGTTGCCAGCGGCGTCAAACCGCGAGCGCTCCACGCATGCTCGAAATTTGTCTGGATGGCTTCCGCATTGCGCGCCACCACCAACCCCACCAGAATTAATGCCAGGAGTGCGCCGGTCTTCGCTAGGGTGAAAAAATTCTGAACGATTTTTCCATATTCAAGACCGCGGCTATTGGTCCAGGTCAGCAAAACAATAACAAGAATTCCCAGGCATTGGGCGCTTGAAAGTGAGACGGTGTAACCCGTGGAAAGGTGAATTGGAGCGATGAGATAGTGATCCTCGGAAATCCATGGCCACAAGGCTCCGGAAAAGCGCGCAAAAGCCACTGCCACGGCGGCGATGGTTCCGGTTTGAATCACCAGGAAGAGCGTCCAGCCATAAAGGAATCCGAGAAGTGGAGAATAGATCTCGCGCAAGTAAACGTACATACCGCCCGCACGGGGCATCATGGAAGCAAGCTCGCCGTAGGAAAGCGCCGCTGTAATCGTGAGAACTCCTGCAAACGCCCAGGCCACCAGCAGCCAGCCAGGACTGCCGATTTTGCGCGCCATGTCCGCCGAAACAATGAAGATTCCCGAGCCAATCATCGTGCCGGCCACGATCATGACCGAATCAAAAAGGCCCAGGCCGCGCACGAACTCGGTCTCCGTAGCGCTTAATCTCTTCACGGATTTCCCCGCGCCAGGTTCAAACATGCGAAGTCTTGCGCCTTTCAAAACAGGTTACGTAGCAGGAAGAAGACGTTGGCCGGTCGTTCCGCCAGCCGCCGCATAAACCAGGGAAACCAATAGCTTCCATAGGAAATCAGCACCCGCTCATGCCACCCTTCGCGCGCCAGCCGCTCCTGCTCCGCGCGCTGAATACCATAGAGCATCTGAAATTCGAGGCTATCCTTCTCGAGGCGGTTCAACTCAACAAATTCCAGGATGCGCCGGATCAGGCGGCGATCATGAGTCGCGAAAGCCGCGCGCACGCCCGCAGCACGCGCCTCAGGACTTAAAAGTGTCTTGCACAGGGCGAAATAATTTTCATCCACATCGCGCTTGCGGCGGAATGCGCGGTCCGGCGGCTCGCGATACGCCCCTTTCACCAGGCGGATCGCCGGCCCCATCGAAATGAGCGATTCCAAATCTCTGGTCGTGCGATAAAGATACGCCTGAAGGCATACTCCAACATTCGGGAAAGATCGGCGAGCGCGCCGATAAATTTCAAGCGTCACATCCACATAATTGCTGGCTTCCATATCGATCCAGACAACCCCCTTTTCATCGGCATGCTGGATGATTCTTTCGAGATTGCTGTAACAAAGTTCATGGTCCAGGTCCAGGCCAAGCTGCGTGAGCTTCACGGAAAGTTCCGTGTTCAGGTTCATTGCGCGAATGCGTTCCAGAACTTCAAGATAATGGTGGGTCACTCTCTCGGCCTCGGCAGGATCGGAAACGTTTTCGCCAAGATGGGTCAGGACGCTGCCGATGGATTTCTTCCCGAGCTCTGCGGCCGCGGCCAGCGCATCCTCCACTGATTCTCCCGGCATAAACCGCGCCACGGCGCGCCGCATGAAGACGTGCCTTGGTGCTTGCTCGCGCAGCCAACGGCTCTGCGAACAAGCCAGCAAAACGCTCCGCATAATGGCCATTTCATCTCCCATCAAAGGCATCGGACTTCAGAAAAGTTTATCAAGACATTTTGCCGCCTCGAAGATGTGATGCGGCAGAAATTTCAATTTCCTGTCCGACTGGGGGCCGGCGCCCGTACTTCCCAATGACAAAAGATTTCAAGACCCTGTACAAGGGGATGAAATTCATGTATTTATTTTCTCCCTTGAGTTGCTCGCGAAGTTAAATTGCGCCCGAAAGAGGCTGGATGGCGCAAGATGGCCATGAATGACCAGCGCCTGACCCTGGAAAATCCACTCGGTCGGTAATTTCATCTGGCCGGCTTTCGCGCATTGTTTTAGGCGGAGCTTTCCTCCGTGATGCCGTATTCTGGTGAAAACTAACGTCAAATTTCCAATCTGAATATGGAATCCTTTGTGCAATTTCGCAACTCATCGAGAAGAATTCTACGCGGGATGATTCATCGCCCACCGAAGCGCGTCAAAGGTCGTAACATCCCCGGCGTTGTTTTCTTTCACGGTTTTACGGGCGATCGCATGGAATCACACTGGCTGTTCGTGAAGTGTGCGCGAGCGCTCGCTGAAGCCGGAATGGCCTCACTCCGCTTCGATTTTTACGGCTCGGGAGAATCCGACGGAGATTTCGCAGAGGCTACCCTGCGCGGAGAGATTGCCGATGCGTTGACGGCAGTGGAATTTTTCCGCCATCAACCAGGCATTGACCCTGGGCGGATTGCACTGATCGGCATTTCTCTTGGCGGAGCCATAGCCGCCTCGATCGCGTCTCGCGCACGGGCGCAGGCTTTGATTCTCTGGGCGGCTGTGGCTCACCTGGAGGAACTTCGCGCTCTGGCGCAAAAGATTGCCAGGCCGATACCGGAACGCAGCGGATTCGTGGAATATAACGCCAACGTCATTTCCTTGCAATTCCTCGACAGCATTGAGAAAATCCATCCGCTCCGCGAAATCGGTCGTTTCCGCCGGCCTGCGTTAATCATTCATGGAAGCCAGGATGATACCGTGCCTCCATCCGCAGCCGAAGATTATTTCCAGGCTGCGGGATCGCAAATGAAAGAGAAAATCATCATCCCCGGAGCTGATCACACGTTTGCGTCGCTCGCCTGGGAGCGTCAGGTGATTCAGCGCTCGGTCGATTGGTTGCGAACCTTTCTCATGAAATCACCTCCTTCCCAGATTCGTTCACCGCGAACATTGACGGCTTAGATACCTGATCCTAGAATGGCAAATAGGACGGCTCTTGAATGCCTCAGACATCTACCCAGCGAAAGGCGAAGTCTTCAACTCACCCACCTAAGCCTCAAGTGCGGAGCCATCGCTTATTCGGGCAGTTAGCCTTTGTGATTCTAGTTCTTCTGGCAATTGGTGCGGGGTCGCTCACGGGTCTGATCTTTGTGTATTCCTCCAACCTGCCGCAGGTCAGTGAGCTTTTTGATTTTCGGCCCGACGTTACGACGGAGCTTTATGCCAGCAACGGTGCCGTGATCGGCAGCTTTGCGCTGCAGAGACGGGTGATGGTGACTTACGATCAAATTCCGCCCATCCTTCGCGAAGCCATTATCTCGGTTGAAGACCGCCATTTTGAGAGCCACTTCGGCGTTGATATCCTGCGCATTGTTCGTTCGGCGATTGTGGACATCCTTGAATGGCGCAAGGCCGAGGGCGCCAGCACACTGACCCAGCAGTTGAGTCGCAGGCTTTTTCTAACGCCACAGAAATCCTTCAAGCGAAAAATCCGCGAGGCGCTCCTGGCTATCCAGATTGAACGCCATTTCACCAAGGCGCAGATTTTTACGATGTATTGCAACATTATTCCCTGGGGCGGGGGAAGCTTTGGCGTGGAAGCGGCTTCAGAACGATACTTTGGAAAACATCTCGATCAGCTCACGCTGCCGGAGGCCGCATTACTGGCGGGGTTGCCCCGGAATCCCACGTACTATTCGCCCATCCATCATCCGCATCGCGCACTGATGCGCCGGAACGAAGTGCTGGCCGCCATGCTGAACAACGGCAAGATTACCCGGGAACAATATCAACAGGCTATCGCAGCTCCGCTCGGTCTCCATGTTCAGAAGTGGAATCAGGAAGTTGCGCCCTATTTCGTCGATTATGTGCGCAAACTGTTGATGGATAAATACGGCGCGGAAGTCGTGAACACCAACGGATTACGAGTCTACACATCATTGAACCTCCATCTTCAGAAGATCGCTGTTCATGCCTTGCGAAAGGGATTGCGCGAGGACGACAAGCGGCGCGGTTGGCGCGGGCCGGAGAAAAATATCCTCAAACACCAGGCGATTTCAGCCGACGAGCGCGAGACGATCCTGGACAGCTATTCTGATCCGGACTGGACAAAACCCATCACCCCCGACAGCCGCATTCACGGCCTAGTGATGGCCGTGAAACCTTCTTACGCTCTTGTCAGATTCGGTGATCTCACCGCTCGAATTACGCCGCCGGATTTCGCCTGGACGAAAAAGACGACTCCGGCAGATATCTTCTCAGTGGGTGATGTGGATCTCTTCCATATCACTGAAGTGACAGGCCACACGGTTCATGCAACCCTGGATCAGTACCCTACAGTTCAGGGAGCAATTCTGGTCATTGATAATAAAACCGGTACGATCGAAGCCATGGTGGGCGGCTATGATTACGACCGCAGCTCGTTTAATCGCGCCGTGCAGGCGGAGCGGCAGGTCGGATCGTCATTTAAAGTCTACGTTTATTCCGAAGCGCTGCTCGATGGCTTCAGTCCCTTTGATACGATTCTGGATGAGCCGGTCAGCTATGGCAACTGGGCGCCGCACAATTACGACAATCGCTTCGAGGGCCGCATCACGCTTCTGCACGCTCTGGCGGAATCGCGCAACGTGCCGGCGGTACGCTTGCTTGCGCGGGTGGGCGTGGACAAAGTCATCAAACTGTGTCGCGAATTCGGGATTACATCGCGCCTGACGCCCAATCTTCCTCTGGCGCTTGGAGCTTCCTCTCTCACCCTGCTGGAGCATACTTCAGCCTACACAACCTTTCCTGACGATGGCATTCATATCTCTCCGCGCCCCATTCTTCGCGTGACAGACTACGATGGTCGGTTGATTGATGATTTTCCTCCCAAGGTTACCGATGTGCTTCCCGCCGGCGTGGCGAGGCTGATGGTTTCCATGTTGCGCGAAGTGATCAATTCGGGCACGGCAGTTCGCGCACGCCCGCTGGCGGCCCAGTATCCCATCGCAGGCAAGACAGGCACAACGAATGACTTTACGGATGCCTGGTTCATCGGCTTCACGCCTTCAATCACATGCGGCGTCTGGGTGGGATTTGATGACCACCGGTCGCTTGGAAAGGGCGAAGAAGGGTCGCACGTGGCTCTGCCCATTTGGATGGACTTTATGAGCCAGGCGCTGAAGGGGCAGCCCGTCCATCCGTTCCCCGATTCGCCGCTGCTTACCAATCCCAACCAGGTGAAGCAAATCCTGGCCAGCGCGGGGCCGGAAAATGTCCTGCGTCAGAATGCGGGCCTGCAACAGGATCCATCGGCCAAAATCTCGACACCCAGCGCGCCGGTGCCGCCTGTGGCGGATCAATCCAGCGCCAAGCCCTGAGCGGTTGCCGCGCTCCAACCTGCATCGCCCTCTCGGGAGTTCAGTGAATATGTTCCCTTTCCACGGCGTCGACTTTCTGGAAATTGATTCGTTGTTGAGCGACGAAGAGAAACTGGTGCGCCAGACGGTGCGTGAATTCGTCAACCGCGAAGTGATTCCGCATATCGAGGCATGGAATCGCGAAAGCAGTTTTCCTCAGCATCTCGTCCGGTCTATGGGCGAACTGGGTTTGCTCGGAGCCAATCTTCAGGGATACGGCTGTGCAGGCATGTCGAACGTTCAATATGGCCTGATCATGCAGGAGCTTGAGCGGGGAGACAGCAGTTTGCGAAGTTTTGCCTCCGTTCAGGGAGCCCTGGTGATGTACCCCATTGCCACTTACGGCAGCGACGCGCAGAAAGAGCGCTGGCTGCCCCTCCTGCAACAAGGCAAGGCAGTGGGATGCTTCGGGCTGACGGAGCCGGATTTCGGCTCCAATCCCGCCGCCATGCGCACACGCGCGGTGAGAGACGGCGACGACTACATTCTGAATGGGGAGAAAGCCTGGATCACCTCCGGCTCAATCGCCGACGTCGCAGTCGTCTGGGCGCAGGCCGAGGATGGCATTCGCGGGTTCCTGGTGGAAAAGGACACTCCCGGCTTCAGCGCCAGAGATATCAAGGGTAAGTGGTCGCTGCGCGCGTCGGTCACCAGCATCCTCTCATTTCAGGATGCGCGTATTCCTTCGTGCAACGTATTGCCTGAAGCTCGCGGACTGAAAGCGCCTCTCAGTTGCCTGACGCAAGCGCGTTATGGCATCGGCTGGGGAGCTCTCGGCGCAGCCATGGCCTGTTACAACGAGGCACTGGAATATGCCAAAATCCGCAAACAGTTCAATGAAAAACCCATCGCTTCCCATCAGCTTGTTCAGGAAACACTGGTCGAGATGATTACGGAAATTACCAAGGCACAGTTGCTGGCCCTGCACGTAGGCCGGTTAAAAGACCGGGGGCGCGCTGACTTCGCCCACATCTCCATGCTGAAGCGCAACAATGTGAAGATGGCGCTCGACGTAGCGCGGTCAGCCCGAGACATTCTGGGCGCCAACGGTGTGGCGGATGAATACCCCGTTTTCCGCCACATGTGCAACCTGGAATCCGTTTATACCTACGAGGGAACGCACAACATTCATACCCTGATTATCGGCGAGCGCGTGACCGGCCTTGCCGCCTACGAATAGCCTGGGCACACCGTCTGCTCCACGGGACGACTCCTGTCGCCTTGAGGCAGGCGCGGGTTCCTTCTGCCCCTTTGGGGCGGACACCGTCTGCACCTTCCGAAAGAAATTGAAGAATAAGGATTGATTACTTCAGGATGGGTTTCAAACCGACGTTCATGCTGAGTTCGCTGGATTTCGGGGCAAAATAGCCGGGCTTGGTGCGCACAATCAGGCGCTTATTGGAATTGGGCATAAAGGCTTCCACCCGAACAGTCCGGAAACTTCCATCTTTGGCGGTGTTGGTTGGATAGTATGCCAGAGTATATTGGTCGCGGATCACGTGAGCAATACGCTCACAGGTCTCGTTCACCTGGTCAAGCGACTTCGGGAAATAGGCTTTACCACCCGTCGCTTCAGCCAGCTCCTTCAGGATTTTCGCTGCATGTCGGTCTCCGCCGCTGTGGATTTTGAAGAGCCCTCCGCCGGATTCATCGCCGCCGAGCAATCCGATGGTATAAATTTCGGCATTCGATTGCTGGGCGTAGCGCACCAACTGATCAAAAGTGTAGCGGCTGGCGTTATCTTCGCCGTCCGTAATAACCAGCAAAACTTTTTTATCCCGATTTCCAAGTTTCAGGTGATCCAGCGAGGCATAAACCGCGTCATAAAGCGCCGTGCCGCCACGCGAGTCAATCTTATCCAGAGCCGCCTTGAGTTGCTCCATATTTGAGGCGAAATTCCCAGGTGTATCCAGGTAATAGACGTCATTGAAATTCACCACAAAGACCTGGTCATCCGGATTGGAAGTCTTCACGAAATCCAGCGCCGCGGCATTTACAGCCGGGCGCTTCGGCCGCATGCTGCCGCTATCGTCAATCACAATGCCCATAGTCACCGGGATATCGCTATGGGAAAAGACCGCCAGTTTCTGCGGCACACCGTTTTCATACACGCGAAAGTCGTTTCGCCCCAGATCGTCGATCATGTGGCCTTTTTTATCGACTACTGTAGCGTGCAGCACCACCAGATTGACGTTGGCGTGCAGCGTGTACTGGCCATTCTGCTTCTGAATCGCTGGGGTCTGTCCGCTGGAGGGCTGTGGAGCCTGAGTCTGGGCAGCGCAGAGAGTTCCCAAGCCTACCCCCAGGAAAGCAGCCAGAATTCCTGAAAAGACCACGCGCGCGGTCATTTTACTGAGTCGGCGCATAATATCCTGTACGAGCATAGACCTGAAGCGGAGGCAGACCCCGAGGAGGGTTCAGCTTCACCTTGATTCGCCGCCAACGTCCGTCCGCAACCAGATTGGAAGGCTTATATCCGAGCACATACTGGTTACGAAGCTCGATGGAGATTTTTTCAGCGATATCGGGCAGCTCATTCGGGTCTTCAACGCTGAACATGCGGCCGCCGGTGATGTTGGCGAGATCCGACAGCAGGCTGGGGCCTGCTGCTTCCTCCGGCGTCCGGTCGCGGGAGCTGAGCGGCTCAAAAATGCCGATCGCGTAAATCTCCACATCCGATTCCTTCACCATCTGTTTGATGTCGCGCTCGGTATAACGGCTGTGGTTTTCCCCGCCATCCGAAATCACCAGCAAGGCCTTGCGATTTGTCGTGGCCTTCTTCATTTCCTGAAGGCCCAGGTAGATGGCATCCAGCAACGCCGTGCGGCCTCCGGACTTAACGAAAAGCAGACGATCCTGAAGATTTTCAAACCGTGAGGTAAATCCGGAAATCAGATTGGGCCTTTCGCTGAAATTGATCAGCATAAATTCGTCCTGCGGGTTTGCGGTCTCAAAGAATTGCAGCGCGGCCTCCTTGGATTTCTGAATCTTGTCCGACATGGAGCCGCTCGAGTCGAAAATCATGCCCACAGAAATAGGAGCATCCTCCGTGGAGAAGGATAAAATCGTCTGCTTCACCTTATCGTCGTAAACCTCAAAGTTCGACTGATCCAGGCCGGTGACAATACGGTCGTAGGGGTCCGTCACCGTCACATTCACTAGCACCCGGTTGACATTCACCTGGAGGGGTGTGGTGTAAACAGGAGGCTGTTTGACGTTGATCTGCGCTCCTTGAGAGTCTTGCGGCGGCTTCGGATGCTTTCGGGGAGCTGCGGCGGAAGGTCGCCCGGCAAAGACGCAGAAACAGCCTAGAATTGCGATGCCCCATGCCCACGTGAGTTGCTTGCCCGCCCAAAGACCTGTCATAACAGCGGCCTTTGCTTGCTTTTTATATCACTGAAACCAGGCTGCTAACGACCCGTATTTCTCCGTCATCCCCGCTAGGTTACTGAAAAACGTTTCAAGATGCTTTCTTTCCAGGCAAAGTGAGGCATCCCCTTGGAAGAGAGCACACTGACCACCTTCCTCCCACCGCAGCGCCTTGGAATGACAGGTTTAAACAGTTCTTCAGCAACCTCCCTGGAGCGCTTACGAGCCTATTCTACCACCGTCAAAGAATTCACCCAAGCAAAAGTAAAGATTTTGACACTCTGTTGACGCGTCATTGACTTTTGCCCTTTTTCCGGCTTGGCGAGTGTTCCAGATTAACCTGAGATACTGTTATCGGGCAGGAATAGGAAATCCGATTAAAGTCTTCACGGCTACAGGTTCGCCGTTTAACCTTGCCGGGCGGAACACCCATTTGGCGAGAGCTTCCGTTAGGGTGGAAGCAAATTGGGCATTCGGACTTTGCAAAACGCGTATTTCCTGGAGCTTGCCTTCCCGATCGAGGATGGCATAAACCACAGCCCATTGGCCCGCGCTTCGCAAAAGCATTTCAGGATCAAACCGAGGCCGCTCCTTGTGATTTGGGAAGGGTGGAACCAGCACTTGTTCGGCCACCGGCGACGACGGGTTCAGGAGGGCATACTGCAACGTCCAGGAAGGGGCGGGATCGGCGACCGATTGCCTCATATCGATGTAAACCGTGAAGACTGCCTCGTTTCGGAAGATGCCGAAATCTGGCAATCCTCCCCCATTATTTCCGGTTGAGACAATTGTCAGGCCGTAAGAACCTTGGGGTTGCAGCGGCACTTCTGCCACATGATACGGTGCACGAGGCAAAGCGCTGGAGCTTGAACCATCCGGTCCCCAACTTCCTCCCTGGATGGTGATTCCCGCAAAGGCTCCGTTGCCCGGCCCCGCTCCCGCTCCCGTCCCGCTCCCCGAGCCGTTGCCCGGTCCGTGGCCGTGCCCGCTTCCGACGCTGTTGCCTGCGCCGGTGGCATCCGTGCCCGTTCCGCCACTGCCTGCTTCACCCTTTTTCCCGGGCGATCCCGGCGAGTTTCCATGAGGTCCTGTCGCTCCCCCGTGGGCGCTTGTCGCATCGGCCCCGTTCGTAACCGGCGATGATCCTACCCCTACCCGGGCGGTTGGCGTGCTGGCCTTGCCCGACCCTGCCGGCCCGGCATGAGCCAGGGCAAGCTGCGGATTCGGTGTCACCACAAATTGGCCGCGCGCTTCAACGGGTGGGATTTGGAGTCTGGTGGCTGGGGAGGGGATGGCGCTGAGCGTAAGGATCGTGCGGGAGTTCTTCCCCGAAGCCGGAGTCGAAGAGGTTGCGGCTTGTTCCGGTTTCACTTCGTTCCTGCCTGGGACAGGCCCCGGCTCGGGTGGCTTCTCCGCAAGAACCTTTTTCGGCGTCAGCAACTCTTCAACAGGCGCTGCGGGAAGCGCAAGCTTTGGTTTCTCAAGCGTGGGAAGCGGAGAAGACTCGATCAATGGCTTCACTCGATTGGCAAAATTCAGGCGCGCGCGAGCAAGAGCGGAATTCACAGTCGACCGCGAAGACGACGCCGCATGAGGCGCTTGGGCAGGCGGAGCCGATTGGGCCAGCTTGACGACATCGGGCAGGGGAAGGAAAGTGGCCAAAGCGCGCGGGTGAGGCAATGATGGCTGAAGGATAGTCTGAATCCGGTTGGTAGGATGCGGTGGATTGGAAACAATCGCCTGTGACCCGGGATAACTGACCCCGCCGGGACTTGGGGCCGGGATCGCCGGGGTCTGCACCTTCTGCGGCCTGGCGCTCGATTCACCCCCTCGCCCGCCGCTTCCTTCATGGCCTCCACCCAATTGGGGAAGATAAATAGCCTCTTTCGGCATCATCGTCAGCTCCCACTGCCGCGAGGGAGGAATCATTTGTTTATGGTGAATGGCGATTAACGACAGGAAGATGATCAGGAAGAAAACAACTTCATGGGCCAGTAGAGAATAGAGCAACCCACGGCCAGGAAGTAGACCACCCTCAACGTAGGGAAACGTCAACGTGGGCGCTTCGCTCTCGCTGGGATCGCAAGGCTCTACGGGAACTTCGGGCGGTTCGAGATCGAGCGAGAGCGGAGACATAGAAGAATTCCATCCCTGAGCGAAACGGCGTCAGGCAACTGACCCTGTCACAAAGGATTCATCACAAAGAACACAGACATCGCAGACTTTTTCCCCCTGCTCTCTGCGCCCGCCTGTGGCAAAGCACTTCTAAGAAAAATTAAAACCGCAGACCTCAAAACCAGAGATTTACACTGCTCTCTATTGCAACAAACTCGCCTTCAGGATGTTGTAAATGGCGTTGGGGTTCAGCGCCATGGAAATACTGCCGTTTCCGGAAAGCACCAATTCATCTGTCGTAATATTTCCCAACACGTACGTGCCACTGCTGGGCGTACCTTGCAGTTGGACAAATGCGTTAAAGTCCGTCGAAGGACTGCAAGAAGGTGATCCAGGGCAGTTATGAAAATAAAGACTCCCTGCGAGTAAAAGCCCACCCCCTCCCTGCATGCTTGGCTGACCGTGAAGATCATTGTTCGCACGGTCATCGAAGAACAATAACCCTCGAATACCCCCCGATGACTCGCCCGGCGCTCCGATGTAGGTGCCCTTTGACGTACACTGTCCCATCAGGACGTTGCCATTCAGATTAGAGGGGAGACCAACCTGACTCGGCACTGGATCGCCACCGGGGCACTGAATATTGCTACTTGGAAACGAAGCGACCGACCGCTTCCCGGAGTTTGAATCGATGTAGACGGAGCCGTAACCGGTACTTGCACCGGGTCCAGAGAAGTAGAACATGGCTCCATTACCATTCCCCGTGACGTTGCTGGGCCTTACCAGAGAACCGCTCAGCAAGAGTAGGTCATACTTACACTGGCCGGTAACATTTCCCGACGTACAACTGCTCGGACTCCCACAGTTCGCTTTGGCAGAGTTCGGGTAGCTAGAGGGCTTGATGTAATAGATCCCTGGGTCGAAGATCGCAGTCCTGTTCTGAACGATGATCGAATGATTATAGAGTCCCGGCTGATACTCGTCGCAGCCGGCCGTATCCGGGCAACCATTGACCCCAGAGCCCACGCTAAGGGGAGCACTATTGGTTGGTGAAAGCGCAGGCAGCGATGGCACAGGAACCTGTGCGTATGGATCGCTAATGGGTGCTGCGACCGACCAGGTCCCGTCATTCTGGGTGTTAAATCCAGAGGCCGGCTGGCCAGGGGCGCCAGTAACCCCAAAACTGCTCCCATCAAAGTTCGGCCCGCCTTGACACAAATTGATGGCACTGTTTGAGGGTGCAGGACATCCACCCGGCTGGGAAATGGTAGGGCAGCCGGAATTCTGCGTGGCCGCAGCACAGGTTGTGTTATTGGAATTTACCTGAATGCTTCGAGAGGGGCCGCCGATGATGTTAACCTGCGCACTTCCGCTAACCTGAAAGGCATGCGGGCAGGTTGGATTCAGCACAATGATCGGCACGGGCGATTTGGCTTGAACCAGGCCACAAACCGCTTTGGCCCCCACATCCATCGTTTTGTTGCCGCTGAGCATGCCCAGGAAAAATACCTTCACCCGATCCGTAATATTCACCTGTAGGAACGGGGTAGGTGCAAGCCCGGCAGGCGGCGTAGTGACGCCGGAAACGCTGGCAGGGTAGCTCAACGCTACTTTGTTGGAAGGAGTTTGGGCGATAAGACCGGAACCATCATAACCGTTCAGCGCGGCATATTGGCAGGGAGCGACATTAGTAGTTCCTTTGCAGTCGCTGGTTTTACCTGTAATCCAGGAATAGCTGGCCGAACCTTCAGCCTGCGCGAGCATGTCCATCGCCCCGGCTGTGCAGGCGGCATCGGCGGCCGTCTGCGCAGCCTGGCGGTGGAACCAGAGATTGGCAATATCCACCGCACCGCCAATCGCGCCCAGCAGGAAAAGCCCGAGAGCCAGAACGACAAAAACCGAAGCCTGTCCGCTTTCGCTTGAGAATCTGCCTGGCTGCCGAGAACCATCCCCAAACAACGCCAATCCCGGCTCCGCACTTGTCACCCTGAGCGGCGGGAAAAGTCCCTGTCTTTCAATCATGATAAACTCCGCGAGGAATCTCCTCGGTACAGAAAAAAGCCCTGTAGGACTTTTTCCCTCGCAAGCTGGGGACCACCTTCGGCTCGTTGGAATGACCGGCGGCATGAGATTTCAAGCAAGCAGCTGAATCGCACTTTGTTCTTTCGCATTTCTCCTGCCGCAGGGGAGCAGTTTTCCTCCCGATGCGCCCCTGCGTCCCCTCAATAGGCGATGCGCCCCTCCGCCGCCGCGCGAACCGTGACGGTGGGCCACCCCAGGCCAAAAAACGGCTGGTAAGGATAACTCACCGTGACCCGAACCAGAGATGGAGCCGTACAAGCGCTCTCGGGGTAAGTCACGTTCACCGTCATGCCCGAAGTGCTGTGGAAAGAATACTCAGCATAGTTGGTGACCACGGTTTTGACGTTTGCCCCTGTCGAGTCGCCACAGCCAGGGCCGCTTCCGCTTGCATTCCCCGACCCGTGAACAACAGCATAGCGCACCCCCTCCTTCGCCGAATCCGCCAGCACGCTGTAGGTGTAGACCAGCATCACCACCTCGATCATCCCCAAGATGAAGAGTACGAGGAATACCACAGTGAAAATAAACTCGATCGAAGCCTGACCGTGGGCCTCCTTCCTGAAATGCGGCAAAGCAACCCGTTTTCTCTTTTGCGCCCGAATCATACGCCTAATTCATCACTCGCATGGAAGCCTGGCGGTGAAACGTGCAGGTCACGCCGCTGGTTGTCGAACAGATCGGAGAAGCCAGCAGCACAATATTGAAGGGCGTCCCCGGAATGAGCGGCGTGAACTGATAGGTGACATCCACCCGATTCAAAACAAAATTAGGAGCTTCAGGATCCGGAGCAGGCTCATAGGTCGGCGAACTATTGTATTGGGTGCAATTTGAAGTCTGGGACGATCCGCTGCCACTGACGCCGGAATATGAGGTACAGACCTGAACCTTGGCATTCCCACCGTTTGCCAGCGCGCCGGTCATATCATTCAACGTTAAATAACTCACCGAAGTCGTGGTAGTGGTCCCTCCGGGAGCGGGCAACGAAAGGTAGCCAGGTGTCGCAAACCCGAGAATCGAGTACTCCACGCCGCTGCGCGGCGCCGCCGCCAGGTTCACGGCGACAAAAAAGAAATAGCCGAAGTTGATGGCGTTCAGAATGAACATCAGCAGGAGCGGGACCATTATTGCAGTTTCAACCAGGCTCTGGCCCGACGCAGACTTCAGTTTCCTAACTCTTCCGATCCGCAGACGCATCAGATTTTCAAATCTCAAATTTCAGATCCCAGAAAGCTGCCGCTACCCAAAGAGCCACAGCGCACATCACACAAAATCTTCGCCGAACGAACGCAATTTACAGGGAGAGCCCAACACGGCCAAGCCGCAATCGCCTTCACATTTCAAATTTCAGATTCTCGCAAACAAGCCTCCCCAATCGAAGAGAACACCAACCGCATTCCCAAAATCCTTGGGGGGTAAAATATCCTCGGGACCGGTGGTGTAAAGAGCGCAAAGAAAAAGCCCCCATCCTCTCTCTGCCCCTTGCGGAGAATATCAAACGCTTGCTCCGCTCTATTGCACCCGATGGATGACAGCCGGCTCTTCAGCGAGCGCTGATTCCTCTTCCACCTCAACCTCCTCATCCACCCCTTCTTCCACACCCAACTGATTCAAAAGCCGGTGGAGATAGCACCGACTAATTTGCAATTCCTGTGCCGCCTTCAGCCTGTTTCCCCCATGAAGCTTCAAAGCCGCACGGATCAGCTCGCGCTTGAATGACCGCACCGCTTCATGGAAAGAGCCTCCCAGCAATTCCGAATTCACGGCCAATCGCCGGATTTCCGTCGGAAGGTCTTCCACTCCCAGCGCCTCGCCATCGCAAAGCACCAAGCTGCGCTCGATGACGTTCTGCAACTCGCGCACGTTGCCCGGCCAACTGTAACTCGCCAGAGCGTTCAGAAAACCTGGCGTCAGGCTGTGAACCCTTTTCTTGTGGGCCCTAGCAAACTCCTGCAGGAAATATTCGGCCAGCAGGGCAATATCGCCAGAACGCTCGCGTAGCGGCGGAAGATTAATCCTGACCACCGAGATCCTGAAATATAAGTCCTGCCGGAAGGTCCCTTCCTGCATCATCTTTTCGAGGTCCCGATGAGTGGCACAAATTAACCGCACGTCCACCGGAATCGTCTTGTTGGAGCCCAAGCGCTGCAAGCTCCGTTCCTGTAAAACGCGCAGTAATTTGGATTGCAAGGGAAGTGCCAAATCTCCGATTTCGTCCAAGAAGATGGTTCCGCCGTTAGCCTCCTCAAACCGGCCTCTGCGGCTTTGCTGCGCTCCAGTGAAAGCGCCTTTTTCGTGGCCGAAGAGTTCATCTTCAATCAGGCTGTCAGGCAAGGCGCAAGGCGAGAAGGCGACAAACGGCTCGTCGGCGCGCGAGCTGAGTTTATGGATGGCTCGCGCGACCAATTCCTTGCCGGTCCCACTTTCGCCATTGATCAGGACGTTCGTGGAAACGGCTGCCACCTTGCGGATCACTTCATAAATCCGTTGCATGGCCTTGCTGTTTCCAAGCAGGCCCTCAATATGGGTCGACGGGATGAGCCTCTTGGCGGCAGCAAGGTCACGGACCAATAGGACACGCCGATAGGCGCGATCGAGCGCGAACTTAAGCTCCAAAACGTCAAGCGGCTGGGGAAAGAAGTCCGTCGCTCCCAATCGGGCGATCTCAAGCGCTGTCGAGCGGCGGGTGTCCCAGCCGAAGGCGATTACGGGCGGGGCGCTGGCGCGGCTGGAAATGGCATGCAGCAGATCAGCCGGAGATCCTTTTCCAGGGGAACTGTTGGGATTCGCGTCCCAATTCAGCAAAATCACATCCGTCTCATCTTGCTCGAGCGCAGGCAGTACCTCGGCGAAATCGGCAATATGTGTTAGAACGTAGCCCTCACCCAGCACGCTCTTCAAGACGGTTGCGAATGCTTCATCACGATCAACCAGCAGAATTCTTTTCTGAATTAGCGACGATTCATCCACAGCGTACCCCCTCCTTCTTTTTTGGAGGAATTCAAAACCGACTGAGACTCTCTTGGAACATGGGAATCAATGCCTTAATACCATCGGGCAATTCGCGAAACTATGCAATGGCCCGGAAGTGCCATTAATAGTGCCATTAACTCAACCTATAAGAGTCTTGTGTTTACACAATCATTAACATGTATACATTCGTTGACATCGCTTTCGAACAAATTGGCAACAGACCTCAATTTTTGTTTTCATCTTTCCAAATCTGAAAATGCATGCAGCATTCCAAAGTCAGAATCGTACTGGGGCTGTACCCTCTGACCGGTACATGATCCGTCTCTTTCCATGGAGAGGGATCGGAAAGGTAAAAAGATTGTCCTTGCATTTACAACAGGGAACACACAGAGAAAGGAACTCCTTGGCTTCTGTGCTCTCTCTGGTGAAAACTCACCCATGTCGCTAGACAGACTGAGCAGAGTTAGTCAGGACGGCGGTAGATAACTAGCCTCACTTTTCTCCGACGTAAGGCCCGCCCTGTCCGCCGTTTCCTTTTTATGGAAATATTTTTCCACTTATGACCCTCAACAGTCTCACCTGTTAGTATCGACATCCGACCTTGATTCCATGAGCCTTATCAGCGGTTAATCAGGCAGGGATCCTATTTGGCTTCATCATCTTTCCGGGCAAGAGCCTCTCTGAAACTTGTATCGCCGATCGCCAACAAGGGGGGGTTCCGCAAGGCCGTGGGACCCACTTTGCGACCGTAAGAAGCTAAATATTTGGCACTCCAATTGCCACATTGTGACAGGTGTTCGCATAGGAGCGATCAACCAGATGTCATTGCACGAGGTGGAAACAGCGGTTTTGCAAGCGGGGAGCGCGCCTGAAGAGACGGCTCTTGCCGACTCGGAAGTAACGGCAACGCCCGTCGATGGCCGACCCGATGGTTTTGTTGCAAAGTTACGGCAACCACTGCAACTGCTTTTCTCATTCCCGGCAGCCATGCTCTCGGTCCTGGGACTGATCGTCTTTCTTATGGCCCGAAATGGATTTAATGATCCCGACATCTGGTGGCACATGCGCAATGCCGAGTATCTGCTCACCCACCTGCAATTTCCGCGCGTGGACATGTACTCCTTCACAGTAGCCGGCCATCCGTGGGTGAACCCAGAATGGCTGGGTGAGATTCCTTTTTATCTGGCATTTCGCGCCTGGGGGTTGGTGGGAGTCAAGCTGGTGACGCTGCTTGCAGCGGAGGTGGTCCTTTTTGGTCTTTTTTACCTTTGCTACAAAAGTTGCGACAATCTAAAAGCTTCGGTGGTGGCTGCCGGCTTGGCGGTCTTTCTGGCCGTGGTCAACTTTGGCCCGCGAACCATCCTCTTTGGCTATGGTTGCCTTCTGATCATGCTTCTCATTCTCGAGCGTTTCCGGGCGGAGGGCCGCGCCCGCCTATGGCTTCTGCCACCCCTGTTCTGCCTCTGGGTGAATACTCACGGCTCGTGGCTGATTGGCTTGGTGGTGTTTGGGATCGTCATCGCCTCAGGCCTGGTCGAGGGAGCGTGGGGAAGAGTTGAGGCAACGCGCTGGTCTCCAAGGCAGTTGCGCAACTTGCTCCTCGCCTTTGGCGGCTCCATCGCCGCCCTATTTGTGAACCCCTACGGTTCCAGGTTGGTTCTCTGGTCCATCGAATTCCCTTTTCGCATGAAGCTGGGCGTGGCACATGTTCAGGAGTTCATGTCGGTGAATTTTCACGACGCACGGGGCAAACTGGTTCTTTTGCTTCTGGTGGGACTGCTCATCGCGGCCCTCACAAGCGACTATCGGTGGAGTTTGAGGGAAGTGGGGCTCGTCCTGTTCGCCCTCTATAGCGGCCTCACCTACGAACGGTTCTTGTTCCTGGCAGCCATCCTGATCGCTCCGCTTATTGCAAAGTTTCTGGACTTCCTGCCACCCTATCAGCCGGAAATCGATAAGCCCCTGTTTAACGGAATCATTCTGGGTGGGGTTCTTGCGACCATCATCTTCTGGTTTCCCACCACGGCCCAGCTTCGGAAGTCGCTTGCGGCCGCATATCCGGTGGATGCCCTTCCTTATTTGCAGTCGCACAACATTTCCGGGCCGGTTTTCAATGATTATCTCTGGGGCGGATATCTCGAATGGAACCAGCGGGATCTGAAGACATTTGTGGACAGCCGCGTGGACGTGTTCGAAGATGCAGGCATCTTCAAAGATTACATCAACGCGCTGGATATGGTTGATCCGTTGCATGTGCTGGACAAATATCGGATTCGCTACGTTCTGTTCTCTGCAAATCAGCCGTTGACGTATTTACTCAGCAACAGCCCGGAATGGAAGGTGCTTTATAAGAGCCAGGTGAGCGTGCTGTTTGAGAGGAGCAACAAAAACAGTGATGAGTAACGAGTGAAACGATATCGCAGATTTTTTATGCGGCCCACTCAGCACTCGTCATTCTTCGTTCGTTTTCTGGGAGGGGGGAATTTAAATCACCATGATTCAACCGAGCGCCTTATTTTACGCCCGGGGTTTTGACCGATACTTGATGATATTGATTCCGACGGCGTTCCTTCTGTACGCCACGAGCCATCCGGTGAATCGCCTTCGCGTTGAGATGCCAACACAGTTTGTGGATGCGCCCGCCGGCGCCAGCAATGCGCGTTGGGGAACTGAGGCTGAGATCGCACAGGCTTACTGGAACGTGGCGGTCACGGTGATCCAGTGGCAGTACGGTTTTGGGTCTTCCCTGCCCGCTGAGCCGCCCGCGAACTTTCGCATCGATGAAACGCTCTTCGGAGCAGCGCCTGGATCGCGTGCGCGTTACTGGCGCAAGCTGCGACAGATTTGGTCCTCTCCGGCATGCTGGCGGGCGACGAGAGAATGGAACAGCGCCTGGGTCACGCGCCAGGCAACCAAAGTGCTTGATGCCCTACCCGAGTATGTGAAAAAGCTTGCGGAAGGAGCATGATGCGGCGCATCAAGGGTAAGGGAAGCTCATTGGCATGCCTCAGAAGAAGCGGACAATCGATCGGCTTTTGGTCCTGGTGGTTCCCGCTGGGCTTTTCATCTATGCCTCAACGCGGCCTCTGATGCGCCTTCAGGCGGATATGCCAAGAGAGTTTTTTCTAAAGTCGCACGACGAGCCAACGCGTCGAGTCGCTGCTGAGGATGTGGCCCGGGCTTATTGGGACTGCGCGGTCACGGTGATCCAGTGGAAATACTCATATGGTTCGGGCTTGCCGGAAAATCCGCCGGATGACTTCCAGCCAACCGGCGCAAACCTGGGGCTAATAGCCAATGACCCGGTGCTCCGGGCGATGTACTGGCAAAGACTGCGGAAAGTCTGGGCGCTGCCCAGCGTCTGGAAGCGCACGCAGGTCTGGAGCACAGCGTGGGCGGTTGACCCCATCAAGAATGCAGTTCGATGGATTGGAGATTACGTCAGTAACCTGATAAAAGCCGCATGAATGCCCATCATGCGAGGGGTTACGGATTCTAATGGCACCACGCCTGGCTCATGTTACGGAGGGAGAGCGCCGAAGGTCAAGGCAGGGAGATTGGGGATACGCGCAGGTCGCAATGAGCGAGTTCGATCAGTTTTCAGATAACTATCACGCCCTGCTGAACGCCAGCGTCAGCATCACGGGGGAGGCGGGCGAATATTTCGCAGCCTACAAAGCGAAATTTGTTGCCGCAAAGATCGTGCCCAAGCCGGACTGCCGCATTCTGGATTACGGTTGCGGAGTGGGCCTTGTCTCAGGTCAGCTTAAAAAATTTCTGCCGCAAGCTCGCATCGATGGCTACGATGTTTCGCAACTCAGCCTGGACCGAATCGATCCGGAGCTCAAGGCGCAAGGAACCTTTGCCTGCAACACGCGCGATTTGGGCGGCGCCTATGACGTCGTGGTGCTGGCGAATGTCCTCCATCACATCGAACCTCCTGACCGCCAAAGGACGATCTCCGAAGCCGCGGGATTGCTCAGACAAAACGGAAAGCTGGTGATATTCGAGCACAATCCGGCCAACCCCCTTACCCGCTGCGCGGTTGATCGCTGCCCTTTTGATGAGAACGCCATCCTGCTGCCTCCGCGCGAAACACGGGAGTACCTTGTGTGCAGCGGGCTTCGGCAGATCTTGTTGAATTACATTGTGTTTTTTCCTCGCGCGCTCAAATGGCTTCGCCCGCTTGAGGGGAGGCTTGGCTGGTGCCCTCTTGGAGCGCAATATGCCATGGTGGGGAGCGGAACTTAACGGAGGGTGGTCCTATGAGCCCAAAATCCGACGGAAGCTCGCGACATCCGGAATTTCCGGCGCGCGACGCTGCATCAGTGTTGCTCTCGGTCGTGGTCCCTTGCGCCAATGAGGAAGAAGTGCTGTTTGAAACTCATCGTCGGCTGACTGAGGTGCTTGAAAACATCGGGATGAGCTTCGAGATTGTCTATGTCGATGACGGAAGCTCCGATGCAACGCCCAACCTGCTGCGAGAATTGCAGCAGACGGATGACCGCGTGCGCGTGGTGCGACTCTCGCGGAATTTCGGCCATCAGGTGGCAATTACCGCTGGGATGGAGCATGCCGCAGGCGATGCGGTGGCGGTGATTGATGCCGATCTGCAGGACCCCCCGGAGGTGATTGCGGAGTTTGTCATCCATTGGCGGCAGGGGTACGACGTGGTCTACGGAGTTCGCACCGAACGGGAAGGCGAAACGGCATTCAAGTTGTGGACAGCCAAGCTCTTTTACCGGCTCATCGGGCGATTGTCGGAAACCCCAATCCCTCTGGATACAGGCGATTTCCGTCTGATGGACCGCAAAGTGGTGGAAGCCCTGCTCGCCATGCCGGAGCGTGATCGATTTATCCGTGGCATGGTGAGTTGGCTCGGCTTTTCCCAGAGGGCAGTCGCCTATCGCCGCGCCCCGCGCTTTGCGGGCAAAACGAAGTATCCGCTGTTCAAAATGGTCCGTTTTGCCACTGACGGCATTGTTTCATTCTCGACCGTGCCTTTGAGGCTGGCCACCTGGCTGGGTTTTACGGTTTCGGGTGTAGCCATTCTGGGAATTCTCTTTGCCTTGTATGCGCGCTTTTTCGCCAGGAACTGGGTACAAGGCTGGACCAGCATTGTCGCCGCCGTGCTCTTCCTCGGCGGAGTCCAGCTTATTTGCCTGGGCATTATCGGGGAATACGTCGGACGGATTTACGGAGAATCCAAGCGGCGCCCGCTCTATCTGGTGCGGGAGCGATTGGGCTTTCGCGCGCCCACCACAACCGCAGAACCTGCTCCAGACGCGCAGCCGGAGGAGGAACAAGCCCATGATGCAAAGACCCGCCACACGGAAATTTTGCGCTTCCCGCGCAAGCGAGCCTCTGAGAGCGGAAACGCCCGGGGTGGCGCTGCTGTTCGTGCTGAGTTGAGCCAAACAAAACTGAAGGTTCGATGAGCCAGCTTGTAGTCGAAAAACCTGCCGCAATTAACGCTCCCCGAAGCGATCGGGGGCAGGGACTCACAAGCGCCTTGCGCAAAGCGTTCTCGTTCCCGGTCATGCTTCATGCGTGGCTTGTTCTCATTATCGTGCGGCTGGCAGAGAAAAATCTGCCGGATGTAGACATCTGGTGGCACCTGCGCAACGCTCAGTATTTGTTCACCCACCATCGGCTCCCTAACTTCGATACGTATTCATTCACTGTTGCGGGCCATCCCTGGATAAACCCCGAGTGGCTGGCGGAAATTCCCTACTATCTGGCCTGGCGGGCGTTGGGACTTGAAGGAATCGAGATCCTGATGCTGGCCGTGCTCGAAGTCATTTTCCTCGGCGTTCTCTACCTGTGTTACATGCAAAGCAAGCATATCAAGGCTTCGATCCTCGCTTGCTGGTTGGCCGCATTCCTGGGAACCATCAACTTTGGCCCTCGAACCGCTCTCTTTGGCTACGCATGCTTGGTGATTCTTCTCGTTATCCTTGAGCGCTTCCGATCCAACAGGCAGGCGCCACTATGGCTGCTTCCACCCTTATTCTGCCTGTGGATTAATCTGCACGGATCGTGGTGCCTGGGCATGGCAGTGTTGGGTATCTTTGTTGCGTGCGGATTGCTGGAAGTCGAATGGGGAATGATCTCTACCAGCCGGTGGCCACGGCCGCAACTTCATCAATTGCTAGCGGCGTTCGCAGTCTCTTGCACCGCGTTGTTCGTGAATCCTTACGGCTACCACCTAGTGCTCTATCCACTCGATATGGTCTTTCGCCAGCGACTGAATGTGGCTTCCATTCAGGAATGGGCCTCGGTGGATTTCCATGGACCAAGAGGGATTGTAGTTCTGGTCATGATGGCGGGTCTCTTTTGTTCAGCGCTTCTCATGCGACATCGGTGGAGGTTGACCGATCTGGTTTTAGTCCTGGTTGCGCTTTACGGAGGCTTGTCTCACGAAAGATTACTGTTCTTTGCCGGCATCATAGTAGCACCCGTTATCGCCGAGTTGCTTGAAGTCGTGCCCTATTACCGCTCGGAAATTGATAAGCCCTGGCTCAACGCCGCCATCATCTGCGGCATTTTAGCATTTGTCGTGCTGCGTTTTCCGGGTCCAGCTCAACTTGAGCAGCAGGTTGCAGAGCAATATCCGGCAGAAGTTCTGTCTTATCTCCAATCCCATCCGCCTTCCGGAAACGTGCTGAATTTCTACGAGTGGGGCGGCTATCTCGGCTGGAAGGACCCGGGTTTGAAAGTCTTTATGGATAGCCGCGTGGACATTTTCGAGTATGCGGGCGTGTTCAAGGACTATCTCGACCTCATCGGGTTCAGAGACCCCATGCGCATCCTGGGCAAATACCGGATCCGTTACGTGCTCTTTCCTCGTGATGCGCCGCTTGTAATTCTGCTCAGAGCAAATTCCAAGTGGAAAGTCGATTTTGATGGTCGTCTCAGCGTGGTGATGGAAAGGGTAGGACCAATGCCGGCAGATCCTCCAACAGTTGCTTTAAAGGACGGGCGCCTTCGAACTTGTCAAGGTACATGAGATGAAGTTCATGAAATGGGCAGGCCGCAACGCGCACTGGATCGTGACCGCTCTCCTGGCTCTCGCTCTGCTTCCGGCCTTCTCCCTGGCCGAGTTGCCGCTTCGCATCAACTGGCCCAGATTTCTGTCCATGTACTGGATCCATCTCGCTGCGACTTCCGTTGCGTTCGCAACGTTCCTGTACCTTCTAGGCTTTCCGTTGAAGGATACGCTTTTACCGCTCTGGCGCCACTACTGGGGTCAGAAGCCGAGATTCGTCGTCCTGGCAGTATTTGCAATCGCGATGGTTTGGGAATTCGGCTGGGCGCCTGGAATAATTATCGTACTTGGAACCGTAATCTTTCTCGAATTCTTCGATCGGATCAGCGGCGACCCGCAGAAGCTATGGGAATCTGCGACCGGGGTTTTCATTCCGGCTGCGTACCTGTTTACGGGTCTTGTTCTGGTGTTTTGCTATAACGACCTCACCGCAAGCCTGAGATTCGTCGGTAGCTACGATGCGGCGTTTAACAGGCTTGATGCAGCTCTTTTTCACGGCTTCACGGTCTCGGCCCTCAGCCACGCTGCCGCGCGCTATTTTTCCTTGGGCTTCTTCAAGTTTCTGGAATTCATTTATTACGGGATGTTCAACCAGATCGGCGCAGCGCTGATTATTATCCCGCTTTGCCTGGGCAGGAAACGCGCGCTGGAATTTGCTGGCACCGTGCTGACAGCTTACTACCTGGCGCTAGTAATCTTTTTCGTTTGGCCGACTATTGGGCCATTTTCCATTTGCCCAACGCATTTTGCTGATTTTCCTCACTCTCTGGCTACGTATGGATTTCAAAAAGTCTTCGTCACCAAGGCACAGGGATTCTTGACGCACCAAATGCCTTTTCGAGTGGATACCGACTTCTACATTGCTTTTCCCTCGATGCATATTGCGCAGCCACTGATCGTGCTGTGGTTTCTGCGAAGGTGGAAGCGCATCACGCTCTTCCTCCTGGCTTATGATGTCATCCTGGTAGGAGCCATCCTTCTGCTGGAATGGCACTATTTCGTGGATCTGATTGGCGGCATTCTGATTGCAGCTTTAGCGATCGCCGTAGTGGAGCCGAAACGCCTCGAGGTAGAGCCGATGAACTCTGAACAACCCCTGTGCGTCGGAACCTATGCGGAGCCACTCTCTGTTTCACCGGTTTCGACAACCAAATGGAACAAATCTTAAGAGAGACAGGCACTAAAACCCGTTGGAAATTTAATGAACTCTCTCACAACAGACCAGATTGCACCTGAGGCGGTTGGCACTGAGACGAATCCAATTCAGGAACCCGGCGCGGTTACCATCCCGGAGAAATCACTCTGTGAGTGGGGTATTGCGCTGGCCATTGGCATTCTGAGCTGTCTTTATCTCCTTGCTTTCCGACGAGTTAGCATTCTAAATCCCGACGAGGGAATCTCACTTGAGGCGGCCGAACGGATTCTTCATGGCCAGATCCCCTATCGGGACTTTTTCTCGCTGGTTACACCAGGTTCTTATTATTGGACTGCGCTGCTCTTCAAGGTGTTCGGCGACTCAATCCTGGTGGCACGCACAGCGCTAGTTATTTATGGAGGTCTCTTCTCGGTTCTCACCTACCTCCTTGCCCGCCGGGTATGCTCGCGGATAAACGCTGCGCTGGGGGCTGTCCTGCTGACCATCACCTGTCTGCCCTACTATTTTGTTTTTGAGCACAATCGAGACAGCACTTTGTGGGCCTTACTAGCCCTGTATTGCGCTGTGCGGTGGCTGGAGAAAGCAAAGAGCGGAAGGGAGAAGGCGGAAAGCAGAACGCGGAAGGCTGCAGCTCAGCGGGCTGATGGTTCTCACTGGGCACTCGTCATCCATCCCTTATCACTGTCCTCCCGCCTCTCGTCTCCGTTACTTTGGGCATTTAGCACGGGAAGCCTTGCCTCTTTGACCTGCCTCTTTGAGCAATCCAAGGGGGCAGGGCTAGTACTGGGGTTAGCGCTCGGATTCCTGCTCATCCATAGCGCGTCCCGGAAGCGGCCTTTGCAGAAAGATTTACCACAGACGGCACAAAGGACATGGAAAGAAACCTCAGTGCCCTCTGTGGTAAAAGCCAGCCTCCGTGGGGAATGGATTTATGCTGCTTTGGGCTTCGCGTGGCCATTCGTCGTAACACTTGTCTATTTCGCAATGAATCACAGCCTCAAGGCAATGCTTGCGGACTGGCTCTGGCCCTTGAAGCATTACAACAGTGTCAACCGCGTTTCTTACGGTTTTATGCACGTGCCTATTTCTGAGTTGGACAAACTACGATCCAGCTCTTTGATTTGGAAGCTTTTTGCCGTCTTTACCATGAGTCCTGGCTTCGTGATCTCAGTCTTGCCGGTTTTGGCGCTGGTGGTGTTAGGATACCGCCTTTACAAAGTGCGAGAGCAGCGAGCCTGGGATGAGGAAAGCGCTCATTACGTCGTCGTCTGCTCATGCACTGGCGGTCTGCTGCTGTCGGTGCTTGATGCGAGACCGAACTTCAGCCACCTGATGTATCTGGCCCCAATTTTCTATCTTGTGCTTTGCTGGATTTTCGAGGGCAAGGCTTTCGGTGGGACGATTTTGCCCGCAGTACGTCCAGCCATTACTGCATACTTGCTTCTTTCTTTCGCCGCCTTTGGCCTCGCTATGCTTATCCAGGCGGGCAATGCTCATCGTCAGCTAGTGAGCCGGCGCGGGACGCTGATGACAACCGATCCAGACACGGTGGTCCCCTATGTCCAGGCGCATGTACAGGCACGCACCAGAATCTTCGTCTATCCCTATCAGCCACTCTATTACTACTTCACGGACACAGCCAATCCGACTTCTTTTGATTTCCTCTATAGTGGATATAATACGCCTGACCAATTTCGGCAGGTAGCCCGCCAGTTGGACGCCGACAGCACTCCGGTGGTCTTATTGTGCCCTTCTTTCCTTCTAAATATTGGTCTTAATGCATTCCCCGGTACGCCCCTGAAAGTGGTTGCCCAGCGTGATTCGATGGTGGATTTCATATTCTCGCGCTATCATCCCTGCAAGGTTCTGCATTCAACCCAAGGACTCCGATATGTGTTCATGACGCGGAAGGGTTTAGCATGCCCCGGAGAGCCCGTTCAGGAGGTGCCGGGCCAGGCGCCAAGTGTCCACCCCGGAGAGCGCTAGAACACCAGGAGAAAACATCCGTGGCCTCTCTGCTCTCAGTGGTGAATAGGACGGATGTGCTGCCGAACCCATGCCTATGCCATCGACCATCACAGACGGCACGAATCTGAAACCCGAGACTGAAGCGGAAATCCACGGAATTGCCAACCCACGCGCTAACGCCAACGGCGGGGATAAGCCTAGAGCGGATAGAGTTCCGACCCATGCATGGAAGGAGTTGGCCGTTGCGCTGATCGTATTCACGGTCTCATGCCTCTACCTGCTTCTCTTCCGCCGTTATACCAGCATTGAGCCTGATGAAGGCATCATCCTTCAAGGCGCGCAGCGCATTCTGGAGGGCCAAGTCCTCTATCGGGACTTCTTTTCATTTCTCACTCCGGGCTCCTATTACTTTGTAGCCTTTCTCTTCAAGGTCTTTGGAAGCTCCATCCTTACGGCTCGGACAGCCATGGCGGTCTATAGCGGGCTTCTGCCAACCCTGACTTACCTTCTTGCGCGACGCGTCTCGATACGCAGAAGCGCTTTGATGGTTACCGGCCTCGTGGCGATCACAGGCGTGCCTTACCGGTTTTTGGTGCTTCATAACTGGGATAGCACGCTTCTGGCCTGCCTTACGCTTTATTGCGCCGTGCGATGGCTGGAGCAGGCGGAAGGCAGAAAGCAGCAAGCAGGAGGCAGCAAGCAGAAAACACCGACGTACGGGACTAGCGATTTTCGCTCATCACTCATCACTCATCTCTCATCACTTGCTCCTCGCCTCTCGCCTCTGGCCGCTCGTCTCTGGTCGTTGCCTTTCTGGGCATTTGCTACCGGAACCTTCGCGGCGTTTACCGTTCTTTTTGAACAATCAAAAGGAGCGGGATTGATTGCCGGGCTTATCGCAGGATTTTTAGCTATTGTTGTTGCCGAAGGACAACCTTCGCCGACACTCCGTGAAGCACAGGAAGACTCAGCGCCAAGGGCGCGGAGATCGCAGAGTTTCTTCTCCGCGACCTCGATGGTGAACGTCGCCCCCCGCGGCGAATGGATTAGCCTCGCGGCAGGCTTTCTCTGGCCCTTTCTTTTAACAATCACGTACTTCGCTGTGCACCACGCAGTCGGCCCTATGCTCACCGATTGGCTCTGGCCGCTGCGCCATTATTCAGGAGCAAATCATGTGCCCTTCGGCTATCAGAACTGGTCCGATCAAACACGGCAGGCCATCTTTGGCGGAACACGGATGGAGTGCCTGATCGCCATCTTGATCGTTACTCCCTGCTTTCTGATCCCCGTTCTACCTCTTGTGGCAGTGGGAATGCTGGTTTACTGGCTCACACCGTTTGGGCGTCGCAAGTTGCCCCCTGAGCGATGGCGATATGACGTGCTGGTCTCAAGCGCTATTTCAGGCTTGCTGCTTTCCGTCGTCGTCTCCCGGGCGGATATCCTTCATTTCGTCTACTTGGCACCTTTGTTCTATCTTCCTCTGGCCTGGATTTTCGATGGCCGGGATCTGAAATTGTGTGCTTCGGCAAGGCGCATTCTGACGCTCTCTATTCTTGCCTCTTTTACCATCCTCGGCGCGGCTTTGCTTTTCAGCGCGCGCGGCGGGCACGAGAGGCTGCAAAGCCGGCGGGGAGCTCTGGAGACTTCAAAGCCCGATTTGGTGATTCCGTATGTCCAGGCGCATGTGCCCCCTGGCTCGAAGATGCTGGTTTATCCCTATCTGCCGCTCTATTACTATCTCACCGCGACCTATAGTCCCACCCGTTATGACTATCTGCAACCTGGGATGCATACCCGCCAACAGGAAGAAGAAGCCATCCGCGAAATTGCGACCAACCGCACTCCCTTCGCGCTCTTTGAACCCGCTTTCAATGAAAAAATCCCGACCTCCTGGCCGAACACGAACATCAAGGATGTGTTATACGACCCTGTAGGCAATTACCTGCTTCAACACTATCATTCGTGCAAGGTGCTGCACTCCGCCGGGGGCTGGCGCTTTCTGTTTATGGTCCGCAAAGACCTCTCGTGTGCGAAATGAAAGGATATTTACCACAGAGAACACAGAGAAGGAACCTCTGTGGTGAATCAGGTGCAGATCAACTGTTACCAATTGTATTCAGATGGGTAGTTCGAACTGTTGCGGATTCGTTGTGTGAGGCCCCTGCTAGTTTTGCGGCAAAGCAAAGGCATCAAATCTTCAGCCCCCTTCCCGAACCACATGAAACACCCATCTCCTTTAGTTTCAATATGAAAATGCTTCGCTTGCCCCACCCAGCACGGTAGATTAGTAAACCTTAAGACCACGCCATGCCCTCCCCTGGACGGTCTCCCACTCCTCCAGACTTTGGCGGGCAAGTTGCAATATAGCGTAGCGTTCAAGTTGCTTCGCCAACCCTTTTCGCGGGCGGCTGGGGCGATGGAGAACATATTTCAAGACTGGATGTGGAGGATAAAAAATCATGACAGGTATTTTGAAGGAATCCCTGGTTCGCCTGCATCAGGATGAATCAGGTCAGGGGCTAGTTGAGTATGTATTGCTCATCGCTTTGGTGGCCTTTGCGGCAACGGCTGGCATGAGCAGCCTGGCAAGCTCAATCAACAGCGCTTTCAGCCAAGTTGGAACGATCCTAGGCAAGTACATTTCCTAGTTCCGGGCAAGCGTAGAAAGCTCGTCCTCTGTGACCTCTGTGTTCTCTGTGGTGAAGGAACCTTAACCACGGAGGGCACGGAGACACGGAGAAAAAGCTCAGTGCTCTCTGTGGTGAGAAGCCATCTGAGCATCGTTAAACATTTTTGAGGACATTTTGTGGATAAAGGATTGTTGATCGGAGCATTCCTCTGTGCCCTTTGCGGCGCCGTGACAGACATTCGGGAAAAAAGGATTCCCAACTGGCTGACTTACGGAGGCATTTTAACGGCGTTCATGCTGCGAGCTGCTCTGGCAGGTTGGAGCGGAGCGAAGGACGGCTTGGAGGGCGTCTTATTCTGCGGTGGAATCTTTTTCGTCTTTTTCTTTATTGGCGGTATGGGCGCCGGCGATGTGAAGCTGATGGCAGCGGTAGGTGGCTTCGCAGGTGCCAGTCATGCGGTGATGGTAGTCTTTGCCACGGCTGTGGCCGGCGGGGCTCTAGCGATTTTCTATGTGGTGGCTAAAGGGCGCGTCAGGCGCACAGCCATGAATATGGGAAAGCTTCTTCAGTTTCATCTGACTTCGGGCGCGCAGGAAAACCCCGAGCTCAGCCTGCAAAGTTCAGATGCCTTGCGTCTGCCCTACGGAGTTGCAATTGCCGCAGGGACTCTTTATTCATTTGGAACATTGTTGTTGCGGGGGTGACGTACGAATCCACGAAGAATATTGGTTGCCTTATTTCTGGCTTTCGTCTTTGCAGGCGGCGCCACTTATCTTCTTTATAGCCGCTTGCGGCACAACGCGGCGCGGCCACAATTGATAAAAGTTGTTGCGGCTGCCAAGGACTTGCCGGCGGGCGTAGCCCTGACTGCCGAAGATCTGAACCTGGTCGATTGGCCCGCCACCGTCCCTCTGCCGGGGTCATATTCCAAAGTTGAACAAGTAGTGGGCAGACCCCTCATCTATCCGCTCGGCGCGAAAGAACCGGTGCTTGAGCGTGACCTGGCCGTAGCCGGTTCGGGCATTGGACTTTCAGTGAAGATTCCGCCCGGCATGAGGGCGACTTCCGTAAGATCCAATGAGATTGTCGGCGTGGCGGGGTTCCTCTATCCCGGCTCGCATGTCGATGTGCTGGCGACTTTTAATGTGCCAGGGGGGCAGGGTCAGGGACCGGTGACACAGACGATTCTCCAGAATGTGGAAGTGCTTACCGCCGGAGAGAAGATCGAACCTGATCCTCAGGGCAAGCCGCAGACTGTGAATGTGGTGACACTCCTTCTGACTCCTGAGGACTCCGAAAAGCTGCTTCTTGCCAGCACGCAGGGAAGCATTCAATTTGTGATGCGCAACGGCGTGGATCAGCACAAGCTCAATACCGAACCTATCCGGCTGAGCGAACTGGTCACGGGTATTCAGCCCGCGCCTGCTCCGGCGCGCAGCGTTCATGCGGTTCATCACAAGCCGCGGCCGGCGCCGAAACCGGCGGATATTTACGTCCTCGAGATGATTCAAGGCGAAAAGCGAAGTGTTGTGAAATTCTAGCATGGGCGGAGAGTAAAGGGTGGTGGCCAAGGGAATGAGAAACTGGGGGATTCCGAAAATAGCAGGCATTGTCCTGAGTTTGGCGCTTGTGGCGGGAGGAGCCAGGGGCCGGGGGCAGGAAACGCCTGCACCCCCGGCTCCTGAGGCGCAGCCCCTCCATATTCTGGTGGGGAAATCCGTGGTGGTCAATATGTCAACCCGCCTGAAGCGCGTGCTGGTGAGCAATCCAGCGGTGATTGAGGCGCTCGCCACGACGCCCAGCCAGGTGGTGGTGGAGGCGAAGGCCGCGGGCACCAGCAGCCTGATCCTATGGGATGAAAGCGGCCAATCGCACATGCTGGACGTAACGGTGGATCTGAATCTTGAACCGCTGCGCTCCGCAATCCAAAGAGCCTATCCGGATTTGCAGGTTCAGGCACAGGCGGATGGAGGCCGCATCATCCTGAGTGGAATTGTCCCCGACTCACATATTACGGATGATCTGGTGAAGATGGCGGGGATTTATTCCACGCAGATTGTGAACTCTTTGACGGTAGAACCACCGCACCAGCGCCAGATTCTGCTGGAAGTGCGTATTGTCGAGGTGGACCGGGTCAAATTCGATCAGTTTGGTGTCAATTTCCTGAGCACCGGAGTCCTGAACACCCCGGGCACCGTGACAACGCAGCAGTTCACCCCCGCCGGAGGTCAGGGTGGCGGGCCCTTTACGCTTCAAGGGATTATCGGTGCGCACGCTACGGGCACTTCCACCACTTTCGGTCTTACGAATCTCTTAAACATCTTCTTTTTCCGGCCAGATATCAACCTGGGCGCTACGGTCCAGGCGCTTGAGCAAAGAAATGTCCTGCAAATCCTGGCCCAGCCCAACTTGATGGCTCTGGACGGTCAGAAGGCCAGCTTCCTTGCGGGCGGCGAGTTCCCGTTTCCGGTGGTTCAGGGCGGCATCAATATCGGGGCGGTCACCATCCAATTCCGTCCTTTTGGTGTGCGCCTAGACTTTACGGGATATATCGAGCCCAACAATATCATCCGTCTCCAAGTGGCGCCGGAAGTGAGTTCACTGGATTTTACCAATGCGGTGACCATATCCGGTTTCACGGTACCAGCCATCTCGACGCGGCGGGCGGAAACAGTGATCGAGCTCAAGGACGGGCAGGCATTCGGCATCGCCGGACTCCTGGACCAGAGGGTTACGGCACAGCTCAGCAAGATTCCAGGAATTGGCGACATTCCGGTTCTGGGCGAACTTTTTCGCTCGCATTCCTATAATCGCAGCCGCTCAGAGCTGATCGTGCTAGTTGAGCCTCACATCACAGACCCGGTGCGGACCGGAGCCATAGCTCCAGCCGCCCCGCCGCCGGCCATGCCTTTTCTGAAAGTTCCACCTTTTGATCAGAAACTGCCGGGCCGTAAGGATCTCGAAAAAATACCGGGACCCGCAACGAACAAGTAACCATGATCATGGATGCTCGCGAAACAGACCGTTCCGCACCCCGAGCCAAACCGCTCTCGAACGAAGCGCTTTCCCTGATCAGCATCTGTCTGGACTCGGAATCGATGGAACAACTCAGGCATTTCATCGAGTCACCCGGGCTGATCTCCTTGCAGGGTGAGTTGCAAAGTTATCTCACGGAACAGGATGATTCCCTGCTCGACTGGGTCAATGAATCAGCTCCGGATATTTGCCTGATCGATTTCGACAAGAATCGCCGGAGCGCGACGCTGACGGCGGAGCGCATTCATGAAAAGCTCCCCGGGACTTCCCTTTTTGCGCTCTCGGGAAATTCCCAGTCAAGCCTGATCATCGACGCCATGCGGTGCGGCTGCAATGAATACCTGGTGAAGCCCCTCAATCGCGACGAATTGCTGGAAGCCGTGGCGCGCGTCAGCGGACGGAAGAAAGAGAAGCGGGAGCAAACCGGTGGTCAATTGCTGGTTTTTCTCGGCGCGAAGGGAGGGGTGGGCGTGACAACCCTGGCCACGCACCTGGGAGGGTTGCTCGCCAAGTTCTATTCCCGCAAGACCGTGCTGGTAGATCTTCACCCGGATTTTGGCGATGCGGGACTCTATCTCGGCCTCACCCAGCAGCGCTATCACTTTTATGAACTGGCGGAAAGCACGGAACGGCTGGATGCTGACCTGCTTCAGAGCTTTTTGGGCCATCATCCGAGCGGTCTGGATTTACTGCATTCGCCGGACGGCCTGGAGCCGGGGCGCCAAGTGTCGCCAGAAGCTATCGCCCAGACCATCGACTTTCTTCGCCTGCGTTATGACTTCATCATTGTCGATTGTCCTCCCGGCTTGAGCGAGCAAAACGTCCAGATGCTGCGGCAATGCGACCAACTGTACCTGGTCACCGTGCCGGAAGTCTCGCCGCTGCGGAATGCGGCGCGGCTGCTGGATTATCTGAATCGCACCGAATTTCCTCAAGAAAAGGTCAAGGTGGTTCTGAACCGGTATTTGAAGAGAGCTGCCATTGGCGACGACCAGATTGAAAAGGCTTTAAGAAGGAATATCTCTTGGAAAATTCCCAACCAGTACGGGCACGTGGTGAAGGCGATTCATGGCGGCGATCCCACCTCACAGGTCTCAAGCTCCGATGTGGCGCGCAGCATGATGGGGTGGGCGGAATCGCTGGGGGGAAAGCCTGCGGCCGGTCACGAGACTAAAAAAGTCAATAAAGGAATACGTGGCTTGTGGGGCCGCTGACAGGCGGCGTGGCGAGCCAGGGAGAGATTATGGGGGAAATGAATCCAGCAGTCACATTGACGGAAGGCAACCTGTCGCGGGCAGGCGACGACCGGAAAAAGGCGGGGTTGGACTTCAAGACTTACCAGGAACTGAAGTCCTCTGTGCACCGAGACCTCCTCAGCCGCATCGACCTTGAAAAAGTGGCGCATCTTCGCGATAACCGCATCCGGCTTCAGGTGTTTTCGGTGATTCAGGACCTTGTTGGGAACCTGAGTGTCGCGCTGAGCGGAGCGGAGCGGGATCGGCTATCCCGCGAAGTGCTGGATGAAGTGTTCGGATTGGGCCCTCTCGAGCCTCTGCTCCAGGACCCCACCATCAACGACATCCTGGTGAATACTCATAAACATGTCTATGTGGAGCGGGCAGGAATCCTTGAAGAAACAAACGTGATGTTCAAGGATGACGCTCATCTGATGCACATCATTGAAAAGATCGTCTCCGGCGTCGGGCGGCGCGTGGACGAGTCGTCGCCCATGGTGGACGCCCGGCTGCTGGACGGCTCGCGGGTTAACGTCATCATTCCTCCCCTCGCGATTGATGGACCGATGGTTTCCATCCGCCGATTCGGCCATATCCCGTTGACAGCGGATGATCTCTTATCAAACTGCACTTTGACGCCTCCAATGCTGGAATTGCTGAAAGGGGCTATTAAGGCACGGCTCAGCATCGTGATTTCGGGTGGAACAGGCGCCGGCAAAACCACGTTTCTGAACGTTCTTTCGGGCTACATTTCCGATCGGGAAAGAATTGTCACGATTGAAGACTCGGCCGAATTACAGCTCAAGCAAAGACACGTGGTGCGCCTGGAGTGCCGTCCTGCAAACGTGGAAGGGAAAGGCGCCGTCAAGCAGAGACAACTGGTGATTAATTCTCTCCGCATGCGCCCTGACCGCATCATCGTGGGCGAAGTCCGCGGCGAGGAAGCGCTCGACATGCTCCAGGCGATGAATACAGGCCATGACGGTTCGCTGACCACCATCCATGCCAACAGCCCGCGTGATGCGATCTCACGAATCGAAACCATGGCGCTCATGGCCAACTTGAATCTCCCGGAGAGAGCGATTCGACAGCAGATCGCTTCCGCCATTTCAATTGTGGTTCAGGTTTCCCGCATGAGTGATGGCACGCGCCGCGTTACCCACCTGACCGAGATTACGGGGATGGACGAGGACGTCGTCAGCATGCAGGACATCTTTCTTTTTCAAAAGCGCGGGATCGCGGAGAACGGCCGAGTGATCGGAACGTTTATGGCGACAGGAATCCGTCCCAAATTTGCGGAAAAACTGAAAGCTTCCGGCATTCCGGTGCCGGCGAATCTCTTCGAGCATTCGATGGACGTGCGATAGAGGGCGCCTATGTCTCCTTTAGTTCTCTTCTTACTGCTACTACTGCTGTGCTTCGGTGTGCTGGTGTTTGCGCTGAAGCCTTCCAAGGCTGAGGAGGATATCGAGCGACACCTGAAGCATATCGGAGGTCTCTATACGGTAGACACCGAGGATGGCAGCATTCTGAAACAGGAGGCACTGAGCTCGATTCCCTGGCTGGACAACCTACTTCGGCAAATTCCAGGCGTCTTTCGGTTGAGGCTTTTTATTGCCCAATCCGGGCAGAACTGGAGTGTCGGCTCCCTTTTACTGGGCTCGTGCGTGGCGATGTTCTTCCTCGGCTGGGTGATTCAGTTCTGGATTCAGATCATGCCGCTTGTGGCGATCGTCGCAATCGCAGGCGGAGCCATGCCCTTTGTTTACCTTTGGATGAAAAGAGAAGCCCGCTTCAAGCGCTTCGACACCTTATTGCCCGAGACAGTTGACCTGATGTCGCGCGCACTCAGAGCGGGTCATACCGTGACTTCAGCCATTGAGATGGTTGCAGAGGAGATTTCGGAGCCAGTGGCTTCAGAATTCCGCATTGTTTTTGAACAACAGAATCTGGGATTGCCTATCCGCGAGGCCATTTTGAATCTGGTGGAACGCGTGCCGTTGGAAGACGTTCGGTTTCTGGCCGCCGCCATTCTGATACAGAAAGAAACGGGAGGCAACCTGGCGGAGGTGCTTGATAAAACGTCCGCCGTGATGAGGGAGCGAATCCGACTGCGCGGCCAATTGCGGATCTACACGGCGCAAGGTCGGCTGACAGGCTGGATTCTTTGCACATTGCCCTTTTTGGTGTTCCTTGTCATCAATCTGATTAATCACGATTACGAAAAAAAGCTGCTTTCAGACCCGCTGGGATTGCACCTAGTTTACGCGGGCCTGGGAATGATGACCATCGGAGTGCTGATCATCCGTAAAATCATCAACATTAAAGTGTAAAATCCATGGACCTTCTTATTGGCGTTACCGGCATTGGATTTCTTTTGGGCTTCTTCTTTCTGTTTTTCTGGTTGAGCCGCCCTTCGGCAGAAAGCGAACTGCTGGCGGAAGTGACGGAGCAGGCGCGCACGTTCCCATCCGAAGCCGTGAGGCCAACGTGGTGGACCGGTCTCAATGCTGATCGCTTTGCCAAGCCCTTTGGATGGTTTCGCAGCCTGTTTGGTGGTGAGCCGAACCCCGAACTGGTCCGGCGCTTGTCCCTGGCCGGTTACCGGAAACGGTCTCACGCTGATCTCTTTCTTGGGGTAAGGCTTCTCTTACCGGTTGTCGTTGGCCTGGCAGTTGCATTTTTAGTGAAAAGTAACGTCTTTTTCTGGTTCATTTTGGCAATCGTTGCAGCTTTCTTTCTGCCAGATGTCTGGGTGAATCAAGCCATTAAGAAGAGGCGCGAGCATATCAGGCTCAGCCTGCCTGACGCACTTGACCTTCTGGTTATTTGTATGGAGGCGGGCCTCGGCCTGGATCAGGCCATCGTCCATGTTGGCAAGGAATTGAGTGTCAGCCATCCGGAATTGAGTGAGGAGTTCCTCCAAATTAATCTCGAGCAGCGGGCTGGCAATCCGCGAATCGGCGCCTGGCGCAATATGGCAGACCGTGTGGATGTGGAAAATGTCCGTTCGTTCGTCAATATGTTGATTCAAACGGAAAGGTTTGGAACGCCGATCTCCAGGTCACTGGGAGCTTTTTCGGACGCTCTGCGCACGCAGAGGAGACAGCAGGCTGAAGAGATGGCGGCGAAGACAACCATCAAGCTGGTTCTCCCGTTGGTCTTCTTTATCTTTCCAAGCATTTTTATCGTAACGGTTGCGCCCGCGGTGATCACGCTGATAAAAAGTTTCTCGATGATCAAGTGACGAACGAAAGGCGGCTGGGCAATGAAGGACCGCCACGCTCTGCCAAGCGACTGAGAAGGACATTTCTGCCGCAGAAACCGATGAGTTCTATCGGGCATTGGTTCCGGTAGCGCTGGAGATACTCAGGTTACTGAAAGACAATGATGGAGTCTGTCATTCCGATCCAGAACGTAGTGAGGGGAGAAATCTCTCTGCAAATCACGAGCTCACGAGCCCCCTCCTCGCCCTCGGCTCTTCGGAATGACCGACTGCAAAGACGCTCGGCTCGATTCGAAAGCCAAACAACACGAGGCCTTAAGCGGCTTGTTGATCAAATTTTGTAAATTCTAAATCTGGAGGAAAAGTATGGATAACGTGATGCTAATCAGGGTCATTTCGGGAGCGCTCGCTGTGATGGTGCTGGTTATTCTGGTGTTCAGGATGAAAAAAAAGGCCCCTCGCTAGTTCAGGCGATCGGCTTCTCTTCTTCAGAGAATACGAACGCGACCACTTCCGGCGACTCGAATCATTGTGACATCAAGTGTGGAGGAGATTCGCGGAGCGGGCGGATCGCTCGGTAGCTTGTGAGGGCGCAAGGAAAAGATACGGTGCGAACGACGTTGGCGGCCAACTTTCGGCTGCCGCCCGTAGGCTTTCCAGCGCCAGGCGCAGCATCCCAAGCGAGAAAATCGTTATGCCTCAAAAACGCAGTGAGATGTTCGTGTACAACAAGACGAAAGAGACCTTCCTGGCATTCCGTGTCAAGGTAGCTGACTCTTTCCTGGCCCGTCTGATTGGCCTGCTCGGAAAGAGATCGTTGAATCCTGAGGCCGGATGCTGGATCGTGCCCGGGAACTCCATTCACACGATCGGCATGCTCTTCACGATTGATGTGGTTTTCATTGATAAGAGTTTCAAGGTGGTGGGCCTTCGGGAGCTGGTGCGCCCGTTCTCGATTACGCGACCCAATTTCCGCGCGGAAAGCGTCATTGAATTACCCGCTCACACGATCTTCCGAAGCCGAACAGAGGTTGGGGATCAACTAGTCATTGATCCCTATGACGGCAAATCGTCAGGACTTCAAATGAGTGGCGCGGCAAATTCGCGTCATACATCGTGAAGAAACTCATACAGTGGTTTGCCTCTTGCTCCCTGCGGGCGCGATCCTGCATCTGGGAATAAGGTCATTTCAGCCTCTCAAGGCTGCAAGCCATAACAAAAAAGGGAACAAGTCCGGACGCGGCAAAGGAGTCCTTTGTTACCCTTCCTTTTGTTCAGCCACGTCTCAGGCAGGAGGCAACTTGCGTTCCGCGTGTAAGTCCAAGGCCAGCAGTTACTTAGGTGAGCACTGGGCATTCTCTCCCGCGCCCCGCTTCCCTTCCCGACCCTTCTCTCCTTTGCCTGTTCAATCTGCTTTCAATCAATTTTGCTCCTGCTGGAACTGGATCGCGCACTGGACTGCTGCCCATGAAATCAAAGGCTGCGTTGCTTGCCATCTTCTTGGGTCAGATGTTAAGTTGTCTTAGAGTTGGCTGACCTGCAAAGGTTAAGATGGATGCGTTTTGCGGGAATACTCTGAGATAGATCACAAATTCCTGCATGGAGCTCCAGAAAATACACAACCCATGAAGCCACCGATTGGGGGCCCATAGCTCAGCCGGTCAGAGCGGCGGACTCATAATCCGTTGGTCGCAGGTTCGAATCCTGCTGGGCCCATGCATTTAGCTATTCGAAATAAATCTCGACAAAATCGAATCTCAACCGAACAGCCGGAATGAGGACGGGGGCGATAGAGATTGAATAACTATACATGGATGTCGGCACTTTTAGCAGATTGCCGCAAGGCGGTGGGAACTCGTGTTATTCCGAGGGAAGCGAGGAATTTTGCTTTGTAAACAAAGATCCTGCAAGATTCCT
>Ga0209062_1000545_pt1 | contig 106137 bp, 84 predicted proteins | sample Coa_R2_2_FD_187158 | JGI IMG/M metagenome (GOLD analysis project Ga0209062, IMG submission 187158) | Surface soil microbial communities from Centralia Pennsylvania, which are recovering from an underground coalmine fire - Coalmine... | ecosystem: Environmental > Terrestrial > Soil >...
GGAGGACGAAGCAGAGGTCGAGGCGGCGGCGTGTCGCCGCCGCGGGCGGACGCCCGACGCTGGCCCCGGATCTGTCCCCGTTTTCAAAAAGATAAATAGGGAAATATCAGGCTGTCCCCTTTTGCAAGGCTAGGCCCCGGCGGCTTCGCCAGGAAGCACAAGCGCTAGGCCGATCTTGGCGCTGCCGCGGATGACCTGCTGCACGTTTTCGCCTGAGCCGTTGCCGCCTGTCCTGCTCCGGCCAACTACTCAGTTCCGGCCAGCATCATACCTTCGGGGTCCCCCAGGGGAAGCCCATGCGGGCCGCGCCGTCGCGCCCCGCCGCTGTTTGACAACTGAATCTGGCTCGCGCTCGCTCTCCCAATAGCGAAGGAGGGAATCGCGCCCGCCGATTCCCTCCTTTTGCGGGCTCGTCTTTGGGCGACCCCCGTCGGGAAGCTCAACACTGCGCGCCGCTTCTTTGCACTCGCAGCCAAGCGCTAAGTCAAAGCTCCACAATCAGTTACGACGATCTCCCCGCACGCCGCCGCGCGGGCCCCGTTGACCTGTCCTTTCGTACAGGCCGCCCCTCAGCCCGAACTTCGCAGCTGAGGCCGGCGGCTCCGACTCCGACCCCGGAGCCGCGGGCCAAAGGCGCCGGTGACGGCGCCGCAAAGCATGCCCGTCGCGAGCCGCGCGCGCGGGTTAGCGCGAGTGCGGCCGCTTGCGGTACGAGGTCGCGACCTTGCCGGTGATGCCTTCGAGCGCGCCGGCGGCGGAGTCTGCGTACTGGCCGTTGGGCGCCAGCTTCAGATAGGTCTCGAACGACTCCTCGGTGCCAGGCGGATAGGACGCCTTGCCGGTCTTCGGGTCCACCGTGCCCTTGGCGAGCAGCGCCATGCCGCGCAGATACCAGGCGTTGGCGTAGGTGGGGTCGAGCTTGATCACCTTGTCGAACGCGGCGGCGGCGGCGTCCATTTTGCCGGCGTTGTAGAAGATCGCGCCCTCGTTGTAATAGGCGGTCTTGGCGTTGGCGGGATCGAGCTGCGCGGATTTATCGAAGGCCGCCTGCGCCTCCGCCGTCTTGCCCGCTTGCGACTCGGCGCTGCCCAGGTTGTTGTAGATATTCGCCTGCATGGCGACGTCGGTGGCGGGCACGAGCGTCAGCGCCTGCTGGTAGGCGGCTACCGCTTTGTCGAATTGCTTGGCGCCGGCGTAGTCCTCGGCCAGATGCGTCTGGATGATCGCCTGGCTCTGCGGAGTCAGCTTCAAGCCCTGGCTCAAGGTCACCGCTTGCTGCATGACCTGGATCGCTTGGTCCCACTGGCCGGCGGCGGCGAGCTGCTGGTTTTGCGCCAGCATCTGGTTGATGTTGCCGACCTTTTGCTTGGTCTGCGCTTCCTCCTCCTGCTGCTTCTTGAGCGCCTCCTGCTGCTCTTTGCTCAACCCTTGCATGGCGTTTTCGGGATTGAGCAGCTTGCGCAGGTCGAAATCCACTTCCTTGGGCTCGCCGGGCGCGGTAGGAACGTTGTTCAGCGAATAGAGCTGCTTGCCGTCGGGGCCGAAGAGGATGATGTCGAAGGTGCCGAGCGGCAATCCGTAATGGCCGTAATGGCCGTGCTTGTCGGTCTTGACCTTATAGATGGCGTTGATGTCGAGGCGCTTGAACTCGACCGTGCCGCCGACGATGGGCTTGCCTTGCTGATCGGTGCAGTAGCCCTGCACCGCGCCCATTTGTCCGAACGCCGGCAGCGCCAGGGCGACGATCAGCGCCGCCAGGCCCAGCCTGCAATATTTCGCCATGTCACTCTCCTTTGCGGTTGCCCGCGAGTGCAGCTCCTTTTATACGATGCGACAGCCCATAGCCAAGTGGCAAGTGGCCCGGGGCGCCGGCGCGCGCGCCGCCCGGCGGCCTCAGCCGGCGGCATAGGGAATGGGGTCGGGGTGGCCGGCCTCGGCGAAGGCGCGCCGCCGCAGGCGGCAGCTGTCGCAGCGCCCGCAGGCTCGCTCGGAGGCTTGATAGCAGGACCAAGAAAGATGAAACGGCGCGCCCAGCTCGAGCCCGAGGCGGACGATCTCCGCCTTGCTGCGCCGGATCAGCGGCGTGACCACGCGCAGGCCCGGCTCCCGCGTCCCGACGCGTAGCAGCTCATTGAAGACTTCGTAATAGCGCGGGCGGCAGTCGGGGTAACCCGAGCTATCCGGCTCGACGGCGCCAATCACGATGTCGCCTGCGCCGATCACTTCCGCCCAGGAGACCGCGAGCGCCAAAAAGTGAGCGTTGCGAAAGGGCACATAGGTGACCGGAATCTCGCCCGCGGCCGCGACCGGCGCCGCGGGCGGCGCTTCCGGCACGGCGATGGCCGGGTCGGTGAGCGCCGAGCCGCCGATGCGGGCGAGGCCGGGGCAGGGCAGCACCAGCGCCCGCCGCACGCCGAAATGCCGCGCCATCTCCTCGAAGGCGCGGCGCTCGCGCGCCTCCGTGCGCTGCCCGTAGTCCACGTGCAGGAAGGCGGCCTCGGCGTAGTCGCGGCAGGCCAGCGCCGCGCAGACGCAGCTATCCATGCCGCCGCTCAGCAGCACCACGGCGCGGCGCGCCGCCGCCGGTTGGCGTTCAGACTCCATGCCGCGCCGGATCCCAAATGAACTTGTGCATCTGCAGCGCCAGCCGCGCCGGCACCGCGTCCGCCAGCATCCAGGCGGCCAGCTCGCGCGGGTCGAGCAGGCACTGCTCGGCGCTGCGCGCCCCCGCCGCATCCTTGCGGAAGGCCGGGGAGAGATGCAGATGCGGCGTGCGCCGCGCCAGCTCGTGGCGGGCGATGAAGTCGCGGGCGAATTCGTAATCGGCGCGCCCGGCGAGCACGAACTTCACCTCGTCGCGCGCGGTCAGCAGCGCGAGGTTGCCGAGGCGGAAGCTGCCGCCTTCGCCGCTGAGCGGGCATTTGACGTCCACGATCTTGATGACCCCCGCCGGCAAGCCCGCCAAGTCGCGCTCGCCGCTGGTCTCGATCAGCACCTCGCGCCCGGCCGCGAGCAGCTCGCGCGAGAGCGCGATCACCTCCGGCGCTTGCAGCATCGGCTCGCCGCCGGTGATCTCCACCAGCGGCGCCCGGAAGCGCGCCACCGCCGCCAGCACCTCGCCCCGCTCCATGCGGCGCCCGCCGTGGAAGGCGTATTCGGTGTCGCACCACGCGCAGCGCAGATTGCAGCCGGTCAGGCGCACGAAGACGCAGGGGCGGCCGGCATGCGTGCTTTCCCCTTGCAGCGATTCGAAGATCTCGGTGATTTGCAGCGCCATGGGAGGGCCGCGCGCGGCGGCGCCCGCCGGGCTAGCGCGACGATCGCGCCCCGGCGGCGGCCGGCTCCGAATAAGTGGCCGCGGTGGTGTCGGTCTCGAACACCGTCACCGCTTCCAAGCGCACCGACGGCGTCGCGGCCAAATGGTCCTTCAGGCCGTCGTAGAAGCGCTTGGCGATGTTTTCGGCCGACGGGTTGATCTGGCGAAAGTCCTCGAGATCGTTCAAGAACTGATGATCGAAGCGCTCGATCAGCGCGCGCAGATGGTGCTTGAGATCGCGAAAGTCGTAGAGCAGGCCGATGTTGTCGAGGCCGTCGCCGCGCAGGTGCACCCGCACGCGATAGTTGTGTCCGTGGGGATTTTCGCACTTGCCGCGATAGCCGCGCAGCGCGTGGCCGGCGGCGAAAGTCTCTTCGACGCTGATCTCGAACACAGGTCTAATTATGCGGCATCGCCGGAGCCGGCGGCGACAGGGGGATGGCGGGGCGCCGCCGCCGGTCACCGGGATCACGGGAAGCGGAACGCTTCGATTCGCCGCTAGACGTGCGCGGCTTTGAGCAGGGGAAGCAGGCGCGGTCCGGGGGCAGCCGGACGCTCGCCGAGGGCGCGCATCAGCAGTCCCAGGCCGGCGCCCCAAACCATGAGCTCGGCGGCGAGGGCGTCGCGCGAGGGCTTGGCCAGCATGCCCACCACGCGCAATTCGGAGAAGGCGATGCCGGAGCGCGCGCCCCAAAGTTCCGGCGGCACGATCTGCGCATAGGCGCAGGCGAGCACGGCGGCGCTGGCATAGGCGCCGAGCCGCGCCCAGGGGCGCTCGCCCGCGCTGGGCGCCGGGCGCCCGAGGGCGGCTTCGAGTAGGTCCAGGCCGCTGCGCGCCAGCAGGCCGATGGCGGCGTTGCGCATCCACCAGCTCCAGGGTCTTTGCGCCATGGCAGCGGAGATGCAGGCGGGGTGCGCGGCGGTTGGATGGCGCGTCGGGCCGGCATTTCCCGCCTGCCCGCCTCGGTTTTGCCTGCGTGTCTCGGTCCCGCTGTGGGGGTGGGCTGGCCTGCGGACAACATTGGCAGGCAGGAATGCCTGCTCCACAAGGCTGGCGGGCAAGAACGGCTGCGCAACGGACAAGAGCGGCAGGCACGAATGCCTGCCCCACGATGGTGCCGCCGGCTAATGCTTGATGATGGCGGCGTAGCCGTCGGCGGCGAGGCGCGAGCGCATCTCGTTGGCCTCTTGCTCGGTGGCATAAGGGCCGATCTGGACGCGATAAAGCTGGTCGGCGCCGCCGGGCTGCGGATTGACGACGTACACCGGATACTGGCGCGCCTTGAGCGCCGCCGCCAGGCCGAGCGCGTCGGCGCCGTTGGTGCCGGCGAAGACCTGCACGACGTAGCTGCCGCCGGCGGTGGCGGCGGGCGGCGCGGCGGTGGCGCCGGTCGCCGCCGCCGCCGGGGTCTTGGCGGGCGCGGCTGCCGCCGCGGCGCCGCCCGGCTGGCCCGTCGTGGAGGCGGTCGCGGGCGTGGAGGCCGTAGGCTGGGCGGCGCCGCTCGCGGGCGGCTGCAAGGTGGCCGGGGTCTGGTTGCTCTCGGCGGCGCTCAGCTCCGCCGGATTGGGCGGCTGCGCCCCGCCGCTCGCCGCCGGCTGCGGCGGCGCCGGGGTGCTGGGATTGGGCTTCGGCACCGCCGTCTGCGAGCCGTTGAGCGGCTGCGCCGCCGGGTTCGAGCCCAGCGTGAACGAGGCCGGCACGGCATGCTTGCCCAGCGTGTAGCCGAAGGCGAAGAACAGCCCGCAGAGCACCGCGACGGCGGCCAGCAGGCCGATCAGCGCGCCCGTGCCCAGCTCCAGTTGATAGCTGGCGTCGGGGGAGCCGCGATCGAAGTCTTCCGAAGTGTCGAGATAGCGCGCCATGGCCGCCCTCGCCTTACGGGTTCGCCCCCGCGGCTTTGGCCTTCTTCGCCTGCGTGAGCGCTTCGAAGATCTCGAGCGGCAGGGGAAAGACGATGGTCGTGTTCTTCTCCACGCCGATCTCGGTGAGGGTCTGCAGGTAGCGCAGTTGCAGCGCCATCGGCTCGCGCGCCATGATCGCCGAGGCTTCCGCCAGCCGCGCCGAGGCCGCGAATTCGCCCTCGGCATGGATGATCTTGGCGCGCTTCTCGCGCTCCGCCTCCGCCTGCCGCGCCATCGCCCGGCGCATGCCTTCGGGCAGATCCACGGACTTGATCTCGACCTTGGTGACCTTGACGCCCCAGGGATCGGTGTGCTGGTCGAGAATGTCCTGCAAGCGGAGGTTGATCTTGTCGCGCTGCGAGAGCAGGTCGTCGAGCTCGACCTCGCCCAGCACCGAGCGCAGCGTGGTTTGCGCGAATTGCGAGGCGGCGAAGCGGTAGTTCTGCACCTCCACCACCGCTTTCTGGGGATCGATCACGCGGTGATAGACCACCGCGACCACGGTCGCGGTGACGTTGTCGCGGGTGATGATGTCTTGCGGCGGCACGTCGAGCGCCGACTCGCGCAGGGTGATGCGATCGACGCGGTCAATGATCGGGAAGATCAGCACCAAGCCCGGTCCCTTGGGTTTGGGAAGCAGGCGGCCGAGCCGAAACACGACCAGGCGGTCGTATTCCGCCACGACTTTGATGGCGGAAAGGATGAAGAGAACGAGGATGACGACGATGATGAAAGTGGCCATGGCGCACCCGGCGGGCGGCGGTGAAACGTCCTCTTCCATACTACAAGCGCTTTCACCGGCGGGATAGGGGCGCGGGCGCAGGGGACCGGGGCGTGGAGCCCGGAAAGGAAGGGGCTCGGCGGGCGGCGCGCAGGCGCGGCGGCCGTGCCATCGCCCGCTCGGCCGGCTAACTGCCCAGCCCTTGCCCCTGGGCCTGGGCGGTCTGTTCCTGGGTGACCGGCTCGACCTCGAGCACCAGGCCGTGCACGGCGCGAATCTTCACCAGCGCGCCGGTTTCGACGGGAGCGCTCGAATGCGCCTGCCACAGCTCGCCATGCACCCAGACGCGGCCTTGCGGCGCGAGCGGCGAGCGTGCGACCGCCTGCTGGCCCACCAAGCCTTGCTCGCCGGTGACCACTTTGTGCGCGCGGGCGCGCAGCACCAGGCGCATCAGGAACACGGTGATGGCGGCGATGGGCAGGGCGACGGCGAGGGCGATGCTCATGTGAATGCGCAGGCCGGGGACGGAGGTATCCACTAATAGCACGGCGCCGAGCACCATGCCCACGATGCCGCCCGCCGCCAAGATGCCGTGGGAAGGGAACTTGGCTTCGAGGATGAAGAGCACGAAGGCCAGGATCAGCAGTCCCGCGCCGGCCCAATTCAGCGGCAGCAGCGAAAGCGCGAAGAGGCCGAGCGCGAGCAGGATCACGCCGGCGACGCCGGGCACGATCACGCCGGGGTGCGTGAACTCGATATAGATCAGCAGCGCCCCGATCGCCAGCAGCGCGAAGGCCAGGTCGGGGTTCATGTCCAGCACGCGCTCGCGCAGGCTCATGGTGTAGGGCACGAAGCGCGCGCCGGCGAAGTCGATGTGGTCGGTCGCGCCGTTGACGCGGCGGATCGGCTGGCCGCTCAGCTTGGCCAGCAGTTGCTCCGGGGAATCGGCGATGAGGTTGATGAGCTGGTTGGCGAGCGCTTCGTTTTCGGTGAAGCTCTTGCTTTGCAGCACCGCCGATTCCGCGGCGGCGACGTTGCGATGGCGGCGGGCGGCGAGCGAGCGCATGTAGGCGTCGGCGTCGTTCTGGATCTTGGTGGCCTCGATCTTGTCGGGCTGCGCGCCGCCGAGCACCACCGGATGCGCGGCGCCGGTGTTGGTGCCCGGCGCCATCGCCGCCACGTCGCAGCTCTCGAGAATGTAGAAGCCGGCCGAAGCGCTGCGCGCGCCGCTGGGATAGACGTAGCCGATCACCGGCGCGCGCGAAGCCAGGATGGCCTCGATGATCTGGCGCATCGAGGTGTCGAGACCGCCGGGCGTGCTCAGCTCCAGCAGCACCGCCGCCGCGCCGGTTCGGTTGGCGTAGGCGATGCCGCGCGTGACGTATTCGGCGGTGATCGGCTCGACGATGCCTTGCAGATCGATGACGACCACGCGGGGCGCGGGCGAACTGGGCGCCGCCGCCGTGGGCGCGGAGGCGCCCGACAACGTGCCGCCGAACGCGCCCGACCATGCCAAAGCCAGCGCCAGCGCCGGCAGCGCCGCCGCCAGCCTGCCGCGAACGCGGGCGCGGCGATGGGCCGCGCCGAGCTTCGTTGCCTTTGGTTCTGCCGCGCTCACCTGCTTGGCCTCGTGCTTTGCCTCACACCAATGATAGGCCCCGGCGGCAAGCGGTGCCCGGCGTCCCAGGAGAGCGGCGGCGGACGCGCGCCGCCGGGCGGAAGCCGCCGCCCGTCCACGGTCCACCGTCCCTTTCGGCTAGCGGAGCGTGAACGTCGTGATGCTTTGCCCGGCGAGGGTGGCGGCGACGACGGGCGCGGCGCCGCCGCGCAACACCGGCGCTTCGCCGCGCAGCGGCGGGCCGAAGGGCAGCGGCTGCGCCAGCGGGCGCAATTCCTCGAACGCCGACGTGCGATAGGCGGCGACGGCGGCGGGCTGCAAATCGGCGATCGTGAACTCGGCCGCGACCGGCTGCGCGTTGTCGTTGATCGCGACGATCGCCAGCGCCTCCCCATCCCGGTAGGCGGAGACGAAGACGCCGGGCGCGGGAATCGCGTCGGCGGCGACGCGGTGCGCGCCGGGACGCACGAAGCGGCTGTACTGGCCCAGCGCGAAGAGGCGGCGGTTGGGCATCCAGGTTTGGCTCGCGGGATCGAGCTGCACCAGCGCCTCGCGGTTGTCGCGCGGGGAGACCAGCCACCAGTAGAACCAGCCGGAGACTTGGTCCTCGGCCAGATGAAAATGCAGCAGCTTGGCCCAATAGAGCGCGTCGGCGATGCCCGCGTCGTTGCCGTTGAAGGCGCTGACCTCGGTCTGCCAGATGGGCTTGCCGGCGGCGCGGGCGGCGGGAAACGGGCCGATGCGGTCGGTGAGGCGCACCGCGGGCACGGCGTTATCGCCGAAGTAGGCGTGGGCGGCGACGATGCCGATGGCGTCGCGCGCTTCGGCGTCGCCGAGGGCGGGCACCACCGGCGCCTCGGTCCAGGTGCTCGGCTCGCCCAAGATCACTTGCGCCGGCACGCGGCGGCGGCGCCAGACGGGGCCGAGCGCGGTCTTGACGAAGTCGCGGTACTCCTCGCCGGTCCAATAACAGGAGGCGTATTGGACGGTGACGTCGGGCTCGTTCTGCGGGGAGACGGCGTAGATCTCGAGGCCGTGGCGGGCGCGGTATTCGAAAACGTAGCGCGCCAGGTACTCGGCATAATCCTCGTAGCGCTCGCGGCGCAGGCGGCCGCCGACGATGTTGGCGTTCGATTTCATCCAGGCGGGCGGCGTCCAGGCGGTGCTGACGAAGCGCGTGCAGCCGCGCTGCGCGGCTTCGCGCATCAGCCAAATCTGGCCGGCGTCGCCGCTCCAGTTCCATTGCCCCGCCGCCGGCTCGATGCCCGGGGCGCGCCGGTCGCCGGCGGGGATGATGTTGCGCACCATGCTCAGGCCGGCGCCGTTGCCGCTGGTGGCGAAGAGCGCATCGAGCACGCGGGCGCGCTCGGCGTCGGCGAAGTGCTGGAGCAGATCCGCCATGTGGAAGGCGCCGGAGGCGCCGAAGCCGGCGATCTCTTGCGCCGCCCGCGCCGCTTCGATGCGCGCCCGCGCCGGCGCCGCCGCCGGCGCTCCGTCCGCGGCTTGCGCGCGCAGCAGCCGCGCAGGCAGCGCGAGCGCGGCCGCGCCCAGGGACGCCACTTTGCAGAAGTCTCGACGATGCATGCCGGGTATCGTACTCGAAGCGGATCGCGAACGGGGCACAGCGGGCCGCGCCGCGGTCGGATGTCCCAAGCGGCGGCGCGGGCGCCGGAAAAGGGCCGCCCGCGCCGGATGCCGGGATGCCGCGCGCCCTGGCATGATAATCGGACGATGCCCGGCGTATTCGTCAGCTTCGAGGGCGTGGATGGCAGCGGCAAGACGACGCAGCTCGAGCTGCTGGCGGAGCGGCTGCGCGCCCAAGGCCGCGACGTGGTGACCACGCGCGAGCCGGGCGGCACGGCGCTGGGGCAGGCGGTGCGGAGCTGGGTGCTGGAGGCGCAGGCAGAGCCGCTGGCGCCGCGGGCGGAGCTGGCGCTGCTCTTCGCGGCGCGGGCGCAGCACTTGCAGCAAGTGATCGAGCCGGCGCGGGCGCGCGGCGCGATCGTGCTCTGCGACCGCTTCACCGACGCCACCGAGGCCTATCAGGGCGCCGGGCGCGGGCTGGGCGCGGAGCTGGTGCGCGAGCTCGACCGGCTGATTTGCGGCGGCGCGCGTCCGGAGCTGACGCTGATCCTCGACTTGGACCCGGAGACGGCGCTGGCGCGGGCGCAAACGCGGCTGCGGCGCGCCGCTTCCGGCGAGAACCGCTTCGAGGCCGAGGGCGCGGCGTTCTTGCGGCGGGTGGCGGAGGCCTATCGCGCGATCGCGCGGCGCGAGCCGGAGCGCTGCGCGCTGATCGCGGCCAGCGGCGCGATCGAGGCGGTGCGCGAGCGCGTCTGGCGCGCCGCCGCCGCGCGGCTGGGGTGGTGATGGGATTCGGCGAATTCATCGGCGACGCCCCGGCCGTGGCGCGGCTGCGCGAGCTGATCGCCGCGGGCGGCTTGAACCGCGCGCTGCTGCTGGCCGGCCCGCGCGGCGTGGGCAAGACGACGCTGGCGATCTTTGCCGGCCTGGCGCTGAACTGCGAGCAGCCGCCGGCGCCGGGGGATTTTTGCGGGGCCTGCGCCAGTTGCCGGCAGTTGGACCCGGGGTGGCGCGATCTCGAGGCGATGACGGCGGCGGCGCTCGAGTTTCGCGAGCAGCAAGGGAAGACGCGGGCGCGGGAAGAAGCGCCGCTGGTGCTGCGCGTGCATCCGGAGATCGAGATCTATCCGCCCGACGGCGACTTCTTGAGCATGGCGCAGGCGCGGCGCATCGGCGAGCGCGGCCATCGCCGCAGCGACCGCGGCCGCTATTGGACGGTGATCGTGCCGGAGTTCGAGCGCGCGCGCTGGATGACCCAGGCCACGCTGCTCAAGACGCTGGAGGAGCCGCCGCCGCGCACCGCGCTGCTCTTGCTGGCGGAAAACCCGCTCGAGCTGCTGCCCACGGTGCGCTCGCGGGCGCTGCTGCTGACCCTGCCCCCCGCCTCGCCGCCGGCGCTGGCGCGGCTGCTGGCGGAGCGGCGGGGCGAGCTGAGCGCCGCCGAGCGCGAGGCGGTGGCGCGCTGGTCGCAGGGACGGCCGGGACGGGCGCTGCGCCTCGACCCCGCCGAGTATCGCGAGTTGCGGCGGCAGGCGCTGCTGCTGCTGGCCACGGCCGGCGGCAGCGGGCCCTGGGCGCCGCTCTTCGAAATGACCCAGCAGGCCGCGCGGCCAGGCAAAGAAAGACTTGAATCACTGGTCGAAATTCTTTATAGTTTGCTGCAAGATATTTTGTACCTGCTTTCCGACCGGCCCGAAGCGATTCGCAACGCGGACTGCCGGGCCGAGTTGAGCGGCCTGGCGCAACAGTTCAACCTGCGAAGTGTGGCGTTCGCCACCGAAGAAGCCGATCGAGTCCTGGCGGCGACGCGGCGCAACGCGCAGCGAGGATTGGCGCTGGAGGCTTGGGCGTTGCGATTAGCCCGGGCGTGACCGCGCCAGGCAGGGCAGCGGGAGCAAATTATGTCATCTCCCAGTGACTTGGCGGCGCGGCGCGGCAATGATAGCGAAGTCATCGCCAACCGCAAGCTGATACGTCCCTCCCTCTCGGGCTTTCGCGAGCAACTGGCGGCGGCCGGCAGCAAGCCGCCGTTGGCGGCTCCGGCGGCGGCGGCGGGGCCGCACCGCGTTCCCAAAAAGCCGGTGCCCCCGGAACAGACCAACGCCGAGGCCTTCTATTACGTCAAGCAGATGCAGGCCAAGACGCCGATGGTGCTGGTGCTGCAAGACGGGCAGGAGATTCGCGGGGTGATCGAGTGGTACGACCGCCATTGCCTCAAGATCCATCGCGAAGACGGGCCGAACCTGCTGGTTTACAAGGCCAACGTCAAGTATCTCTATAAGCTGGAAGACGCGCGCGGCTAGGCCGGCGCGGGATCGCCCGATGGCGTCGGATTGGGTCGCGCGGCAGCGCCAGCGCCTGGAAGCGGAGTTGGCGGCGGCGCTGCCGGCCGCGCCCGCCGGGGCGCCGGAGGCGCGGCTGTATCGCGCCCTGCGCTATAGCTTGCTAGATGGCGGCAAGCGCCTGCGCCCGCTGCTCTGCCTGGCGGCGGCGGAGGCGGCGAGCGGCGGCGCCGCCCCGGAAGCGGCGTGGCCGCCGGCCACGGCGCTGGAGCTGCTGCACACCTATTCGCTCATTCATGACGATCTGCCGGCGCTCGACAACGACGATCTGCGCCGCGGGCGGCCGGCCTGTCATAAACAATTCGGCGAAGCCACCGCGATCTTGGCCGGCGACGCGCTGCTGACGCTGGCCTTCGCGCAGTTCGGCGACCGGCGGCTGGCGGGGCGGGGCGCGGAGTACTCGGCGGTGCTGGCGGCGGCGGCCGCCGCCATGGTCGCCGGCCAAAGCGCCGACCTCGAAGCCGAGGCTGGGAGCGCCAGCGCCGAGCAGGTCGAGTTCATTCATCGGCACAAGACGGCGGCGGTGATTCGCGCGGCGCTGGTGCTGGGCGGGATGGCCGGCGGCGCGGGCGAGGACGCGCGGGAGGCCTTGGGCGCGGCGGGCGAGGAGCTGGGCCTGGCGTTCCAGATCATGGACGACATCCTCGACGTCACCGGCAGCGCCGCGGAACTGGGCAAGAGCGCCGGCAAGGATCAGGCGCAGCGCAAGGCGACCTATCCCGCCGTCTTCGGGTTGGAGTTGTCGCGGGCGCAGGCCGAGGCGCTGGGCGGGCGCGCGCTCGAGCGGCTGGAGCGGTTCGGCGCCGCTGGCGAGCCGCTGCGCGCGCTGGCGCGGCAAATGTACCGGCGGACCCGGTAGGGGCGCAGGCGGCGGCGGTCGCCGCCCCGGACATCGGGTCCGCGGCCGGCAGGGGCGCCGCGCGCGGCCGGTGACGCGGGCAGGGTGACACCTTTATAATCAAGGCATGCCGCTGTACGAATACCATTGCCGTGACTGCGATTCCGACTTCGAGCGGCTGGAATCGCTGCAGGGCGCGCCGGAGCCGGCGGAATGCCGCCGCTGCGGCAGCCGGCGCGTCGAGCGCATCGAGTTTTCGCGCGTGGCGGTCGCCACCCCCGCGGGCGGCGGCGAGGCATGCTGCTCGCCTGCTCCGGGCGGGGCTTGACGGCGGCGATGAACGGGGCGGTCGGCCCCGCGGCCAAGATGGAAACGACTCAGCAACGCAAACCGAGGCGGACCGAGTTCAACCGGTTCCAGACGTTCACCCTGGGGCCGTTCGTGCCCACGATCACGAACGCGCATTTCGACCCGTATGAGGAAGGCCTGCCGCGCCCGGGGTTGAGCCGGCGGGAGATGGAGACGGTCGAGCGCGTGCGCCTGCCGATTACGCCCGGGCGCAATTAGCTTTACCCCGCATGCGTTGGCCCGCACGCGGAGAGATGGCCGAGTGGCTGAAGGCGCACGCTTGGAAAGCGTGTATATCCGAAAGGGTATCCAGGGTTCGAATCCCTGTCTCTCCGCCAGCCTACTCCACCGCTTGATTTCCGACAGGGCGATACCGCGTTCCCTGGCAACGCGCGAGGGAACGGCGCGTCCGCCTAGCCGACGGTGGCGGATGCAGCGTCCGCCTGCGGGCCGCGCAGCGACGCGAAGACGCCCTTTTGCCGCCAACTGCGAATGAATAGCGCCGTCGCGACGATGCCCGCCGCGGCGCAACTGGCGGCCGCGAGCCAGTGGCGGCCGAAGAGATCGGTGGTGGCGGCGACGGCGGCGGTGCAGACCACGATTCCCAGGGCGCAATCGTAAAGATCGCCGTGCAATTCCCGCCGCTGCGCGTCGCGCTCGGCCGGCGTCAGGGCGTCGGTGACGGGGCGCCACAATCCGGGCGGACGGCAGCGGCGATAGAACTCGCGCAGCACTTCGACGCGTTCGGGAGGCGTCAGCCAGGTCACCGCCAGGATCACCACCCAGCCGGCGCCGAAGAGCAGCAAGAAGCCCTGCCAAAACGGCCGCTGCGAGAAGCCGAGCGGAAACCAAATCAGGTAGCCGAGCGGCAGACCGGCGACCAGGCCGGCAATCTCGCCCCAGATGTTCAAGCGCCACCAGAAGAAACGCAGCCAGGCCAGCGGCAGGATGAAGGCGATCATCACGTTGTTGATGAACAAGAACCAGGCCATCATGCCGTTGACGAGGAAGTAGCCGATGAGCAGGGCCAAGGCGAGCAGCAGGGCGGTGGCGCCGCGGCTGATCCACAGGTAGTGGCGCTCGCTCGCCTGCGGGCGGAAGAAGCGCTTGTAGACGTCGTTGATCAAATAAGATGCGCCCCAGTTCATCTCCGTGCTCACCGCGGACTGGTAGGACGCGAGCTCGCCGGCGACCAGCAAGCCGGTGAGGCCGGCGAATCCGAAGCGCTTGACCAGCTCTCCCCATACCAATTGGCCGGCCATGCCGGAGCCGCCGAAGACGGCGGCGCCCACCAGGCCGAGGAAGAAGAAGGGGATCACGCGCACGACCAGCGAGAGGAAGGCGTTGAAGAGCTGGCCAACCTGGGCGTGAAATTCGTTCTTGGCGGCCATGAACTTTTGCGCGGTGAAGCCGCCGCCGCCCGCCGGAGCGGCGGCGAAGAACAGGCCTTGCAGCACCAGCGCGGCGATCGTGATGCGGTCAAAGGCGCCGCCGGGCGGGGTGGCGCGGAAAAATCCGGCGCCGAAGTGTTGGGCGGCGGCGGCGTAGATCGCGTGCAGGCCCCCGGCGCCATGAATGGCCACGGGAATGAAAACGGCATTGGCGGCGAGAAACAAGATGAACTGGAAGATTTCCGAATAAACGGCGCCCAGCAAGCCGCCGAGCAGCGAATAGACGAGCGTGACGCCGGCGGCGAACAGGATGGTTGCGGCGTTCCCCCAGCCGAGGATGGGGCCGATGGATTTGGTGAGCCAGCCGGTGACGTAAGCCATCAGCACCACCGCCCAGCCGAAGCTGAAGTACAGCGCCGAGATCCAGCGGAAGGCGCCCGCGGCGCGGCCGCCGTAGCGGACCTCCACAAATTCCGCGGTGGATACGATTTGCAGCCGGCGCCAGAATTTCGACCAGATCACCGCGACCAGCGGCATCCACAGGATCCAGGGAATCCACCACCACCAGTTGCCGAGCAGGCCGTCGCGATAGACGAGCATGGTGAAGGCCGAGGCCGAGCCCGAGGAGGTGAACGTGGCGACGGCGGAGAAGCCGATCGCCCACCAGGCGAGCGAACGGCCGCCCATGAAGTAGCCCTCGATGCCGCGGCTGGCGCGGCGGGTGAAGACCAGGCCGATCAGGAGCGCAATCAGCGAATACGCGCCGAGAATCCACCAGTCGAGCGGCTGCATGGGGGCGATGCGGCGGGCGGCTAGGCCAGGGCTTCCGCGAGCGCGCAAGCGGCGGCGTAGGCGCTCTCGAGCGATTCGCGCCGCGTCAAGGCGCGCATGCCGGGGATGGGCTCGTATTCGGCGCCGGCCGTCGCCAGCATGCCGCCGTTGAATTCGACGATCAGGCAGCGCGCGCCGATTTGATGGAACCAGGCGTCTTCGTAATACTTCTCCGGCGGCTTGGGATAGCCGCGCGGCGGCCGTGGATTGAAGAGCAGCCGGCGCGCGCGCCATTCGGCGTGGATCGCGGCGGCGAGCGCGCTCTCATCGGCCTGGTACGACGCCGAGGGAATGGTGGGCAGAAAGACCTCGGTCGGGAACATGAAATTGTGGAAGTCGAGAACGCAGTAGGGGCGGACGGCGGCGAGGATTTGCTTGAGCGCGCGCGTCTCGATCCCATGGGTATCGTCCCAATCGAACCACATGTCCAGACCTTGATCGGTCATGCTCGATCCGATCACGTGGCCGGTCGCCTCCCATTGCGCGATCTGATCGGGCGTGAAGCGCATCGGCGCCTGCTTGACATAGGTGCCGTAGAAGAACTTGCAGGGTTCATTGCCCTCGGCGTAGAAGCGGGCCGCGTTAGCGTCGTTCCAGTCGGGAATCCACGTGCCGTGCCAGGAATCGGGAAAATGCAGGGCGAAGCGTTCGGCGCCGCCGGGGTTGATCAAGGGAAAGACAAGGAGCGTCAGGCGCGCGAGCAGGCGCGCGGCGTCAAGCGGGCGGCCGAAGGGCCGGGCGCCGCCCAGCAGCGCGTCGAGAAACGCGAGCACACCGCGCGGGCCGCTCGGCTCGCAGCCGTGCATGCCGGAAAGAATCGCTACCGGACGCGGTCCCGAGCCGAGGCGGAAGCCATAGACCGGCAGGCCCGAGGCGGAGCGGGCGAGCTCGCGAAAGTCGGCGGCGGCGCAATGCCGGTCGGCGAGCCGGCGCAGCCGGTCGAGGCCGTCGCCGGCATTGAAGAACCAGTAGTCGCGTTCTTCCGCCGACCAGGCGAGGTAGTCGCCGCGGGTGGAGCGCTCGCCGCCGGCTGCGCCTCCTCCGCGCCCCGCGTCCTCCGGCATCCTGCCGCCGGCCAGCCCGAGGGCCGCGGGCGCGGCCGCCAGGGCGCCCAAGAAGTCGCGCCGTTCCATGCCGCTAGAAAGAATACGTCAGCGCCATTTGAATGACCCGCGGCGTCCAAAGGTTCTCCGCGCCCAGCGCGTAGGTCACGCCCGTGGGCGCGCCGATGAGGGAGCCGAACGAGGGCCCATCGCTCAAGCGATTGTCGGGAAAGCGCGTGCCGGTGTGCCAGCTCGAGAGGAAATTGAAGACATCGAGCCGGTATTGGAGATTTTGCCGCTCGGTGATCGCGAAATTTTTCAGGAAGCTCAGATTTGCCTGCCGCGTGCCGGGCGCGGTCAGGATGTTGCGTCCGGAGTTGCCGTAGCTGCCGGTGGCCGGCGTGGCGAACGCCGAGGTGTTGAACCATTGCTCGACGGTGGGCGAACCGCTGGCCGGCGCGCCGTTGACCTGCGCCCGCAGGCGATCGCCGAAGGGGTCGCCGGTCAGGTCCACGGCGCGGCCGCCGCCGCGGCTGCAGCAATAAACGCTGAACGGCAGGCCGCTGGCGAAGGTGAGCACTCCGCTCGTCTGCCAGCCGCCCAGCACCCAATTCGCGGGACCGAGCGACCAGCGCCGGCCTTTGCCCACGGGCAGGTCGTAGAGATAGCTCAAGACCAAGCGCTGGGATTGGTTGAAGTCGGCGGGACCGTAGTTGGCGTGGAGATCGGCGGTGTTCTGGATGAAGTTGTTGCTGCCGCTGAAAGCCGCGATCTCCGACATTTCATCCAAGGCGCGCGACCAAGTGTAGTTCGCGAGCAGCGTGAGGCCGTTGTGGAACCGCTGATCGAGGCGGAATTGCAGCGCATTGTAGTTGCCGCTGGCAATGTTGGCGTTGGCATAGCTGCCGGCGGCGAAATTGGCGAACGGCACCCGCGTGTCGATCGGCTGGAACGCGGAACCGGTCGCCGGGCAGTTGGCGTACTCGCCGGTCGCCTGCGAGGCATCCTTCAGACTGTTGCAAATGACCGGCGCGCCGGTGACTGCGCCGGGAATGATATCGGGCGTGCTGGCGAGGTGAGCGTCGTTGAACTCGTACTGGAACGGTTCATGCATGTCGTGCGAGCCGACGTAACCCAGGTCGAGCAGCAAGTCCGGGGTCAGGGCGTATTGCGAGTCGAGGGTCCACTGCTCGGTGTAGGGATTGCGGTTGCCCGGCCACTCCGTTTGGATGCCGAACTGCCAGGCGGGCGGGAAACTGGAAAACACGTTGACGGGCGCCAGCCAAAGGGTTTTCAGGGCCAGCGGCGAGACCGACTCGTTGCCCGAGGCCACGGGATAGTTGGGGTTGGGCGAGAGAGTCGCAAGCGCGTTGTCGTCGTAGTTCGTGCCGTCGTAGAAGCGCATGTAAACGCTGCTGAACATGCCCCAGCCGCCGCGCACGACCCAGCGGTTCATGGAGATCGGGCGCCAAGCGAAACCCAGGCGCGGCTGGAAGTTGTTCTTGACTCCGGGGACCAGCTTGTTGCTGACGCAGCATTGCAAGTAGGTGGCGGCGGCGGCGCCCGCGCTCGAGCTCCAGGTGTTGACGAACGTCTTGTCCGCCCAGATCAGCCCGCCGCCTTGCGTCGCGAAGTTGAGGACGCTGCCGCTGTTGTCGAGGGAATGCAGGGTAGAGGGGATTTCGTAGCGGAGCCCCAAATTCAGCGTGAGCCGCGGCGAGACGTGGTAGTCGTCTTGGAAATAGAAGCCCCACCCCGTACCGCGCACGTTGTACAGGTCGGAGGCCAGCGGCGCCGGCGCGCCGATCGCGAGCGGATCGCCAAGCAGCAGATCGGCGAAAGCGTTGCCGGCCGTCGGCCCCAGTTTGCCTTGGGCGCCGGCGATCGGATCGGAGGCGGTATAGGCGCCGGTGAAGCGCAGGGTGCCGTTGACGCTGAAGCCATCGGCATCCCAAAGCTGGATGCGGCGGATATCGGCGCCGAAGGCCAGGCTGTGGGCGCCATGGATGTAATTGAAGTTCGCGACCTCTTGGTAAATGTTGTCCTTCTGCGAGTAGCCGTTGTTGCCGTTGCCCGGCCCGCTGTAACCGTCGCCCATCGCCAAAGTGGGGATGCCGAAGAAGGCGGGAACGGGGTTGGTGTTGGCAAAGCCCAACTGCGCGGAGAGGTTCGGCCCGAAGGCGGTCATCGCGCCCTCGTGGAAGTTCTCGCGGGTGTAGCCGGCGCGCAGCGCCATGATGAAATTCGGCGTGAACGTGCGCTGCCACTCCAAGCCCAGCAGGTAGGAACGATCGAAAACCTCCGAGCTTGACGCCGGCAGCGGCGAGATCGATGGGGCCGTGATCCGTCCGGCATTGAACGTGAACGACAGTTGATCCTTGCCGCTCAACTGATGATCGAGACGGCCCGTCCAGACGTCGGTGTTGGTGGGCGTCGTCGTGGTGGCGACGAAATTGCCGCAGGGCATGGTGCAGGTGATGTTCGGCTGGGGAAAGTAGTTGAGCAGCTTCTGGGCGATCGGATCGATGCTCGAAATCTTGTTGCCGGCAAACGCCGCGCGCCCGGAGGGGTCGCTGCCGGTCGCGGGCTGGCTGCCGGTGGTCGAGGGATCGTAGATGGGATACGGCCAGTCGGAAAAATCGCCCTGGCGTTCGGCCGCCGTGGGCACCTGATAGGTCGCGGCGCCGGAGGTGCTGCGAATGCGGCCGCCTTCATAGCTGGCGAAGAAGAACGTTCGATTGCGGCCGGAATAGAGGCCGAAGGGCAGGGTGAGCGGCCCGCCGAGGCTGCCGCCGAACTGATTCTGCCGAAACGGCGACTTGGTGGGGATGGTGGTTCCCTTGGTGGCGTTGAGATAGGCGTTGATGGGATTTTGCGGCTGGAAGGCGCTGTTCTCGAGGAAGTCGTAGACATCGCCATGGAGGGTGTTGGAGCCGGATTTGAGCGCCACATCGACCTGCGCGGAGCCGAAGCCGCCGGAAGCGGGATACACGCCGTTTTCGAGCTTGAACTCCTGAATGGTGTCGGCGGGTGGAATATTGATCGGCTTGCTGAAGAAGAAGTCGGTGTCGGAGATGCCGTCGATGACATAGCTGATCGAGGCCGGGCGGGCGCCATCCACGCTCATCTCGCGGAATTGGCTGTTGAGCCCGTGCTGATCGAAGACCGTGGTCTGGATGCCGCCGGCCGGCGTGGTCACGCCGGCTTGGATTTGGATTAGGTTGGTGAAGTCGCGGCCGCTGAGGGGCAGCGCAGCGATTTCGCGGGCGGTCACCACTTGCCCCACGGTGGCGTTGTCGGTTTGCACCATTTGCGCGTCGGCGGCCACGGTGACCTCTTGCTCGACTTGGCTGACCCGCAGCGTGAAATCCTGCCGCAAAGTGGCCTCGACTTGCAGCACCAGGCTGCTTGAGGTCACGGTCTGAAATCCCTTGCGGGCGGCGCTGACGCGATAGGCGCCGGGAATCAAGTTCACGAATTCGTAGTCGCCGCTCGCGGTGGTGAGGAAGCGCGCGGGGATGCCGGTGCCGAGATTGGTCGCCGTCACGACCACGCCCGGCAAGGGCGCGCCGGAGGCGTCCTGCACGTGCCCGAGAATAGTGCCCCGCGCGTTTTGCGCTGCCGCCGCCATCGCCAGCGCCAAAACCACGAGAGCCGCCAGAAACCGCTTGCCGATGCTGCCGCCGATCATGAGATCCTCCCTTGCCCGTGCGGCGTTCTAGCCATCAGAACACCGGGAAATTTAGCTCGACCGGCGCTCATTGTTTTCGGGGGCGGGACCCAAGTCAACCGGGAAGTGCAGGGTTGTTTCAAAATGTTCTGCGGAACAGAACGCCTGGCGCGCGCGCCGGGATTTGCTGTTTACAGGCGGGCGGCGATTGGAGAGACTGGTGCGCGAGGCGAGGAAGGTGCCTGCCAACAACTACATCGTGGCGATCGAGCGGGCGTGGCGCGTGCTCGAGGCGTTTCAGGGGCAAAGCGACGTGAGCTTGCGCGATCTCACGCGGCGCGCCGGCATGGTCAAGAGTTCCGTCTACCGGATCTTGTTCACGCTGGAACGGCTGGGCTACGTCGAGCGCGGGACGAGCGGGTACTCGGTGTCCCCGAAGCTGACGCTGCTCGCCGGGGACGGCGGACGGCCGCTGCGCGGGCTCGGGGACATGGCGCTGCCGTTCATGCGCGAAGTGCTGCGACGATTTCAGGAGACGGTGAACCTGGGCGTGCTGGAGGAGGGCGAGGTGGTCTATCTGCGGGTGCTGGAAAGCCCGCATCCGTTCCGGCTGGCGGCCCACGCCGGCATGCGCAGCCCGGTGTATTCGAGCGCGCTGGGGAAGTCGCTGCTGGCGCATCGCACGCGCGCCGAGGTGGAAGAAGTTCTGCGGCTGAAGCCGCCCCGCGCCCTGACGCCGCGCACGGTGCGCAACAAGTTCGATTTCTTCCGGGAGCTGGACCGGGTGCGCCTGCGCGGCTATGCGGTGGACAACGAAGAAGATGCGCGCGGCGCCCGCTGCGTCGGGGTGCCGGTGATGGGCGCCGACGGCAAGGTGGCGGCCGCGCTCAGCATCTCCGGCCCCTCGAGCCGGGTGGCGGCCAGCCGCGACCGGGAGTTCGCGGAAGCCTTGCGCCAGGCGGCGCGGCAGATCGAAACGCTGCTGGGCTACGCGCCCCGCCCGGCGGCGGCGAGCGGCGGAGGCGGACGATGAGCCTCGCCCTGCTGGGCGGCGCTCCGGTGCGCACGCGTCCGTTCCCGGCCTGGCCCGTGTACGGCCAATTGGAAGAGCAAGCTCTCGCCGACGTGCTGCATAGCGGCTTTTGGGGCGGCTACAACGATTCGATTCAGAAATTGGAGCAGCGCTTCGCGGCGCTGCATCAGGCGCCGCACGCCATCTCGTGCGCGAACGGCACGGTGGCGCTGGAAGTCGTGCTGCGCGCCTGCGGCATCGGCTGCGGCGACGAAGTTATCGTGCCGGCGTTCACTTTCGTGGCCACGGCGACGGCGGTGCTGCTGTGTCATGCGCAGCCGGTCTTCGCCGACATCGAGCGCGATTCGCTGAACCTGGATCCGGCGGCGGTGGCCGCCGCCATCACGCCGCGCACGCGCGCGATCATCGCCGTGCACTTCGGCGGCCGGCCCGCCGACATGGACTCGCTGGCGCCGCTGGCGCGCCAGCGCGGCCTGACGCTGATCGAAGACGCGGCGCATGCGCACGGCGCGCGCTGGCGCGAGCGGCCGGTGGGCAACTTCGGCGAGGCGGGAACGTTCAGCTTCCAGGCATTCAAACTGATGACCGCAGGCGAAGGCGGCATGATGACCACCAATTCGGCGCCGCTCGCGGAACGGATGTGGAGCTATTGCAATCAAGGGCGCCGCCTCCAGGGAGGGTGGTTCGAGCATTTCACGCTGGGTTCGAATTACCGCATCACCGGCTTTCAGGCGGCGCTGCTTTGCGCGCAACTGGAGCGGCTGGAGGAGCAGAACCGGCGGCGGCAGGCGAACGCCGCGCACCTGCGCCGGCGGCTGGCGGGGTTCACGGGCTTGCGGCTCGCGCCCGAGGACCCGCGCGTGGGCAACGACCCGCACTATCTGGTCACGCTGCGCTACGATGCGGGGGCCTTCGCGGGGCTGCCGCGCGATCGCTTCATCGAAGCCGTGCGCGCGGAAGGGGTGCCGCTGGTGGCGACCTATCCCCGCCCGCTGTATCACAACCCGGTCTTTCACAACGGCGCCGGCCGGTGTCACTGCACCGCCCGGGTGCCGCCGCAGGATTACCGCCATTTGTCGCTGCCCGAGTCCGAGCGCGCTTGCCGCGACGGCATCTGGATCGAGCACCATCTCCTGCTCGGCGAGAGCGGCGACGTCGACGATATGATTGCGGCCTTCGCCAAGGTTCAAGAGAATGCGGCCTCGCTCGCGCGGGCTGGCGTCGGTTCGGGGGCGTGAGCGCTTGCGCCTGACCGTCGCCATGGCCGCGCTGGCGGCGATGCTGGGCGCGGCGGCGCCGCCCGGCGGCGCCGGGCTCGCGCCGTGGCATTTCCAGACGGATTTTCGCGCCGGCCTGCCCGCGTGGATGAGCTTCCCGCTGGCGCAGGACGTGGGCTACGATCCGACGATTTACACCACCGCGCTGTCGCCGCAGCCGATGCTGGTGCGCGATGTCGAGGCGCACGGAGAGAAGCGATTGCGGGTGGGCGTCATTCGTCCTTTGCGGTTCGTGGCCGGGACCCGCACCGTGCTCCGCCTGGCGTACCGGCTCGAGGCCTGCGGCGCCGCCTCGCTCAGCCTGGTGTTAGGGGCGGAGGATGGCGCTCGCTATGCGGCCTCGCTGCCGGCGACGCCCGGCTGGCACGAGGCGACGATCCTCGGCAGCCGGCTGCACCTGCCCGCGTCCGGCGCACGGATCCAGGCGCTGGTGATCGAGGCGCGCATTCAGCAGGCCGTAACGGGATCGCATCAGCGCTTGTTCCTGCGCTCGCTTTCCGTGGACGCGCAGCGGCCGCCAAGGCTCGCGGTGCTGGCGCCGGCGCTGGCGGGCAGCAACGGCGAGGCAAGACGGGTAGCCCAATCAACGCTCACGCCCGGCGCTGCGCTTTTCGTCCAGGTCGCGGGGCGCGCCGGGGTGCAGGCGCGTCTTTTCGACCCCGCAGGGCATCCGGCCGAGGCCTTTTCCTGGCCGTCAGCCGGCGGTGCGATGACGCTGCCGGCGGCGGCGGGTCCGGGGCTGTGGCGCGTGCGGGTGCAACGGGGGGCGGCGCGGGCCGAGTTCGCCGTTTTGGTCCTGCCCGCAAGCATGCCGCCCCATCCACGGCTGCTGCTGGACGCGACGCAGTGGCGGGCCTTGCGCGATTCGCGCGCCCTGTGCGCCGAAGTGCAGGCGGCCGCGCAGGCCGCTGCTGCGCGCGTACGCTGGAATCCGGACGCGGGCGACAATATTGCCCTGCTGTCCAAGGTCTCCGTCTTGGCGGGCCTGCCGGGATACTTCACGCTGCTTGAAAACTACAGTCACGCGATCGCGTTCAACGCCCTCGATTACCGGTTGACCGGCGACCGGGAAGCCTTGGCGGCGGCGCGGCGCGGCTTGCTAACGATCGCGCGCTGGCGGACTTGGACGCCGCCGTGGTTTCTCGCCCACGGCTTGCACACGTATTACGAGGTGGGCGTGTTCTCGCAGCGCGTGGCCTTCGGCTACGATCTGATCGCGAATCAGCTCACGCCCGCCGAGCGCGCCACGATCGCCGAGGCGTTTTGGCGCCAGGCCGTGCAGCCGGCGGTGCAAGAGTATTTCCTCGACAACCGCATGCCGATCGCCGCCAGCAATCACATGGCCCACGCGGTCGGGGGAGCGCTGGCGTTGGCGGTCGCGACCGCGGGCGACGACCCGGTCCTTTGGCGTCAAGAGGCTCCGGCGGTCGCGGAGTTGCTGGTCGCCTACCGGCGCCTGTTGCGGGGATTGTTTCCGGGCGACGGCAGCGAGGCCGAGCCGGCCGGCTATGAGGAATTCGCGATGATCGGCATGTCCTGGGGCGCGGCGGCGCTCGACGCGCTCGGAATTCACCCACCCGGCCTGGAGGCGATGGCGCAGGCGTTTTGGTGGCCGCGCTATGCCGAGTACGGGCACGCGCAGGGGCAACTGCATCTGCTCGACACCGGCGACTTCGGCGGCGCGCTGGGGGCGCTCTCGGGATTCGCCTGGCCGGCCGCTCATGAAGGCAGCGCCGCGCTGCAAGCCTGGTACGATCTGGCTCGTTCCACGCGCGACCTGGCGCGCACGCCGCCGCCGGTGGCGGATACGGGCCGCGCCTTGGAAGCGGCGCCGGACCTATTGGATTTGGCGCGCCTGGGCGCGCCCGCGCGCGGCGTTGCGGCGCAGCCCGCGGCGCCGCTCGCGCGCATTTTTCCCGGACGGGGCAGCGCCGTGTTGCGCAGCGGATGGGAGCCCGGAGCCACCGTCGTTTCGCTGCGCGCCGGGCCGTGGTTCAATCATGGGCACGCCGACGAGGGCAGCTTTCAAATCGCCACCGGCGGGGAAGCGGTCGTCGCCGAGGCGGGCTACGCGGATTATTACAAGGAACCGCTCTATGCCAGCTACTTCACGCAAGCGGCCGGCCATAATACCGTCTTGATCGATGGCGATCCATTCAGCGAAGCTCCGATTGCCGGCCGGTATTGGCGCGCGTGGAGCGATCATCCGGCCATCACGACTCACCTCTTCGCTCCGGGCATGGACTACCTGGCCGCCGACCTGGCGCCGGCCTATGGCGGGCGGCTGACGGCCTACGTGCGCGACTACTTGTTTTTGTCCCCCGGGCTTCTCGTGGTGCGCGATCGCCTGCGAGCGCCGGGCCCGCATGCCTACACGTGGCTGCTGCATGCGCCCGCGGGCGATCGCGTGACCGCCGGCGCCGCCCGCGCGCGGATTCTGGGCGAGCACGCGCAGGCGACCGCGGTCGCCGCCGGCGGCGGCGTCTGGCGCATGCAGGCGGCGCCCGTGCCGGAGGGGGACTTCGCCGATTTCGACGCTGCGATTCCACCGCGCGTCACGCTCTCGCTCACCTCCGCGGCGGCGTCATCACGGCAGTTTTTTGTCGGCATCGAGATGGGCGAGGCGGGCGCCGCGACCGACCTCACGGCGGTTCGCACGCCCGCCGGGGAAGGCGTGCGCAGCGCGCGCCGGCAGGCGATCGTGCTCAGCCGCACCGCCGGCGGCATGCTCGAAGCCGCGGGCTGCAAGACCGACGGCGACCTTCTGGCCGTGAGCGGCGCGCGGGTCCTGGCGGGCGGCGCGACGGAAGTGGACGCTGCCGGCGGTTGGCGCGCCCGCGTGGATCATCCGATCATGCTGGCGGCCGAGCCGGTCGCCGCTGGCGCGCATTTTTGGCTGGTGGCGGCGCAACCGTCGCATCTAGTGCTGAACTTCGCCCGGGCCGCGCGGCGGGTGCGGCTCGACAAGCAGGGGAGCGCGGGCGCCGGGCGCGCCATCCGCTTGGGCTTGCCGGCCGGGGAGCACCGTCTTGATGTCGTTTACTGACTGGCGGGCGACCCTCGCCGCGCTCGAATTGTTCGACGCCAACGTGCGCGTGGGCGCCTCCGGCCCGCACGGGGCGCTAACGCTCGGCGCTGACGCTCTCGAGCAAGAGCTCGCCAGCTTCGCCATCACCGGCGCGCTGGCGGCACACTGGGCCGGCCTCGAGTACGACGCCGCCCACGGCAACGGCGTGCTCGCCGAGCTGCGGCGCGACTGGCTGACGCCGGTCTTCGCGGCCACGCCGGAAACGCTGGCGCAACTGGAGCGGCTGCGGCCGCGCGCGGCGCAGCTCGCGTTCGGGGCGCTGCGCCATAACTTTTCCAGCGCGCGCTGGTGCTGCGGCGAGCTGTGCGAATACCTCCAGTCGCGGCGGGTGGTGACCGTGATCTCGCGCGACGACCTGGACTGGGAGGGGCTGGCGCGGCTGCTGGACGATTTTCCCGGCTTGCCGGTCGTGTTCGTGAATGCGGGCTATCGCGGCGACCGCTATCTGTGGCCGCTGCTGCGCCGCCATTCCCATTTGTATTTCGATACCTCCGGGTACTTGGCCCACCGGCAGCTCGAAGCCTTCGTCGAACGCATGGGCGCGGAGCAGGCGGTCTTCGGCAGCCGTTTGCCGCTCTTCACCCCGGCCGCGGCGCTGGCGACGCTGCTGAGCGCGCGCATGAGCGACGCGCAGCGGCGCGCGGTGGCCGGCGGCAATCTGCGGCGCCTGCTGGCGGAGGTGCAAGCATGACCCCCGCCCCCTTTCGCGCGCCGGTGCCGATTGTCGATTGCCACGGCCACTTGGGCGTGCATCCGGATTTCCCCGCCTACAAGACCGAGCCCGAAGAGATGCTCGAGGTCATGGACGCGCTCAACATCGAGCGCCTGGCGATCACTTCCACGCTCGCGTGCTATTCCGACGCGCCGCGCGGCAACGCCGAAGTGGCGGCATGCTTGGCGCGGCACGGGGATCGGTTCCTGGGGTATGTGACGGTGAATCCGCATCCGCGCGGCGAAGCGGTCCGCGAACTGGAGCGCTGGGCGGACTGGCACCGCCCGCCGCTGATCAAAATGCATCCGGATTTGCATCAGGCGCCCGTGGAAGCGGCGGGGTACCGGCCGGTGTGGGAGTACGCCGACGCCAACGGCGGCATCGTGCTCGTGCATACCTGGGACTCCGACGGCAACTGCGGGCCGCTGCGGCTGCTGCCGATCGCGCGGGCCTATCCCGGCGCGCGCATCATCCTGGGGCATAGCGGCGTGACCTGGCGCGGCTACGAGCAGGCGATGGTCGTCGCCCGGCAAGCGCCGAACACCTATCTCGACCTGAGCGGTTCGCAGGCGCATCGCGGCATCCTCGAGCGTTGCGTCGCGGAGGTGGGCGCGGAGCGGATTCTTTTCGGCTCCGACATGCCCTATCTCGAAGCCGCCGCGCCGCTCGGCCGGGTGCTGGCGGCGCAATTGCCGGAGGCGGCGAAGACGCTGATCCTGCGCGGCAACTTTTGCCGCTTGCTCGGCGAGGCGGCGGCATGAGCGGCGCTGGGGAACGGGTGCGGCTGGGCATTATCGGCCTGGGCATCATGGGCGAAGCGTACGCGCGCATCTACAGCCAGCATCCGCTGGCGGCGGTGGTCGCGGTCTGCTCGCGCCGCCGCGAGCGCGTGGAAGAGATACAGGCGCGGTACGCGGTGCCGCACGGCGCGACCGATTACCGCGCCCTGCTCGACGGCCCCGATCTCGACGCCGTCGTCGTGGCCACGCCGGATCGCGAGCATTTCGGCCCCGCCTTGGCGGCGCTGCAATCGAAACGGCACGTGCTGATCGAAAAACCGATGACCACGTCGGTGGCCGAGGCGGACGAGCTGTTGCGCGCGGCGCGCACCGCCGGCCGTCTCATCCAGGTCGCCTTCAATCATCGCTGGCTCTCGGCCTATTACCAGGCCAAACAGCTGATCGCGGCCGGCGAGATCGGCGCTCCGCTGGCCGGCTATGCCCGCAAGAACGACACGATCTTCGTGCCGACCGAATACATCCGCTGGGCCGGTGAAACCACCCCTGCCTGGTTCCTCGGCTCGCATGACATCGACCTGATGCGCTGGTTCCTCGACGCCGAGCCGCTCGAGGCGCGCGCCTGGGGACGCCGGGAAGTGCTGGCCGGACGGAGCATCGCCACCTACGATGTCATTCAGGCGCAGGTCAAGTTTTCCTCCGGCGCGTTCGTCACCTTCGAATCGGCGTGGGTCTATCCGCGGAGCTTTCCTTCGATCGTGGATTCGTTCGTCGAACTGATCGGAACGGCCGGGCACGTGCATCTCGACCGTAAGTGCGAATCGCTCGAGGTGAGCACGGTGGAAAAATTCTCCTACCCCAAGGGCTTTCTCCTGGCGGAGATCTTCGGCCGGCTGCGCGGCGCCTTTCCGCAGTGCTTGGAGGACTTCTTGTTCGCGATTCGCGAAAACCGCCCGCCCGCGGTCACCGGCGAAGACGGCCGGCAGGTGACGGCCACGCTGGAAGCCATTCATCGTTCGCTGGAGACCGGCCGCAGCGAGCCGGTCGCGCCGCCGGTTCCGGCGGCGAGCTGATTCATGCGGGCGGCGGACTGGGTCGCGCTGTGCGCCTATTTCGCGGCCATGCTCGCCGTCGGCGTGCGTTACTCGCGGCAGATGCGATCGGCGGAGATGTATTTCGCCGGCGGCCAGCAACTGCCTTGGTGGCTGGGCGGCACGTCGTTCCTGATGTCCTATGTCAGCGCCTTGTCCATCATCGTGTACGCGGCGCTGGGCTACCGCTACGGGCTGGTGGCGCTGACGCTGTACTGGACCACGATCCCCGCCACCGTGCTCACCACCTGGCTGCTCGCGGCGCGCTGGCGCCGAGCGGGCATTATTACCCCCACCGAATTTCTCGAGACGCGCTTTTCGGCGAGCGTGCGGCAGGTCTTCGTATGGTCGGGCATTCCCCTGAAGCTCATCGACGAAGGCCTGAAGATCGTCGCGATCGGGCTGTTTCTGGCCGCCGGATTGCATATCTCGCCGCTGCTCGCGATGGCCGCGGTAGGGCTGGTCGTGATCCTATACACCGTGCTCGGCGGCTTATGGGCCGTCGTCGTGACCGACTTCATTCAGTTCACGCTGGTCACCTGCGCGGTGGTGCTGCTGCTGCCGCTGCTCTGGCATCGCCTGGGAGGGCAGGCCTGGCGGGCGCTGCCGGCGGATTTGCTGCGCCCGACGCACGCTCCCTACGGGTGGAGCTATGTCGGGGCGTTCTTGGTGCTGAGCACGCTGGGTCTGGCCGGCAACTGGTCGCTGATTCAGAAGTTCTACTCGGCGCGCGACGACCGGGAAGCGCGCGCCACGGGTTGGATGGCGTGCGCGCTCTTTTTCCTTTTGCCGCCGTTTTGGATCCTGACCGGGCTGCTGGCGCGCGTCGCCTTCCGCGCCGCCGATGCGCAGATGATTTACGCCCAGGTCGCGGCGGCGTTGCTGCCGCCCGGGATCTTCGGGATGGTGCTGGCGGCGCTGCTGGCGGCAACCATGTCCGTGCTCGCGTCGGGTTATAACGTGATGGCGGCGGTGCTGACGGTGGATGTTTATCGGCGCTTGATGCGGCCGCTGGCCGGCGAGCGGGAGCTGGTCTGGATGGGGCGCTGGCTCACGGCGGCGGTGGGTATCATCGTGCTCGCGATCGCGCTGGCCGTGACGTATTTTCATTGGACGATCTTCGATACCATGGTCGCCGCCTTCGGCTTCTTTTTGCCGCCGACGGTGTTGCCCGTGCTCGCCGGACTGTTGAGCCGGCGGCTCTCGGCAGCGGGGGCTCTGGCCGGCTTCGGCGTGGGAATCGCGGCCGGCGCGGGATTCCTCTTCTATCAGTGGCGGTTTTTGCCGCGCGGCAGCGCCGGCTTTCAGGCGCTGAGCATCGTGGTGCCGGCGGCGCTGACGGTGCTGGTGCTGGCCTTCGCGGCGGTGTTCTTCCCGGCGCGGCGCGAGGCGGCGGCGCGCGCGAATGAGTTCTTCGCGCGCCTCGGCCGGCCGGCATCCCAGGCGCCCGGCGCCGGCGGCATCAGTCCGGCGCCGATGGTGGGGACGATCCTTGCCGCGATGGGCGTGGTGCTGGCGCTGCTCGGTTGCGGGGCGATGCCCGGCGCGGCGAACCCGCTCACCCTGGGCGTCGGCCTCTTGTTTTTGGCGATCGGCCTGGCGATCGCCGGTTTCAGCCGGCGTCATCGCGCGGAGGGCGCGCGGAGCGCACCGCATGGCGCTTGACCGGCGCGAATTATTGCTGCTCGTGGACGCCGGCGCCAGCCACACCCGCGCCGTCGTGGCAACCCCGTCGGGGAACGTCTTGGGTCTGGGAGAAGCCGGCGGCGGCAATCCGTTCGCCAGCGGCGGGCGCGCGGCGGGAGCGCACCTGTTGCGCGCGCTGCGCCGCGCCTTGGCGGATGCGCGCCGACCCCCCTCCTCGATCTCGCTTGCCGCCGTGGGGAGCGCCGGCGTCGGCTGTGACGGAACGGGGAGAAGAAGGACGGAGCGGCTGCTCCGGCGACTCTTGCGAGGGGCGAGGTTGCTGGTCGAGGCCGATGTGTCGGCGGCGTTGCGCGCCGCCCTCGCCGGAGCCCCGGGGGCGGTAGTCGTCGCCGGCACGGGGGCGATCGTACTCGGCCGGACGGCGACGGGACGATGGGCCACCGCCGGCGGCTGGGGCTGGCTCTTTGGAGACGAAGGCAGCGGGCAATGGCTCGGGCGGCAAGCCATCGCGGCGGCGGCCCGGGCCACGGATGGAAGCGGCCCGGCGACGCGCCTGGCCGCCCTGTTGTTGCACCAAACCCGCTCCTCATCACTTTGGCATTTGGTCCAGAAGGCCTATCGGGAGCGATGGACGCCGGCGGATTACGGCGCGTTGGCGCCGTTGGTCACGCGGGCTGCCGGCGGCGGCGATCACGTCGCGCGCGCGTTGGTTGACATCGCCATGCGCCGCCTCGCTGCGCAAATCGGCGCCGTCGTCGCGCAATTGCGCTTGCGGCAGCCGGCCGTCTCCTACCAAGGGTCCGTCTTTGCGGCGGGTCGCATCGTGCTCGACCCCTTGCGGCGGGCGTTGCGCCGCGGGCAGCTCGTGGCGCCCGCGCTGCCGCCCCTGGCGGGCTCGCTTTGGCTGGCGCTCGAAAGCCGGGGCGTGGCGCCGGCGGAGGCTGCGGCGAATTTCGTGCGGCAACTGCCACCGGAACTGCGCGGGCTTGGCCATGCCTAGGACGACGCCGGCGAGCACGCTGGAAGCCGGTTGGGCGCGCGCCGACATCACGCCGCCGCCGGCGCTGCCGATGGCCGGTTACTTAGCGCGCAAGCAACCGGCCCGCGGCGCGCTCGATCCTCTCGAAGTCCGGTGTTTGGCGCTACGGCAAGGCCGCCGGCGTGCAGTTCTGGTCCTGATCGATTGGCTGCTGGTGGAAAGCCGCTGGTGCAAAGCGCTGCGTGCGGAGCTGGCGCGGCGCCACGGGTTGCCGCGAAGCGCGGTGATCGTGGCGGCGACGCACACCCACGCGGGGCCGGCGGTGCCCACCGGACCGTTTGTCTTGGGCATGCCGCCGGATGCCGCCGCTCGCGCTTATTGGCAGCACGCCCGGCGCAAGATGCAGACGGCGGCGGCGCAAGCGCTGGCGGCCTTGCGGCCGGTCGAAGCCGCCTGGGCGCGCGGCGCGATCGGAGGCGTCGCCGGCGACCGCAATCGCGCCGGGCGCTGGAGCAAGCAGCCGGTGCTGGCGCTGCGGCTGCGCCCGCGCGACGGCGGCGCCGCGGCCATGGTTACGGTGTACGGCTGCCATCCGACCGTGCTGGGGCCGGACAATGACCGCTATTCCGGCGACCTGCTGGGCGCGATGGCGCGCGGTTTGGAGGCGAGCGGCATTGCCTGCGCTTTGATCGCCAATGGGGCTGCCGCCAATCTGAGCACTCGCTTCACGCGGCAAGAGCGCACGCCGGCGCAAGTCGGGCGATTCGCCGCGGTGGCGCTGGGGCAAATGCGCCGGCTGCGATGGTGCCGGCCGCCTGCGGTTCGCTTGCGCACGATTGCCTGCAGCATCGAACTGCCGTTGCGAAGCCGCGAGGAAGCGGCTGCAGGCCCCCTGTCCGGCGAGGGCGCGCAGGTCTGGGCAGAGTTGCGGCGCTCGCGCCTTTTCGCCGCCAACAGTCTGGGGATCGAGATCGTGCTCTGGCAGCTCGGGCCGTTCACGCTGGCGGCGCTTCCGCTCGAGATCTTCGCCGATACCGGCGCGTTCCTGTGGCGGCAGGTACGGATGCAGGTGCTGGGCTACGCCAACGGCTACTGGGGTTATCTCCCTTCGCGCTCCGCGCGGGCCCGCGATTACGAGACCGTCTCTTCGCCGTTCAACCGGGATGGGGATCGCCGCCTGCGTTTCGCTCTCACGCGTTCCGTCCTAGAGACCCGCCGCCGCGGGCCGGCGGCCTAGATAGGCGAGTCTGGCCAGTGGCAACGTGCTAGCGGGTCGCTTCCACGCCGGCGGACCAGCTTTCGCCGCAGCGCCCTTCAAAACTGCGCGCGGTGGCGAGCCAAGGGTTGTCCTTCGGCAACAGCGGCAGGGTGTAGACTAAGGCGCCATCGCCGTGGCGGCAGGCGATCGAGAGCCCCTCGCGCAAGATTCGGGGCAGCGGCCGCCCTTCGCGGTGCCAGGAAGTCGCGCTGGCATACACACCCGCATAGATCGGAAAGCGGCCGCGCACCGCCAAGCGCACGTTGTCAAGCGCCGAGGGCCAGCCGGTGTTTTTTTCCAGGTTGGTCCACCAAAGCCACACGCCATCGACACAGCCGGCCAGGCGGTTGGCGACGCTCGTATCCAGATCGTAAACGGTCGGGGTAAACAACAAATCCGGCGCCACCGCCCGCTTTGCCCGTTGCAGTTCGCAAACGTAATAACGCGTGAACAGCTTGGGATTGGCGCCCTGATCAAGATCGTCGATGTTCACGCCGCGCAGCGCCGGGTGTGTGCGCGACAACCGGCCCAGTTCGCGCATCCAGCGGGCGAAATCGAGCCCGAAGGGCGGGGACTGCCCCTCGCTCGGGGGAATCAGCACCACCCACACCGCGATGCCGCCGGCGCGCGCCGCGTCGAGAGCGGCCGGAAGCGCGGTCCAATTCGTGCCCTCGAGCACCCATACATAGCAGGAGAATCCGTTCGCATGGAGGGTACGGATGGTGGCGGCGGCGTCGATTGCACCGCCTGGGGCGGTAAGCGGCGCGGCCCAAACGCAAGGGGAAGTTCCCAAGGCGTGGCCGGGCGCGGCGGCCATGGCAGTCGCAGCCGAGAACATGAGCGCAACCGCCAGGAACAAAGCTCGTTTCATGATGGGCTCTCCCGGTAATAGCGAATCCGCCCGGCGCAAGGGGCCATAAGCGCGCGGAGGTCCTCGAGCGTTACGCCCTCGATGTTGGCGCTGGGAAAAACCGCCGGCGGGCGGCCGGCGGCGGCCAGTTGCGTGGCGGTTTCGATGAGCAAGGCGTGCAAGAGCGCCGTGCCCAAGGCCGTGCTGGCGGGCCCCATCGCCGTGCCGATACCGGGCACGCGGACCGCGGCGTCGCCGGCGGGAACGCCGTTGTCCAGCACCACGTCGGCGACTTCAAAGAGCCGCTGGCCGGAGGGATGGCGCGATGGCGCGGCGCGCGATTGCTCGACGTTGGTCAGCGCGATCACTTTGACCCCGGCCTGCCGCATGCGCAGCGCCAGCTCGACCGGCAAGCCGTTGCGCCCGGAATTGGAAATGACCAACCCGGCATCGCCGGCGCGGAAATCGGCTTGCGCGGCGAGCTCGCCGGCGGCGGCGATGGCGCGTTCGAAGAGGCTGCTGGCCAGCGCGCCGCGTTCGAAGCCCAGGCGGCTGTCGAGAATCGGATTGACGGCGACGAGGCCACCGGCACGAAAGAAGACTTCCTGGGCTAAGAGCGCCGAGTGCCCGCAGCCGAAGGCATGCAGCACTCCTCCGGAGGCGAGCGCCTCCGCGATGGAGGCCGCCGCGGGCGCGAGGTCGCGCTCTTGCAATCGCGCCAGCCTGCGCCGCAGTTCTTCCAGGTATTCGCGTGCGGGAGTCATCGCGCCGACATGCTGTGCCGCAAAGTCCCGATGCCCTCGATCTCGACTTCGACGACATCCCCGGCACGCAAAAAGACCGGCGGCTTCTGAAAGAACCCGGTGCCCGCCGGCGTGCCGGTGGTGATCGCGTCGCCCGGCTCGAGCGCCAGCGATTGCGACAAGAACGCAGCCAAGGCCGCCGGCTTGAAAAAAAGGTTTCGCGTGTTCGAACGTTGCCGGGTCACGCCATTGTGCCGGAGGCTGATCGCCAGCTCAGGAGGGTTGGGCAAGGCGTCGGCGGAGGTCAGCCACGGCCCCATCGGCGTGAAGCCATCGCAGTTTTTGCCGCGAAACCATTGCCCGTCGCGGGCCTGAAAATCGCGCGCCGTGACGTCATTGACGATGGTGTACCCGGCGATGGCGGCGGCGGCGGCGGCTTCGGAGGCGCCGGCGAGGCGCCGGCCGATGACGAAGGCGAGTTCGGCCTCGTAATCCACCTGCTCGCTGCCGGCGGGCAGCGGCACGGCGCCGCCCTGGGGGGTGATCGTCGCCGCCAGCTTCGAGAAAAAGATTGGGGAGGCCGGCGGCGGCAAGTTGTTTTCCGCGGCATGATCGGCGTAGTTGAGGCCGACGGCGAAGATGCGGCAATCCCGCGCCAACAGCGGCGCGTGCCGCAAACTTGCCAGCGGGCGCCGCGGCACGCCGGGAGGCGGCGCCGCGGCCAGCGACTGAACTTGGCGCCAGGCGGCTTCTCCGGCGCGCAGCAATGCCGTGAGATGGCGAAACTCCGGCGCGGCCAGCGCGGCCGAAATGTCGAGCACCTCGGTTCCGTGGGCTCCGTGCCGCGCGCCCAGGCGCGGCTCGCCGTCCATCCAGAAGTTGAGAAGATCCATCCGCGCCCCCTACTCTAGCGGCTGCCGGTCCGGATGGGTATGGGAAATCGCCGGGGCTGGTAAGCGCGTTGCACCTGACGCAACGACATCCACGACGCCGGCTCCAGAGAGACGTTGTTGAGGCTGAGCGAGGGCAGCGGCTCCATCCTGCCTACCGCTCGATGAACCCAACCATCGCGGTCGGGCACGAACGTTTCGCTTCGCCGTTCCATCGCGCGCAACGGAGGCGCGTCCGCCAGGGGCCGGGCCGGCCCTTGCCCGAGAATTCGATCCGCGGCCCTGGCCCGCCGAACGCGCGTCAGCCGGCGACGGCTTTGAGGTCGGGGCGAGTCGCCTCGTAACTGGTTGCGTAGGCGAGCAGATCAGGATCTGGAATCACGCCTCGTTGCGCGCAAGCGGCACGATAGAGATCCGGCCACCAGTTGTGATGCGCGGTCAGCCCTTGCTCGCGCCACTCGCGCCAGCCGCCGAGCACCTGCGACCAGGCGCGGTCGCCGGCCGCGAGCGCCTCGGACTGCGAGCCGAACTCCGGCACCAGCCATTTGCGTCCCAGGCGGGCGTGCAGAACTTCGTCGGCCCAGTCGTAGTCCTGCATGAGCGCCGCCAGGCGGTCTGAGCTGGCCAGCGCAATGCGCCATTCGCCTTCCTTGCCGTGAGGCCGCGGCATCAAGCCTTGCTCGATGGCGTAGAGCACGGCGTGGCGCTCGCGCGGCGCGAGCTGAGTATTGAGGGTGAGCGACCAGGTGATCGGCAGGGGGACTTGGCGCCAATCGAGGCCGAGCGCGGCAAAGCCGACCTCGCCCATCATCGCGTGCCGCGCCTCGTCCCAGAGCTGCCGGGTGAGATCGCGGTAATACTCCCAGGGCTGGCCGCCGGTTTCCGCGAGGATGCCGGCGATCATTTCCGGCACGTCGATCTCGCGCATGCGCTTGAAATAAAGCATCAGCGTTTTCGGCCAGGCAGGAATGCGCTCATCGAACAGGAACGCCTCGGCATTCACCGCCATGTTGTAGGGGTCGCGAAACCGCTCGTCGCGCCTGGGCACCGGATCGAAGCGGGGAGGCGCGGCGGAAAATTGCCGCTCGGGGGCGGCGCCGGCCGGCGCGGCGGCGCCATCGAGATCGCCGGCCGCCGCCAGCGCCTGCGCCAGCGCTTCGCGCCAAGGCGCCAACTCGAGCCGCTTCTCGGCGCTCATCAGGCAGCGCGCGGCGGCGTCGCCGTATTCGGCCATCTCGCGAGTCTCGAGGAGCGCCCAGCGCGCGGCCCGGAAACTCGGGAAGTCGAAGAGGCGGTGGGTCTCGCGGAGAAACCGCTCCAGGCCGCGAACCAGGGCGGGCAGCGCGGCGTCGTAAATCCCCAGGACCAGCGCTTCGGGCGCCGGCGCCGCCGCGATCTCATCGAAGAAGATCTCGAGCGCCGCGTGAGGCGCGGCGTCCAAGCCGTAGGGCGGCTGGCGCATCTCCTGGACGCGCGCCGCGAGAGCGGCGACGTGCTCGGCGCAATAGAACGCGTGCAGGCTGAACGCCATCTTCAGTTCGTAAATCGGCATGGCGGTAAGCCGCGTCACGAAAACTCCGTGGAGGCGCTTGAATGCCCAGTGCAGCCTTTTCAGCCGCGCCACGGCGTCTTCGACGCTGAGTCCGATTTCCGCCGCCTGGCTCATAGGCAGCAGCCCGACGAGCGGAGGCAACCCGCGGTATCCGGCGTATGGTTCGTTTTCCATCGCAACCCTCAGCCTCATTCTGCCGCAACGTCGTTCTGGCCGCCGGAACGCCCGGCGACCGGGCCCGAGCGCGGATTGCATGCGATTGAGCATCCGGCTAGCGTGGGGCGTTTTCGCGCGGGAGCGGATTCAGGGCAGGGGGGCGGCGGCGCCCGCGACGTAGTAAAGTTCGAATATGGCCGCCGGCAAGCCGCGCGTGCTGGTCGTGGACGACGAGCCGCACGAGCGCCAAGGACTATCCGAACTGATCGCCGCCTGGGGCTACGCCGTCGAGGGCGCGGCCGACGGCGCGCAGGCGCTGGAGAAGCTGGCCGCCGCGCCCGCGCACGTGGTGATCACCGACATCCGCATGCCGCGCATGGACGGCTTGCAGCTTTTGGCGCGCATCCGGCAGACTCTCGGCGACTTGCCGGTGCTGGTGTTGACGGGGCAAGGCTCGAAGGAGGCGGTGGTCGAGTGTCTGCGCCTGCGCGCCAACGACTACATCGAGAAGCCGATTCGCGGCGGGGAACTGAAGCAGCGGCTGGCGGATCTGGTCTCCGAGGCGCTGCGCGCGGCCGCGCCGGCGGAGGCGGGCGGCGGGCGCGAGCGCGAAGACGCCGACGCGGAAGAATGGGAGTTCGCGGGCGAATCGAAGGCGGTCCAGGAGATTCGCGCGCTGATCCAGCAGGTCGCGCCCACCACCGCGAGCGTGCTGATCACCGGCGAGAGCGGCACGGGCAAGGAAGTGGTTGCCCGCCGCATCCACCAGCTCAGCCCGCGGCGCGAGCGCACGTTCCTGGCGGTCAACTGCTCGGCGATTCCCGAGAGCCTGATGGAGAGCGAGCTGTTCGGGCACGAGAAGGGCGCCTTCACCGGCGCCGTCGAGCGGCGCGCCGGCTGTTTCGAACTGGCCGAGAACGGCACCTTGCTCCTCGACGAGATCGGCGAAATGCCGCTGCCGACGCAAGCCAAGCTGCTGCGCGTGCTCGAAGACCGGCGCCTGCGCCGCCTGGGCAGCAAGGCGGAGATGCCGGTGAACGTGCGCGTGCTCGCCGCCACCAACAAGGATCCCGCCAAGGCGGTGGCGAGCGGGCAACTGCGCGGCGACCTTTATTACCGGCTCAACGTCTTTCATTTGCATCTGCCGCCGCTGCGCGAGCACCTGGAAGATCTCGAGCTGCTCTGCACCACCTGGCTGCGGCGGCTGAACCGGCGCCACGGGCGGCAAGTGCTGGGCATCTCGCCGGCGCTGCTGGCCGCCTTCCGCCGCCATCTGTGGCCGGGCAACGTGCGCGAATTGCGGAACGCGCTGGAGCGCGCCGTGATCGTCTGCGACGGGCCGATGCTCGAGCCGCGCCACCTGGCGCCCGACTTCGGCCGCGCCCGCCCGGTCTACGAAGACGACGCGCACTCGGTGCGCGTTCCCGTGGGCACCACCGTCGCCGAGGCCGAGCGCCTGCTCATCTTGAAGACCCTGGCGGGCGAGAATAACAACAAGACTCGCGCCGCCGAGCGGCTCGGCATCAGCCTGAAGACGCTGCAGAACAAGCTCAAGGAGTATGGCGCCGCCAGCCGCGCGGCGGAAGCGGAGGTCCGGGAGTAGGCGCCGGCGACCCCGCAGCGGGCGGCCGGAGCCGGGAGCGGCAGGGCCGAGGATCCGCGTCAACGTGAACCCTCCAGGTACAAACGGTCTCCGCAACCCGCTGCCGGCAGACCGCCCACGGCCGGCTTCTAGCGGCCGCTTTCCGGCAGCCGGCCGCCAGCCATGAAGCTCAAGACCAAACTGGTGCTGGCGCTGTCGCTGCTCGTGCTCGTGGTGGTGGCCGCGGTGAGCCTGCTGTATGTGGCCAGCATCCTGCGCGAGCAGATGCACGGCATCTACTCGAGCGCCGATTTCGTCTCGCGCGAGGTTTTCAACGAGGTCCGGCAAGAATTGCAAAGCGCCGCCGCCGCCGGCCTGGTGGACCTGCGGCAGCCGGGGGCAGCCGAGGAATTCATGCGCGCGCTCGACCAAAGCGCGGCTCTGACGACGCTGATGAACTCGGCGATCTCCTATCCGGTGACCAGCGCCGTGCGCGACGTGGCGGTGGTGGATGAGAACAACCGCGTGCTCGCCGACTCCGATCCGCAGCTCGTGGGGCAGGTCTTGCCGCCGCGCGAGCAATTGCAAGCGGTGACCAGCGGCAGCCTCGCCAGCCAGTTGCGCGCCATCTTCGGCGCCGAGGAAGTCTACGAAGTCACGCTGCCGATGACGCTGGGGACGCAGCCGCTGGGTTCGATCCGCGTGGGCGTGGACACGGCGCTGGTGCGCGCGGCCCTCGCCTCGCGCATCCGCTCCATCGCCTTCTACGGCATCTTGATCGTGATCGTGGCCACGCTGCTGGCGGTCGCCTTCTCGGATTTCGCGCTCTCGCCGCTGAACGCGCTGAGCGCGCAACTCGACCGCGCCGTGCGCGGCGAGGCGGCCGAGACTCCCGCGGCGCGCTGGGGCGCGGAAGTGGGCCAGGTCAGCTCCAAGATCGAGTCGCTGGGGCGGCAGATTCAGGACGCGCGCCAGATCTACACCAGCCTGCACGAGAGCGTCACGCAAGTGCTGGAAGGGCTGGAAGAAGGCATCGTGCTGTTCGCCCCCGACGGCCGCGCCTTGATGGCCAGCGCCGCCGCCCAGACCTTTCTCGCCATGGCGCCGGCGCAAATCGTGGGCCGGCCGGTGGAAGAAGTCTTCGCCAGCGACTCGAGCCTCGACCGCGCGGTGCGGGCGGCGGTGCGGCGGGGGACGCCGCTGCCGCGGCGCGAAGTCGAGCGCGCCGCCGGCGGCCGGCCGCTGCTGGCGCGGCTCGACTGGCTGGGCGAGGGCAACCGGGCCAGCGCCCTGCTAGTGCTGCGCGACGCCGAGCGGGTGCATCGCCTCGAAGATCTTCTGGAGGTCGCGCGCCGCCTCTCGGCCGTCGGCCGCCTCACCCACGGCGTCGCGCACGAGGTCAAGAACCCGCTCAACGCCATGGCCATTCATCTCGATTTGCTGCGCGAGAAGGCGCGGGACCGCGATCTCGACCAGCACCTCGACATCATTCGCCATGAGCTCGACCGCCTGGATTGGGTGGTCAAGACCTTTCTCGATTTCACGCGGCCGGTGGAGGTGCGGCTGCGCCGCGTGGAATTGGCCGAGGTTGCCACCACGGTTCGCGATCTGGTTGCCGGCCAGGCGGCCACGCGCGGCATCGAGGTCATCGTCGAGGCGCCCGCGGACGGCGAGTTGCCGCCATTCTGGGCCGATCGCGACTTAGTCGAGCAGGTGCTGCTGAACTTGGTCAACAACGCCCTCGACGCCACCGCCGAGCGCCTGGCCGCGGCGCCCGCGGGGTCTTCTCCCGCCGCGGGCGGGCCGGCGGTCGTTCGCATCGCCCTCGCGCAGGAGGGCGAGGAGGCCGTGGTGCGCGTGCACGATCAAGGCGGGGGCGTGCCGGAGGAGATTCGCGAAAAGATCTTCGACCTTTACTTCTCGACCAAGGCCGAAGGCAGCGGGCTCGGCCTGGCTATCGCCGCCCGGGTCATGCAGCTTCATAATGGTTCGATCGAGTTGGAGCGCACCGCCGGGCCGGGCGCCTGTTTTTGCCTGCGCTTTCCCATGAGCGCGGGCGCGCCGGCGGAGCCGCCGCCAGCGGAAGAAGCCGCGGAAGCATGAGCATGAGGGGACAACGGGAGCGGAGGCAGAGCGCCGGCAGGCGGAGACGGGCGCACACGCCGGCCGGCCTGCGTCTTCCGCCGGGTCCAAGTTGTTGGTCCCGGGTCGCGGAAGTTGCGGCGCCCGACGGCGGAGGCCCGGGGCGGGCGCGCACGCCGCCCGGCCTCGAAGTCTTGCCGGTGGGGGCCGGCCGGCACGCGATCGCTGTGATGTTGCGCCGCGCCGCTGCGGCCGGACTCGCAGCCGCTTGCGCGAGTTTCGCTTCCGGCTGCTATTTCTTCCATCGCCCCAGGCCGCAGCCGCCGACGCTGGTGATCAACCAGCCCATCGTGCTCAGCACCGAGCCGGTGCTGAACGTGCCCGCGCCGGCGCCGCCGGCGGCGCCGCCGCCGCCGGCGCCCGCTCCGGCCAAACCGGCGGCCGCCAGGGTCGAGCGGCCGCGTCACGCCAGCCGGGCTCGCGCCGATCGCGAGGAAAAGGAGGCCGCGACCGCGCCGCCGCCGCTGGTGAATACCGCGGACATGCCGCAGTTGACGCCGCAGTTGTCGCCGGCCGAAAGCGAAGCCCGGCGCCGCGCCACCACCGAATGGCTGGACGCGGCGCAGCACGATTTGGCGCTGGTGGCGGCGCGCAGCCTCACGCCCGCGCAGCAAGCCAACCGCTCCCAGGCCGACGAGTTTATCCGCCAGGCACGGCAGGCGCTCGCTCAGGGCGATGTGGTGCGGGCGCAGAACCTGGCACATAAGGCGCTGGTGATCGCGGAAGCCATTCTCGAAAGCGCTGGGTAGCCCGCGGCGCGGCGGCCGCGCGTTCATGCCGCTAGGCCTCCGTCGCCGAGTTCGCATCGTCGGCGGGCTTGGTTTCGGGAGTGTCCGGCGCGGCGGAGCTGGCGCCGGCTCGAATGCGTTCGCGATCGGCCTGGATGGAGGGAGGCGGCGCCTCGCCGTGCTCTTCCTGTTCGTCGCCGAAGACGAGAACGGCGATCTCGCGCACCGCCCTTTGGGCGCCGCCGAGCAACTCGCGCTGGCTCGCGTCGAGTTTGGCTTCCAGGTTGGCCAGGGCAAGGGCAATCAGGTTCAGGCGCTCGCGAACGGCTCGGGCGTCAATGTGCTCCATAGAACATGCGGATGCGAAGCGGTGGACTTGAGGATGGCGCTGCGGTCGCGGCCGCAGCGCAGGGCGGCGGTCGCGGGGATGCTCCTGCGGCGCGCGGAGCCGGGCACGGCGGGGATCCGGCTGCGGCGGCCTGAGGCGGAGGCTCACGGCCGCATTGCACTGGCGATCTCCGGGCGCAGGGCCGGCAGCCGGCCGACGGCCTTGCCGCGCCGGCCGCCGATTCCGATCCCGGGGCGCAGCCGTCCCGGGCACCGGCGCATCCCCTCTGTCCTACCCGGCTCTCTTCGCTTACGCTAGTTTTGTGACGATGCCCGTTCTTTCCCCGGCGCTTGCGGCAAAACAAGCGGCGCTCCGCTCCGCTCTGGCGGGGGGCGGGCCGGTGCTGATCGCCTACTCGGGCGGCGTGGATTCGGCGTTCTTGGCTTGGAGCGCGCGGAGGGCGCTCGGCGACGGCATGCTGGCGCTGATCGCCGATTCGCCGAGCTTGGCGCGCGCCGAGCTGCGCGCCGCGCTCGCCTTCGCCGCCGCGCACGAGATTCCGTGCGAGGTGATCGAGACGCGCGAGATCGAGCGCGAGGAGTATCGCCGCAACGCGCCCGACCGCTGCTTTTTCTGCAAGGACGAGCTGTTCACGCGCATGGAAGCGGAGCTGCGCCGCCGCCCGGGCTTCGCCGCTCTCGCCTACGGGCTCAACTGCGACGATCGGGGCGACTTCCGGCCCGGGCGCCGCGCCGCCGAGGCGCACGGGGTGCGCGCACCGCTGGTCGAAGCCGGGCTGGGCAAAGAGGAGATTCGCGCGCTCGCGCGCGCCGCCGGCCTGGAACTCTGGGATAAGCCCGCCGCGCCGTGCCTCGCCTCGCGGGTCGCGTACGGGCTGGAAGTGACGCCGGCGGTGCTGGCGCGCATCGAAGCCGCCGAAGCGGCCGTGCGCGCGCTCGGCTTTCGCGAATTTCGCGTGCGCTATCACGGCGCGATCGCGCGGTTGGAAGTCGGGGCGGCGGAGCTGCCGCGTGCGCTCGAGCCGGCGACGGCGGCGGCCCTGGCGGCCGCGATCCGCGGGGCCGGCTTCCGCTTCGCGACGCTCGATCTCGAGCCGTTCCGGTCGGGTTCGCTGAACCGCGCGCAGTGAGGCGCGCGCCCGCTCCGCGCCGGGCCGCGGAGGCCTAGGCGCGAGCGCCTGCCTTGGCGTGCTGCTGCACCCATTCGCCGGCGATCCGCCGCGTCGCCGTGCCCGCGCCGCCGCCCGGCGGGCTTGCGGGCGCGGACGCGCGATCTGCCAACGTCGGTTAGGTCGCCGTCTGCCAGGCCGCGGCGGCGGCCAGCTCGCCCGCATGCGACGCGACTTTGCGCAGCGCTTCGCCGTAGGCGTGCATCACCTTCTCGCTTTGCGCATAGATGGGATGCTCGTCGTTGGTCAGGCAGAAGGAATTGGCGAACATGTGGAGCGTGACCGGATAATCCTCGGCGCGGTATTCGTACTTCTGCTCCGGGTGCAGCCGCCAGGGAAAGCCCTTGCCGAACCCGTGCCGGCGGGCCAGCATCGGATGCGCGGGCAGCGGCGCGGTGCCCCAAAGATCGACGTCCACGCCTTCGGCGGTGAGCGCCGTCATGATCGCGTCGCGCAGCGCCGCGCCGCGCAGCGGGGTATCGAGCTCGTCGGGCACGATGGTGATGCGGTACTTGTGATAGACCGAGACGCAACCCTCGGGAATCTGCGGCGCGCGAAAGCCTTTGAGCCCCTGGAGGTAGCCGTCGATGATGGCGGCATTGCGGCGCCCGGTCTCGTTGACCCCGGCCAGCCGCCGCAGTTGCGCGCGGGCGAACGCGCACGGCATCTCCTGCACGCGGTAGTTCCAGGCGAGCAAGTGCTGGTGGCGCATGGTGGGGTTCGCGGCGGGCAGCGTTTCGCCGACCTGCTTGAGCCAGCTGGCGCGGTAATAGGTCTCGTCGTCGTCGGTGACCATGAAGCCGCCCTCGCCGACGGAAAAGTTCTTGGTCCCATTCACGCTAAAACCGGCGGCGCGCCCCAGCCGGCCGGCGGCCCGGCCGTGGTAGGTGGCGCCGGGGGCCTGGCAGGCGTCCTCGACGAGCAGCAGGTTGTGCTTGCGGGCGATGGCCGCGATGGCGTCCCAATCGGCGCAAAGGCCGTGGATATGCACGGGCATGATCGCGCGCGTGCGCGGCGTGATCTTGGCCTCGATCAGGCGCGGATCGAGGTTCCAAGTGCGCGCGTCGATATCCACGAAGACGGGGATGGCGCCGGCATGCAAGATCGCCGCCGGTGTCGCCAGGAACGAATACGCCGAGGTGATCACCTCGTCGCCCGCCTCGACGCCCGCCGCCACCAAAGCCAGGTGCAGGCCGGCGGTGCCGCCGTTGACGGCGAGGGCGTGCCGCGCGCCCAGGAACTCCGCGAACTCCCGTTCCAGCGCGTCCTGCTCCGGGCAGTGCAGGCCCTCGGTGGTGGTCATCGCCCACATCACCTTGCGGTCGAGCACGGCCATCACCGCGCGCTTCTCGGCTTCCGTCACGATCGGCCAGAACGTCTTCTCGAGACTGGCCGGCACCGCGCGCGGCCCCCCTTGCACTGCCAATGTGGACATGGTTCCTCCTCGGTCGCAATCCCTCTAGTTCCACGCATCGCGCCGCGCGTCGATCAAGCGCCGCAGCTTGCGGCCTTCGCTCAGCGTGTGGGGCGGATGAAACTGAAAATCGAGCTCGAAAAACCGCTTCTGGTAATACCGCCAGCAGTCGGGGAAGTGCTGCTCGATGTTGCGGAAGATCCGTTCCTTGACCCGCTGTTCCGAGCCGCCGTTGACCAGCTCGAGATGGAACTCGATGCGGTCGTCGCGGGCGCCGCGGCGCACGAAGACCTGCCAGTCGTGCGTCACCTCGGGCACGTCCTCGAGCATCGTGTCGAACCAGTAGGGGCTGATGTTGCCCATGGAGCAGTTGATCAGCTCGTCGCAGCGGCCGACGATCTTGTCCACGCGCGGCATCAGCCGCAGCGCGCAGTCGCAGTCCGGTCCCTTGGCCCAGCGCGTCAGGTCCGCCGAGCGGTAGCGGATCAGCGGCATGACCGAGCGGCTGAGCGTGGTGTACACGAGCTCGCCGTAGCCTTCTTCGTCGGGGTTGATGATCTCGCTCATCAGCGACAGCGCGCTGAGGTGATAGCCGCCGGCGCGCGGGCACTCGACGCCGTTCATGCCGAAGGCCTCGGTCTGCCCGTAGCTGAGGTAGACCTTGGCGCCCTTCCAGACCGACGCCATGTATTCCCGGGTGCGCTCGCTGAGGTTCTCGCCGCCCAGGAAGATCAGCTTCACCGGCCACGTGCCTTCGCGCTCGGCGACCTCGGTCACCCGCACCAAATGGGTGGGCACGCCCATGATCACGGTCGGCTTGTAGGCCTTGATGCGCTCGTAGAATTCCTTGGGCTCGACGAAGGCGCCGATCACGTGGAAGGCGCCGATGGCCATGATCGAGTAATAGGCGGTGAAGGGCGCGTTCCAGAAGGAGTAATCGAAGCCGTCGGCGACGATGTCGTCGGAGCGCAGGCCGAGGTTATAGAGTCCCGCGGCGCCGTCGCGCCCGTAGTCGAACATCTCGCGGTAGGAGAAATACACCCGCTTGTTGATCCCCATCGTCGTGCCGGTGGTTTCGAAGCCGAATTCCGGCTTGGCGCAGAGAAAGTCCTCGATGGGGCGCTCGCGCAGGTCCTCCTGCGTCGTGAAGAAGTCGCCGAGGTCGGCGTGGGTGCGCACCTTGGCGGGGTCCAGGCCGTATTCGCGGAACTTCTCGCGATAGAACTTCGAATGCTTCACCGCGTACCGCACGGTGGCGCGGAATTTGCCTTCCTGCAAGCGCGCGATCAGGCCCGGCGTCAGCCGCCCGGCGGCCCACAGCCGCCGCTGCGGCGTGCGCAGCAGGCCGCGGTCGATCGCGGTAAAGATTTGATCCAGCATAGCTACTCCCCTCTGCCGTCCCTCAAGCCGCCTCCAAAATCACGCAGGCGTTTTGTCCCCCGAAGCCGAAGCCGTTCGAAAGCGCGCGCCGCCAGCGCCGCTCTTCGGCGGCGGCCACCACGTTGAGCGCGCACTCCGGATCGAACTCGCGATAGTTCAGCGACGGCGGCAAGAACCCCGCCTCCATCGCCAAGATCGTCAGCGCCGCCTCCACGGCCGAGGCCGCCGCGATCAGGTGGCCGGTTGCGGCCTTGGTCGAGCTGATCGGCACCGCGCGCGCGGCTTCCCCCCATACGGCGCGAATGCCGGCGGCTTCGGCGCGGTCGTTGAGCACGGTGCCGGTGCCGTGGGCGTTGATGTAATCGATGTCCTCCGGGCGCAGGCCGGCGTCGCGGAGCGCCGCGGCCATGGCTTGCGCCGCGCCCCGGCCTTCGGGATGGCACTTGGTCAGGCCGAAGGCGTCGAGCGAGCTGCCGTAGCCGGTCAGCCAGGCGCGCGGCCGCGCGCCACGGCGGCGGGCATGCTCCTCGGCCTCCAGCACCAGCGCCGCGGCGCCCTCGCCGACGACGAAGCCCCGCCGCTGCCGGTCGAAGGGACGGCACCAGGCGGCCGGCGCCTCGCCCTCGCGCGGGGGCGCCAGCGCCGCCAGCAATTCGTATTCCAGCAAGCTCAGCGGATCGAGCTGCGAATCGGCGCCGCCGGCGACGACCAGCTCGGCTTCGCCGCGTTCGATCAGGCGCTTGCCCATGCCCAGGGCGTCGTTGCCGGAGGCGCAGGCGGTGTAGCAGGCCACCTTCGCGCCGCCGGCGCCCGCGCGCCGGGCGAGGCGGGCGAGCAACTCCGCCGTGCCGTGGCCGTGGCGGCGCAGGGCGGCGGCGGCCTGCGCGCGCAGCCAGGCCAGTTGATCGGGCGCGGCGGCGTCGGGCGCGGCCGCGTCGAGCCAGCCGCGCAGTTGTTCTAGATCCAGGCGGGGCTTGCCCAGCGCCCAGCAGGCCGCGACCTCCGGCCGCGGCGCGGCGTCGGGCTCCAGGCGCGCGTCGCGCAGCGCCGCTGCCAGCGCCGTTTCCGCCAGCGCCGCGATACGGCCGGCGCCGCGCGGCAGATCCGCGTCCGCGACCTCGCCGCCGGCGGTCACCGGAAACTTTTGTGAGGGGAACTGACGCAGGGGCCGCACGCCGCTGCGGCCGGCGCGCAGGGCGGTGCGATTGCTCTCGGCGTCGCCGCCGAGCGCGCTCACCACCCCGAGGCCGGTGATCGCCACCCGCCGCTTCATCGCGCCACCTCGCGCGTGGCCGCCGCTTCGACTGACGCCAGCGCCGCCAGCAGCGGCGCGCAGGCGGGGAAGCAGCTCTCCCACCCCGCGCCCAGCCCCGCCGTGATGGCTTCCAGCGCCGCCGCGTCCACCTCGAGGGCGATGGGCGCCCGCCGCGCTCGCGCCGTCTCCAGCGCCTCGAGCACGATCGCCGCCGCCGCTTCGCCCGCCGGCTCGGGGGCGAAGGCCTGCTCCGGCGTGTCGGCGGCTTCGCAGACCATCAAGTCGGCGCGGCCCTCGGCGATGAGCCAATAGCTCTCGCGCAAGATTTGCGCCGCCGCCTCGGCGCCGCTGGTGAGTGTCAGGCTGGGGCCTTGCAGGTCGAACAGGATCGAAACATGCCCCGCCGCCATGTTCGTGAGCAGCGCCAGCCGCCGGAAGGGATGCAGCCCGTGCAGCGCCGCCTGCCCGAATTCGCCCCATTCCTCCGCCGTGCCTAGGCGCCGCCCGGCGAGCGTCGCCAGCAGATCGGGCGTGGCGGGATTGATCTCGCCCGCGGCCACTGCGGTGCCCGCGCGCGCCGGGTCGATGCCGGCGGCGGCCAGCCCGCCGGCTGCCACGCCGGCCTCGCGCAGCGCCAGCACCGCCGCCGCCGCGGTCAGTTGAAAGCCGCGATGCATCGCCCGCAGCACCTTGGGATTGCCGATGTACGCGCGCGCATCGAAGGCCACGGGCGCGGGCGGGGCGGCGGGCGCCGGCGCCGCCAGCCGGGCGAGCGCCGCCGCGCCGCCCTCCCAGGGCAGCAGCGCCCCGCGCCCGGTGATCACCACTCGCCTCGCTGCCGTCGCGCCGCTCATCGTGGTCGGATCATCCTCGCAGGCCGCCATCCACGCGCAGCACTTCGCCGGTGATGTAGTCGGCGTCGGGCGAGGCCAGAAACGCCACTGCGGCCGCGATGTCCTCGGGGCGGCCGTAGCGGTTGAGCATGATGTAGGGCAGGATCTTGTCGCCCGCCAGCTCGCGCACCTCGCGGCTCATTTCCGTCTCGATCATGCCGGGCGCCACGGCGTTGACGGTGATGTTCTTCGGCGCCAGCTCCGCCGCCAGCGCCCGCGTCAGGGCGTTGATGCCGCCCTTGGAGGCGGCATAGTTGACCTGGCCGCGGTTCGGCTTCTCGCCCGCCGCCGAGGAAATGTTGATGATGCGGCCGCTGCGCTGCCGCAACATGAAGCGGGCGGCGGCGCGGCAGCAGTAGAAGCAGCTGTCGAGGTTGGTCGCCTGCACCTGCCGCCACTCGTCGTCGTCCATGGTCAGCAGCAGGTTGTCGCGCACGACGCCGGCGTTGTTGACCAGGATGTCGAGGCGGCCGAAATGCTTCTGCGCGTCTTCCACCAAGCGCCGCGCCGGTTCCGCCTGGCTGACGTCGGCGGCGAGCGCGAGGGCCTGGCCGCCGCCATGGACGATTTCCGCGACCACGGCGGCGGCCGCCGCCTCTTGCGAGCGATAATTCACCGCCACGCGCGCGCCTTCCTGCGCCAGGCGCAGGGCGATGGCGCGGCCGATGCCGCGGCTGGCGCCGGTGACCAATGCGACTTTGTCCTGGAGCCGTTGCATGTTCGCCGTTGTCTTTCTAGTTCGCCGCCTCGAGCAGCAGGGACGCGGTGGTGCCCGCCAGGCTCGCCGAATTGACCAGCACGCGCCGCGCCGCGATTGCGCGCGTCGCGCCGCGAACGTAATCCAAGCCCAGCTCCGGGTCGGGATGCTCGCAGTTGAGGATGGCGGGCACGCCGCCGATCGAGCCGCCGATGGTGCCGAGCGCCGCGACCGTTTCCAGCGGTCCCGAGCCGGCCAGCAGATTGCCCGTGGCCGATTTCACCGCCGTGACCGGCACATAGGCGGCGCGCGCGGTCAGCAACTGCTTGATCGCCTCCGCCTCGGCGCGGTCGGCATGCGCCGTGGCCAGGCCGTAGGCGTAGATCGCATCCAGCTCCCAAGGATCGCGGCGCGCGTCGTTCAGGCAAGCTTCCATGCCGCCGAGAAAGGCCGCCGCGGTCTCGCTCGGCCGCTCGGCGACGCCGGGATTGGCCATGCCGTAGCCTTGGATCTCGCCGTAAATGCGCGCCTGGCGCCGCCGCGCCGCGTCGCGCTCCTCGAGCACCAAGAAGGCCGCGCCTTCGGCGGCCACGAAGCCGCCGCGATCGCGGTCGAAGGGGCGGCTCGCCGCCGCCGCCGGGCCGTCGCCCAAGTACAGCAGGCCGGAGGGCTCGAAGCTCTCCAGCCGCTCTTCTTCCAGCAGCGACTCGTAGCCGCCGGCCACCGCCAGGTCGGCGGCGCCGCCGCGGATCGCGCGAAAGGCCTCGCCGATGGCCATCGTGCCGCCGGCGCCGCTCATGCAGAAGTTGGCGTTCGTGCCTTGCGCGCCCAGCTTCAGGCTGACGAAGTACAGCACGATGTTCGCCAGGCTCTTCAGCAGCCAGAGGGGATTGATGGTGGCGATGCCTTCGGCGCCGAAGGCCTTGAGATCGAGGTGGCCGTTGCGGTCGCGCGCCGCCGCCGCCAGCGCCGGCAGCAGCTCGTCGCGATCGCCGGCGTGGCCGGGCGAGCCCACGAAGGTGGCGATGCGGTAGGGGTCGAGCGCGCCGGCCTCGATGCCGGCGTCGCGAATCGCTAGTTCCGCCGCCGCCACGCCCAGCCGCACCGGCCGGGTCATCAGCTTCAAGCTCTTGGGATCGGCGATGAAGCGCCGGGCGTTGAAATCGCGCACCGCCCCGCACACCTTGGTGCGGAACGGCGTCAAATCCAGATGCGCTTCCGTGCCCAGGCCGGAGCGGCCCGCCGCCAGCGCCGCCCACAACTCCTCGGCGGAGCAGCCGAGCGGGGAGACCACGCCCACGCCCGTAATCACGACCCGGCGCTCGCCCTCACGCGACATAGGCTCGCAGCACCAGGGTTCCGTTGGAACCGCCGAATCCGAAGGAATTCGAAAGCACCGTCCGCACCGTCTGGCGGCGGCCTTGGTTGGGCACGTAGTCCAAATCGCAGGCGGGATCGGGCGTGCGGTAGTTGATCGTCGGCGGCACGAAGCCGTCCCGGATCGCGAGCAGCGAAATGATCGCCTCGATCGCGCCCGCCGCGTTCACCATGTGGCCGGTCATGGATTTGGTGGAGCTGACCGGCACTTCCCGCGCCCGGTTGCCCAGGCAGCGCTTGATGGCGGCGGTTTCACTGGCGTCGTTTTGCTGCGTGGAGGTGCCGTGGGCGTTGATGTAGTCCACGTCCTCGGGACCGAGCGCGGCATCCTCGAGCGCGGCGCGCATGGCCAGATAGGGGCCTTCGCCGTCGGGCGGGGAATCGGTGATGCGGTAGGCGTTGATCGAGCAGCCGAAGCCGGCGATCTCGCCGTAAATGCGCGCGCCGCGGCGGTAGGCGTGCCAGGCGTCTTCGAGCACCAGCATGGCGCCGCCCTCGGCCAGCACGAAGCCGTCGCGGGTCAGGTCGAAGGGGCGCGAGGCCGTCGCCGGCTCGTCGTTGCGCTTGGAGAGCGCGCCCAGCAGGATGAAGGCCGCCACCATCGTCGGCTCCATTAGGCTCTCGGCGCCGCCCGCCAGCATCACGTCGGCTTCGCCGGCGCGAATCTTGTTGAACGCGAAGCCCAGCGCCTGCGAGCTGGAGGTGCAGGCGGTGGAGATGGTCATGATCGGGCCGCGCGCGCCCCACAGGCCGGAGAGGATGTACGCCAGCCCGTAGGGCGAATAGCGCAGATACTCGTCGGGCGGCACGGCGCGCAGCGCCTGGCGCCGCTCCTCGAGCGAGGCGGGCAGCAGCTTGCGCTGCCGCAGCTCCGGCAGCAGCCGGTCGCGCCGCCCCTCCGTGCCCAAGCTGACGCCGAAGCGGCTGGCGTCGATCTGCGCCCCGCCGCCCTCCAGCCCGGCGTCGGCCATCGCTTGCCGCGCCGCCGCTACGCCCAGCTTGTTTTTGCGGTCCAGCACGTCGGCCAGGCCGCCGGGCAGCGGCCGCTCGTCGAACTGGAAGCCGCGCACTTCGCCGCCGATGCGGGTCTCGAAGGTCGAGGCGTCGAAGATCGAGAGGGTGTCGATGCCGCAGCGCCCGGCTTTCAGCGATTCCCAGGTCTGCTCCACGGTATGGCCCACCGGCGTCACCGCCCCCATGCCCGTGACCACCACCCGCCGTCCTTTGTTGCTGTTGCGTTTCATCGGCTTTCCCGGTTGACCGCGGGCTGCGTCAGCCGCGCGTAGAGCTCCTCGCCCAGCAGGCTGCGGTTGATTTCCTCGCCCCAGGCTTCGAGCTTGCGCCGCGCCGCCTCGGGGATGACGCCCGCGCCGCTGCCGGTGTCGTAGCCCAGCATGACCTCCGCCGTCGCCACCAACTGCTCGCCGACGCGCGCCTCCGCCTTGCAGCGGCCGGCGCCGTCGGTCAGTTGCAGCAGATCGCTGCGGATGGTCACCGCATCCCCGGGACGCACGAACCGGCGGAAGCGCGCCTGCTGGATCGTCAGCAGCACCGGCAGCACTACCTCGCCGCTCTCGGCGCGCACGCTGTAGGCCACCAGCCGTCCCGAAAGCTGCGCCATCGCCTCCACGATCAGCACCCCCGGCACCACCGGGAAGGCGGGGAAATGGTCGGCGAAGTAGTCCTCGCTCATGGTGGGGTTCTTGACGCCCACCGCGAAGCGCCCCGGCTCCAACTGCAAAATTCGGTCAATCAACAAAAAGCGCACGGATCCCCCGACTCCTCACGGAGCCTCTGGCAACTCCTCAATCGTCGTCCCGGCTAGGCGACGGGCGCTTGCGCCGGCTCCGCCTCCGCCAGCCGCCATGCCACCAGGCGGGCAAAGGTCTCGGCGGTGAACAGAGTCGGGATCTCGCGCGCTGTCAAGCCCGGCTTGAACCGCGCCGGGTCCACCTCCGGCATCAGGAGCCGCAGCCGCTCCAGCGCCGCCTCGGTCAGCACGCCGTTGTGCTGGAATTCGGCGTCGGAAAGCGAGCCTTGCGTCGCTTTCTGAATGCCGCCGCGTGGAATCTTGATGCCGAAGGCCGACTCGAGACGGAAGAGCAGATCCAGAAAGTCCAGCGACTCGGCGTGTAAATCCGCCATCAGACTGGCCCGCGGCGTCACGTCGCTTTCCTCGCAGCCCAGCACCTCGGCCACCGCCGAACGCACGGTGGCAAAGATTTCGTCGTGCCGGGTTGCCAGGATCCGGTCCGCTCCCTGGCGAATTTGCAATACTTCCTCGGTGCTCCCCTGACTCATCGTGTCGCTTCCTCCATCCTGGTTCTAATGTGGACGGCGCACGCCGTCTGTTCGCGCATTATCGCACGCTCATCAGCGACAAGCCGCCGTCGGCGACGATGGTCTGACCGTAAATCCAATGCGCCGCCTCCGAACAGAGAAACGCCGCCACGTCCGCCACGTCCTCGGGCCGGCCGATGCGCCCCGCCGGCGACAGCTTCTCGCACGCCTCTTTCATCTGGTCGTAGGTCGAGAACAGCCGCAGCGCGTCGGTATCGATCGGCCCCGCCGACAACGTGTTGACGTTGATGCCTTCCTTGCCCAACTCCACCGCCAAATAGCGGCTGAGCGCCTCGGTCGAGGCTTTGGCCACCCCGATCGGCGCGTAATTGGGTATGTAAAACTGCGAGCCGAGGCTGGAGAGGCTCAGGATCTTGCCCCGCCGCCCCTTCATCAGCGGCACCGCCTTTTGCGCGCTCAGCAGCAGCGCCGTGGTGTTGCGCTCGACCGTGTGCTCCCAGGCTTGCAGGCGCTGGCGCAGCACGGGGCCGAAGCTGGCCACGTCGATGGCGTTGTTGACGAAGATGTCCAAGTAGCCGAACTGCGTCCGGATGAACTCGAACATCTTGGCGATGCCCTCGGGGCTGATCGCGTCGGCTTGCAGCACTTCCGCCCGCCGCCCCAGCCCGCGCAGCTCCGCCGCCAGCGACTTCGCCGCCTCGTCGCTGGTCACGTAGTTGATCACCACGTCGGCGCCGGCTTGGCCGAGCCGCAGGGCGATGGCGCGGCCGATGCCGCGCGCCCCGCCCGTCACCAGCGCCACTTTCCCGTTCAGATCGATCACGCTTTGTTCTCGGCTCCTGGGCGTCTTGCCCGCTTGCGGCTCCGGCGCTAGCTCCGGACGCCGACCTTCTCCGTCTGCCGCGCCATCTCCCGCAGCGCCTCTTGCAGCCGCCGGTATTGCACCGACAGATCGTGCTCGGGATGGCCTTGCTTGACCTGCGGGCTCTTGAAATAAAAGCCCAGCCATTCCTGCACGCCCTTGCGCCCGGAGCGCTGCGCCGCGTCGCTGAGCAGCGCCAGGTCCAGCAGCAGCGGCGCCGCCAGGATGCTGTCGCGGCACAGGAAGTTGATCTTGATCTGCATCTCGTAGCCGAGCCAGCCGATCACGTCGATGTTGTCCCAGCTCTCTTTGTTGTCGCCGCGCGGCGGATAGTAATTGATCTTGACCTGGTGCGACAGTTGCCCGTAAAGCTCGGGATAGACCGCCGGCTCGAGGATGTGATTCAGCGCCGAAAGCTTCGACTCCTCCTTGGCGCGGAACGCCGCCGGATCGTCAAGCACCGCGCCATCCTGGTTGCCGAGGATGTTCATCGAGAACCAGCCGGCGATGCCCAGCATGCGCTGCTTCAGGCCGGGCGCCAAAATGGTCTTGAGCAAGGTTTGGCCGGTCTTGAGGTCCTTGCCGCTGACGGGCACGCCGTTGGCTTCGGCCAGCTCCAGCATGACCGGCAGATCCACGGTGAGGGTCGGGGTGGCGTTGACGAACGGGCACTTTTCCTTCAGCGCCGCATAGGCATAAATCATGCTGGGCGCGATCGTCGGCTCGTCCTGCTTGAGCGCGGTCTCGAAGATGCGCGAGTTCTGGTGCGCCGGGCCGGGGGAGGAAAACACCTCCGTCGAGCCGCACCATAGCACCACCACGCGATCCACGTTGTGGCGGCGGCGGAAGGCGCGAATGTCTTCGCGCAGCGCCTCGGCTTGCTCGAACTTGTTGGTCTGCGGCTTCAGCCGCCGCCCCTCCGCGCGCCGCAAATAGCGGGGATCGTGAATGCCCGCCATCGGCGTGATCTCGCGCAGCGCCGGCTCCAGCTCCCGCAGCAGCAGCGGCGAGAGCACCGCCGCGCGCTGGGCGGCATCGAAGGCGTCGCCGTCGGCGATGTCCCAGCCGCCGAAGCGCAACTGATTCAGCTTGGGCAACTGCAGGGCCTCGCTCATCGGCGCGCCGTCGAGCAGCGCCATCTGCGTCAGCGCCCCGTAGGGCTTTCCCAGTTCGCGTTCGATCGCCGCGACTCCGGCCACCAACGTGGTCGAGATCGCGCCCATGCCGACCATCAAGATTCCCAATCGCGGGGTACCCGAGTCCATGCCTTCTGCCTCCCGATTGGTCATTGTGTTGGCTGCGCATTAATCACGCGTTAAACCACCATTAAACGTTTTTCATGATTCATTCCGGGGCCGCCGCGCATTGCGCAAGCCGCGGCGGCCTCGACATCGCGGCCGAGCGCGCGCCCGGCGCGGGCGGCGATGGCGCAAGGCTTGAGGTCTCGCCGCCGATCGGCGCGTAACTCGCCGGCGGCGGGAAGGCGATTCACGGATGCGTGCTCGAAACCCCAATCTGAGTCGCGATGAGCGCAGGGATTTCGCAGCCGGATTGGAACGCCAGGGAGCGAACTCGGCGGCACCGGCCACGGTGCGCCCCCTGGTTGCGGCGCTCAGTCGCGCGCGGCCACGGCGGCGGCGGGAATGCGCTCATCCAGCACGCGCCGCAGCTTGCGCCGCGGGCCCGCCGGGCGCAGCGTGCCGCGCGGCAAGAACACGAAGCGCAGGTCGTACATGCCCATGCGGTAGTTCTTGTAGTAATAGGGGAAGCGCTGCTCCAGCTCGCGCTCCAGCGCCGCCTGCACCGCCCGCGGCTCGGCCCCTTCGGTCGTCTCCAGCCGCAACTCCAGCACATCGCGCGGCCCCGGCTGGGTGACCGCCACCTGCCAGTCGTCGGCCAGCCCGGGCACGCCGCCGAACCAAGTCTCGAAGATCCACGGGCTGATCATGCCCATGCCGCAGGAGATGATCTCGTCGGCCCGGCCCACGATCTTGTCGATCCGCCGCATGGAGCGCAGCGGGCAATCGCAATCGGGGAGCAGGCGGGTGATGTCGTTCGAGCGGTAGCGGATGAAGGGCATGACCTTGCGGGTCAGCGTCGTGAAGACGAGCTCGCCGTAGCCCTCCGCGTTGGGGTGGAGGATTTCGAAATAAAAGTTGACTTCGTTGAGGTGGTAGCCGCGCTGGCGCGGGCACTCGACGCCGGTGGCGCCCAGCGACTCCGTCTGCCCGTAGGCCTGGTAGACCTTGGCGCGCCAGACCGACTCCACCCACTGGCGCGTCGCCTCGGCCATGTTTTCGCTGCCCGAGAGGATGAACTTCACCGGCCACGTGCCCCGGCGGGCGGCGATTTCGGTGAGCGTGACCAGCCAGGCGGTATCCACGATGAGCACGTTGAAGCGGTACTCGCGCACCCGCTCGTAGAACTCCTCGGGCGGCAGCTTGGAGGCGATCACGTGGAAGCAGCCCACGCGCTCGAGCGAATGCAGCAGCGTGATGCCGGCGTTCCAGAAGGCGTAATCGAAGGCGTCCACGACCCGGTCTTCCGGCCGCAGGCCGAGGTTCCACAGCCCCACCGCGCCCTCGTAGCCGATGTCGCGCACCTCCTCGTTGGAGAAGTACACGCGCTTGTTGCGCGCGGTGGTGCCGGTGGTCTCGAAGCCCGCCTCCGGCTTGGCGCAGACGAAGTCCTCCGTCGGCCGCTCACGCAGATCCGCCGAGGTGGTGAAGAAATCGCCCAAGTCTTCCGGCCGCCTTATCCGCTTGGGCTCGATGCCGGCGGCGCGGAAGCGCTCGCGGTAAAACGCGCTGCGCTGGTTCACCCACTCCAGCGTCGCCCGGAACTGCGCCAGCGAGACATGCTTGACCAAGGCGCGCGGCAAATGCGGGGCGAAGGCCAGGCGGCGGCCGATGCTCTTGCCCAGGAACAGCGTTTCGATGATGGTGGGAACCGCTTCCAGCATGGATGCCACCCGTCGCCGGCGCCGGCCGGCCCGCTCATCCTGACGCCGCTAGGCGCCGTTTGCCAAGTGCGCCAGCACCGCCTTGGAGAGCTCGCGCAGCGTCTCCAGCACGCCCCGGCCCTGGCTGGCGACCGCCGGCACGACCGGCTCCTGGTACCGCTTCAACTGCGCCGTCAGCTCCTCGACGCCCATGGCGTTGGCCAAGTCCTGCTTGTTCAGTTGCAGCACGTAGGGAATGCGCGCGGGATCGGTGCCTTGCGCCCGCAGGTTCTCCTCCAGGTCGTCGAGCGCCTCGAGATTGGCGTCCAGCCGCGGCGACTGGCTGTCGGCCACGAACACCACCCCGTCCACGTTGCGCAAGATCAATTTGCGGCTGGCCGAGTAGAAGACCTGGCCGGGAACGGTGTAGAGATGAAAGCGCGTTTTGTAGCCGCGCACCTCGCCCAGCTCCAGGGGCAAGAAATCGAAGAACAGGGTGCGGTCGCCCTCGGTGGCGAGCGAGATCATCTGGCTGCGGCGCTCGTCGGGCACCTGCCCGAAGATATATTGCAAGTTGGTGGTTTTGCCGCCCAGACCGGGGCCGTAATAGACCAGCTTGCAATTGATTTCGCGCGCGGCGCGGTTGATGGTGCTCACGTGGGCAGCCCTTCCAGGCAGTTTAGCGGATTCGCCAGCGCCGCGCACCCGGCTCGGAAGCGCATTCGATACCCCTGCCGCCCGCGCCTTGACGCCGCTGCCGTCTTTGCAGCCTAATAACCTTTGCCGCCCTGTTTGGGCGCGCTCGACTCGACACTCTAATGATGAGCACTGCCGCCGCCAGCAACGCCCCCAGCCCCGAACGCCAGGCCGCGCTCGAGCAATACGAGGCCGGGATGAAGTTTTTCGCGCAGCAGAAGTTCGAGAAAGCCAAGGCTTATTTGGAAAAGGTGCGGCAGTCCTCGGCCGCCGACCTGGCCGAGCGGGCGCGGATCCACCTGGCGATCTGCAACCAGCGCCTGGAGGGCGCCGGGCCGCAGCCGCGCAGCGCCGAGGAGCATTACAACTTTGCCGTCGTCCAGATGAACCAGGCCAACTACGAGCTGGCCGAAGAGCACCTGCAGCGCGCCATCAAGCTCGACGGCAAGACCGCGCACCTGGAGTACGCCCTGGCCACCTTGCACGCGCTGCGCAACGAAGCCGAGGCCGCGCTGGAGCACTTGCACGCCGCCATCACCCAGGACCGCCGCTACCGCCTGATCGCGCGCAACGACGAGGATTTCAAGCTGCTGGCGGACGATCCCCGCTTCACCGAAGAGCTCTACCCCGAGCAGGCCTAAGGCCGCCGCAATCATGGCCAGCCGATCCCGAGCGACGCGGCAGGGCGGGCGGGCGCAAGCGCCTTCCGGATCGCGCCGGCCGCGCGGCGCCCCCGCCGGCGGCGCCGGGGGCGGCCGCTGCGCCTTGGTCATCTTGGCCGCGGGCAAGGGCACCCGGCTGCGCTCGGATTTGCCGAAGGTCCTGCACCAAGCCGGCGGCGACAGCCTGCTCGGGCATGTCCTTTCCGCCGCGGTTGCGGCCGGCATCGCGCCCGCCGACACCGTCGTCGTCGCCGGGTATGCCGCCGAGCGGGTAGCCGAGGTGGCCGCGGCCCGCGGCGGCGTGCGCGTGGTGGTGCAGGAGCCGCAACTGGGCACCGGCCACGCGGTGCTCGCCGCGCGCGATTTCTGGAGCGCCTACGACTGCGTGCTGGTGGTTCACGGCGACATGCCGCTGGTCTCCGCCGCGACGCTCCGCGGCCTGGCCGCGGCGCTCGCCGCCGAGCGCGCCGGCGCCGTCCTCGCCACCGCGACCCCCGCCAGCCCGCGCGCCTACGGCCGCATCGTGCGCCGCCGCGGCCGGGTCGTCGCCATCGTCGAGGAGCGGCAGGCCACGCCCGCGCAGCGCGCCATCCGCGAACTGAACGCCGGTTTTTACTGCTTCCGGGCCGCGCCGCTGGCGCGCGCCCTGGCGCGGCTGGGCAATGCCAATCCCCACCGCGAGTATTACCTCACCGACACCATCGCCCTGCTCGCCCAAGCCGGCGAGCGCGTCGCCGGCTATCCGCTCGGCGATGCCGACGAGATCCTCGGCATCAACGACCGCCGCGAGCTGGCGGAGGTGGATGCGGTCTTTCGCCGCCGCGCCGCGCGCCGCCTGATGGAGGCCGGGGTGACCATCTACGCCCCCGAAACCGTGACCATCGATGCCGCCGTCGAGGCCGGCCCCGACACCGTGCTGGAAGCCGGCGTGCACCTGCGCGGCCGCACCCGCCTCGGCCGCGGCTGTCATATCGAGGCTTATTCCGTGCTCACCGATTGCGAGCTCGGCGACGGCGTGCGCGTCAAGCCGCACAGCGTGCTCGAGCAGGCGCGCGTCGCCGAGGGCGCCGTGATCGGCCCGTTTTCCCGCCTCCGTCCCGGCGCCGAGATCGCCGCCTCTGCGCACATCGGCAACTTCGTCGAGGTCAAGAACGCCCGCATCGGCCGCGGCGCCAAGGCCAATCATCTGGCCTATCTCGGCGACGCCGAGGTGGGCGCCGCCTCGAATATCGGCGCCGGCACCATCACCTGCAACTACGACGGCGAGCGGAAACATCGCACCAAGATCGGGAAAAAGGTCTTTATCGGCAGCAACGCGACTCTCGTCGCGCCGCTGGAAATCGCCGACGAGGCCTACGTCGGCGCCGGCAGCGTGATCACCGGCGCCGTGCCCGCCGGCGCGCTCGCCCTCGGCCGCGCCCGCCAGGTCAACAAGCCGGGCTGGGTGGCGCAGCGCCGCGCCGGCCGCGCCCAGGCGCAGGAACCGGAGCCGCGGCGGTAGGCGCGGCCGTCCCCCCGCCGCCCTCCGCCGCCTCGCGCGCGCCAACCGCCCGCCGCCAACTGCTAACCTGAAACATTGCCGGCTCAGTGCCGCCGCCGCTGCCATGCTCGATCCCGCTTTCGTCCGCCAACATCTCGATCAAGTCGAGGCGAGGCTCGCCCGGCGCGGCGCCGCCGCCGACCTCGGCCGCTTCCGCGCGCTGGACGCCGACCGCCGCACGACCATCGCCGCGCTCGATGCGCTGCGCAATCGCCGCAAGACCCTGGCGGCCGAATTCGCCGCCCGCCGCCGCGCCGCCGCGCAGACCGGAGCGGCAGAAGAAGGCGACGCGCAGCGCGAACGTTCGCGCCGGCTCAACGAGCAGATCGCCGCGCTCGAAGCCCGCCAGCGCGAGCTCGAATCCGACTTTCAGTCGCTGCTCTTGACGATCCCCAACCTGCCGCACGCCAGCGTGCCCGCCGGCCGCTCCTCGGAGGACAACGTCGAGATCCGCCGCTGGGGCGCGCCGCGCGCCTTCGACTTCACCCCGCGCGATCACGTCGAATTGAGCGAGCGCTTGGGCGTGCTCGACCTCGCCGCCGCGGCCAAGATCGCCGGCGCGCGCTTCGCCGTCTATCGCGGCGCCGGCGCCCGCCTCGAGCGCGCCCTCGCCAACTTCATGCTCGATCTCCACACCCGCCGCCACGGCTACACCGAGATCTTTCCGCCCGCGCTCGTCAACTCCAAGACCATGCGCGGGACCGGCCAGCTGCCGAAGTTCGCCGCCGACCTCTTCAAGTGTGAAAACACGGACCTGTGGCTGATTCCCACCGCCGAGGTGCCGCTGACCAATCTGTTCGCCGATGCCGTGCTCGACGCCGCCGCGCTGCCCATCAGCGTCACCGCCTGGACGCCCTGCTTTCGCAGCGAGGCCGGCTCGTACGGCAAGGACACGCGCGGCATCATCCGCCAGCACCAGTTCCAAAAGGTCGAACTGGTGAAGATCGCCAATCCCGCCGACTCCTACGACCAACTCGAGCGTCTCACCGCCGATGCCGAGGCCGTGCTGCAAGCGCTCGAGCTGCCCTATCGCGTCGTCGCCCTTTGCGCCGCCGACCTCGGCTTCAGCGCCGCCAAGACCTACGACCTCGAGGTCTGGCTGCCCTCGCAGCAGGCCTATCGCGAGATCTCCTCGTGCAGCAACTGCGAGGATTTCCAGGCCCGCCGCGCCAACATCAAAATGCGCGACGCCAAGGGCAAGACCGGATTCGCGCACACGCTCAACGGCAGCGGCCTGGCGGTCGGGCGCACCTGGATCGCCATCCTCGAAAATTTCCAGCAGGCCGACGGTTCCGTGCTCATTCCCGCCGCTCTGCAGCCTTACATGGACGGCCTCGCGCGCCTGGAGGCGCGCTAGGCGCTCGCCGCAAGCCGGGCGCAGGGCGGCGCGCCGCCCGGCCGCGAGCGGTCGGGGCAGGGAACCGGGACGCGCGGAGGCGCGGCGCGGAGCGGAGGCTGGCGCCGATGCCCGGCCCGCGATCTTCGCCCGCCCTTCTCCGTACAATCGAAGGTACATGTTCACCGGCATCATCGAAGCCGTCGGCACGGTGGCGGCCGTGCGCGCCGGCCGCGGCGGCGGGCAGTTGCGCATCGCCGCGCCCGGCACGCTGCTCGACCGCCTGCGCGAGGGCGACAGCATTGCCGTCAGCGGCTGCTGCCTGACGATCACGCGGCTCGAGCCGAGCGGCGGCGCCGGGCGCGGCAAGAGCCGGGGCTGGTTCACCGCCGACCTTTCGCCGGAGACGCTGCGCCGCACGCGCCTGGGCAAGCTGCGCTCCGGCGAGCGCGTCAACCTCGAGCGGCCGCTGCGAGCGGGCGCGCTGCTGGGCGGCCATTGGGTGCAAGGGCACGTGGATGGCCTGGGCGTGGTGCGCGAGTTCCGCCGCGCCGGCCGGGGCGGCAACCGCTGGCTGCGGGTGGCGCTGCCGCCGGAAGTGCTGCCGTATGTCGTCTGGAAGGGCTCGCTGGCCGTGGATGGCGTCAGCCTGACCGTGGCCGAACTCGACGACAACGTCGCCGGCTTCGCCATCATCCCCTACACGCTGGCGCACACCAACTTCGGCCGCCTGCGCCGCGGCCAAGGCGTCCATCTCGAGGCCGACATCCTCGCCCGCTACCTCGAACGCCTGCTGCGCCCGGCGCCGCCCGCGCAGCCGGCCGCGCGCGGCCGCGCCGCCGCGTGGACCGAGCGGCAATGGCGCGCCCGCGGCTTCTGAGCCGCGCGCCGCGGCCGCGCGCCGCCCGCCGCCGGCGGCGATTCGCCCGCGGTTGTTATTTCACGAACGCTTCCACCGCGAAGTCCGGCCCGAAGCGATGCAGCCGCACGTCCTGCAAGCTGATCGCCTCGCGCACCGAGGCGAATCCCGCGCCGCCGACCAGCGGCACCGCTCCCGGCCCGGCGAGAATCTTCGGCGCGTAATAAAGGAAGACGCGGTCCACGGCGCGGCTGCTGAGCAGGATCCAATTGGCCATGCTGCCGCCCTCGGCGATGAGCGAGGTGATCTCCCACTCGCCCAGGCGCTTGAGCACCGCGCCGATATCCGGGCGCCCGTCGCGCGGCGGCACCTGCTCGATGCGCGCGCCGGCGCGGCGCAGCGCCTCGGCGCGGTGCGTCTCCGCCAGCGTGCAAAACACCGCCAGATCGCCGTGCGCGGTCTGCACCAGGCGCGAATCGAGCGGCAGGCGCAGCTGCGAATCGAGCACCACGCGCAGCAGCGGCCGCCGCCGCGGCTCGCCGGTGCGGTCGGTGAGCAGGGGATTGTCGGCAATGGCGGTGCCCACGCCCACCAGCACCGCGTCATGCTCGTGGCGGAGCTGCTGCACGTGCCAGCGCGCCTCCTCCGAGGTGATCCATTCGTGCGTGCGCGTGCCGTCGGAGTTGCGCGAGGGCGGCGCCGCGATCTTGCCGTCGAGCGTCATGCCCGCCTTCAGCGTCACGTAGGGCAGCCCGGTGGTGATCCACTTGGCGAAGCCCAGGTTCAGGTGGCGCGCCTCGTCCTCGCGGCAGCCCACCTCGACCGCGATGCCCGCCTGCCGCAGCGCCGCGATGCCCTGGCCGCGCACGCGCGGGTTGGGGTCCTCCATCGCCGCCACCACCCGCTGCACGCCGGCGGCGATGATCGCCGCCGTGCACGGCCCGGTGCGCCCGCTGTGGCAGCAGGGCTCGAGCGTGACGTAGAGGGTGGCGCCGCGCGCCGCTTCCCCCGCCGCCGCGAGGGCCAGGACCTCGGCGTGCGCTTTCTCGTCGTAGCGGTGAAACGCCTCGCCCACCACCTGGCCGTCGCGCACCACCACCGCGCCCACGCGCGGATTGGGCGAGGCCAGCGCGATGCCGCGCGCGGCCAGCGCTAGCGCCCGCTCCATGAACCCGCTGTCGCCCGTGCTCATCAGGCCGCGCCCACGATAGCTTCGACGAACCGGCGCGGCTCGAAGGGTACGAAGTCGTCGGCCTGTTCGCCCGTGCCCACGTAGCGCACCGGCAGCCCCAGCTCGCGCGCGATGGCGATGACGATGCCGCCGCGCGCCGTGCCGTCGAGCTTGGTGACGATCAAGCCGGTGACGTCGGCGGCCTGCGCGAACTGCCGCGCCTGCTGCAGCCCGTTCTGCCCGGTGGTGGCGTCGAGCACGAGCAGCACCTCGTGCGGCGCGCCCGGGATCAGGCGGCCGGCGGTGCGCCGCATCTTGGCCAGCTCCTGCATCAGGTTGCTCTTGGTATGCAGCCGCCCCGCCGTGTCCACGATCACGAAATCCGACTTGCGCGCCTTCGCCGCCGCCAGCGCGTCGTAGAGCACCGCCGAGGGATCGGCGCCCGGCTTTTGATGGATCACCTCCGCGCCCGTGCGCTGCCCCCACGCCTGCAACTGCTCGGTGGCGGCGGCGCGGAAGGTGTCGGCGGCGCACAGCAGCACCGTGCGCCCTTGCGCGCGGTAGTACTGCGTCAGCTTGCCGATCGTCGTCGTCTTGCCGGTGCCGTTGACGCCCACCAGCATCAGCACCAGCGGCTCGCCGTCGGGGACCTGCCGCGGCCGGCGCGTCGCCCGCTCCAAGATGCCCACCAGCTCGTCCTCGATCGCGCGCCGCACCGAAGCCAAATCGGTCTCGCGCCGCTCCTCCGCCGCCTGCCGCACGCGCGCCACGATCTCGGCCGCCGTGCGCGCGCCGATATCGGCGCCGATCAGCGCCGCCTCGAGCTGCTTCAGGTCGGCTTCGCTGACCTCGGCGCGGCCCTTGAACAGATCTTCCAGGCGGCCGGCGACGTTGTCGCGCGTCTTGCGCGCCGCGCCGGTCATCTTTTCTTGCAGCCGCTCGAAGACGGTGGCCTTCGGGGGTTCGCCAAATAGGGTTTGGATCATGGTCAAACGCGGGGCATCAAGTACCGGAGATCAGGGGGCCGCGGCGGGCGCCGGCATCCTTCGGCATTTTTCCTTGGGGGGCGCGCCCTGCCGCCGGCGCCCGGCCCCCGGGGTCGGATGCCGGATCCGCGAGCCCTGATGTCATGATAAACGTTCGAGCCCATGGCCACTTCCGCTTCCCTCGAAGAGCCGCAGCCGCCGCGCCGCAGTCCCTGGCTCTTCCGCCTGCTCGACGCGCTGCTGATCCTGCTGGCGCTGTTTGTCGCCGCCGGCGCTTACTTTTACTGGCAGGGATGGCGCACCGAGCCGCGCCGCGACGGCACTCTCGCGGTCGCCGGTCTCGGCGCGCCGGCGACGATCGTGCGCGACCGCCGCGGCATCGCCCATATCACCGCCGCCAGCTTGCACGACGTCTATTACGCCGAGGGCTACGCCATGGCGCAGGACCGCCTGTGGCAGATGGACATGATGCGCCGTCTCGCCGAGGGCACGCTGGCCGAGGTCTTCGGTCCCGTCGGCCTCGCCACCGACGAGCAGACGCGCACCCTCGGCCTCGACCGCATCGCCGCGCGCGAGACCGCCGCCCTCGCGCCCGCGGCGCGCGATCTGCTCGACGCCTTCGCGGCCGGCGTCAATCAGTTCATCGCCGAGCGCCGCGGCCGCTTGCCGCTCGAGTTTCGCCTGCTGCACTACCAGCCCGCGCCCTGGCGGCCGTTGGACTCGCTGGCCTTCGCCGCGCAGATGTACCGCTCGCTCTCGACCTCGTATAAAGACGAGCTCGAGCGCGAAGCCATTCTCGCCGCCGCCGGCCCGCAAGCAGCAGCCGCGCTGTTTCCCGACCGCTCGCCCTGGGATATCCCGCCCGGCGCCTGGCCCGCGCCCACCGCGCCCGCCGCGCTCGCCCGCCGCCGCGCGCCCGCCGCGCTCGGCTGGCCGCCCGCCGCCGCGCCGTTCGCGGCCGCGGGGAGCAGCCGCGAACGAGGCGCTCCGCCGCCGCCGCGCGCCGGCCGCCTGGCGCCGCTCCTGGCCGCGCTCGCCGCCGCGCCCGAATCCTCCGCCAACCTCGGCCGCGGCAGCAACAACTGGGTGCTCGCGTCTTCGCGCACGGCCACCGGCGCGCCCATCCTCGCCAACGATCCGCATCTCGAGTACCAGCAGCCCGGCATCTGGTGGGCGGTCGAACTGCGCGCTCCGGGATTGCACGTCATCGGCGTGACCTTTCCCGGCACGCCCGGCGTCATCATCGGCCACAACGACCATATCGCCTGGGGCATGACCAACGTCGGCGCCGACGTGCAGGACCTCTACCGCGAGCCGCCTGCTGCGATTCACGTTCTCGGCGAGACGATTCCCGTCAAGGGCCGCGCCCCGGTCGCCTTTCCGGTGCGGCTCGCGCCGCGCGGCCCGATCGTCGCCGAGGATGCCCAGGCCGCGCTGGCGCTCGATTGGTCGCTCTACCATCCCGGCTCGCTGCGCGATGTCTTCACGATGTTTCAGCGGCTCGATCAAGCCGGCGATTGGGCGTCGTTCGAAGCCGCGCTCGCCGATTTTCCCGGCCCGTCGCAAAACTTCGTCTATGCCGACACCGCCGGCAACATCGGCTACCAATGCGCCGGCCGCATTCCCCTCCGCAGCCGCGGGGACGGCACGCTGCCCATGCCCGACGATCCCGCCTACGGCTGGACCGGCTGGATTCCCTTCGGCGCCTTGCCGCGCGTGTACAACCCCGCCGCCGGCCTGCTCGCCACCGCCAACGGCCGCATCGCGCCCGACGGCTACCCGTACGTCATCACCCATCACTGGGACGCGCCGTACCGCACCCGCCGCATCTACCAACGGCTCACCGCGCGGCCGCGCTGGCGCCCCGGCCAAATGGCGGCGATTCAGACCGATACCGTGTCGCTGCTCGAGCTTTTCTTCAGCCGCGCCGCGGTGGCCGCCGCCCGCAGGCCCGCGGCCGCCGCCAAGCTGCCGCCCGCCGCCCGCCAGGCGCTCGAGCTGCTGCGGCGCTTCGACGGCGACATGCGCCGCGACCAGGTCGCGCCCACCATCGCCAACCGCCTGCGCCATGAGTTCCTGTCGCGCGTGCTCGACGCCAAGCTCGGTCCCGCGCTCGCCGCGCGCTATGTTTGGAGCGAATCGGGCGTCTTCGAGCAAGAGCTGCTGGCGGCGCGGCCCGCCGCCTGGCTGCCCGCGGGCTACGCTAACTGGGACGACTTCCTGCTCGCTTGCCTCGCCCGCGCCGCCGCCGGCGCCGACGCGTGGGGCCATCACGAGATTCTGCGCATGGATCACCCCGTCTATTCCCACCTGCCGCTCTTCTCCGCCTACGCCGATCTCGGCCCGGTGGAAATTGACGGCGATCATTACACCGTCAAGCAAACGACGGGCACGCTCGGCCCCAGCATGCGCTTCGTCGCCGACCTCGCCGATTGGGACGATTCGACCCTCACCCTCACCGCCGGCGAGAACGGCGAGCCCTTCGGCGGGCATTATCGCGACCAGTTCGAGGCGTACTTGCGCGGGCAGCCGCTGCCGCTGTGGTTTTCCGCCGCCGCCGTGCGCGCCCACGCGGCGCATCGCCTCACGCTCGTCCCGTCACGCCGCTAGGGCGGAAACTCGGAATCGGCGATCGGAGAGACGGGGGCGGGCAACGCCGCGGGCTGCGCCGGCCGCAGCCTGCCGGGCGCCGGAGGCGAGGACGGCGGTCCGATTTGCGCCGCCGGCCGGGGCTCTCAAACGCGCACGCTGGTGAGCGGCACGCGGTCGGCGCAGAGCGGGCAGCCGTCCTTTTGCCAATAGCGCGGCTGCAAGGTCACCAGCTTGAAGAGCGGAATGCCGGGAAACTCTTGCGCGTTCTCGAAGGGCTGATGGACCAGCACGGCCAGCGCCATCACCCGCGCGCCGGCGGCTTCGACCAGCCCGCGCAGCTCCTTGAGCTTGCGGCCGGTGCGCAGGATGTCGTCCACCAGGATCACGCGCTCGTCCTTGTGCGATTCCATGAACTGCCGGAAGGCGAGCTTGCCGTCTTCTTTCTCCGCCCAGTAAGTCTGCGCGGCGCGCAGCGCCTCGGCGATGCCGTAGGCGACGGGCAGGCCGCCGGTCGCGGGCGCGACGATGCTGACGTTGGGCAGGTGGCGGCGCACTTCGTCGTCGGCGCGCAGCAGCCGGCTCAGGCCCACGCTCAGCGCCTTCGACTCCCAGTAATGGCGCATCGCCATCGGCAGTTGCAGATAGATGTCGGAGTGCGTGCCGCTGGGATGCAGAAAATGCCCATGGCGCAGCGCGCCGGTGTTCTCGAGGAGTTCGGTGACCTGTTTTTCGCTGGGAATAAGGTCCATGGCAGCCAAAGCGACATGGTAGCAGGAAGCAGGGGACCGGGCGCGTATCCGACCTGCCCCGGCCGGCCAAGCCCGGGGTCCCCAAGGCGCAGCGGCGCGCCTTGGGGTGGGAAACCCGGGGTCCCCAAGGCGCAGCGGGGCGCCTTGGGGTGGGAGAACGAAGCGCTGCGACGCTGATCGCCCCGCCCACCATGCTCCGTAGGGCGGGTCCGCGTTAGCTGACCACGCCCGAGCGGGGCGAGAAGCGAGCAGGGCGAGGCCGCAGGCTGGGAGGGGCGGGAGGAATACACGGATGTATCCGACCCGCCCCGAGCAGCCAACCCGGGGTCCCCAAGGCGCAGCGGCGCGCCTTGGGGTGGGAAGCCCGGGGTCCCCAAGGCGCAGCGGCGCGCCTTGGGGTGGGAGAACGACGCGCTGCGACGCTGATCGCCCCGCCCACCATGCTCCGCAGGGCGGGTCCGTGTTAGCTAACCACGCCCGAGCGGGGCGAGAAGCGAGCAGGGCGAGGCCGCAGGCTGGGAGGGGCGGGAGGAATACACGGATGTATCCGACCCGCCCCGAGCAGCCGAGAACGAAGCGCTGCGACGCTGATCGCCCCGCCCACCATGCTCTCCGCTCCCCGGTCCCGTACACTAGAACCGTGCCGCGCGCCCTGCCGCTTGTCGCCTTCTTATTCCTTGTCGCGCTCGCGCAGGCGCCGCAGCGCCAATCCGGCCGCGTCGTGGATGAAACCGGCCTGCCGGTGGCCAACGCCACCGTGACTTGGACGGGCCCCGCCGGCACGGAATATCACACCACGACCGATCTCGCCGGCCGGTTCGTGTCGCCGCCGCTGCCGCCTGGCCGCTATCAGCTCAGGGTCGAGGCGCACGGCTTCTATCTGCTCCAGACCTCGGTCACGATCGCCGCCGCCGCGGCGCCGCCGGCGCGGCTGATGCTGGCGCACGAGCACGAGCTGCGGCAAGAGGTTTCGGTGGTGGGCGGCGCCAATCCCGTCGAGCCGGCCGAGAACACGCGCCACGAGACGATGGTGGCGCAGGAGATTCGCGACATTCCCACGCCCGTCTCCCACGACCTGCGCGCCTCGCTCACCGCGCTGCCCAACGTCGTCGAGGACCCGCAAGGGCGCGTGCACGTTGCCGGCGGCCGCGAAAACGACACCGAGTACACCCTCGACGGCTTCGACATCAGCGACCCCATCGACGGCAGCCTCAGCGCCAACCTCAACATCGACGCCGTGCGCGCCGCCGATCTCGAGCCCGCCCGCGCCGGCGTGCAATACGCCCATGCCGCCGCCGGCGCCCTGGCCCTGCGCACGGACATGGGCGACGACCGCTTCCGCTTCAAGACCACCAACTTCATTCCCGGCCCGGTGCTCTACCAGGGCCTGCACTTCGGCAACTGGTATCCGCGCTTCAACGTCTCCGGCCCGATCGCCCGCGGCCGCGCCTGGTTCTCCGACGCGCTCTCGCTGCAGCACACGCTGGACATCGTCAAGGAGCTGCCGCGCAACCAGAACATGGCCGACACCTGGGCCGCCGACAATCTGCTGCGCGCGCAATGGAACCTCACCCCGTCGCAGGTGCTGCAAGGCAACTTTCTCTACAACTACGTCAACGCCACCGGCGACGGCCTCGGCGTCTTCACGCCCCTCTCCACCACCACCAACTTCGGCTCGCGCCGCTACTTTGTCTCCGGGCGCGATCAAGTGTCGGTGGGCGCCGCCCTTCTCGAGATCGGCGCCGCCGGCGAATTCGAGCATGACGCCTTCTCCCCGCTCGGCGACGCCCTCTACGTGGTGCAGCCGGTGGGCGCCAGCGGCAATTACTTCATGAGCCAGCGGCGGTCTGCCCATCGCTGGCAGTTTCTGGAGTCGCTGCTGGTGCCCGAGCGCCAATGGCACGGCCGCCACGACCTGCAATTCGGCATGAACGCCGATTGGCTCGGCTTCCAACGCTTCGCCGCGCGCAATCCCTTCGAGATCGTCAATCAGGCCGGCGCGGTCTTGCAATTCACGACATTTTCCGGACCCACCTTCCATGCGCTCGCCGACCGCCGCGCCGGCTGGTACGCGCAGGACTCCTGGCAGCTGGCGCGCTGGCTGCGGCTGGTGCCCGCCTTCCGCTACGATCGCAGCGCGCTGCTGGCCGCCGGCCTGGCCGAGCCGCGCCTCGCCGCCAGCATCCTGCCCTGGAGCGACGACCGCGCCAAGCTCACCCTCGGTCTGGGCCGCTACGCCGAGCCCGTGGATCTTTCGCTTTACGACGCCGGCTTCGACCAGCTTCGCACCGACACCTTCAGCAACCAGCCCGCGATTCCGCCCGGCGGCCTCGTCACCACCACCCGCTTCTTTGCGCCGCCGCCGGGCGTGCTTGCGCCGCCGCGCTTCACCGTTGCCAGCGCCGAATGGGAGCAGCGCGTCCTGCCCGGCACCTATCTCGGCCTGCATTGGCTCGACCGCCGCGAGCACGACGGCCTGGCCTTCGACCGCGTCTCCTGCGCCGGCCTCGGGCCGGGGCTCGCCGCCTGCGGCACGTCGCCGCCCGTGAACGCCTTCCTGCTCGCCAACGGCCGCGAGGACCGCTACCACAGTTGGGAGGTCTCGCTGCGCCACTCCTTCTCCGCGCGCGCCGCCCTCTTCGGCGACTACGTGCGCTCGCGCGCCGCCTCCAACCAGGCGCTCGACTACACGCTCGAGGCTCCCGTCTTCGCGCCGCAAAGCCCCGGCCCGCTCGCCTGGGACGCCCCCAACCGCTTCGTCTCCTGGGGCTGGGCGCCGGTGCCGATCTGGGGCAGCCTGCTGCTCAGCTACCGCTTCGAGTACCGCACCGGTTTCCCTTTCGATGTCGTCAACGACCAGCACCTGCTCGTCGGCCCACCCGGCAGCCGCCGCTTTCCCGGCTACCGCGACCTCGATCTCGGCATCGAGCGCGTCTTTCCCTTCCGCCACCATCTCTGGGCGCTGCGGTTATCGGTCATTAACGTGACCAATCACCTGAACCCCACCGCCGTGGTCAATAACATAGACCTGCCGAATTTCTTGACCTTCGAAGGCGGACAAGGCCGCGCCTTCACCGGCCGCATCCGCCTCGTCGGCGCCAGCCACTGACCGCGCCCGCGCCGCCCGGAGCCGTGGTCCGGGGCGCGCGGAAATGCCGCAAGACGCTACGGAGCGGGGGCTACAGGATTAGGACGTCGGAGGCGGCGGCGCGGCCGGCCACGGCGCCAACTCCCTTCTTTGGATCACGCCGCGCGCACGGCTGCGCGGCGCAACCTTGTGGCAGCGGGGTTAGGGAGCAAAGGCGCCGTCCGCGTGATCAACAAATAGCCCAGCAGAGAACGGAGAGCGAAAGGGAGCGGTTGCCATGGCGGCCTGGTTTGGCGGCGAGGCTCAGGCATGAGCTCCGCGCCATCGCTTGTGCACGCCGCCCCGATTGCGCCGGTTGATCCCGATAGACCGCATCGGCAGCCCGGGATGGAAGCCGCAGCCCGCGGCACTCTTTTTACCGGGCCGTCCGGCGGCTATCGCGGCACCTGCAGGGCACGCCTGAGCCGCCGCGGCTGGCGAGGGAGCTGGGCCGAACGCGGCGCCGCAGCAGCCCTAGGAACACGCCCGCCCATGCGGCGAGGAGCGGCGCGGCGGGATTCATGATCTCGGTTTACGCCGCCCGCCGGGGCTGGTTTTCTCGACGGCGAATGCCTCGCACCCTTACCGTCTGATACCGTCTGATCGGCCGCGAAGGTCGCCTCCATGAGGCCGCGGATCCTCGGAACGCGGGACTGGCGGCGCGCGTTCACTCCCCGGCCCGCGCTGTCGAGATTTCAATGATCCGGCGGTGCGGCCTTCGTCATGGGCTCGACCTTGACGATCGGTTCCGTCGCCAGCCTGTACTCGTCGCGGAGCGCTCTCCCGTGGGCCGTCAGGTCCATCCGGGCGAGCCCGGCCGCTTTGTCGAGCATCAACTGCCCGCTCCCCGTCTGCTTAATCCGCCGGGAGATCGCACGCAGGCGAGCGTCGAAATCGATCCCGTGAACCAGTTTTTGGAGGTCAGCGACCTTGTGCTCCTTCTCGTCCTCCAGCGCCCGATAAAGAGCTCCAATGGCCGTTCCCGCGCGGAACAGCCCACCGATTTTCAGTTTCGCCATCTCCTTTTCCTTTCTGGCCCGGCATGCGCGGGCCCCTCGCTTCGGCGGGGATCACGGAAATCCGGCGCACGTGATGCGCCAAGCGACGCGAGGGTCTGGCCATCGTGCCGCCCGGCGCCGTCATGGGATTGGTCCGGGGCGGGGCTCCGACGATGCTCGGGCCATTGTAGGTCGGCACGTGCCCACGCGTCGGCGGTGTCCCTAGCTGGATGCCGGTCAAGCCGAAACGCAAGCCCGTGACGGTCATCGCGGCGCAGGTCCCGGTCAGGCCTCCTGCAGGATTGGGCATCTACGCCGCCGCCGCCATTCCCCGGATGCCTCCGAAGCTCGGCTGCGACTGCGCCCAGGCGCCATCGGACCCGAGAGCGCCAGCCGCTGATGCGTCGCCTGGCGTTTTGCGTCCTCCTACCGCTTTCCCCTTGCGTGCCGCAATGCGGCCAAATGCTCCTCGATGGCGGCTTGCGTCGCATCGCGGTCGGCGCCGCGATCATAGGACATCGACCATTGCGCGGCGATGCACCAGCCCAGGATCGTCCACCCAAAGAACAGATTGACGATCAGGATGCCGCCGAGGTTCGAGCGCCCGCGGATTCTCGCCGTGATGTACGGCAGAAAATACTGGATCGTGGTGATGATTCCCATCCACAGGACGACCGCTGGCGAAGCGCTTTCAAACGGCACGAGGACGAGAAAGTGGTACCAAGACATCACGAAAAGCGTCGTGGCGATGATCCACAAGACGGCAGTCAACCGCTGGCGCTTCTTGTCGTTCGACTTTGCGATTGCCATCCTTTCGCTCCCGCCCTAGCAACCTCACCTCCGGCGCGTGTACCGTCCGAACTGTCCGCGCAGGCTGTAGTCCTTAATGAGGCCGCGATCCGAGGATCGCGGAAATGAAATCGGCGTAGGCCTTTCCGGTGGGCAGGTTCGGGGCTTCAATGAGGCCGCGATCCGAGGATCGCGGAAATCGCCTCCGCGGCCGTCCTGGCCGCCGCCCAAACGCGCTTCAATGAGGCCGCGATCCGAGGATCGCGGAAATAGAGCTCTCGCATCGCCATCGGCACGAACTGGGTCGCTTCAATGAGGCCGCGATCCGAGGATCGCGGAAATATCGCAAGCATCGTAGGAGACACTAATGGCGCGTCATGCTTCAATGAGGCCGCGATCCGAGGATCGCGGAAATAGTGGCCGTGGAGGCGGAGCCGATCCCTGGCGTCGGGCTTCAATGAGGCCGCGATCCGAGGATCGCCGAAATGCGGGATGGCCCGGCTTCGCCCCCGCCTCCGACTCGCTTCAATGAGGCCGCGATCCGAGGATCGCGGAAATTGTCCCTCCCCTCGCCGTCCCCCTTTTCGGCGCCTGGCTTCAATGAGGCCGCGATCCGAGGATCGCGGAAATGGTCCAACCTTGGGCCAGCCTACAAGACGGTCCGCAGCTTCAATGAGGCCGCGATCCGAGGATCGCGGAAATGTCAATCGGACTGCCAAACAACGCATTGGTAGTTTTGCTTCAATGAGGCCGCGATCCGAGGATCGCGGAAATGGAAAGACAGCCGGAAACGTGGTCTCGGGACTCTTGCTTCAATGAGGCCGCGATCCGAGGATCGCGGAAATTCACGAGGGGGTCCGCATCGCCGCCTTGGCTTCCTGGCTTCAATGAGGCCGCGATCCGAGGATCGCGGAAATTGGGGAAGTCATGGCGGTGCCGGTGGCGGCGGGCAGCTTCAATGAGGCCGCGATCCGAGGATCGCGGAAATATGATGACCAGAGTAGACGTTGCTTGGCTTGTGACTCGCTTCAATGAGGCCGCGATCCGAGGATCGCGGAAATGGAGAGATTGGCGGCATCGTGGGGCAGACTGGCCAGGCTTCAATGAGGCCGCGATCCGAGGATCGCGGAAATGCATGGGTCGAGGTATCTCACTTTTCGCAGGCTCTGCTTCAATGAGGCCGCGATCCGAGGATCGCGGAAATACGTGCACGATGCCGTTACCGGCAAGCACGATGACCGGCTTCAATGAGGCCGCGATCCGAGGATCGCGGAAATGACCACGTTGCCGGCTGTCTTTCCCACTGCGGTCCCTGCTTCAATGAGGCCGCGATCCGAGGATCGCGGAAATACCTGTGATGCCAGCGCCGCGCATCCGTTGCGCCCAGCTTCAATGAGGCCGCGATCCGAGGATCGCGGAAATGCCGCGCAGGCAAGCGGAGGCACGACAGTGATGTCCGCTTCAATGAGGCCGCGATCCGAGGATCGCGGAAATGTGATCATCCCGATTGGAGTTGATCTTGCCGGATTTGCTTCAATGAGGCCGCGATCCGAGGATCGCGGAAATGTGGTTGATCGGCTCTACCTTCGGTGGCGCCTGTCCGCTTCAATGAGGCCGCGATCCGAGGATCGCGGAAATGAGTAGGCCGGCCGCGGGCGCGCGTAGACCTGATCGCTTCAATGAGGCCGCGATCCGAGGATCGCGGAAATGGCGCCTTGGCCGCGGCGTCGGCGGCATAGCCGATGCTTCAATGAGGCCGCGATCCGAGGATCGCGGAAATATCGTCGCCGGCGTCACTGCCGCGCCGTTCCTTGAGCTTCAATGAGGCCGCGATCCGAGGATCGCGGAAATTTGGCCTCCGCGCACAGCGGCGGCAAAGCCCGGAGCGCTTCAATGAGGCCGCGATCCGAGGATCGCGGAAATCGCCGCGTCTTGCTTCGCCATACTTCCTCCTCTCAAGCTTCAATGAGGCCGCGATCCGAGGATCGCGGAAATCGTCGCTTGAAGCTTGAGCGCCCCCGAAGAATTGTCGCTTCAATGAGGCCGCGATCCGAGGATCGCGGAAATGCGGTGGCTCGGTTCAGTTCGTCGGGGCCTAACTTCCAGCTTCAATGAGGCCGCGATCCGAGGATCGCGGAAATCACATAGGCGGTCCAGGCGATCCACGACGGCACCGAGCTTCAATGAGGCCGCGATCCGAGGATCGCGGAAATCATCGAGGGTTTCAAAAGTCCTCCGCCGGGACAATTCGGCTTCAATGAGGCCGCGATCCGAGGATCGCGGAAATGCGGCCGGCGGCGGCGATCGATCCGGACGAACTGGTCGCTTCAATGAGGCCGCGATCCGAGGATCGCGGAAATGTCACTACTGTCAGTATAGCATGCCGAAATGACGCCGTGCTTCAATGAGGCCGCGATCCGAGGATCGCGGAAATATTGCCAAGTCTTGCTTTGGGCCGGAATGAGACCTCGCTTCAATGAGGCCGCGATCCGAGGATCGCGGAAATAAAATCGCCAGGCTCTTTGTCCATGGCCGCAACCGTGGCTTCAATGAGGCCGCGATCCGAGGATCGCGGAAATCTGTACGGGCCGGCGTCGAGGAGACCTATCACGTCGCTTCAATGAGGCCGCGATCCGAGGATCGCGGAAATCCGAAGGCTCCGTTCGCCGCCCAGTCCCCCATCCAGCTTCAATGAGGCCGCGATCCGAGGATCGCGGAAATCCGGCGTCCGACGGAAATGATCCGGTGAGCTACGCTGCTTCAATGAGGCCGCGATCCGAGGATCGCGGAAATGATGGTGACGGCGCGTGGAATTTGCCAGTACGGCCAGCTTCAATGAGGCCGCGATCCGAGGATCGCGGAAATGGATGCCTGGGCCTGAGGAGCGGAAGCCGCAATCGGCGCTTCAATGAGGCCGCGATCCGAGGATCGCGGAAATCTCTACATCCAGTGGGGTGGGGTGGCGGACCTTCTCGCTTCAATGAGGCCGCGATCCGAGGATCGCGGAAATGCTATTCGTGCGCCTGCTTCCCGTTGTTGGGGTGGGGCTTCAATGAGGCCGCGATCCGAGGATCGCGGAAATAATGCAGCACGACTAGAGCCGGCTCAGCCATCGCCAGGCTTCAATGAGGCCGCGATCCGAGGATCGCGGAAATATGGAGTTGTAGGACAGGTCGGACAGGAATGGAATCGCTTCAATGAGGCCGCGATCCGAGGATCGCGGAAATCGCGGCCGACTGACGAATGTGGACGAGTCCGCGGGGCTTCAATGAGGCCGCGATCCGAGGATCGCGGAAATCTCAGCCCGGTCCGGGTGCCGCCGGGATGGGAGTCGCTTCAATGAGGCCGCGATCCGAGGATCGCGGAAATACGCCTGCCGCACGAAGCCATCCGGCACCGGGCGGTGCTTCAATGAGGCCGCGATCCGAGGATCGCGGAAATCGCGAGGAAGCGGCGGCCCACGGGTAACGCTCGCGCAGCTTCAATGAGGCCGCGATCCGAGGATCGCGGAAATCACGCTAGCGGACGGCACACCGAATCGCCCGACCAGGCTTCAATGAGGCCGCGATCCGAGGATCGCGGAAATAGCATCCGAACCATCGTTGGCGATGGCCTTGGCGATGCTTCAATGAGGCCGCGATCCGAGGATCGCGGAAATGACGATGCGTATCGGGATACTCGGAAAATCCGCGAGGCTTCAATGAGGCCGCGATCCGAGGATCGCGGAAATGTATGCCGAAAGCACGGCGCAACGCGGAGTTGTTCGGCTTCAATGAGGCCGCGATCCGAGGATCGCGGAAATCGCGCGCAAGCAAGCTTCGTGTTTTCAACGCCGGCCGGACGCACCTGCGAGCGCCCCTGGGGGCGAGCCGCGCGCGGCCGGGCCGGGCGCGGCGGACGGCAGCCAAGCCATTGTAGCGCAGCGCCATAGGCGGCGCGAGCGGGCGCGGGGCCGGCCGCACCACCTCGCCGCTCGCGCGGGGCCGCGGACTCGAAATGTGCGCCTGAAGCCATGCCGTTAACGGGTCGTGAAGACTGGATATTCGGGAATCTCGCCGGTCAGCCAGCGCGCGAAGAGACGCGTTTGAATCTCGAGCATGCGCCGATAACTGCAACGGTAACCGAAGAGCGGGTGCGTCACCAGGGATTCGATGCGCTGCTCGTAGGCGTAGTAAAACGTGCGCCGCGCCTCCGGCCTGAGCGCGACGCCGGGGCCGGCGCGCACGAAGTCGCGGGCGCGAATCATACCGGTGTTGATGGCGGTGAGGACGACCGAGTCGGCGACGAGCGGGCGGAAGGGCTCCATCAGATCCAGCGCCAGCGAGGGGCGGCCGAAGCGCGGCTGATGGTAGAAGCCCCAGAACGGGTCGAAGCCGGCGGCAAGGCAAACGATGGTGGCGTCCTTGGCGAGCATGGCATACGCGAGCGAGAGCAGGGCATTAACGGGGTCCAGCGGCGGCCGCCGGTTGCGCCCCTGAAAATCGAAGCGCAGCAGCTCGCCTGCGGCATCCGCCGCTTCGCCGCCCTCGGCCTCGACCTTGAGCATGCCCGCGAAATGAGCAAAGTACGCCCGCGCGGCCGCGCCCTCGATGCCGAGCAGCGTCTCCGGCGAGGCGGCGGCCTCGGCGTTGTCGGCGAGCGCGCGCAGCAGGCGCAGCGCGTCCTCCGGCGGCTCAATATGGTTGCGCTGCAGCATCACGCGCTGGTTGCGGATCTTGCCGGCGACCAGGCGCCGCGCCAAAGCGAGCGCCAGGGCGGGGTTCTCCGCCGACAGAAACTGCGTGCGGCGCAGAAACACGTTGCGCAAGCCGAGGCCGGTGGCGAGGCCGTAGAAGTATCCGCCCTGCGAATAGAAGCAGACCGGCACTTCCGCCTCGCAGAGCGCCTGCAGCGCCTGGGTGGTGATCTGCACGCTGCCGAAGACGTTGACCTGCGAGATCTCGCCCAGGCGGAACTCGAGCTTGACCTCGTCGGGCCGCGACCGGCCCTTGCCCTCGGCCGGCCCGCGCACCTGGAACACTTCCCCGGACTTGCCCACGCGCCAGCCCTGGGTGTTGAGGTAGACGGCCTTGCATTCGTCCCGCGGGACGACGAGCGGGCGCAGCTCGAGCGATTCGCGCGCGCCGTTGACGCCGGCAAAGAGCGGCAGTTGGCGGATTGCCGGCTCGGCCGGGGCGAGCTGCACCAGGCGTGCGCGCAGCGCGTTGGTTTCGTCCGGCAGGCAGATGCCGACCAGCGAGCAGCGCGGGCACTTCGGGCTATCCACGAGCGGTGGAGGGATTTGGTCGCTGGCGGCGGCGGCGCGCGCCGCCGCCAGCGTCGCCAGCAGTTCGGACTCGAGCGCGGCGTCGAAGACGACCCGCACCCGCTGCTTGGTGGCGGCGTAATACAGCACTCCGCCGTCGCAGGCGTAGCCGTTGTCGCGCAAAATCGCGACCTGTGCGGCGATCTGCGCGCGATCAGCCGGCCAGGCGGCGGGGCCGGCGTCGCCGGCGCTCTCCCGCGGCCGCCCCTTCTTGTAATCCACCGGCGTGACCGAGGCGTCGCCCGGCGCGCTCTCGATCAGATCGAGCTTGGCGATCAGCCCCAGCCGCGGGCTCGAGAGTTCGATCGAGCGGGAGTGGATCTTTTCCGGCTCGACCTCTGCCGCTGCGGGCAGGGCGTCGGCTTCGGCCTCGACGCGGCGGTGGCGCGCCCGGCCCTCCGCGGTGTCGGCGCTGCCCACGAAAACCTTCTCCACCCACTCGTAATAAAACAGCCGCGGGCAATAAACGAACTCGTTCACCATGCGCGCGGGCAGCAGGTCGGGCAGCTTCTTGCCCAGATGGCGCTCGAGCGCGCCGGGCTCCGGCGCCGGCGCCGCGCCGCCCGGCTCAGGCCACGATGCAGGGGGCATCGAAGGTCACCTGGTAGGGCTTGCCGAGGGCGGAGATGACCCGGTCTCCCCGTCCTGCCGAGGGGCCGAGGCAGACGAAGAGCACCTGGTCCTCGGCGTGATTGATGAGGCGCCGCAGCGTCTCCCGGCAGCGGATCAGCTCGCTGGCGGTGAACTGGCACTCGAAGATCGAGTACTGCAGATGATCGCCGAAGTCGCGCATCGCCTTGAAAACTGCCCGCAGCCGCTTATCGTCGCAGATGTCGTAACAGACCAGATAGGTCGAGCGCATAGGTTTGGCGCGGCGGACTAGTGCCGTGAGCTATTGTGACAGGCACCGAGGGTTCGGGTGGCACACAGGGTCTCAGGGGGGAAGCCTTGAGGTTACGGGCGGCTACCACAGGGCGCGGGCAGGAGCAAAATTGAGCTTGAAATTGGCGCCCGAGCCGACGCGAAGGCGTCGGCTGCAGAAAACGCCGGTGATCCCGCGCCGCCGCAGCTCCGGCGCTGCCGCGCTGTCCGAAATGTCGGCCATTTGGAGGAGGGAGCGGATCGCGTCGAGGGCGGCCGGGGGCTCCCAGATGGGCCACGCGAAAAATGGCTCGCGCCGGCCATCTTCGCTGGACCAGGCGACGGTCTGCGCGTCGCGGGGGCCCGAGGCGCCGTGGGACTTCGAGGCGCTGCGGGAGTCCGGGACACAGGGGAAGAGGGTGAGCGCTCGGTACGCGAGGAGGTTAGCCATCCATACCGTCCCGTCTTTGCAGAGGGTGCTAGGGTCGGCGGCCAGATACGCGTAGCGCCGGTCGTCGGCGGGGTCCCAGCGCATCGAGTATTTCTGGTCGGTGCGGCTCCAGGGCATGAAGAGCGCTTCGCGGAATTTTCGTTCGTCCGCCCTCGCGGTCAGCACGCGGGCGTTCTCGAGGAACTTCTGGTGGCCCGAGCCGGAGGTGAAGCAGAACTGGGTACGGGCGATTCGGCCGGAGTCGCCGTCGGCGTCGGCGCCGAACGCCGCAAGCACATCGAGATCGGTGCGGAGGCGCTTAATGATGAGGTCGCTGGCACACCCCCGAAACTCCTCACACGTGATGTCGAGGACATCATGCTGCGCCACGAGGGGCGGAGCGGCTGCGGGGGTGTGGGCCAGGAGGCCGCAGAGCGTTTCGGCGTCGAGCGGCGAGGCGGCGTGAATCGTCGGAGTGACCCGGGCGGCGCGGCGCCAAGAGAGACGCAGGTTGAGGGCGGGTTCGGGCGCGAGGGATACCAGAACGCCGAGGGCAGCAAGGAAGGCGAGCGGGTTGGACCCATCGAGGGCAGGCAATTCGAGGCGGTGGTCGACGGTCATGCTTCGTTCTCCTGACCGTCGAGTTGCCAGCGGCTGCCAGCCCAGTCAGCGAGGCGGAAGATGGCCTCGAGATAGGCGAGGCCCCACCAGCCGAAGCGCCGATTGAGGGACCAAAATCGCTCGGCGAAGCCGCTGTCCAGGCGATGCGGCGGCGTTGCAAAAGGCCTCAGGTTGGCGGCTGTTTCCACGGCGGTCCCGGGGGGCAGGGGCCCTTCGAGCGGGGGCGGTTCCGGGTCGTGGCAGACGGGGGGGAAGGCCCGACAGTAGCCGTGATGGGAGGCGACCAGGTGGAGGAGAAGTTCAAGATCGATGCCGCTGGCGTCGGGAGCCAGCTTTTCGGCCATCTGCGCCGATAGGACTTCGTGACGGAACTTGGCCGGCAGTTGGCAACGACGGAGAAGCTCCGCGCGGGCCGCGCCGGCAGCGAGGGGAGCTCGACCGGATTTGGCTAGCGGGCGGGTTTCGGGATCGGCTTCGTCCCCGTTGCGGAGGAGCAGTTGGAAGCGCGGGTCGAGCTTGCCGACATCGTGCCATAGGGCCGCGGCCGCAAACGTTGAGGCCAATGCCGGTACGCAGAGCAAGGTGTACTTTCGGGCGAAGTGGGCGACGGTCGCGGTGTGGTCGTCGAGGGTGACCTTATTGTTGCCAGGGGCTAGGAGGTCCAGGTCATCGGCGAATGCATCGCCGATGGGATCGCTCGCGGGGGGCTGCGGACCCTGCACGAGCAAACCGCCGGAGGGCAGGGGGACGGCTCGCGGATGGTCGGCCAGTTCAGCGAGCAGGTCGCGAAGCCACAAGGGGAGGTCGGCGGCCCGGGATGCGGATTTGAGAGCGGCGCTAAGCTCGCCGGCGTCGAGGCCGTCGTCATCGGCAAGGCTGCAAAGGCGCGCGACATCGGGGCTGTTGCGCCAGGGCGCGAGGACGGGACGCGAGATCCGGAGGGCGGCGGCTCGGCGCCCAGCACGAAGGTTTGCCAGCTCCCAGAGGTCCTGGGGCTGGCCGGCGGCTTGGCCTTCGTCAGGGAATAGCGGCTGGGCAAGAGGGTCCAGGCCGTAGGCAAGCGGGACAACCAGTGTGCACCCGGGGAAGATGTCAGAGGCGGTCTCCGCGATCCGCGACTTCCCCTGTCCGCGCCACAGAAGGCACGGGCGGACGGTGCGCTCGCTGGCGCCGGCAGGATAGGTCGCGCCCTCCACGTCCGCTTCGTCTGTCTCAGTGGGGGTTGCAGCCAGCCATTGGCGGACGCGCCATATCGGCGCGGCGACCGCCTCTTGGGTGAGGGGTCGGGCTAGCGCGACGAGTCCCTCCCAATCCCCTTGATTGCCCTCGTGGAGATCGGCGCGCCAGACGACCTGGACTTCGGCGTCGTGGCGGCCGACGCCATGGAGATAGAGGGGCACCTCGGGTTGCGGGGCGGCTGCGGGCTCGGTTTGGCAGAGAAGGTCGAGATGCGCGGGTAGGAGCGAAGGCGCGGGCGGGCGCGGCGGGAGAAGCCGGGCGCGCGCGGCGTCGTCCAACTGATTCCAGAGCTCCTCGCATGCGGCCGTTGATAGGTCCATCTCGCGCGTCCTGCGCTTGCCTTCTCCGACGCCCTTGGCGGCAGCGCACAGCCAATTCCACGTTGCTGCCAGGGCCGGGCCGTAGACGGGGTCGCGGTCGTTCCGCTTTTCGTCGTCGGCGCGCACGAGAAGCACCGCAGGCGCCGGCTCCGGGGCCCCGAGGCGATTCAGGCGCCCGAGGCGCTGGCGAAGCGCGTCGAAGCTGGCGCACTCGGTGACAAGGGCGTCGAAGCTGAAGTCGGCTCCGACCTCGAGGCACTGCGTGGCGACCACGACGATGGGGCGGGGGTGTGGCTGCGGCTCTTCGGCGCGGAGGTGGGGGGCCCAGCGGTCGAGCAAGACGTCGCGGTCGAGGGGCCGAAGGCGGCCGGTGAGAAGGACGACGTCGAGCGCCCCGACTGAGGTAATGCGGAGCTTGTCCGCAATCTCGGCGGCTGTCGCGACGCGGTTGACCATGACGGCAACGCGCTGGCGGTTTTCCTCCAACGCGAAGCGGCGCGCGTGGTCGATGGCGTCGGCGGCGATGTCGACCGAGGGCGGGGCGAGCCAGGTGGGCTTGGGGGCGGAGGAGCGGGCCTTTAGAACGGGCGAGGCGAGCGCGGCCGCACGGTCAACACCAGGAAATACCGTAGCGCCGGGCCTCGCGGAGGCAGTCGCTGAGAGCGTGACGAAAGCGAACGGTGGGAGGGGGGCGGCGTCCGTCTTCCAGGTGCGCAGCTTTTCGATAGCGTAGAGGGTCTGCTCGAAGGCGGCGGAGAGGTGGGCCTCGTCGAGACAAATGAGGCTGTCGTTGGCCGCGAGACCGGCAGCGATCGGGGCGAGGCCGGGGCTCGTGCCGTAAGCGCTGAAGAGAAGCCGCGATCCTATCTGGTCCACGGTTGTGGCGATGACGGCTGGCTGGCTAGGAAGCGAGGCGAACGTGTTGTCAAGCGGAATACCGCCGCGGAGGCGACCCGCGACCAGCGGAGCGCTTGTCTCGGAAAGTTGTTTGAGGCGGTCGGCGACGACGCGCAATGGGCCAGACTCCGCTGCTTCCAGGCCGTGACGAATCTTGCGGGCGCGATCATAGGCCTGATCGACGACAATGCGGCGGTCAACGACCCACCAGATCCGGCGGGGCGCAAGGCGATGCACGAGGTCGGCCTGGGCAGCCAGGGCGTAAAGGGCAATATCGATGCAAGCGGTCTTGCCTGCGGCAGTCGGCAGGTCAATGATCGCCGGCCAAGCCCCGGTCAGCACTCGCTGCGCCAGCATGGATTGCCAGGGGAACGGTTCGCGCCCGCCCCATAAAGCGCGGAAGAACTCGTCGAAGGATGGCATCGGCGCTCGCGCACTACCGGCCGAGCTCATGGCTTGGACTCCGGGAGGGGGCGAAAGAGGCCGTAACCGCGGAAGCGCCCAGCACCCAGCAGGATGGGGCCCATCACGGGACGGCTGAAGTGGAGGATCGCATGGCTCTGGCGCAGCCGGGTGCCGTCCTTGCGCGCCATTAGCGGGAAATCGCGAGACGACGGCACGCCAATGTGCGCTGAGACCGGGACGAGGTCGACGCTGACTTCAGCTGGCTCCTGCCGGATGCGCTCCCAGGATTCGCGGACCGATCGAACCGCTTCCTCCATGTAGGCCGCCCGCGCTTTTGCTCTGGGATGTCGGTCGAAAACAAAGGGGGTGACGGAGGCCCAGCGACTGGCGCCCGTTTGGGCCGCGGTCCAGCTCCGTGCGCGCAGTGTCTCGCGCTGTAGGTCGGCGCCGGCTATCAGGTCCCACACGCCAAGGGGGCCGAGCGCGAGGCCCTGCTGGCGCAGCCGGGCTAGGGCCCGAAGTAGGCTTGCGCGGTCCTCGGGGGCAAGGTCGTACGGTAGGGCGAAAGCGACCCCGAGGATGCGCCCGTCGGCGTGCTGATAGCCCGCGAACGGGAGCGCCAGAATCGCGAGGTGCGGCCTTTCGGCCCGCGCGACGCCGCAGTGGCCTGAGAGCGATTCGGGTGCAGTCGGGCCGAGGTGGGAAAGAACGGCCTGCCGCAACCGGGCCGTGAGTTGGAGCGTGGCGGCGGCGTCGAGAAAGCGCACAGGACCGCTGCGCCGGTTGAGCGCAAAAATAACCAACTCGGGCCGCCAGACCGTGGAGGGAAGGAGCGGTCCGGGCTGCCGGGGAGGGGCGTAGCCATGGGTGCTCGAGACCGTCGCATGTCTGGTCTCTCGCTCCGCGGGTGCGGCGTACGTTTCTTCAAGGAGCTGAAGCGTGCCCGGCACAGCAACGCGGAGTTGGTCGGTGGCCCCGTCCTGATCGGGAACGAGGGTGGGTGGCTCGGGTGCCGCGTCGGCAGAGGCGGCGACGTGCACGAGACAGGACGCGTGGCCAAGGCGGGTGACTTTGGAGCAAAGGGCAGCGAGCGCTGGGAAATGACTATTCGGTTCAGCGGACGGCCAGGTGAAATAGGCCGTTTCGCGCTCAAGCCAAGCTCGCGGGAAAGAGCGCGGCTGGCGCTGGCGGAAGAGGCCGGGGGCGGATTGGACGGGAACGGCGGCCTCGTTCTTCCCCAGCTCATTGACGGGCACGTACTGAAGGACCCGGGAGCGCGCGGAGTGACCGCCGGCGCTGATGACCGGCGGGGCCTGCTGCTCGAGCCAGGCGAGCGCAGCGCGCTCCGCGGGGCCGCCACGGGACGTAAAGTGAGCGGCTGCGAGGGCCATGAAGAGACGCGCGGGGTGCGGCGGCCACTCCACGGCCTCTCGGTCGTCCGCGCGCCCCGCGGCGGCGTAGCCGGTGAAGTAGCGGACCGAGATCGAAAGCAAGCTACCCCTCCTGCGAGACTCGCACTTTCTGGCTAAGCCTGGTCAGTTCGACTAACTTTGGGGAGGGGAGCAGGGTGAGGACCTCAGAGCGCCAAGGGGCGCCGGCCTTGGCGGCGGCGGCCGCCGCGTGAGCGAGGAGGGTGCAAGCCGTCTTCGCATCCAGCGAGAACCGTTTCGGCTCGGCGGCCGGGTCTTCGAGGAGGTGCCAGACCATCGGCTCGACTGGCCAGAGCGCACAGCGGGATCTGAGGTCGTCGCCAGCCGAGAAGGCTAAAGTCGCGGCGCACAAACCGAGGGCCGCCAGGGCTGTGCGGGCGGCGGTGGCAGACCCTCGGGGGAAACCGAGGCGCCTCAGCGCAATCAGTGAGATGGTGGTCGTCTGCTCGGCGAATTCAATCGTCATTCCAGAGTACCGATTCTTTTCCGTCTTCTCCGGAAACGGCACGCTGCTGTGGTTTACCTTCGAGGGCGCCACAGTTCGCTCGTGCTCCCCTTCAGTTTCGGCCCTGGCGAGGCGCCAATCGCCGTCAGGGAGCTTGACTACCATAATGCCGCTGGCGATATCCAGAGGGTCACGCCTGACGCCGCGTGTCAGGTCGCCCAACTCTGCGCCGACACCGACGATTTCGGAAACCAGGGCGCGCTCGAACTTGGCGCCGAGGCCGCCCCTGGGGCCGGTGGAGTCCCACATCCCGAAAATGAGGGCGGTGGGGCAAAGCTCGTAAATCGGCGTGGCATTCAAGGGGGACGCGGAGTCGATCGGCTGGCCCACACTCGATTTGCGGAAGGGCTTCTTCGTGCCATCTGGCTCTAGGTATTCGCTGTCGCGCAAAATCGCGTCGGCGAGGCGGTGTGGGACCTGGAGGCTCGTAATCTTGCCTATAGGCGAGAGCAGGCGATTCTTGTCCCCGTCTTCCTTGCCGGTCGGCTCGAAGCTCGAGAAATCCACCTCGATAATCGGGATCGAAATTTCTCTGGCGTCGACGGCATCCTGCAGGGCTTGTTCCATGCGGTTTGCCTGGCTCTGCACGCTGTCGAGGAGCACGCAGGTAACCGGTGCGGCGTACCCGGGAAGACGACGCTGCTCGGTTGCGTAGACCGCTCCCGCGAACGTCGGTGGGAACACCTTGTCGCCGGGGCCGCCGATTGGCTGCAAGCGGCGCCGACAGCGAAAAGCGGCCGCCCCGCCTTCGACGGCATCTCTTAACACCTCATAGGTAAGCTCACCCGGGCGCGTTGACGTTGTTGGCGCGGACATATTCACCTCCATGGGAATCCCTGACGCCGATAGGCCAATCATGTTACCCCAGCCTGTGCCCTACCACGCCCCTTAATTCACGTCTTTTTTTTTACGCGTGCGTCGGGGTAGCCGCCGATGACCGCGCCTCCAGATATATCCCTCGGCCCCGGAATGAGTGCCGCCTGTCCGCCGCGGGGCATCGCTGCGATCCACCCCCCGGTCAGGCTCTCCGCGCGGCAGCTCTTGGACGGACTCCTTCGGCACAACCTGCCATTGGGGACTCGCTTCAAAGCCGGCAAGAGACAGATGTCGGTGCGAGGGGCCCTTACGACAGCGGCCTCAACGCTGCGCCGCCCCGGAAGGGGGGAGGGGCTCGGCGCGAATCTATCAGCGCCCGCCGAGTTCCCAAAATCGCCGACTGCGTGTGCTCTCAGCCAACCCTTTTGGCCGGCTCAGCATCACTCTTAAGTGGGTGACTCCGCTGAAGTGGGTGACTCCGCTGACTTACTCGAACCGAACCCGATGGCTGCGCCTGCCGTCCGTCTCCTCGACTGCGGCTCCGCTGCCCCTCACCCCCCAAAGTGGTGGCACACATTTCAGGCCCTCGTCCGAACCGCGCAAGTTCCGCCAAGCTCCTGCAAATGCAACGATCTGCGGCCGGCCCCCGCGCTGTCCGCGAGCGAACCGGCGTGCCACCCTCCAGCGCCTCCGTCCGGATCGCAAAAAGCGGCTTCACGCACCTCCGGGGGGAAAATGCGCGCCGGTAGGCGGACTGCTAGGCGCCGCCCGGCCCTCAGGGACCGCTTGCGCTCCGCAGTCCGGCGCCGGGTAGCCGGCGCCGCGGCCGAGCGCACGAGCCGGGCGGCCGGCGGCGGTCTCTTCGCTGCGCGCGAGCCGGGCCCGGCGCCTGGCGGCGGCGGGCGGTCCGCCGTCCGCGCTAGTCCCCGGCGGCCAAGGCGGGTTCCGGCTCGCCGACGGCGACGGGATGGCGCGTGCCGCCGAGCCAGGTTTGGAAGCGGTCCATGTAGACGTAGACGACGGGGGTGATGAAAAGGGTCAAGAACTGGCTGAACAGCAGGCCGCCGACCACGGCCAAGCCCAGCGGCCGGCGCGACTCCGCCCCCGCGCCCCAGCCGAGCGCGATCGGCAAGGTGCCGACCAAGGCGCAGAAGGTGGTCATCATGATCGGGCGGAAGCGCACCAGCGCGCCCTGATAGATGGCGCGCTCGGGCGCCAGCCCCTGGCCGCGCTCGGCGTCGAGCGCGAAGTCAATCATCATGATGGCGTTCTTCTTGACGATGCCGACCAGCATGATGATGCCGACGATCGAGTAGATATTCAGGTCCACGTGGAAGAGCCACAGCGTCACCAGCGCGCCGAAGCCCGCCGCCGGCAGGCCGGAAAGGATCGTCAGCGGATGAATAAAGCTCTCGTACAGGATGCCGAGCACGATATAGATCACCAGCACCGCCATGCCCAGCAGCAGCCCCATGCCGGTCATGGACTGCTGGAACACCTGCGCCGAGCCCTGGAATTGCAGCGAGATGGTCTGCGGCACGAAGCCGGCGGCCGCCTTCTCGATCGCATTCACCGCCTGGCCGAGCGAGGCGCCCAGCCGCAAGTTGAACGAGATGGTGACGGCGGGGAACTGGCCGATGTGGTTGACGGTGAGCGGTCCCAGGCTCTGCGAGAGCGTGGTGACGGCGCTGAGCGGCACCAGGTTGCCGTTCGAGGAATGAAGGTAGAGATCGTCGAGGGCGCTGGGATCGCGCTGGTACTGCGGCTCCAGCTCGGTGATGACGTAGTACTCGTCGTCGGGCGCGTAGATGAGCGAGATCTGCCGCTCGCCGTAGGCGGTGTAGAGCGCGCTCTCGATCTGCTGCGCGGTCACGCCCAGGGTGGCCGCCTTGTCGCGGTCGATCTTGACGTCCACGGTCGGGTTCTGGAGCTGGATGTCGGTGTTGACGTCGGTGAGGATGGGGATCTGCTGCAGCCGGCGCGCCAGCAGGGGCGCGTAGTGATAGAGCTCGCTGGGGTCCGGCCCTTCGAGCGCCACCTGGTAGAGGCCGTTGGTGCTGTGGCCGCCGATGCGGATCGGCGGCGGCGTCTGCAAGAAGACCTGCACGCCGGGAATCTTGCTGAGCTGCGGCCGCAGCTGGGCGATGAGCTGGTCGGAGCTGTACTTGCGCTCGGCGCGCGGCTTGAGGTGGTCGAAGACGTTGCCGGTGTTGCCGGCGCCGCGGCCGCCGCCGGCGAAGGCCATCACCTCCTGCGACTCCGGCATCCGGTTGAAGACCTGCATCACCGCTTCCATGTGCCGCTTCATCGCGTCCCAGGAGATGCCCTGCTGCGCCTGCACCGAGGCGCTGATCTCGTCGGTGTCTTCGTTGGGCAGAAAGCCGGTGGGAATCAGCAGGAACAGATAGACGGTGGCGGCGAGCACGGCGCCGGCGCCGAGCATGGTCCAGACGCGATGCCGCAGCACCAGCCGCAGGCCCCAGTCGTAGACGCGGTACATCCACTGGAAGCCGCCCTCGAGCGCGTTGTAGAGCGCGCCGTGGCGCTCCGCCGGCGGATGCGGCTTGAGGAAGCGGCTGCAGAGCATCGGCGTCAGCGTCAGCGACACGAAGCCGGAGACCAAAATCGCGGCGCCGATGGTGACCGCGAATTCGTGCAGGAGGCGGCCCAGCACCCCGCCCATGAACAGGAAGGGGATGAAGATCGCCGCCAGCGACAGCGTCATCGAGACGATCGTGAAGCCGATCTCGCGCGAGCCGTCGAGCGCGGCGCGCAGCGCGCTCTTGCCCTGCTCCATGTGGCGCACGATGTTCTCGAGCATGACGATGGCGTCGTCCACGACGAAGCCTACGCACAGCGTCAGCGCCAGCAGCGACAGGTTGTCCAGGCTGTAGCCGAGCAGGTACATCACCGCGAAGGTGCCGATGATCGAGAAGGGCAGCGCCAGGCTGGGAATGATGGTGGCGGAGATGTTCTTCAGGAAGAGAAAGATCACCAAGATGACCAAAAAGATGGTCAGCAGCAGGGTGAACTTGACGTCGTTGACCGATTCGCGAATCGTCACCGAGCGGTCGTACTCGACCTGCAGGCTGATCGCCGGCGGAATCACGGCGCGGAAGCCGGGCAGCAGCGCGCGGATGCGGTTGACGACGTCGATGGTGTTGGTGCCGGGCTGGCGCTGGATCGCCAGCAGCAGGCCGGGCTGGCCGTTGAGCCAGCTCTCGCTCTTGTCCGTCTGCACGCTGTCGAGCACGCGCCCGATCTGCCCCAGGCGCACCGGCGCGCCGTTGCGGAAGGCGACGATCAGCGGCCGGTAGGCGGCGGCGTCGTTCAACTGCCCGCTGGCCTGCACCGTGTAGGCCTTGGTCGCGCCCCAGAGCGTGCCGGTCGGCAGGTTGACGTTGCCGCTCTGGATGGCGCTGGTGACGTCGTCGATGCCCACGTCGTGCGCGGCCATCGCCAGCGGATCGAGCTGGATGCGCACCGCGTACTTCTGCGAGCCGTAAACGTTGACCTCGGCCACGCCCTCGACCATCGAGATGCGCTGCCCGACTACGTCTTCGGCGTAGCGGTCCACCGTCGAGAGCGGCATGGTGCTCGAGCTCAGGCCCAGAAAGAGGACGGGCGAGTCGGCGGGATTCACCTTGCGATAGGTGGGCGGGGTGGGCATGCCCGGCGGCAGCTGCCCGCCGGCGGCGGCGATGGCCGACTGCACGTCTTGCGCCGCCGCGTCGATGCTGCGGTTCAGCGCGAACTGCAAGGTGATCGAGGTCGAGCCCTGCTGGCTGCTCGAGGTCATCTCGTCGAGGCCGGGGATGCTGGCGAATTGCTTCTCGAGCGGGGTGGCCACCGACGAAGCCATGGTCTCGGCGCTGGCGCCGGGCAGGCCGGCGTTGACCGCAATGGTGGGGAAATCCACTTGCGGCAGATCGCTGACGGGCAGGAATTTGTAGGCGACGATGCCGAAGAGCAGGATCGCGAACATCACCAGCGTGGTGGCGATCGGCCGGTGGATGAAGATCGAGGCGATGCCGCCGCTGCCGCTTTGCGCGCGGCTGGGTTCGAGCGATTTCTTGAGCAGCTCGCCGCCCGGCGCGCGCGCCTCCTTCGGGTTGTCGCGCTCGTAGCCGCTCACGCCGCGCCGCCCTCCGCCGCCGGCGTGCCGCTTCCCGGCGCCGGCCGCCGCTGCCGCGCTCCCCGCGTTCCGAACTGCAATCCTTGCGCCGTCACATGTCCTCGCCTATCGCTGCCGCGCGCCTGCGCCGGTGAGCGCCGCAGCGGCGCCGCCCCCCGCGCCGCCGCGCGCGGGCGCGGCCGCCGGATGCGCCAACCCCGGATGAGCCTGCGTCAGCCGCGGCGCCGGCCCGGGCCCCGGCGTATCGCTGCCGGCGGAGACGGGCGTGCTGGCGCGGCCCGTGATCTCGACCTTCGCTCCGGGAAACAGCCGCAACTGCCCGTCCGTCACCACCGTCTCGCCCGGCTGCAAACCCTTCTGAATGACCGTCACCCCGTTTTCCGTGACGCCGGTCTCGACCGGCCGGTTCTCGGCGCGCCCCTGCGGCGTGATCACGTAAACGTAAAGCGAGTCTTGCCCGGTCATTACCGCCGCTTGCGGCACGACCGTCGCGTTCGCCTGCACCGCCAGCGTCACCTCCGCGTTCAAGTACTCGCCCGGCCACAGCCGGCGGGCGGGATTGGGAAACGTCCCCATCAGCTTGATCGTGCCAGTGGTGGGATCCACGGCGTTGTCCACGAAGGTCAGCGTGCCCACGTCGTCGTGGTTGTCGTTCTGCGGATGCACGCGCACCACCAACTGCCGCCGGCCCATGAACTCCTTGATCTCGGGCAAATACTGCTCGGGCACCGCGAACTCGACATAGATGGGCTGAATCTGGTTGATCGTCACCAGCACCGTGGTGTTGGCCTGGATGACATTGCCCGGCTGCACCAGCAGGCTGCCGGTGCGGCCGTCCACGGGCGAAACGATGGAGCAATAGCTGAGGTTGAGCTTGGCGGTTTCGACGGCGGCGCGATCCGACTGCACCGAGGCGGCCAGCGCCTCTGCCGCCGCCTGCATCTGGTCGTTCTGCTCGCGCGAGACGATGCCCGCCTTGGCCAGTTCCGCGTAGCGCGCCGCCTCCAGCTTGGCTTCGGCGTAGTTGGCCAGGTCCTTGGCCAGATTGGCGTTGGCTTGCGCCAAGGCGGCCTGGAAGGGACGGGGATCGATCGTGAACAGCAGTTGGCCCTTCCGGACGTAGTCGCCCTGCTGGAACGCCGCGCTTTGCAGCTCGCCATCCACGCGCGAGCGCACCGAAACCGTCGCATAGGCCTGCGCCAGGCCGATCGCCTGGATGCGCGTGGGCACGTTCGCGGTGGCCACTTGCGCCACCGCGACCGGCACCGGCGGCAGCGGCGCCACCCGCGCCTGCTGCTTGTGACAGCCGGCCAGCGCGAGCGGCAAGATCAGGGCCAGGCTGCACCGCAGCGGCCAACGGGCGGGAAGCTGCATGCGTGAGTATCCGCGAACGAACCAAGTCGAGCGGCGAACGCTCGTAGTTCAATTGTAATCGTCGCCGCCTCTTTGGTTTACGATCACCCGCCCGCCGCGGTTACCCGCCGCACCGAATCCCGGATTCTCCGGCCGGCCGCCAGCGGCCGCCTGCGCTCCGGTCCGCCAGGCGCGCCCGAACGCCCGGCGCGTTTCCTCGATCCCTCAAAACAAAAAAGGCCCCTTTCCCGAGCTACTCCTCGTCTCGGAAAAGGGGCCCTCCGCACTGGGCGGGTGAACGGCTTCGGTTAAGCCGCTAACCCCCAGCGCTTCCGCGTTAGCCCCACGAGGAGGAGCCCTGTGCCCAGCAGGGCCAGGCTAACCGGTTCCGGAGTTTCCGTGATGTATTCCTGCGGCGTCCCCAGCGAACCCGATTGCGTTCCCGGGTCGGGATTGATGATGGCGAAGGCGGAGAAGTCGAAGTTCGCGAGGTTGTTCGCGTTGCCCGCCCACGCCGCCGCCGCGTTCAGCCAGTTTTGCGCCGCCCCGTTGTCGAAGCTCGCCAGTTGCGCCGCTTGCGTGCTGTTGGTGTCGAAAAGCGCCCACAGCGCGAACTGGATGTCGTTGCTGTTCGTGCCGTTGATTTGCGACAGCAGCCAGGCGGCTTCCTGGTATTTGGTGGCGTTGCCGAACATGGTGCCGCTGAAATCGTTGGCGGCGAGGTCGGCGCCGAGATTCGTCTGGTTCGCCTGCCAGGTCTCGCCGATCGAAACTTCATCATTGAAGTCGTCGCAGATCACGGCCGTGTTCGTGCCGTTCAGCGACAAATAGTAGGGATAGGTGTAAACGGCGGTGCTGGTGCCGGGTACGGTGGCATAGCTGCCGCCGACGCCGGTCAGTTCCACGTTAACCGTGCCCGCGGCGGCGAGGCCGGCTAAGAGGACGAGGATTGCGGAGTAGCGAAGGGCGCGTTCGATCACTTGGGCAAGTCCTGACGTTTTTTGGCGCCAAGCGAGGCCTGGGCTGCCCCCGCCGGCACAACGGACAGGTGCAGGTTACTGGCCATTGGGACTAGTCCGCTAAGCGATTGGAAATCTTGGTGCTTGGGGACGGGAGGCGGCGCGCAGTATGCGGAACTTTGCGCATAAACGGAATTGCGTGGGTAACGGCGGCACAACAGCCGCGCCGCCGGCCGCGCCGTCCGCCGGTTCCACGGCCTATGGGCGACGGCATGGCAACGCCCGCCGCCGGCGAACCGCCGAAGCGCCAAGGGGCTTTCTGCTCTTGCGCCAACGGGCTGGGTTCAGCGCCCGCGGGCGGCCACGAGATCTTGCCGCAACAGCAGCGTCAGTTGCTGCGGGGTGGTCGCCTCGGTCAGGCCGGCGGTGTCGAGCGTGCCGCCGCGATCGAGGCCGGGCTGATTGGCGCCGACCAGAATGGTGGGCGTGTGCTCGACGCCGGCGCGCTGGCCCTCGGCGCGGTCGCGCTCGACCGCAGCCAGCAGGCTGGCATCGGAAAAAGCGGCCTCCAACTCGCCGCGTCCGATGCCGGAGGCGGAGGCGAAGGCGGCGGCGCGGTCCATGAGATTCGCGGGGGTCAGCTCGTTCTGATGGGTAAAGCAGTAATCGCGCCAGGCGAAATAGAGCTTGGGGCTATGCCGGGAAAAGAAGCGTGCGATCACCGCGGCGTTGAAGGCCCAGGCGTGCTGCGGCAAGGGGAAATCGCGAAACTCGAAGCGCACCCGGCCGGCGTAGCGGGGAAAGAACTGCTGCTTCATGATGCCGTGCCAATGGGCGCAGTCGGGACACTCCAGGTCTTCGAAGATCACGACGCGCACGCGGGCATGCGGGTTGCCCAGTTCGGGCGCCAGCGGCGGCGTGGCGGCGCCGGCGGGCGCGCGCAGCAGCAGCAGCGCCAGGCAGGCGGCCAGCGCCGCGCTCAGGCGGCGGAATCTGCTCATCAATTCGATTGTAGCGAGAGATCGGGCACCGGGGAGCGGAGAGCGGGGACGAGGCCGGAGATCGCGCAGCCGGCGCCGGGGGCGCGAGCTGCCATCCGCCAGCCGCGATGGGCCCGATGTACAGTGATGCGATGGACGAGCAGGCGCAGTTGCTGTTTCCGCCGGAACGCGTGGTCTGGACGGTCACGGCGCTGGCGGCGCGGTTGAAGGAGGCGCTGGAGCGCGACTTCTTCGACGTCTGGGTCGAGGGGGAGATCTCGAACCTGCATCGCTCGGCGGCGAACCATCAATACTTCACGCTCAAGGACGCGGGCGCGCAGCTGCGGGTGGCGCTGTTCGCCCAGCAGGGGCGCTATCTGCGCTTCCGGCTGCAGGACGGCATGCAGGTGCTGGTGCGCGGGCGCATCAGCCTCTACGAGGCGCGAGGCGACTTGCAGTGCTACGCCGAGCGCGTCGAGCCGCGCGGGCTGGGCAGTCTGCAGGCAGCCTTCGAGCAGCTCAAGGCGAAGCTGGCGGCGGAAGGGCTATTCGCGCGCGAGCGCAAGCGGCCGCTGCCGGCGTTGCCGCGGCGCGTGGCGCTGATCACCTCGCCGCGGGGCGCGGTGGTGGCGGATATGATCCGCATCCTGCGCCGCCGCTACCCCAATCTCGGCATCTTGGTCTATCCCGTGGCGGTGCAGGGGGAGGCGGCGGCGGGCGAGCTGCGCGCCGCCGTGCGCTATTTCGCGGCGGCGCCGCCGGCGCATCGCGTGGATGTGCTGGTTGTCGCCCGCGGCGGCGGCTCGCTCGAGGATCTGTGGGCCTTCAACGACGAAGGCTTGGCGCGAGCCATCGCCGCCTCGCCGCTGCCGGTGATCTCGGCGGTGGGCCACGAAACCGACTTCACCATCGCCGATTTCGTCGCCGATCTGCGCGCCCCCACGCCCAGCGCCGCCGCCGAGCTGCTGATCCGTCCCAAGGCCGACCTGCTGGCGGAGTGGGAGGAGACGCGGCGGCGGCTGGCGCACGGGCTGCGCTACGGGCTGGCGCGGCGGCGGCATGAACTGGTGACGCTGACGCAGCATCGCGCCTTTCCCGGCGTGCGCCACCGGCTCCTGCAGCGGGCGCAGCGGTTGGACGATCTGACGTTTCGATTGCGGCACGAGGCGGCGCAAAAGCCGGCGGCGGCCTGGCGGCGGCTGGAGCAACTGGCGGCGCGGGTGCGCCACTTCGACGCCCGCCGCCGCCTGGCGCTGCTGCGCCGCGAGGTCCTGGAGCGGCGCGCCGCCATCGCTCACGCCTACCGCTTCCGCTTGGCGGCGCGGCGCGCCGGCTTCGACGCCCTCGAGCATGTGCTGCGCGAGCGCAATCCCCTGGCGATCCTGGCGCGCGGCTACGCGCTGATCTACGACCGCCAGCGCCGTCTGCTCACCGATCCCCGCCAGATCGAGCCGGGCGAAGCGCTGCGCGTGCGCATGGCCGCCGGCTGGCTGGACGCGCAAGTGACGGGCCGGGAATTGCTGCCGCCGGAGCGCGAGAGCCAGCCGTAGCCGCCCGCCCTCCGCCGACGGTTGCTTCGGGACCCGAAATCGACGGCAGCGCGGCACCCCGCTCGTTTGCCGGCCGCCCGGCGCTCATCGCGCGGCAAAGGGCGGATACTACGGAGACGATGTCGCCAGTCGCACTCAATGCATGACTGCCCGCCTGCATCGCAGGGCCTGGCCGCTGCTGCTGGCGGCGCTGGCGTGCGCGCCGCTCGCGGCGCAGAGCGCGAAGCCGGCCGCGGGCAAGAGCCGGGCGTTTCCGCTGGGGCTCCAGCGCATCGCCTTCGGCACGGTGGCGCTGCACGATCATGTCAGTTTCGAGTTTCACCAGCCGGCGCAAGGCGACCCCTACCCGCATGAGTTCCGGCAGGGCTACGGCTTCGACGGCGCCGATCTCACGCTCCAGCTCGATTGGCGGTGGGGCGGGCTGGCGACCAGCACGTTGCTGCGGGTGACGCCGGCTTCGCGTTCGCACTGGGCCTACGATCAAGACACCGACTACCGCCCCGACACGAACTTCACGCACGGCAACGCCGGCTACGCGCGCAGCCGCACCTTCGCGCTCGGCGAGCGATTGCCGCTGGGCGCGGCGGCGGGGCTGGGGCCGGTGGCGCTGCGGGTGGACTTCCTGCGCCAGTGGACGCGCTACCACGCGGTCACCACCTACGATCTCAACTCCAATCCGGCCTTGCCTTCCGACACCTACACGCGCCTGATCGGCGAGCGCGCCATCGTCGAGGAGTTGCGGCCGGAACTGCAACTCGCGCGCGCGGCCGCGCGCGGCCCGTGGCGTTTCCGCCTGGCGGGGAGCGTGGCGCCGCTGGCGTGGATTTCGCTGCGCAACTATGTCCCCGTCGTGCTTGCGGTCAGTTCCACCACGGCGTACGGCGCCGCCGCCGATCTGGGCGTGACCCGGCGGCTGAGCCCGGCGCTGGCGCTGCGCTTCGGCGGCGTCAGCCGCTGGGAGAACGGCTACGGCGCGGCCAAGCGCTTTCGCCGTGAAGTGTTCGGGTTATCGCTCGACCTCCTCTGGGGGCAGGCGGGCGCGCGCGGGAACGACTGACCGCGCGCGGCGCGCGGCCCTAGGCGAAGGTGGCGCCGGCGCCGGGCAGGTGCAGAATCTCGGGGATGTAGCCGCCGGCGCGAATGGTTTCGATCAAGAACACGATCGAGGCGGCGACTGCGTCGGGGGTGAGCGCCTGCTCGAGGGCGCGGGCGGAGAAGCCGCTGCGCTCGGTCAGCTCGGTTTTCACCAGGCCGGGCGCGAGCATGGCAACGCGAATGCCTTTGCCGCGCAGTTCGGCGTCTTGGCTGCGCGCCAGGCCGCGCACGCCGTGCATGGCGCTGGCGTAGGCGCTTTCGTTGCCGAAGTCCTGGAAGGCGGCGAGCGAGCCGACGTGGATGATGGCGCGGCGCGGCCCCGGCTGCCCGGCGGCGCCGGTCGCCACCTCGAGCAGCGGCAGCAGCTCGCGCACCAGCAGAAATTTGGCTTCGACCGTGAGCCGCCACATGCGCTCGAATTCAGCGGCGGTGGTGGCGGTCATGGGGCGCGCGAAGAAATCGCCGGCGCTGGCCACCACGGCCTGCACTCCCGGCCGCCAGGAGCGAATTTCGGCGACGGCGGCGCGCAGTTCGAGTTCGTCGGTGACGTCGGCGGGCAGGGGCAGCAGGCGGCCCTGCGCCGCGGGCGCCAGCGTGCGCAGCTTGTCGCCGCGGCGGGCCAACGCCGCCACGTGCCAGCCTTCGCGCAGCAAACGCTGCGCCGTCGCCCGGCCGATGCCGGAAGAAGCTCCGGTGACTACCGCTACGGAAGTCATTCCCCGGCATTGTAGCTGGACCGCGCACGCACGTTCACTCGGAGCGGCCAGGGAGGGGAGGCAAGGGGCAAAGGGCGGCGAGCCGCGAGGGTCTTGCGGGCGCGCCATGGGCGGACGGCGGCGATCCGCCGCGCCTCCTCGCGCCGTCAGCGCCGGCCGTTCTGCCGGCTAGCTGCGGTCGGCCATCTGCGCGTGCTTGAAGCGTTCCTCGAGGGTGCCGGTGCGCTCGAGCTTGCCCCAATGGAACTCGCCGCCTTCGAGCGCCTTGCGCAAGGTCTGGAACATGACCACGGCCATGACGTGGCGATAGACGATGCGCTGGAGGAAGACGGAGCCGACCAGCGTCCATTGTTCTTGATGTTCGAGCGCGAAGGCGACGACGGAGCCGAGCAGGTCCACGAACATGAGCACGGCGAAGAAGAACAGCAGGCGTTCGAGGCTGTCGGGCGTCCAACTCTGGGGATGGGAGGTGTAGTTGAACCATTCCATGGCCAGGGCGAAGAGCACCATGAGATCGGTGATCGGGCCGAAGAGCGGCAGGATCACTTGGAAGAGCACGACGTTGGGCAGCGCGAAATGGCCGAGCGTGCCCTCGCGCCAGAAGGCGGCGCGATGCTTCCACACGGTCTGCAAGATGCCGTACGACCAGCGCAGGCGCTGCTTCATCAGCGCGCGGATGGTCATCGGCGCTTCGGTGTAGGCGCAGGCGTGGTCTTCATAGACGATGCGGCAGCCGAGGCGGCGGATGGAGAGCGTGAGGTCGGCGTCTTCGGCGGTGGTGTCGGGCGGGAAGCCGCCCAGGCGGCGCACGATGTCGGTGCGCCAGCAGCCGATGGCGCCGGGCACGACGGTGATGCAGTTGAGGGCGTCGAGGCCGCGGCGCTCGAGGTTCTGGCTGGTGATGTATTCGCCGGCCTGGAACCAGGTGACCATGTTGACGCGGTTGCCGACCTTGGCGTTGCCGGCGACCGCGCCCACCGCCGGATCGCTGAAGTGCGCCGCCAGCAGGCGCAGGGCGTCGGGGGCGACGGCGGTGTCGGCGTCAATGGTCACGAAGATGGGCTCGGTGACGCGGGCGATGCCGTAATTGAGGGCGCTGGCCTTGCCGCCGTTGGGCTTGGTCAGGATGAGCACGCGCGCGTCGCCGCCGAATTCCGCGCGCAGCACCGCCAGCGTGGCGTCGCGCGAGCCGTCATCGACGACGAGGACGCGAAACGCGGGATAGTCCGAGCGCAGCACGCTGCGCACGGTGGCGGCAATCACCGCCTCTTCGTTGAAGGCGGGGATCACGACCGCGAGCGGCGGCGCGTAGCGCGGGTCGGGCGGGCGGTGCGGCCGGAACTTCTGCCAGCCGGCGAGCAAGCCGATCACCACCACGCGCGCGGTCATCAGCACGATGCCGAGGATGAAGATCCAGATGATCGCCGTCTCCAGCCAGCGCAAGCCGGTGAACACCGCCCCGGCCAGCCAGACGCCGATGCGATCCCAAGCGCCGAGGGGCGGCATCACTTGCGCGCGCGTGCGCCCCATCAGGTCGCTGACCAGCACGAAGCGATAGCCGCGCTGTCGCAGCGCGGCGATGATGCGCGGCAAGGCGGCGACGGTGGCGGCGCGGTCGCCGCCGGCGTCGTGCAGCAGCAAGATCGAGCCTTGCCCGAGCTGGGCGAGCACGCTCGCGACGATGGCGTCGCTGGTGGTGCCGCGCTGCCAGTCGTGCGGATCGATGCCCTCGCCGACGACGATATAGCCGAGCTGCTGCGCGTCCTCGAGCGGGCGCACCTCGTCGTTGGTGGTCGGGGTGGCGTCCACGCCGTAAGGCGGGCGGAAGAGCACCATCTTCACGCCTAAGATGCTCTCCACCAGGCGTTCCGTGCTGTTCAGCTCCAGCTGCAGTTGCAGGCGCGAGATATCCGAGGAGTCGGGGTGGAGGAAGGTGTGATTGCCGATCTCGTTGCCTTCGGCGTAGGCGCGGCGCACGAGGTTCGGAAAACGGTCCACGTTGGCGCCGATCACGAAGAAGGTGCCGTGCACGCCGTTGGCGCGCAGGATGTCGAGGATGCGCGGCGTCCAGCGCGGATCGGGACCGTCGTCGAAGGTGAGCGCGATCGCCTTGGGCGCATACCCGTACATATCCAATCGGTATGCACTGGGATAGCGGAGATAGTGCTCGCCGGTGATGAGATTGCTGGCGGGATCGATCGTGATGCGGCGGATGCCGGTTTCCGGCTCGCTGGCGACGCGGAAGATGTCGCCCTTGCCCTCGCGGTCGATCTCATAGCCGGGCGCGGGCGCGGCCAGGGCCTTTTCGACCAGGGCGTTGTCCATGAATTTGTCGAAGACCGGCCACAGCGAGCCGTCGCCCGAGCCCAGCCGCCAGAGCGCGAAATTGTTGATGCCGAGGGCCGCGGCGCCGCGCATTTCGTTGACCGCGGTCACGGCGTCGGTGAACCACACGTGATGCAGCCGGCCGGCGTCGTCATCGTAGTCGAGCGTCGGGTTCAGCGACTGCGGGTCGAGATGAACGTCGGAGCCGGACTCGTCGGCTGCCACCAGCGCTCCCTGCACGCTGGTTTCGCTGCCGTTGCGGCCTTGCGGCCAGTCATAGCCGTAGTTGGGCAGGCCCACCATCAGCTTGTCGCGCGGCACCGCCTTCAGCGCCGCCTGCAGGTTGGCGAGGAACCAATCTTGGGAGGCGATGGGGCCGGGCGCGCTTTCCTGCCAATGCTCGTCGTAATCCATCAAGATCACGACGTCGGTCTGGCGCGCATAGGCGGCGAGGTCGTAGTCGTTGTCGGCCACCGGCAGGCTGAGGTACATCTTGACGCCCGCTTGCTGCAGGAACGGGTGCAGCTCGGCGAGGAACGCATGATAGGCGGACTGGGCGGAGGTGGGAATGTTCTCGAAGTCGATCACCACGCCGTGGGCGTTCCATTGCCGCAGCGCCGGCAGCAGCTGCTGGCGGAAGGCGGCGCGGGCGGCGGGGTCGGCAAACATCCTGCCGGCGGCCTCGCCTTGCCAGAGGGTGCCGTCGTAGTTGTTGACCATCGGCACGATCGCCAGATCGGGGTTGTCGGCCCTGGCCCAGAGGAAGATGTTCGAGTCCTTGATGCCGTAATCGGCTTGCGCGTCGAAGCTGGATTCGATATGGCCGTCGGGCCAAGCGGCGTGCAGCCAATCGCAAAACAGGACGTCGATGTCGCGGATATGGGCGCGCAAGGCGGAGTAGGCGGGGGCGTCCCAGTTGACGTAGAAGGCGGCGCGCACGCCTTGCGGCAGCGGCCGCGCCGGCAAGACGCGGTGCTCGCGGCGATGGCGCGGCGGGCGGCGCGGCCGGTGCTCCTCGCGATGCCGGATGTAACGCAGGTAGCGGGCCGCCACCGGATGCGCCGCCGCCTCGGGCGGCAGGATCAAGCGCGGCAGGCTTTCGTTGCGCGCGACCTCGACGATGAACGCCGCCAGCAAGGCGATCACCACCAGCGCGCTCACGGCCAGAACGCGGAGGGCGATCTTCCAGCGCTTGCGGGCGGGGTCGTAAAAAATCGGTGGATTGTCCATCAAAGTCTGGCTAAGTCTGCGAAAGGACCCGGCGGCGTGCGCGCGGGTGCGGCCTGGCGGCGCCTCGCTGCGCAACCGGGGCGCCGGAGGGGCGCCGGCCGACGCGCTGCGATCGTTAGCGCCTGGGCACGCACCGCGCGCGAAGCGCTATTGCATTTACCTCTTATGATAGCCGCGTGAGCACCGCGACGGAGCCGCGCGCGCGCCCGGACGCCGGCTTGCGCGCCTGGGCGCGCGGCCAGTGGCGCCGGCTGGCCGCGCTGACCGTGGCGAGCGCGGCGCTGGCGGCCTTTTTCGGCCGCACCTTCGGCACGGTTACCGACGACGGCCGCCTTTATCTGCAACTGGCGCACAACCTGCTGCGCACCGGCCACTACACGCGCCTGTTCGAGGGTCATTGGATCGCCAGCACGGCGCGGCTGCCGGGCTATCCGCTGCTGCTGGCGGCGGTCTATCGCTTCGCGCCTTGGGGGCGATTGGCGCCGCTCTTCGCGCTGCAATGGCTGTTGCTCGCCGCCACCGCCGCCGCCGCGGCCTGGCTGGCGCGGCTCGTGGCGCCGCGGGAAGCCGAGCCCGCCGCCACCGGCCGGGCGATGCTCGCGGCGTTCGGCCTGGTGGCGTTGTGCCCGTTCCTGAGCATGTACACGGCGGTGGTGCTGAGCGAGGTGCCGGCGACGCTGTGCACGACCGTGGCGATCGGCTGCGGCCTGGCGGCGCTGCGCGCGCGCGAGGGCGATGCCACGGCGCCGCCGTCGCATCGCGAATTGGCGTGGTGGGCGGGCAGCGGAGGGGCGCTGGCGGCCGGCATCCTGCTCCGGCCCGACACCGGCGTGGTGCTGCTGGTGCTGAGCGTGCCGTTGTGGCGCGGCCTGGGGGCGCGGCGGCGGCGGGGCTGGCGGCCGCTGGCGCTGCTCGTCGCCATCGCGCTGGCGCCGCTGGCGGCGTGGACGGTACGGAACTGGGTCGAGCTGGGCGTGTTTCGGCCGCTGGTCACCGCGGAAGCGACGGAAGTGGGCGAGCCGCAGCATCCCGGCTTCGATCGCTGGGCGCTGACCTGGCTGGCGGGATATCGCGGCGTCGAGGACGTACTCGACAACGTACCCGGCGCCGCCATCGATCCGGCGATGTTGCCGTCGCGGGCGCTGGGGCGGGGGCCGGCGCGCGCTCAGACGCTGGCCTTGATTGCGGCTTACAATCGCGACGACGACCTCACCCCCGGGCTCGACGCCGCCTTCGGGCGCCTGGCGGCGGCGCGCATCCGGCGGCATCCGCTGCGCTTTTTCTTGTTGCTGCCGCTGGCGCGCATGACGTCGCTGTGGTTCTCGCCGCGCATCGAATTTCTGCCGCTCGACGATCATTGGTGGCCGCCCGGCGCGGCGTGGGAGAACGATGCGCGCGATTTCAGCGTCACCGCCGGTTTTCTGCTGCTCAACGCCGCCTACCTGGCGCTGGCGCTCTGGGGATTGTGGGCGGCACGGCCGCGCTACAGGGCGCTGCTAGTGGGCTTGGCGGTGGCGCGCACGGCGGCGCTCGGGGCTTACATCAGTTGCGAGCCGAGGTATGTGCTCGAATTGTATCCGCTGGTACTCGTATGGGCCGCATGGGGCGCGGTCGCGCGCTTCGGCCGGCGGGCGCGCCCGGCCGGCGGCGGCTAATGCACGGCCCCGGCCGTGATTTGCGGCGGGGCTTCGGCCCGCTGCCATCCGGTGGCGGGATCGAAGGCGGCGATGCTGTGGGCGAGGGCCTCGGCGTTCGGCCCCAGGTCTTGCTGGTCAACGACATCGTTCGCGCCGACGACGAACGTCATGACGCCGGAGTTGCGGTAATGGGCGATCGGAGCGACGAGCTGTTGCCGCCGTTTGGCAGGAACGCGACCTGCGCGCGGCGGCAAGCAACGAGCCGGCGGTGAGAACCGCCAATGCGAAGCGGCGCTTGCCGGCGGCCATTCGAACACTCTCGTACAGCAGACAGGCCGCGAACGCACGCAGCGGCGCATACGGGCGGCGACGCCGCTTTGTTAATCTGGAGAAATCATGCGCGTTGCACTGTTCACTCGGGAATATCCGCCGCACGTCTATGGCGGCGCCGGCGTTCATGTCGAATATCTGAGCCGTGAATTGGCGAAGCTGATCGACGTCGAGGTGCATTGCTTCGGCGAGCAGCAAGCCGACCGCGGGCGGTTGCACGTGCGCGGCGCCGAGCCCTGGCGGGAAATCAGCGAAGGCACGGAGGCGAAGTTCAAAGGCGCGCTCGAAGCGCTGAGCGTCAACCTGACTTCGATCAAGAACCTCGAAGGCGTGAATCTGGTCCACACCCACACCTGGTACACGTCCATGGCCGGATATTGGGCCAAGAAGCTTTATGGCGTGCCGCAGGTGATGACCACCCACAGCCTGGAGCCGCTGCGCGCCTGGAAGGCGGAACAGCTGGGCAGCGGCTACGAGATGAGCTCGTGGATGGAACGGACGGCGATCGAGGAGGCGGAAGCGATCATCGCCGTCTCGAGCGAAACCAAACGCGACATTCTGCGCTGCTACCCGCGCGTGGCGCCCGATCGCGTGCATGTGATCTACAACGGCATCGATCTCGACGAATACCGGCCCGCGAGCGAGGTCACCGCGCTGCGCGAGTACGGCGTGGATCCGGAGACGCCGTACGTGCTTTTCGTCGGGCGCATCACGCGGCAGAAGGGCGTGACCCATTTGGTGGATGCGATTCGCTATCTGACGCCGGGAACGCAGGTGGTGCTCTGCGCCGGCGCGCCCGACACGCCGGAGATCGCCGACGAGATGCGCGCCAAGGTCGCAGCGGCGCGGCGCGCGAATCCGCGGGTGGTATGGATCGAGAAGATGGTGAGCAAGCCGGAGGCGATTCAGCTCTACACGCATGCGGCGGTGTTCTGCTGCCCTTCGGTGTACGAGCCGTTCGGCATCATCAATCTCGAGGCCATGGCTTGCGAGACGGCGGTGGTGGCGAGCGCCACCGGCGGCATCAAGGAGGTGGTGGTCGAGGGCGAGACCGGGTATCTGGTGCCGTTTGCCGCTGATCCGGTCACCAACATGCCGCTTGACCCGGACCGCTTCGCGCGCGACTTGGCGGAGAAGCTCAACGCGCTGCTGGCGCAGCCGGAGCAGCGGCGCAAGTTCGGCAAGGCCGGCCGGCGGCGGGTCGAAGAAAAGTTCAGCTGGCCGGCGATCGCCGCGCAGACCGTGGCGCTCTATGATCAACTGGCGCGGCAGCCGCAGCACGCGACCCGCGAGCCGGCGGCGGTTTAGGCGGCGCGACGGCCGGTGCGCAGGGGCGGAGGCGGCGTTGCTTACGTCGTGGGCGCGCTGGGCGCGGGCGGGATGGGCAACGGCAGTTGGTTGCGGCCATACCCAACCACAACAGCTCATCCATTACGCCGGATGACCCTGGTTTACTCCCAGGCCATCCAGCGATCGAGTCTCTATCTGATCTCGCCGCGCCGCTAGGCCCAGCGCAGCAGCGCCGCGCCGGCGGTGTAGCCGGCGCCGACGGCGGCGAGCAGCGCCAAACTGCCGGGTTTGAGCAGGCCGGCGGCGCGCGCATCTTGCATCGCCAGCGGGATGGTGGCCGCGGTCGTGTTGCCGAAGCGGCCGATGTTGATCATGACCTTGCACGGCTCGAGGCCGAGACGCTCGCGGGTGGCCTCGATGATTCGCTGGTTGGCCTGATGCGGCAAGAAGCAGTCGAGGTCGGCGGCGGTGACGTGATTGCGCTCGAGGATTTGCGCGCATATTTCGTACATCTTGCGCACCGCGTACTTGAATACCGCCCCGCCTTCTTGGTGGACGAAGTGCAGGCGCTGGGCCACGGTGTCCGGCGTGGCGGGACGGCGGCTGCCGCCGGCGGGCATGCACAGCGCCGGCCCTCCGCAACCTTCGATCTCATGGATGAAATCAATAATGCCTGCGTCTTCGCCGGGTGCGGCGGGCTCGAGCAGCACGGCGCCGGCGCCGTCGCCGAAGAGCACGCAGGTGGCGCGGTCTTTGTAGTCGATGATGCTGGACATCGTGTCGGCGCCGATCACCAGCACGCGCCGGTGAACGCCCGAGGCGATGAATTGGGCGCCGGTGGCCAGCGCGTAGACGAAGCCGCTGCAGGCCGCCAAAACATCGAAGCCCCAGCACTTCGCCCCCAGCCGGTCTTGCACCAGGCAGGCGGTCGAAGGGAACATCATGTCGGGCGTGACGGTGGCGACCAAGATGGCCTCGACGTTGCTCGCGCCGATCCCGCGCTCGGCGAGGCAGGCGCGCGCCGCTTCGATTGCCATGTCGGAGGTCGCCATGCCCGGCGCGACCAAATGGCGCTCGGAGATGCCGGTGCGCGTGACAATCCATTCGTCGCTGGTCTCGACCATCTTTTCCAGGTCGGAGTTCGATAGCACGCGCGGCGGCACATAGGTGCCGAGGGCGGTGATCTTGGCGCGAAAGGGGCCGGGCATGGGACGAACGTCTATCGTACCAGCCAGCAGCCCCGAGGCCAGGGGGCCGGATGGGCGCGGTCGGGCGAGAACGGCGGCGGATGCTAGGATGGAAATGGTCAGGCTTCGGGTCTCGCGCAAGATCCGCCGGCGAACCCCGCCAGGTCCGGAAGGAAGCAACGGTAGCCGGCAATGGAACTGTGCAGCGAAGTTCCCGAAGTCTGATCGCGACTTTCCCCAGCGAGAAGCCGATGGAAAAGGTGCTGGCGCGCCGCTATCGGCCGCAAACCTTCGATGAGGTGATCGGCCAAGAGGCGGTGGTGCGGACGCTCGAGAACGCCCTGGCGGCGGGCCGGGTGGGCCACGGCTTCATCTTCTCGGGCCATCGCGGCATCGGCAAGACGACGGTGGCGCGCATTTTGGCCAAGGCGATGAATTGCCGGCGCGCACCCGGGCCGACGCCAACACCCTGCGGCGAATGCGAGAGCTGCCGTGAGATTCGCGAGGGCAACTCGGTGGACGTGATCGAGATCGACGCCGCTTCCAATCGCGGCATCGACGAGATTCGCGCCTTGCGCGAAAGCGTGCGGTACCGGCCGGCGCGCGACCGCTATAAGTTCTACATTCTCGACGAGGCGCACCAACTCACCGACGACGCCTTCAATGCGTTGCTGAAGACGCTGGAAGAACCGCCCGAGTGGGCGATCTTCGTGCTGGCGACGACCGAGCCGGAAGCGCTGCCGGCCACGATCCGCTCGCGCTGCCAGCATTTCGCCTTTCGCGCGGTCTCTTACGCCCGCATCGTCGAACGGCTGCGGCAGATTTGCCAGGCCGAAGGCATCGCGGCCGAAGACGAGGCGCTGGGCCTGATCGCGGCCGCCGGCGAAGGTTCCCTGCGCGATGCGTTGTCGCTGCTCGATCAGGCGCTGGCCTACGGCGCGGGCGCGCTGCGGGCGGAGATGGTGCGGGCTCTGCTGGGACGAGTCTCGTCCCAAGCCCTGGGCGAGATGATGGCCGCCGTGGCCGATGGCAACAGCCGCGAAGTCCTGGAGCGCGCCGACGCATTTCTAGCGGCGGGGGCGAGCCCGGCGCAGATCTGCCAGCAAACCGTGGGCATGATCCGCAATATGCTGATGTGCCGGGTGGCGGGGGCGGAGAGCGAACTGCTGGCGTTGAGCGATACCGAGCGGAAGGCGACGGCGGCGGCGGCCGAGCGCTTCGGCGAGGAGGACCTGACGCGCTTTCTGCAGATTTTGTTGCGCACCGCCGCCGATCTCCGCTTTGCCCAGGAGCCGCGGCTGCACTTGGAATTGGGCTTGGTGAAGCTGGTGCAAGCGCGGCGCTTGGCGAGTATCGAGGACGTTTTGGCGAGCCTCGGCGCGGAGCAAAAAAAAACCCCGCATGACGCGACCGGCAGCGGCGCAGCAGCGGCGGCGGGCGGCGGTGGCTCGCGCGCGGGCGGCGGCGCGGGCAGGGAAACGCCGCCCTCGGCACGGTTCGCGCCGGAAGCTGACGCGCCGGGAGAGGAGAACGCCGCCGCGCCGGAACGCGCCGCGGCAACGGAGCCGCCGGCCCCGGCCGGGGATCCGGCGAGAGCCAAAGTCTTGGCGCGCCTTGAGGAGTTGAAGCGAACCTCGCTGCTGAGTGTGCTCCAACCGGCAGTCTGGACTTGGGCGGAGCGGCGACTGGAACTGAGATTCGCGGGCGAGGCGGCGGCGCTGGCGCCTCTCGCGAAACAGGACTCGATCCTTAGAGAGTTACGCGAGGTTTGCCGGGTAACTCTCGGCTTTGCACCGGAAATCGAGGTGCGCGTTGTAGAGGTCCCCGGGCCCGCGGCGCCGGCCCCGGCAACGGATGGGACGCCGGCCGCGGAACGAGCGGCGCGGCATCCGGCGCTGCGGGCGCTGCGCGAACACGTGCCGGGACACGTGCTGCGCACGATCGAGTTGAGCGAGTGAGGCGCAAAGGAAACGGAAAATGAGCGGCTTCAACTTCGGGCAACTGCAAGAGATGCTCGGCCAAGCGCGGCAGCAGTACGACGCGCTGCGCCAGAAGATGGCTGCGATCGTGGTCGAGGGCACGGCCGGCGGCGGCATGGTGACCGTGCGCATGAACGGGGAGAAGCAAGTGCTCGAGGTGCGGCTCGATGCCGGTGTGGCGCGCGACGATCCCGAAATGCTCGCCGATCTCGTGCGAGCCGCCGTGAATGACGCCGGCCGGCAAGTGGATGAGCGTTTGCGCGGGGAACTGGGCCAGATCACCGGGCTCCCGCTGGGAGGGCTGTTCTAATCCATGAGCGATCTGGCGGCGCCTCTGGAGCGCTTGATCGACGAACTGAAGCGGCTGCCGGGGATCGGGCAAAAGTCGGCGCAGAGGATTGCCTTTCACCTGATGCGCGGTGACCGGGAACGGGCGCAAAACCTGGCGGAGGCCGTGCTCGGAGTTAAGGATTCGCTGCGGCTGTGCGGCGTGTGCAATAACATCACCGACGTCGACCCGTGCCAATTTTGCGCCAGCCCGCACCGCAACCCAACGTTGATTTGCGTCGTGGAGCAGCCGAATGACATTTTGGCGGTGGAGAAGACGCGCCAATTCAACGGCCTCTACCACGTGCTGCACGGCTCGCTGTCGCCTCTCGCAGGAATCGGGCCGGATCAGATTCGCATCAAGTCGCTGATCGAGCGGCTGCGGGCCACGCGGAGCGATGGGCGGCCGGTAGTGGAGGAAATCATCCTGGCAACCGATCCCGACGCCGAAGGCGAGGCGACGGCGGTATATCTGGCGCGACTGCTCAAACCGCTCGGGGTGCGCGCCAGCCGCATCGCCATGGGCATTCCCGTCGGCAGCGAAATCGATTATGCCGACGAAGTCACCATGCTCAAGGCATTGGAAGGGCGCCGGGCGCTGTAACGAGCGAGGCCGGGCGGCGGGCGCTTGCGGTGCGCTCCCCGGCGGTGCGCGTCGCGTGCGACTGCAGAATGGGGTGTGACGGGCGCAGCGGGCGGGTGACTCTTCCTCCCTAGCGGGGAGGACAGGCTTCAAAGCGGGCTACCAAGACGAGCGCGTCATCAGTGCCGCGCCAGCGGGCGTTGAGGATCCGCTCGGCGGCGGCGTTAACGGAAGGGCCATGCTCCAAGCGATAGTCGAAGGCTTCCCGCAGGCCGTCGGTGGCGAAGATCAACAAATCGCCGGGCGAGACAGGCACGATCGCCGCTTGCAGCCGCGGCAGATGAAGCCCGACGACGCCCGGCCGGAGCAACAAGAACTCGGGGCTGGGGGCAAGCCGGTCGTCGGCGTGACGCAAGAGCCCTTGCACGTTGCCGACCCCCAGCCAAGTCAGAGTCATCTCATGGGGATCGAAGAAGGCGAGGCTCAAGACCGCCCCGCGCGTGCCTTGCAGGCGTTCGTGGCATCGGCGCATCCAGGCAATCGGGGAAGGGGAGGTCTCTTGCCGGAGCTGGTCGAGGGCTAGATTCGCCGCCGCCGCAGCCGGTTGGCCATGGCCGACGCCATCCGCGACCGCGAGCAGATGACCATGAGCGAGCGGGCGCACGAGATACTGATCGCCACACTCGCTCTCGCCGGGCAGGGGACGGAAAGCGGCTCCAAATTCGATCATGGTCCGTTCCCCAACCATTTTTTTACCACCACCCGGGTCCCGAAGCCGGGTTGGGATTGGATTTCGAAATCGTCCATCAGACGGCGCACGCCGGGCAGACCGAGCCCCAAGCCGCGCGCGCTGGAATAGCCATCCTGCAGCGCCAGTTCCAAGTCGGGGATGCCGGGGCCATGGTCGCGGGCGGTGATCCCGATGCCGCGGCGGCCCCGCTGTTCGATGAATTGAAAGGCGATCATGCCGGATTGAGCATAGAGCAAGATATTGCGCGCCAGCTCGGAAACGGCGGTAGCGATGAGAGTGATCTCGCTGGCGCTAAACCCGACGCGCGCCGCCAGGGCGCGGGCTTGCCGGCGCGCGGCGACGACGTCGAGATCGAAGCGAATGGCGACCGTGATCTCCTCCGGCCTCGGCGCGGGCGGGATGCCGGACTGCGAGGCGGCGGGACGATTCATCGCGGTCGTCCGCCTAGGCGCCGGCCGGCGGGCGGCGCGCACCCAAGGGCATCTGGCGGTCGAGATACGCCAGCCCCTCTTCCAAATCGAGCGCGGTGGCGACATCGGACAAGTTCAAGCCCAGTTGCACCAGGGCGAAGGCGACGTCGGGCTGGATGCCGACGATCACGGTTTCGGCGCCGCGCAGCCGGATCATGTGCGAGATGTCGCGCAGCGTGCGGGTCGCGAACGAATCCATC